>Ga0315291_10002664_pt1 | contig 23273 bp, 16 predicted proteins | sample YL17G12_20_MG_FD_203070 | JGI IMG/M metagenome (GOLD analysis project Ga0315291, IMG submission 203070) | Sediment microbial communities from Yellowstone Lake, YNP, Wyoming, USA - YL17G12_20 | ecosystem: Environmental > Aquatic > Freshwater > Lake > Sediment | place: USA: Wyoming | collected... | reverse complement strand
CTGCGACCAGGCGTGCGCGACAGGGGAGCAAGCCGGCGCCTGGGGATGCGCGTCCCACCACAGCCGGCACATTGAACTCCGCGGCCTGCCGGACCACGCCGTTCTTTCTCCAGTCGCCGTCGTGGCTGAAGATGGAGTACTGGAACTCGTGGGTGCCGCGGTCGGCGTCCTCCTCCGGCTCGCACGTTGAGCGAAGCAGTGTCAGCCGGATGACGTTGCGGCGCACGTCATAGGCGTACTTGCTGTCGTTCATGATTGCCACGCCGAAACCGGGCTCCGAAAGATCAGCCCACCGCTGCGCCGCGACCTCGAACTTCTCCTGATCCCAGGAGGTGTTGGTGTGCGTAGGTCTTTCCAGGCTGCCGAACGGTATCTCGAAGGTGGCCCTGAGTGAGCGGACGTTGACGGGGAAGGCCGCCTTCAACATCACGTTCCGCTCCTGCCAGTCGACCCGGGTGCGGATGTCAATCCTGGGAAGGTCCCGGTAGATGAGCACGTCCTGTTCGATGAGCGAAGCTCCGAACCGCTTCGTGACGCGCACGCCGGCGCGCAGCGCGCCCGTCTCCGCCACCTCGACCGTTGCTGCTTCCACGGTCTCCATGTGGAGGTTGAAGTCGCGGTCGATGTTCCATGCAGGCTCATCGCCGGGCTGTTCCTTGAAGAACTGCAGCACGTTGCCCGCCCTGCCGGATTCGAAGAGGTCCCGATCGCGGACCTTGTCATGGATCTTCAGCTCGCCGCTCGGCAGCACCGTGATCGCGTAGAACCGGTTCTCCAGTTTCTTCTTCGTCACCTTCAGGTCCGGCAGCCGTTTCCCGGCGCCCTTCCTTGCGTCCAGAACCACATAGCCTGTCGGCGGCAGATCGCTGACGGCGCACAGCGACTTGCCCTTCTTCCCTTTCACGGCCTGGCAGTCCAGGTCATTACCCTTATCATCGACGACGACGATGTCGCCCCGGACATCCTTCACCTCTATCTCGACGACGGCGTTCCTCTGCCAGGACAGGGGATTGAAGACGAGCAGAGGGTTCTGCCGGTCCGACGTGTCAACGGCCTCGGCCAGCCGCCGCATGTTGCTGTCCAGCAGACGTTCTCCGGCTGCCGTGGCCTCCTGGTAGTCGCGGACGGCGTCCTCATGGACTTCCCTCTCGCAGGTCCCGCCCATGATGTCGTGGAACTGGTTAGTGAGAAGCTTATCCCACGCATCCTGGATCCCGTCCAGGTCGGGCTGAATGCCGCGGCTGATGAGCATAGAAGCGACCTTCTCCACGTCGAGCAAAAGCCTCTCCAGGCTCCGGTTGTACTTCTTGAGGATGGCCTTGGTGGTGAGAGTGCCCCTGTGGGTCTCCAGGTAAAGCTCCCCGCACCAGACGGGCATTTCGGGGTTGTCGGCCAACTGTCGCCGCATTCGGCGGAACCCGTCGCCCGCCGGGCACTGTCGGCACTCCGGCAGGCCGGGCAGCATCGAGAAGCGACGAATGGACTCAAGCATTCCCCGTGTGACCCCTCCGCCTCCATCTCCGTGGCCGTAAAGAACGACCAGCTCGTCGCACATCTTCTTTTCCGCATGCCCCTGCCAGGCGGCCAGCATCTCTCCTGTGGTGGCGCCCCCGCTGTAGCCCCCGCGCAGGCGGGGGACGTGTGCCAGGACGCGAGTCCCGTCAATACCCTCCCACCAGAACAGACCGTAGGGGAACTGGTCGCGTGACTGCCAGTAGAGCTTGCCGGTCCAGAAGTCTTTCAGGCCGCATCCCGCCAGTATCTGAGGCAGGCTGCCGGTGAAACCGAAGGTGTCCGGCAGCCAGCATGCCTCGGCACGCCTGCCGAACTCCCGCTCGAAGAATCGCTGGCCGAGCAGATGCTGGCGAACCAGGCTCTCGCCGCAGGACACGTTTGCGTCGAACTCAATCCAGGCGCCACCGATGATCTCCCACCGCCCCTCCGCGACGCGGTCGCGAACCTGCGCGAACAGGTCAGGGTAGTAGCGCTTCGCGTAGTCATAGAGCTTCGCCTGGCTGGAAAGGAATACGAACTCAGGGTATTCACGCATCAGGTTCAGCGCAGTGCCGAACGTGCGGCCGGTCTTCCTCACGCTCTCCTTCAGTTGCCAGTGCCAGCCGACGTCTATGTGCGAATGCCCCACGAGGGTTAGCCGGCCGTGGCCGGGATACTTACGCATGAGCTTGCCACATTCCTCCCGCAGAGCAGCGGCTGCCCTGGCCGCCGACTCCGCCGGGTTATCGGCAAACGGATCGCAGAGCACGGCAGACGTCTCCATCGCTTGCCAGAGCCTCTCGCGAAAGCCCTCGTCCTGGATCTCCCCGCAGAGTTCGAAAGTCGTCTGAAGATCGTGATAGTACCCCTCGACGACGGGGTCGTGGATGCTCAGGCAGATCCTGGGCGCGAGACCTTCCCACTCATACCGTGATATCTTGATCTCCAGCTTTATCGCCAGTTTCGAGACTTCGCTGCCGGGGAGGAGCAATGTGAGGCAGGTGTGGAACCGATCGAACCCGGCCACCGGGACCCCATTCAGATACGCGAGTCCTTCCACCCGGGAGTCCTCCGGGACGGGGATGTCCAGGAATACCGTCTGACCCTGCCAGGCGTTGGGGACGCGGACCTTGGCGGAGGCGATTATGGATTCCGGAGCGATCTGGGTCACTTTCTGGCGGAGATGAGGCGCCGGCCGATAACGTCCCGGCTCCTCGTACATGAGCTCCTGAACCTGCCAGCCTTCGATCGGCACGGCTTGCCTGACGATGCGTTTCCTCAGATCTGCAATCTTTGCCCTGATCACTTTCTCTATCATTCGTGCTTACTCCTTCGGCTGATTGGCAAAAGGCTTGTGAGCGGCGTCGGCATGCGTCTCATTCGGGGGCGGGTGGCCTGCTATTCGTCCGCGCCGCTGGTTTCCCTCGCCACTGCTTCCAGCGGCTCCCGCGGTCCTGAAAACGCAAGAACAGGCAACTATAGAAGCGGAAGCCGCCGGAGTCAAGTGGAAGCACTCCGGGTACACCTTGCGAACCCGCAAGGTGTACCCGGCAAGGCGTTCCTTCTCTTATCGGAACGTCAGTAGAGATCACTGTCAGGACGTTGACCAAACGCTGCAGGGGCGCTATACTGTCGCTAGTTGTGAGATGTCAGGACCAGAGCAGCATGCCGTACGGATGCATTTGATACGACACCAACGCGGGCTTGCGGGAGGCGCGCTCATTCAGAAGAAGGAGGCGCCAAATGGACGTGTGTTTTAGAGGAAGAGTTGGCCGGCAGATGACACGGATGATTCTGGGTCTCTGCGCGGCCTTGTTTGTGTGTTCGGCGGTTTGCAGCAACGTCTGCTGCAGCAGTTTCCAGGCTATCCCGAGCGCCAAGAGCGTCAGGGCGACGATATCGCCTCTTCTGGCAAAAGTCGCGACGGACAGCAAGGTGCAGTTCGTGGTGACGGTCGCTGGAGAGCCGGGTAAGTCAGTGGAGTGGCTGGTGAACGGCGTCCCCGGGGGCGATGAAACCTACGGGACGATCGCCGGCGGCGTTTACCATAGTCCGGCCGTGGCTCCAGATCGGAACGAAGTGCACATTCAGGCGAAACTTGCCGAAGGGGGCCGGAGCGTGTTCTCAACGGTCATTGTCGGTCGCGCCGATCCGAGCTACAAGCTGGCGAACAGATGGACAACGGACAACCGAACCGAAGGCCAGCTCAACGAGACCCATGGGATATGCCTTGACCAGTCCGGCAATATCATTGTGACCGACCCCACGCTCGCTCTCGTCTACCGCTACGCGCCGGACGGGAAGTTCCTGAACGAGATCGGATCTGGGAAAGGGACCGGGCCCGGGTTCTTCGATGGGCCTCGTGACGCCAAGGTGGACTCGAAGGGACGCATCTACGTCGCTGACGGCAACCTTAACAATATACAAAGATTCGATCCCGACGGGAAAATAGTGGTTAGCAAGTCAGTGGCGGAGGGAGGGAAAACTGACCTCAAGAGACCGCATTCCCTTGACATCGATGCTTCTGCAGGGCGCATATACGTGGCCGATGTGGAGAACAAGCGAGTCGCGGTATTCGATGAAGACTGCAACTTCCTCATGGATTGGCCGACCCCTCTAATCGGGCCGGAGAAGAAAGTTGCCCCTCACGGCATTGGTGTGGACCCCAACGGAGACGTCTTCGTTGTGGACTACAACGGCGTGTGCTACAAGTACACTGGAACCGGCGAATTGCTCTTCTCGTTCGCGGAGATTCAGGGGTCGTATCATGAAATGTGCACGGACAAGTGGGGTGACGTCTACTTCGCCGCGAGAGGCGGGCCGAGGAGGGGCGCCCATATCGACAAATACAATGACAACGGCGTCTATGTTCTATCGATCGAGATCCAGCGGGAGGGAAAGGTCTACCCCGATTGCATTGCTGTGGATGCGGCTGGCAACGTGTACACCTCAGACGACAAAGGCGTTGACATTCTCGCTCCCACATCGTCGCGGACGGCGATTGAGAAGAGGTGAGCGTCGCATGATGGGTAATGGGGAGCGTCTGTTGCTATCCTTCGAGGACGCATAGGCGCTTCGGTCCTGCTGCGGGCTTCTTCCATTCAAGCAGTGTCAACACCGCGGACGGAATCCGGACGGAACACTTCGCGCGGCACCGCTTTCGGCCACGTTGAAGATGTCGGGACCAGAGCAGCATGCCGTACAGATGCATTTGATACGACACCAACGCGGGTTTGCGGGAGGCGACCCGCTCATCCAGAAGAAGGAGGCGTCAAATGGACGTGTGTTTTAGAGGAAGAGTTGGCCGGCAGATGACACGGATGATTCTGGGTCTCTGCGTGGCCTTGTTTGCGTGTTCGGCGGTCTGGGCCAATCCGAGCGCCTACGCTGAGGAGCAAAGCAGTGCCAAGAGCGTAGGGGCGACGATATCGCCTCTTCTGGCAAAAGTCCCGACGGGCGGTGAGGTGCAGTTCGTGGTGACGATCGCGGGAGAGCCGGACAAGTCAGCGGAGTGGCTGGTGAACGGGATACCTGGGGGCAATGACACCATCGGAACGATCGCCGGCGGCGTTTACCATAGCCCGGCCGTGGCTCCGATTCCGAACGAAATGCACATTCAGGCCAAGCTTGCCAAAGGGGGCAGGAGCCTGTTTTCAACGGTCATTGTCGGCCGCTGCGAACCGGCCTACAAGCTGGTGAACAGATGGACAACGGATAAGCTGACCGAAGGCCGACTCGATGAGAACCATGGGATATGCCTTGACCAGGCAGGGAATGTTGTTGTGACCGATCCCACGGGAGGTCGCGTTTGCCGATATACGCGGGATGGTAAGTTCCTGGACCAGATCGGATCTGGGAAAGGGACCGGGCCCGGGTTCTTCGATGGGCCTCGTGACGCCAAGGTGGACTCGAAGGGACGCATCTTCGTCATTGACGGCAACCTTAACAATGTGCAGAGATTCGATCCTGACGGGAAGATAGTGGTTAGCAAGTCAGTGGCGGAGGGAGGGAAAACTGATCTCAAGAGACCGCATTCCATCGCCATTGATGCTTCAGGGCGCATGTATTTGGCGGATGTGGACAACAAACGAGCCGTGGTATTCGATGAGGAATGCCGTTTCGTCATGGGTTGGCCGACTCCGCCAGTCGGATCCGAGAAGAAGCTTGCCCCGCACAGCACTGGCGTGGACCCCAACGGTGACGTCTTCGTTGTGGACTATAACGGCACGTGCTATAAGTACACTGGAAGCGGCGAAATGCTTTTCTCGTTTGCGCAGATCCATGGGCAGTATCATGCGATGTGCACGGACAGGTGGGGCGACGTCTACTTCGCGGCCAGAAACAGGGCTGATACGCTCGGCCGCATAGACAAATACAATAACAACGGTGTCCTCGTCGTATCGTGGGTCCTAGAGCGGGAGGGCGGTCCGGGCTATCCCAAGTGCCTCGCCGTGGACAACGAGGGCAACGTTTACGCCACAGATAATGAAGGCGTTGACGTTTTCGCCCCCACCTCGACAGAGACGGTGATTGAGTGAAGGGGTGAGATGAACGCCCGGGACGGTCTGTTGCGGGCCCTTGCGGCGCATAAGGGCTTCGGGCTAATAGCGTTCAAGTAGCACCAACACCCCGGACGGAACCTGCACGGAATACTTCACGCGGCGTCGTTTTCGACCGCGTTGAAACGTTGCGGGTGTTGCCATATAATCCGGCTCACGACTGTCATCACGCACTCCTTTGGGCCGAGGTCAAATGCGGCGGACCGCTTGCATCGCGCTGATCCTGGCTTTCTGCCTTCTGGGCCCGTCCTGCGGGCGGTCGGCTGCGGAAGGCCACAAGGAGCTGATTGTCTGGAACGCGTTCCTGGGGCAGGGGTTAACTGCAGCGCTCAGGCAATTCGAGGAGGAACATCCGGGATGGGTGGTGGTCACCTCGTCCGGGGTGGGGGCGGGCAACATGGACCCCCAGAAGCTCATGTGCGGCATCGCGGGGGGCAGCCCCCCTGACATGCTCAGCCAGGATCGCTTCTCGGTGGGCGAGTGGGCCTCGCGTGACACTTTCCTGGCCCTGGACGATTTCGTCCAAGATAGCCTCAGGCAGGAGGCGTGGGCACAGGGCGTGCGCGAGGGCCTTGCTGCCGGCGACCTGGCTCGGGCCCGACAGTCGCTTACGCCCTTGATGAGCGCGCTGGAGAGACTCGGCCCCGGCAGGCGGTTGTCCCTAGCTGCCGCCATCCGCGAGGGCATGTCTGAGCAGCGATCTCTGGAGGATCTCACTCCCCTTGCCGATGAGCTGGCCGCGCTCTGTCAGGGCATTCACCCGGAACGTTTCTACGAAGTTTGCTGGCAGGAGGCTTCCTACGGCCAGGGCGACGAGCGCCGCGTCTATGCCATCCCGAATGGCACCGACGACCGATTGCTCTTCTACAACGACGACCTGCTCGAGCGCGCGGGCCCCCCTTGCGTGGATGAGAATGGCAAGGCGAAGCCGCCGGCGAACTGGGATGAGCTCAAGGCCTATGCCCTCAAGCTGACCGAGCGCGACGCAAACGGGAAGATAACGCGCCTTGGGTTCGCCCCCAACTACGGCAACAGTTGGCTGTATATCTACGGGTGGCTCAACGGTGGCGCGTTCATGACCCCCGACGGCAGGACATGCACGCTGAACGATCCGAAGGTCCTCGGGGCGCTCAAGTACATGGTGGAGGTCTACGACGCGCTCGGGGGCATGGAGCAGGTGGGCGCGTTTCAGAGCACCTTCCAAACGGGCGAGTTCAACTCCTTCTTCATCGGGAAGGTGGCGATGAAGATCGACGGGAACTACATCCTGAGCTCCATTGCCGAGCACGCCCCGAATCTGAGGTTCACAGTGGCTCCGGCGCCGCCCGGCCCGAAGGGTGACAAGCCGATAACCTGGTCGGGCGGTTATTCGTGGGCAATCCCGGTCGGGTCGAAGAATCCCGAGATGGCCTTTGAACTGATCCGCTTCCTGATGACCGATCGCGTCTGGAGGCTTGAGGGGCTTGTCAACTCGAGATACATGGCCAGCCGTGGGCGCTGCTACGTGCCCGAAATGGCCCCCCTGTGGCACATCAACCAGATGAGGTATGATCTGCTGGTTCGCGACAATCCTGACCTGCCCCCGCGCATCAAGAAGGGCTTTCTGGTGTGCGCTGATATGATGAAGGACTCGAGGTTTCGGCCGGTCACGCCCGTCGGGCAGTTTTTGTGGGACGAGCAGGCGCGCGCTTTTGAGAAGGCCGTGCGGCATACCTACACGCCCGAAGAGGCCCTGGAACGGGGCAGGCGCCGGGTGCAGGATCAGCTCGATTTGATCTACGCGGCGAGGGTAAATCCCCCGGTCAACTGGAACTACCCGATGGCGGTCGTGGGTTTCCTGGCGTTGGCTGGGGCGGTCCTCAGCTACTTCTGTTTCGGCAGGGGCGGCCTGGTGCGTCGGATGGTGCGGCACGAGTCCCTTGCGGGCTACATGTTTGTCTCGCCGTGGTTCCTGGGATTCGCCGTGTTGACGGCCGGTCCCATCGTGGTCTCGATAATCTTCAGTTTCTGCCGTTACGACGTGGTGCGCCCGGCTGAGTTCGTGGGGCTGGAGAACTACCGCCGCCTGCTGTCGGACGACCCGCTGTTCTGGAAGGCGCTCGCCAACACCGTGTTCATGATGCTGGGCGTACCGCTGGGGATGGCGGTGGGGCTGGCCGTAGCCGTGCTTCTGAACACCAAGGTCAGGGGCATGCAGATCTACAGGACCATCTTCTTTCTGCCGGCGATAGTCCCGGCGGTGGCCAGCTCGATCCTGTGGATCTGGGTTTTGAACCCCGAGGCCGGCCTGCTCAACTCGGTGCTCAGGATGTTGGGCTGGTCGAATCCGCCCAGGTGGCTCCAGAGCTCCTCATGGTTGCTGGGCTCGAAGACGGCCATCATCATGATGGGCCTGTGGGGAGCGGGCGCCGGGATGATCATCTGGTTGGCCGGCCTGAAAGGCATACCGCAGCACCTTTACGAAGCGGCCGAGATAGACGGGGCCAACCGGTTCCGGAAATTCGTGCACATCACCCTGCCGATGCTGTCACCGTATATCTTCTTCAATCTGATCATGGGCATCATCGGGACGCTTCAGATATTCACGCAGGCATACATCATGACCAGCGGCGGTCCTGACGACTCGACGCTGTTCTACGTCTACTACCTGTTCAACAACGCTTTCCGGTATTTCAACATGGGATACGCCTCCGCGTTGGCGTGGATACTGTTCGCCATCATTTTGGTGCTGACGCTCATCCAGTTGAAGCTGGCGCCGAAGTGGGTTCACTACGAGACGTGATAGCAGATGAAGCGCGTGTTGATGGGCATGGCTTTGTTTTTTGAGCTGGCGGTTCTGGCGCTGTTCGGCGTCGCCGTCGTCTACGGCGGATTCGATCAGGGCGTGTTTTTCTTCATATATATCTTCGGCGTGATTCTAGCCGTATCGGCAGCCTCGGCCTGGGCCATGTCACCTAAGATCATGGGGAAAGCCGTCACTCACGGACTGCTGCTCGTTGGGTGCGTCGTCTTCTCGTTTCCGTTCATATGGCTGTTGAGTACCAGTTTCAAGAACAGCGAGGAAGTCTTTACCTATCCGCCGAAATGGGTGCCCTCCGTGCCCGGGCGGATCCTGCGGTCACCGTACGTGACAGCCGAGACCTTCGAGGAAGTCAAGCGTCCCGCCTTCATGGACAAGGAGCGGTGGGCGGGCCTTTGGCCGAAGGTGGAGGCGGCGGTCTGGGGGAAGGGGCTGCAGGTGCTGGGCGAGGAACGCACTGTGGGGCTGGACGCGGGCGGCCTCCGCCGCGAATTTGTCCGCGGCCTGTGGGTGGCGGCCTCCCGGGGCATGCCGCGGAATGCCTGGCAGGGCAACGACGGAGAGATAGTGGCCTCTGTTGTCGCGCGGGTGGATCAGGAACGCGTGGACGAGGTGTGGGATTCCATCTACCGCTGCGTGGCACTGCGCGACCCGACGGTCAAGGATGTCCATCTCGTGGAGCGAACGCTGGGCGCGGAGAAGAGCTACCTTGACCTGTGGCGGCCCGAGGAGGGCACCGCGGTCCGCTGCGTTCGCCGCGCCATCGAGCGCAAGGCCGGCGCCGAGGAGCCGCTGGTGATCGAATACGACCTTGAGCGTTCCGACCGGGCGGCCGTCGTGGCCGTGCTGCCCCTGCCGGTGCCTCCTGAGGAGTTCCTGAGCGTGACCGTGCCGATTCGGCAGGATCGCTCGTGGCATCATTTCAAGTTTGAAGTCGAGATGGACGGCACGCGCTACGTGCCCGAGGACAACCTCTACCTCGGTCAGCGGCGCTGGCAAGAGATCACGTTCAAGTTGAAGAGCAAAGACACGCGTGACGAGCGCAATGTCGGGGTGTGGGGTCTGGTGCCCTCCAATCAGGCGAGCACATTCACCGAGCCTGGCAAGTTTCGCCTGACCATGGCCATCGAGCGCACCTCGCACATCGGCGCGATCTGGCATAAATACGCCAGCAATTATCGGGACGCCTACATCGCCACAGAGCACCGTTGGAACTACCTGTTCAACAGCGTCTACCTGGTATTGCTGAACGTAGTGGGCCAGGTGCTCTCATGCTCGCTGGTGGCCTATGCCTTCGCCCGTCTCAGGTGGCCCGGCCGGGACATAATGTTCGCGGTTCTGCTGGCCACCATGATGCTGCCGCCTCAGGTGACGATGGTTCCCGTGTTCATCGTTTTCAAGCACCTGCACTGGTACAACACGCTGAAGGCGCTCTGGGTGCCGTCGTTCATGGGCGGGGCGTTCTTCATCTTCCTGCTGCGGCAATTCATGAGGACGATTCCGGTGGAGCTCGAGGACGCGGCCAAGATAGACGGATGCGGCTTCTTTGGCGTCTACTGGAGGATCATGCTGCCGCTGCTTAAGCCTGCTTTGGCCGCAGTGGCCATCTTCACCTTCATGGGCACATGGAACAACTTCATGGGCCCGCTCATCTTCCTGAACGACCAGCGGCTGTATCCGCTGGCCCTGGGTCTGTTCGATTTCCAGTCGCAGCACGGCAGCGAATACGGCATGCTCATGGCGGCCTCAACCATGATGACGCTGCCCGTCATTGCCATGTTCTTCCTGGCCCAGAGGCAGTTCATACAGGGCGTGACGCTTACCGGCCTGAAGGGCTGAGCGGGGACTGATGATTGACAGGGTCCGTGACGCGGATTATCATCTTTTCTGAGAAACTGGCCGTGGGCTGGCTGAAGTCGTCTGCACCAGCACGGTAAAGGTTCGGGAGGGAGCTTCCGTGGCCGAAGTGGTTTTGGAAAACGTTAGCAAGACGTTTCCGCCCGACGTCAGGGCGGTGGTTGACCTGAATCTTCGCGTGTCGGACGGCGAGTTCGTTGTCCTGGTAGGGCCTTCGGGCTGCGGCAAGAGCACCACCCTCCGGATGGTGGCAGGATTGGAAGAGATCACCTCCGGGCAGATACGCATAGGGGAGCGCGTTGTTAACGACGTAGCTCCGAAGGACCGCGACATCGCCATGGTCTTCCAGAACTACGCGCTGTATCCCCACATGACTGTGTACAAGAACATGGCTTTCGGCCTGAAGCTGCGGGGCTATCCGAAGAAGGAGATAGACAGCCGTGTCAACACGGCCGCCGTCCTGTTGGGCCTGGAGGGCCTGATGGCTCGCAAGCCGAAGGCTCTGTCCGGCGGCCAGCGCCAGCGGGTGGCCCTGGCCAGGGCCATTGTCAGGCAACCGCAGGCGTTCCTGTTCGACGAACCGCTCTCGAACCTGGACGCCAAGCTTCGCGTGCAGACGCGTGCAGAGCTGAAACAACTCCATCATCGTCTCGAAACCACCACCCTCTACGTCACGCACGACCAGGAGGAGGCAATGACCCTGGGCGACCGTGTCGTTGTGATGAGGGACGGGGAGGTGCATCAGTGTGATTCGCCGCTGAGCGTCTACGAGTTCCCGTGCAACCTGTTCGTGGCCGGCTTCATCGGGACGCCTCCCATGAATCTGATCAACGGGCGGATCGAGTTCAAGGGAGAAGCGGCGTATTTCGTGGAAGGGCAGGGCGGCGATTCGGGACAGAAGTTCGCGCTGCCGCGCGAGTCCTGGCCGCTCGTGCGGAACCACGGGGACAAGGAGGTGGTGTTCGGGGTCCGGCCGGAGAACCTGTCGCTGGATAATCGCACGGGCGCGCAGGAGAACGCGTGGGCTGTCAGCGTCACCGTAGTTGAACCTCTGGGCGAGCGGATGGACGTGTACGCGTCCACCCGCGCGGGAACCACTCTGGTGGCCCGGATGGACGCGCACCGCAAGCTGGCGCCAGAGGAATCGGTCAACCTGCACATGGACATGAGTCGCGTCCATTTGTTCGAGCCGGGTCCGACCGGCGCCAACCTCACGCGCAACGTGCTGCATCGGCACGTTGACGAGTAGCGCAGTGGTGGTTGGCGCGCTTCTCTCCCAAGTGTGGCAGGGTCACCTCGTACATGCGTGGAAACCGGTTCGCCTTGACCTTCCTCTGCCGGTGGTAACAAAATGGCAACAAATTCTTCCCTCCGGTCCTCACCTGCTCGCCGAAAGACCGAGCATTATTGAACGTCGGAACCTCCTCGCACGTTGTGCCCCCTGGGATAGGTGAGAGAGGAGACCCTGGCAGAACCTTGATTAGGCTGGACGGATATATGGCGGAGAACGAGCACTGCCGGCCAACGGATGGATGAGTGGAGAGGGGACGAGCGCGGATTCTGTAACTTCTCAGGAGGAAACAGACCTATGGAGCCTGTGAAGGAAGCTCGCGCGGCGTGGGTCTACAAGTCAAGCTTCGAGACGGACGCCATGGCGGAGGCCTATATCCGCCCGATGGCAGATGCGGGGCTCAACGTCATCTACGCATCGGCCCAGGGCGATGCGGCCGGGAACAGATTCATCGACGCAGCGCACAAGCTCGGCATCGAATTCCACGCCATCGCAAGTGGTGTGGGCTTGCCGCCTGACCGGGCCGATCTAGCGATGGTCATGCCCGGAGGTCGGACTGCCTGTTCCCTCGCCCGCAGCCAAGGAGCCGGCTGCCCCTCCAATCCCGAAGTGCGTCGCCACAACATCGACAGCATCATCAGTCTGGCCAAGCGGGCGCCCGCGATCGACGGCGTGCACATCGACTGGATCGGTTTCGACTCCGACACCTACCACGGGACGGTCTCGCTCAGCTACTGCTACTGCTCTCGCTGCTGCGAGGAGTTCATGGAGAAGCACGGAGTCGATCCGTTGGAACTGGTGCGCGACACCGCCGCACGGCCCGACGTGTGGGCTCAATGGGTGCGGTACCGGTGCGATGTCGTAAACGCCTATGCTGCAGAGATCCGCGCCGCGGTGAAGAGCGTGCGGTCAGATCTGCTGCTGTCAGCCACTGCCCATCAGAGCGACGGCGCACCGGATATCCTTCACGAGCCCTACGTGTGCAGCCCGAATTTCCAGGAGTGGGGACGGTGGATGGCCGAGGGGACGATGGACTTCTTCTGTCCTATGCCGTATACCGTCGACAATGCGTCGTTCCGCGGGATGCTGGAGACAGTGGTGGGAGCGCAGAGCAAGGCGGACGGTCGAAGCTTCGCCTACCCGGGCATCGGACTGCCTTACTTGCTCGACAGCGAGCACCTGCGTTCGCAGATCGACTTGTGCCGCCGATACGGGCTGGCGGGCTTTTCGCTGTTCCACGCGGATTCAGCGGTCGGGGGTGACGAGAACTGGTGGGGCGTGGTCGCGGAGTTGTGCTCCGTGGCCGCCGAGCCGCCGCACCGTGCCGCGCGAACGACGTGAATGGAGAGACTGCGCATAAGTGACCTGCCCCCCGACAACGAGTCCAGATTCAATGTTAGAATCTGGGCCATTTTGGCTAGGGAAGGACATGTTCGGGTGTGAGCAGGAAGTGCTACGGGCCGGAGGGGATCATCGGCAAGCTGCCCGAGTCGTTCGCCGCGTCGCTGGCTGACCGGGCTCGCCTGGGAAATGTCGACAAATCAGTTCGAGAGGCCAAAGGTGCTGAACGAGAGAGAAAACTGGCTGCGGGCAGTGCAGTTCCAGCACCCCGAATGGATTCCGTGTTCGATGAGCTTCCCGCCTGCCGTGTGGAAGGTCTTCAGGCATGACCTCGAGAGAATCCTGCTGGATCATCCCAAGCTGTTTCCCGAATACAGAGAGGGGAGTGTCGACTTCGATGAAACGCCTCCTGTCTATCGGCAAGGCGAGTACTATCGCGACAACTGGGGATGCGTATGGAGGAACATTCAAGACGGGATCGAAGGTCAGGTAGTGGAACCCCCTTTGGCAGATTGGGGGGCCTTGACAACCTACCGGCCTCCCGATCCCTCTACTAAGACGGAGCGGGGCGAGAGGGACTGGGATCAGATTGCGAGGGAGGTTGAAGAGCGGAAGAAAAAGCAGCTGCTGACCTGGGGCCAAGGGGAAAGGCTCTTCGACCGCCTCTACTTCTTGAGGGGATTCGACAACCTGATGATGGACTTTGCCACCGACGATCCCCGCCTGCCCGAACTTATTGGGATGCTCACTGAATACGAGCTGGACTTGGTGGGCAGGTGGCTGGAGCTCGATGTGGATGTCGTGGGATTCCATACTGACATCGCCACGCAAAAGAGCCTGATGATCAGCCCCGCGAAATTCCGCCAGTACATCAAGCCGATGTTCACGACGATCTTCCAGACCTGCCGCAAGGCCGGAAAACCCGTTCAACTTTCCTCGGACGGGCGTGTGCTGGAGATCGTCGATGATCTGATCGAGTGCGGCGTCTCTGTCCACGACCCCCAATTGAGGGCTAACACCCTGGATGGAATTGCCGGGGCGTACAAAGGGAGGTTGTGCGCCAAAGTTGATCTGGACCGACAGAGCTTTCCGTTCCTTGGTCCCGAGCAGCTTCGTGCGCAAGTTAAGGAAGTTGTTGATCGTATGGCTGCGCCCGAAGGTGGACTGATGATCTGGGCGGCCATCTCTGCAGCTGATGTTCCGCTGCGTAACATCGAGGCGCTCTGCGAAGCGATGGAGGACTATTGTCTCAGCTAATGGCGAGCCCGCTTCTGCCTCCTTCGACGAGAATTGATCCAGGAGTTGTGAGAGAATCCAGACGGCTATAGGCCGGAAAGGATTCTCAGATGAGGAAGCAATACAGTGCAGAGCAGATCGTAGTGAAGCTGCGATTCAGCCTACTTCAGGTATGCTCGAAGGGTATTGGTTGCGATGCCGAGATAGTGGAGCAAGAATACCATCCCGGCCATCACCAGAATCGTGAATCTGCGTCTCTTATCCCGCTTTTCCATTGGCAGACCTCCCTCTAATCCGTCTCAGTAATGAAACCAACGCCCTCCTACTCCGTCTTTCATGGAGAAGAAGGCCGACCAGAAGGAATATGCCGATTACGCAGGAAAAGGCAATTACAGCGGCTATCATCAAATCATTCTCAGCCGCTTCCCTGGCCAAACGTTCCTCTTTTGCCCTCTCTCGCTCGTCCTGGCTTCGTTTCTGCTCCATGGTAAGACTGTCCCTGATTTCATCGAGCCTAGCCTGCGTTGTCTTGACCTGGTCCCTGAGCGATTCCTTCTCGGGATCCTCCCCACAGCTCAGAATTCCCAAGATGACACCGAGGAAGGCGAAGGTGAACACTATCAGGGCTTTAGGTTTTGCCTTCATGTGCACCTCCCTCCCGTACCTTCCAGAAAGCCCGTCCGTTGGCGAGTCCCTTACGTCCGAGGCCCTGCTGTTTTCGCTGGGATTCGGTCGCCACAAACATCGCCCCCGTCATCGAGTGAGAGACTTGGCCAGCAGCGTTACCAGTCAGGATTCTCAGGGCCTTCCCGCTCTTGTATTGCGGCGCCGGTATAACCGCTGCTTCGTAATGCATCCCTTCGTAGTCGGCCTCAAGAATGGCGCTTGTTTCCGGCCACTGTCTTCCCAGGTGCCGGCGTTTGCGTTTCTTGCTTTCACGTGGACTGGTTTCTTGAGAAGCCGCTTGTGGTTGTGTAGGGGCTGCATGTGTAACGGCTGCACGTGTATCCGAGGGATTCCCAGTATCGGAAGCGGGGATCATGCGGTGCTCCTGGAGATACCGGAAATCCTCAGCGGTCAGCTTGGCTGCCGCTTGGGCCAACTCTCTTTCTTCGGCGTTCATTTGGATGTCTCCTGAAAAAAAAGGACGCCACCAGGGGGTTAGCCGGTGACGTTTATTGGGAAAAGACGCACCAATAAGTGTTGATGGATGGCTGTTTCCGCGGTACACTGCCTGATCGGTGGATCGGTCTTGGCCGACAGGGGTCATCTGGGAAAGATCGAATAAAGAGCCAAACGGTGAGACGCAGCCGCCCGTCTGGCCAGTTTGTGTACTTCGCAAGGAGATGCGATGCCGGCACAATCTGAGATCCTCGAAGTCCTCTCGCGCACTGAGTCTTACCTCACCGAGGCGCTGCTTCCCTTCTGGATAGAGCGTTCGCCGGACCACGAGTGTGGCGGGTTCCTGACCTATTTCGACCGCAATGGCCGGCCTAGCGGCGAGACCATTAAGACCTTCCTTATGCAAATAAGGATGCTCTACAGCATGTCGAGCGCGCACCGAGCCGGCTACGGCGGGGGCCGCTGCGCAGACCTTGCCAGGATGGGCGCGGATTTCATCCTCAGGCATTATTGGGACGAACTCAACGAGGGCTGGATGTGGATCGCCGACCGGCAGGGGCGGCCGACCTTCAAGGATAAGGTCGGTTACGGCCAGTGCTTCGGCATGTACGCTTTCAGCGAATACTTCCTTGCGACGGGCAACGAGCGCGGGCGGGAGGCTGCCGAGCAAACCTACGCAGCGGTCTGTAAGCACATGGCGGACACGCGGCACGGAGGTTACTTCGAGATCATGCAGCCTGACTGGCAGCCCGAACGGCCCGGCAAGTACGGCGGCGACCGCAAGAGTTTCGACGTCCACATGCATATGATGGAGGCCCTGACCAATCTCTACGAGATGACCCGAAGCGCTACACACCGCCGCAGGCTGCTGGAAGTGATTGACCTCATCCTCACGCGCATGCTTGATCCAGAGCATGGCACGGGATACATGCAGTTCGCGTTGGACTTCACTCCCCTTCCCGCAATCATGTTCGCCGTCGAGTGGGGCAGCAACGAGGAGCCCGAGGATGGAGTGGCGCGTCCGCTCAATTACACCTCCTACGGGCACAACGTGGAATTCGCCTGGCTGCTTTTGCACGCGGCCGACGTGCTCGGCGTGCCGCGCGAGATCTACGCTGAGGCCGTGCGCAGGATATGCGACCAATGCATCGAGTTCGGAATTGACCAAGAATTCGGCGGGGTCTACATCGAGGGCCCGGCCGATGCACCCCCGAAGGTGCACCGCAAGCAATTCTGGCAGCAGGCCGAAGTGCTCATTGGCATGCTGGATGCCTATGCCCTCTTCGGAGAGGAGAAGTATTGGAATGCGTTCCGCAAGGTCTATGATTTCGTATTCGACAAGTTCGTGAATATGCCCGCGGGCGGTGAATGGTATGCCCTCGTAGACCGCGACGGCACGCCCATCTGGGACTACCTCGGCCATGCCTGGAAGATTAGTTATCACACTGTGCGCTCCACAATTCAGATGGTCAGGCGGCTCAGGGGGCTGCTGAAGTCTCACGCACAATAGAACAATTTCCGTGTGCACCGGTCAGAACCACGACGAGGAACGAGCAGGTCGAAGCGTTGCGCCGAGCCGCGAGCCCGCGGTAAGCCGGGCATCTCTGATGTATGCCGCCAGATCTTCGCTTATCAGCGGTGCATCCTTGCAGCGTTCCCTGTACCTGCCAGGGTTCATCTCATGCACCTCTCTCAGATGTGAGAAAAGCACGTGCGTCCTCAGTCCACAAAGTCCGCAGTAGATTTCCATGGGTGTGTCCTTTCCGTAGACGAAAAAGGGAAGGCTGCCTGGCGGCGCGGGTCAACGTGCTCAAAGCCCCGTGGGCACCAATCAGCCGTATCTGTGGTCCTACATTGCAGTCTCAGCTTTGGCCGGCTCTTGTCGCGCCAGCCAATCCGCACCGCTGCGCCCATTTTCCGGCTTGACATCCTCTTGCCTACATGATATACTTGGCATGATCTGGCAGTACATGTCAGCATCTGGATACGGAGTCTGGCCCATGTACCTGATGAGCATTGAAGAACTGGCCGAATACTTGGGGGAGAGCAAGCGCTCTATCTACCGCTACATCAAGTCGGGAGACTGTCCGCCCTACATTCGTCTTAACCCGCGCAACATCAAGTTCGACAAGCGCGATGTGGACAAATGGCTAGGTTCCAAGAAGGTGAATCCCCAAGCCAACGATTCGAAGGAGGATTCAGATGGGTGAAATCACATTCGTTGTGGCGCAAATCGGCACAGCCTGGAACACAGGCATAGGCTTTGTATTCTTTGCCGTCCTCATGCTCCCCCTGGTTTTCGTCTGGGACATAAGCCGCCGGATTCGGCGATGGGCCGGTCGTTCATTGAAGGCTCAACAGGACTTAGCTAGGGCGACGGCCGATGTAGCGGAGAGACTTGAGAGGATCGAGAGCAAGCTCGAAGAGCAGAGCAAGGCGGAACGGTAGTCCGCCTGGTACTCCTTTCGTGGCTTTGACAACGTTCTTCATTGACATTGCGGACGAGCACAGAGCTGATGGGCCTTCTTTCCATAAAGTCCGCAGTAAATCTCCATGGAATGCCTCTTCCTGGGAAAAAGGAAAGGGGCCCGGATAAGCGGACCCCCTATGTTCAGAGTCAGATCGCAACGTGGCAGAGACTACGGCTCCTCGACCGGGGCGATCTTCAACGCTTTCTCTTCCAGTGCGGTCGGGGTGACCTCCAGAAGCGCGTTGACCTGCTCCCATAGCTCCTTGATCTGGCTCGGCGAGGTGGCCAGCCAGACCGTGTCCAGCAGGTTATCCTCCTCCTGTCTGAGGGCAAGCACCTGGCTGCCGAGCTCTGACTCTGACAGGATCTCAGCCTCCAGGGCCTTTGCTCTTGCCTTGACGGCGTTCTCGACATCGCTGTCGTAGCGGTAGTATCCTCGCCTCTTTGCCATTGGGGAGCTTCTACAGGGCCAAGAAACGACCCTGGAGTGCTTCATGAATGTCAAAAAGGCTGCCTCCATATTACTATAACCGATAATAAGGGATACTTACGGTGCACTCTGCGGGGTACCACTGGGCACATGCACGCGAGGGTAGAGTGTCTGCAAGAAAGGCTAAAAAGGGCCTGGACTTTCGGGTCGCAGTACAAATGATATGTTTTAGATCGACAGGTCTTACCGGCTCTACAACTACGAGCGCTACCACGAGGCCCTGGGGAACGTGACCCCGGCGGATGTCTACTTCGGGCGGGCAGATAACGTCCTCACCCGAAGGAAGGCGCTCAAGTCAAGGACACTGGAGCAAAGGAGGGAAAGGTACCGGACACGGAAGAAGGCAGAAAAAGTCTTGCCATCCGCCACGGCGGATGGTAACCTTAAAGCAGGGCTTGAGCCGGGAGGAACCGTGTCAATTCAAAAGCCCTGAAATGTTTCATCTTGCTGAAGACGCACAATCCGTTCTTCTCCTTGCCTGTGTAACGTTACAAGTTACGACCTAACGCCAGCATGTCTGGCAAGCATCTTGTCGAGGAACTTTTTGGTTTCGGCTGCTGCCTCTTCGGGCGCGTCGTCCGTGTAGGAAAAGGGCTGGGCGCAGACGAACCCTTCATAACCAACCTCTTTCAAAGTCTTGAACTGAGAGCCAAAATCCACATTGCCTTCGCCGGGTGTCACGTGCTCGTGGACCCTGACGTCTGGCCTCAGCGTGGGAGCCATCATACGCTTGCGGTCGTGGGTGTCCGAGATGTAGACGAAATTGAGGACGTCCGCTGCGTACCTTATCAGCTCAACGGGTTCGCCTCCCAGCACGAAACTGTGCGAGGCGCACCAGAGGTAGCCGACCCGCCTGGAACCAATGGAGCGCAGTAAGTCCGTTGCGGGATTCGAGTCTTCTATGAAATCCGCTGGGTGGGGTTCGAAGCTAATCGAGACGCCTTCCTTTTCCAGAGTGGGCATAACCTCGTCAACAGATTTCAAGAAACAACTTCTCGAAACCTGCTGGTCAACCTGCCCGACGTTGGCCACGTTGCCCGTAAGTTCGGTTGTCACGAGGTCGCAGTCGAGCTGTCGGGCAAACCGAGCAGCCCCTTTCATGTTCCCGACTGCTGCCTTGCGTCTATCCTCATCAGGACCTGCGAAGTAATCGTTAATCAAAGGCAGTTTCACCGAGACCGTTGAAACCGAACAAACCCTGAGCCCCGCGCGAGAAAGCAAGGATTTGAGTCTCTTCAGCTCAAACCCCTCTTCCCTCGTGAGATAGTCGAATAGTTCCACATACCCATACCCAATGGCCCTCACCTTCTCGAGGGCTTCCTCAAGAGGGTACCTAACAAACAGGTTCATCGACAGTGCACTTCTCATGTGCCCCTTTCCTCGCCGCAGGAAGAATCTCTTTCCCCTCGTTTTGCTTAAACTTCACACGTCGAGCGGGTCCCGTCCGAACCGTTCGCGATACAACTCGTTGATCCTTCTTTCGAGAGCGGTTGGTTCGGGCGGAAGCGCCAGTTTCACCTCTTTCACCCCGAGATGGTCGCTCTCCACGATAGCGAAATAGTATTCGAGGTCCTGACGCCCCTTCTCGCCGTAGACCACCTCTTTGTCCGAAACCACAGCATCCACCAGGCTCATCATCTCGCAAGCACAGGCGATTTGCCAGTCGGTGAACGGCTTATCCTTGAAAGGGGTTTCCCACGCGAGTTTCGGCTTCGTGCCTACAACTATCGAGTCGAGCACCAACTTGCCATCGACGCGCCTGGACTTCCTGCGGACCGGCACGGTTCGGGTGTTGCCATCCTCGAAGAGCTCGATTACGAGGTCGTTTCCCGGCATTTTCCCGTGCAACGTCGGCCATATGTTATCGGAGATTATCCCTTTGGTACCGATAACCTGGCGGCAGCGATAGGTCCCGGGAGAGGGCTTGTGCATGGTGGGAGAGCACTCAAATATCCCTTTTGCCCCGTTGCGGAAGTTCACGATAGCATGGGCGCGGTGATACATGAGCGGGTCGCAGTAGTTGCGCTGCCCCATCTTCGGGGTGTCAACCGCCTTGAGGAACTTCTCGTGAGCCACTTGCTGGATTATCCCCACCAAACTATCAAACTCAACCGTGGAACTTTCCCTCATCTGGCTCAGCCGATGCACGCCTATGTCCATGTTGAACGGGTTGATGGGGTCATGCAGGTACACCCTCTGAACGTCGCCGATTATGCCTTCTCTAACCACCCTGGCAAACAGTTGGTCGCGCGGCATAAGAGGGAAGTTCTCCGCCACCTCGAAGCGAACGCCGTTCTTCCTGCATTCTGAGATTATCAAATCAGCGCACTGGCGGGTCATGGCCATGGGCTTCTCAATGAATACGTTGCGCTTCCCGCGGGCAGCCCTCACCGCTAGCTCGTGGTGGGCGAGCATGTACACGGTAACGTAAACGATCTCCGCATCAGGATGCTTGTCCAGCATCTCATCGAAGTCGGTGTAATGAGGCACGCCGCACGTCGTGCCCGCCCTGGCTGCAACCTCGGGGTCCCTGTCACAGACCGCAACAAGCTCCACGCGGTCGTTCATCATCTTTATCACGGGGAAATGGTAGCCACTGAAGATGCCCCCCGTGCCGACGACGCAGATTCGCACCTTGCGCATGAAGTTAACCCCTCCCTCCTTCTTCCAACCGGGCCATCCACTGCCTGACCCTCTCGGCGGCCGCCGGGATTGTCACTTCAGGGTCACCCGGAACCGTTCCTTCGAACGACATGAAACCAGTGTAACCCGAATCCTTCAGAACCCTCAGGATAGGCAAGAAATCCGTGTGACCGTAGCCCGGCAGCATCCGGTTGCTGTCAACGAGGTGTACGTGCTTGACGTAACCGGCCGCCTGCGCCAGCGCCCCCTCGACGTTGCTCTCCTCGATGTTCATATGAAACGTATCAGCCAGGATACCGGTGTTGGTGCAACCAATCCTCCTGGCCACCTCGGTTATCTGCTCCAGCCTGTTGAAGAATGGTATCTCGTAGCGGTTGACGTTCTCCAGAATAATGTACACCCCGCACTTCCTGGCGTAGTCGTCCACCTGTTTTAGATACACGCAGAACAGCTCGAACTCGAGTTCCATCTTCGACTTGTAAGGCGTCAGGTCAGGAAGAGGAGGCCTGCTTAGCTCCGGAACCATTGCCGCGCCAACGACCCCGACTTCCTCTGCAATCTCGAGATACCTTTTCGTAACCTCGAAGGTTTCTTCTCTCACCTTCCTATCCGGGCTCGTGAAAAGCGCAAGGACAGGAACACCCACCACAGATGGCTTGACGGAGCGCCCGGCAAAGACCTCCTTTACTCGCCCCACGTTCTGCTCGTTAATCGAGGTCTCCACACCCTCGAACCCCCAGGACTCGAGCCTGTCCAACCTCTCCTCAAGCGACCGCCCCGGCACCAACGAATCCTGACAGCAAAGTCTCATCTGAGCTCTCCAGTCTTCACAATCCTGCCCCGAGGCCCCAAGGCCGGTCATCCGGAGGGTCAATCGTTACAGCGGGCAACGGATCTCCGGCCTAGGATTTCAGCACAACCCATTCCTGTCCACCTGCTCCAGCAATGCCGAGTCACAGCACGTTAATCTCATCGTCCTGGGGTGCTAACTGCTCCCGTCACAGGGCACCCGGGAAAATTAGCGGACAGGCCGGGGTAAGCCCACCCGCTAAGGGGGTGCTGTCGGGGAGGGGGGCACTCGCCCGACAGCGCGCGGCGCTAATTGCATTAAGGGTGGGAGCGCCGCGATTCTGGGAACACGCACTTGAAGGCATTATAGCCCCAAGACCTTCCCTGTCAACCTCCGTCTTACGAGATGTTGACCGGCTTCTTGAGGGAAGAGAGGGTGATACGGCCATCGTGCTGTGACACGAAGACTTCGGAATTGTGGGCCGGGGAAACCTCGCCCGACGGGCCGCGTCAACATCAACCCGGACATCCCTCAACTGTAACGATAGCCGGATTGACAAGCCGCAGGAGGGGTGCTACAACTTGGGGGCGGCACGGGAAGTGTCGCTGGCGCTGAGGCGCGAGAGGACAACCGCGATAGTGAAGCTCAGAAGCCCCTGGCAACAGGGCTCAGCAGGAGGACCGATGCGCACGGAAGTGACCACACGTTTGCCGGCGGGGATCATGCTGATTGGAATCCTCCTGGCGGTCACAGCATGGACGGGAGCAGCCGAAGTGAAGCGTTCCTGCCTCGTCCTGGCGGACGGCCACGTTTCAGAGTACGCCTGGGGCGAGCATGCCGAGGTGGCGTTCCCGGCGGACCACCCGGGGCACAACTTCTGCGTGAGCGGCCTGCTGGATTACCGCGGGCGATTCGAGCGCTGGCTGACAGGGTGGACCGTGAAGCGTCTCGACCTGGAGCAGCACGAAGGGCCGCTGCTCTTTGATGGCATCGACCTGGTCATCCTGGACGATGTGCGTGAAGTCGTCCTCGAGCCATACGAGCTTGCGATCACGGAGTTCGTTCGCGAGGGAGGGGGACTGCTCGTTTACGGCGGCCTCTGGAGCCTTGGCGGCATTGCCAAGAGTGAGTTCTGTGTGAACGAGGTCGTCAGCAGCTTCCAGAGCAGCCCGCTGGGGCA
>Ga0315291_10002662_pt1 | contig 23277 bp, 25 predicted proteins | sample YL17G12_20_MG_FD_203070 | JGI IMG/M metagenome (GOLD analysis project Ga0315291, IMG submission 203070) | Sediment microbial communities from Yellowstone Lake, YNP, Wyoming, USA - YL17G12_20 | ecosystem: Environmental > Aquatic > Freshwater > Lake > Sediment | place: USA: Wyoming | collected... | reverse complement strand
TCAATTCCTTTCGCTGAGTCTCGGAAAGTTCCATAAGCTTCCTCCTTTCGGAGAAGAGCATACTGTTAGGGCCAAAATTTGTCAAGTTAAAAAGTTGATGACCATAAGGTCTGTCCCTACATATCATCCGTTTCATCCGTTCAATCCGTTGACAGGTTTCCATCCTCCATCCCCGAGGGCGGGGAAACCCCGCCCCTACTTTCATTCGTCATTTGTTATTCGTCATCCGTCATTGTTCACCCGCCATCCGTTGACAGCTTCACCATCTTATGTTGATACAAATACCTTTTTATTTTTTTAGTTGAGGTCTTCTCGAATTCCTCCTCCCTGATTTTAAACCCTTTGACCCTTTTATAGTCCGCAATGTCATCGCAACATTTGGCAATCTCCGATTTTATCACCGATTCAATTTTCTCCGGGCTTAAAGTTATATTCCCTTCTTCAGCCATCTGATCAAAATACTCATAGTTAGGGACAACGATAGCATAAGGCTCCTCCCCTTTCCCTCCTCCTATCTCTCTACTCAGAACTAATACCTCTAAGATACAAGATGATTTCAAGAGATGAAATTCGACCTCCTCAGGATATACATTTTTCCCAGCCCGGGTGACAATTACATTTTTCAATCTTCCCGCAATATAAAAATAACCCTTCTTATCTACCCATCCGGAGTCACCGGTCAAAAACCAGCCGTTATTGAAAACCTTAGAAGTCGCTTCTTCATTATTATAATATCCTTTCATTACCATATCCCCTTTGGCAGCGATCTCGCCAATTCCCGAAGAATCAGGATCCGAAATCTTCAATTCCGCTCCGGGTATGGCAATTCCCACTGAAGCATGTTTAGCTTCATTAAAAGGATTAAGAGTCAACACCGGCGAAGTCTCAGTGAGCCCATATCCCTGTAGAAATTTTATCCCTAAGTAATCGAAACATCTGGGGATTTCTGGGTCTAATGATGCTCCTCCACAGATGAAAAGACGCAAGGTGGAAAGCCCGGCTTTCTCTCTTAAGCCTTTAAAAAAAGTCTTTCCGAAATCCAAGCCTAAAAGCATTTTGGAAAATTTGCATAAATTAAAATTGGCTTTGAATAAAAGCTGGGTGAAGAAGGGTTTCTTCCCAACAGCTTTGAAAATCCCAGAAAGCATCTTTTCATAAAGAAGGGGAACGCCTATCAAAATAGTGACACCAGAATTTCTTATGTCCTCTAAAATCTCTTTGGATTTAAGGCTTCGGGCATAGGTGATCATCCCTCCACCGGAAAGGGGAGTTAAAAATCCGCAGGTCGACTCGAGAGTATGATGCAAAGGTAAAACCGACAAAAAATTATCCTCGGGATAGAATTTTATCATCTTTTGCAAAGCCCAGATATCAGACATAATATTCTTATGAGTCAAAATTACCCCCTTGGAACTTCCTGTGGTTCCAGAGGTGTAGATTATCGAGGCTCTATCTTGAGGCCCAGGGTAAATAAGGTCAACTCTATTTTTGTCCCCTTGTTCCAAAAGCTCATCCAGAGAAAGGACTGTTTTTTTAGGGCAATCATCCATACAGATTATCTTCTCTAAAGAGTCAACTGAGCTTTTTGCATCCTCCATATCTGAAATAAATTTGTTCGAACAGATGACCATTTTCGTCCCTGATTCCCCCATAATATGCTTTAGCTCAGAAACTTTGAGCAAACTATCTAAAGGAACGACAATTCCACCAGAGAAAAGTATTCCTAAATAGGCTAAACCCCACTCTGGACGATTTTCTGAGAGGAGACCAATCCGATCCCCTTTTTTTACTCCCTGTTGAATTAAACTCGACGCTAAAGCCTTAGCTCTTCTTTCCAGTTCACTATAAGTTATTCCCACCAGCTTACCCGATTTGAAAGAAGATAAAGCCATCCTTCCCCCATAGAGTCCGGCACTTCTTTCCAACATCTGAGGAATGGTCAAGTTCTTAAGTTCAGTTGAATTCGCAGAATCGTTCATAATTATCCGATTTGAATATGTTTAAGCTTGTTTCAATAATATGAATTAAGAAAATGATTGTCAAATACAAAATAAAAAAATGCAGGTTTTTTGCCTGCATTTTAATATTGCCTAACCTTGTTTTCACTTACGGGCGGAGATTAACTCCGCCCCTACATTAAATCCTTTTTCTTCTCTTCAAATTCTTCTTTCCCTATCTCTCCTTTAGCATATCTTTTCTTTAGTATATCCAATGCGGTCTCCTTTTCCGTAGGGTGTGTAGAAGAAGATTTTGTCTGCTCGATAAGCCATTTTAATAGAATGAAAATTCCAACAATAACTACTATCCAGAAGACCAGCATCATTAAACCACCCCATAGCCCCATCATTCCCCATTGGGCTGTCATTTTAAATCGCCTCCTTATTATATTAGATTTTCAATTTATCTGCGAAATCTCCGATATAAGGGATCTTCCAGGTTTTTCCTTGAAGAGCATACAAAATTCCGACTAAGGCAAAGATAACGCATAAGATCACCACCGCAGTCCAGAAAAGCTCACTGATCTTGGGAAGGAGAAAGATTATTGCCAGAATTTCAACGATCAGAAGTAACAATCCCTGCTTTCCATGTTTTACTGCAAAGGAATTATCCTTCATTTTTACTAAAGGAATAAAGCACATAAAGGGGATATAGGCTAAGATAGCCGCCGCTTTCCCCTCCTCGATCATTTCCTCCTCAGAAAGCTTGGTGGGCTCTCCTTTGCTGGTCGAAAAAGTCTCCTCATCCATAGCTCCTCCTTATTATACTTAAACCCCCCAAAATATAGGTCTTTTCTTGTCCAGAGGCAAATTAAATTTAATTAAATCGACTTCCGGACAGATTTCCACCTCTTTTTTGTCTTTTCTCAAAATAACTCTAAACCAAACTTTAGGAATTCCTTTAAAATCTATCAATTTTATTGGTAGAGCTACTTCTATGATTTTGTTTTCAGCCACTATTAGATTTTGAGTGACCTCTATCCATTCATCTTTATCGGGATTAAATTTAAAAAGAATACCCTCGTTCTTTAAGATAGAAACTTTATATCGAGGAGGCTCTAAGATCTCAATCTCAAACTGATAGTTCTCCATTCTGCCAGCTTGCCCGGCCAAGGAGGCCGACCCTTGGGAAACATATTTTTCTTTATGTAAGTTGGGATCTATTCTAAAATAGAGGTTATCCTGATCGAATCCGAAAAACAAAGCTTTTATTTCTTTGGAGGCTCGGTGCATCACCCCTCCGGATTTAAGGCAATCATAATGGCCCGCGTTGTGCCATTCAAAAAAGTGGGTTTCTTTTCCATCTAAGACTGGTGAAATATATCCGGTGGGCTCTACAATCATCGAGGGCATTAGCCCGGATCTTATTGGGCTTAAAAGAACCTCAGGTGGTTCCAAAGATAGAAGCTCGTAAACATTGATTAAGTGAGACCGGAAGATGCGGTCAAATTCCTCATTGGATGGTCCCTGGTGCTCATCTCCATACCACCAGCACCAATCGCTCCCTTCTGCAATGTAAATTTCTTTCCAGGCTAAAGAGAGTTTCTCTGGATCAAAATCTTTGTTGTTTCTTTGAAACTCCACCAACTTCTCTCTGGTTGAAAAAAGAAGATCCCAGGCTTGATTATCCTCTGGATGACCGATCCAGATCCTGAAATCATGATTGATCCAGGAGCCAGGGAATAATTTGTTGAGGGTTTCTTTTGGTGGATTTTCATCTAAAAATTCAGAAATGGTAACCGTTTTCAAAAGTGGGTCTTCTGAAATTCTATTATATAATAATTCTAAGAAATCGTGTCCATCATTTTTATAATATTCCCAGCAATTCTCTCCGTCCAAAATAATAGAAACCAGGCTTTGAGGTAAATCCTTCTCCGGGATACTCTCCCGAATACTATGAAGATTTTTTATGAAATCAAAAACCGCATCCTGAAAATTCCAAGAACCATACACAAATCCGATCGAATCGGAGAGAAGATGGTCTCTGAAGACAAAATTTATCTGGCTTTCTCCAACTTTAAATCTATAAGGTCTATACAACCAATTATGGTCAGAAAGTTTTGATTTTTTTTGCATTGCAGTGGTAGCGCGTTCTTCGGATCTATCTGAATCAAGCAAACTGAGCTTCAATATCTCTTCATCCGATGCTACCCACAGAAGTCCAAATTTTGTTAGGATGGGAATGATCTGTTCACTCACTGAACCTTCGGAGGGCCAGATCCCTTTAGGTTTATCCTCAAAAACCTTCTGATAAAGATCGATCCCCATTTGAATTTGCGCTTCGACATCCTCTGGATGAGAAAATTCCCTTTGAGGTAGAAGGATATTGGGAGAGGAAACCTGGGCAGTTTTTGTATCATAGATCAAGGGCATTATCGGGTGAAAATATGGTGAAAAAGAGATTTCGATCTGGCCTTTTTGCTTTAGCTCCTTATACTTGGGGAGAATAGATTTTAAGATTTCTCTTTCTTTTGAAATTAAAAGCTTTTTATCCTCCTCCGTAAAATTTTCACCCTTTTTGAACAGATATAAAATCTCTTTATCATTTTTAAAAATTGGATCAAACCAAGAAAGATTGGACCAGACCTGCAAATCAAGGAAGTCTTGGTCGGTAAACTTGGGCAGAACGAAACTCAAATCTTTTTGGCTCTTTCCTCTTTTTTCCCAGAGTTGATAGAATCTGCGATGGGGTAAGATCATTGTATTTAGATTTCCGATGAAAAAAGTCGAAAGTGTTTCTTCTTTCTCTTCTTGGGTCAACTCTCGGACAGGCCTTTCAGTTAAAACCAGATGTCGATCATAAGCGTTATTGAGAGCATAGTCATCTATCTGCTCGATCAAAGAGGGGACTAAATTAAAGGTCTGATGAATTGAAGGAAAGCGATCCAGAATCGCCACCATATCATAGTAATCCTTCAGCCCGTGTAATCTTACCCAGGGCATCTGATATTCCCCGGATTTTAAACTCTTATAAAAGGGCTGGTGCATGTGCCATAGGAAAGCGATTTTAAGAGGGATTTTATTTGCTAATATATCCATAGGTTATCTCAGCCAATTCTCTTTTGGCTTGATTACATTCGGCAGATTCAGGGAACTGGTCTATTAATTTTTGATAAGTCTGTTTGGCTCTTTCTAAATCGTTTCCATTTTTGAAGGCATTGCCGCCAGAAAGAAGATAGCCCGGGGAAAGAAAACCTAAAGGATCAGATTGAAAGGCTTTTAGAAAAAACTCTCCGGCTAAAGAATATTCCTTTTTCTCCAAATGGCATTGCGCGATCCCGGCATAAGCCGCTGCCAGAAATAGTGGGTCTTTTTTATACTTATCGATATATCTCTGAAAGGTCTGTTGAGCCTGGTCATAATTTTTAGAATAGAAGTAGGCATTAGCTAAAATAAAGATAGCCTGGGAGGCCGCTTTTGTTCCACCATACCGCGAAATCACTGAATTCAAATCCATCACGGCCTGTTGAAGATTGCCAATCCTGAGTTCAAAGCTGGCTTTTCCTAAAAGCTGGTCAGCTTCTTTGGTACGACGGGAAGCAGAAGAGAGAAAGAATAGTATTGCTAAAGCAACTACTAAAATGCCGCCAGCAACCATAAGGATCTGATTTAAATTCTTCTGAACAAACTCAGTCAATTTGAAGGTGGTGGTAACTAATTTATCCTCCCTCATCATATGTTTAGTTATTCTTCTTTTAGGACTCATAAATTTCCTTTCCCTTGAATAGTTTAATCGTAAGTTTATATAATTTACGCAAAAATCTTTTATTATCAAGTAAATTATATAAAAAGTTTTCGCCCACTGATGTGGTATAGCTAATTTTTTCTAAAAATTCACCCTAAACGCATAGGCAGGCCTTCCCTGGCCGGGCAGGCATGGCTTTGCCAGCCAAACCATAAAGGTTCGGCTACGCGATCTTTTGTTATCAAGTAAATTATATAAAAAAGGCGAATCCATTTTTTGGTGGATTCGCCTTTTGAGTGGATTTCTTTTCGATTAGAAGAAACCGGTAAAGTTTATCATTATCCTGTGCTCTTTCAGGGTCACTGTTTGGTCAAACTCGTATGGTTCACGGAGCCTTACTGCACCGTTAGCTTTGGTCTCGTAACTTCCGAATTCATAAGTTATATCAAAAATGATTTGGCTCCAGCCGATCCCGGTTCCAAAACTTATAATACTTCCATTAATCTTATCCCCGGGAGTTCCTTTGTAAGTTATCCTTCTAGTTTTCAGAGTATCCTTTCGAGGATCTATGGGGTTATATATGTCCGTCATAATCATCGAGTCGATTTCAACATCCTTCACATTGGTAAAAGGTTTGGGGTCATTTCGATAGCCCACTCTGATAGGGATTTTCCCATACCGAGTAGCGAATATATATTCTGCTCCCAATCGAAACTGAGTCCCATCCTCCCATTTTATCTTTACAGTTCTTTTAAGTGTGGACGGGTCGGCAGGATGCTCGAAGTCCCCTTCAGGGTATCCAGAGCTTTTAGGATAACTAAGTTCGGTTTTGGAATAGCCGCGGATTTCCACATCTGCGGCAACAGTAAGGTTTCTGAATTTATAAGATGCTCCCCCACCCCAGATCAAGGGGAATTTCCACTTTTGTTCAAACTCTACCGGATACAAAACTCCTCGGGGTCTGTTTCTTCCCGGGTTGGGATTAGATTCCAGAGGACTCCATTCATCCCAGATCAACTGGACATCCTGCTTTTCCTTAATAGTTCGGGCTGGCTTCACCACCGCCCCCAATCTCAAATTCTGGATTTTATACATCGCTCCGAAGACCAGACCAAAGCCAGAATAATCTGCATCCACACTCGGTTTTAACTCTGCATAAGTTGTTTCAGTGGGAATTACTGTGGTATCTTCAATTAGAATCCTTGCCTGAGTTCCTGTCAGACTATATCCACCGCTGTAAATGTTCACTCCCATACCTAAAGATAGGTCTTTAATCGGGCTTCCGGCTAAAGCCAGAGTGGTCATATTCAAACTGCCATCGACCTCATCCTTCAAATTGAAATCGGCCCAGTTAAATTTATATTTCTTTTGGTCGTAGCCCACATCCTCAGCTGAGACAAAAGTCAATATCTGGTAGATTCTATATATCTCGTGCATTTTGGAATAGATAGGAAAAGTTAAGGTGGTATCCCATGTGCCAGCAACATTTGTCCAGGTGTAAGTATCCGTTTGTGGCTCAACTAAATAGTTGCTATTATAGAACAGGTGTTCCCCTTCCGCCTCTGATATTCTTTGATATAAAACGCTTCCCACGAATTTTTGCCCACTAAGGGTAAAGGGAATAATTACGCTCCCGAAATTTATTTGATTTTTGGTCTTATCGGAAGTTTCAGAGATGGTGCTACCCGAACGAATCTCCTCAAACTCGGTTTTAAATTTATTGTTATTTAAGGTTACACCCATCTGGTATTTATCTAATTGGGTCAACCCGGCTGGATTCCAGGAGGCGGCAGAAGGATCATCCGATACGCCAAAAAATGCACCTCCCATCCCCCGAGCTCTTGCCCCTCCCCCTAAGAAATTATAATCGGTCAACTGGGCATAGGTGAAAGTGGATGAAGTAAGGATTAAAAGTAAGGTTACGCATAAGGACTTGAATTTCATCTGACACTCCTTTTGGTTTAAAGTTCAATTTTTTAAGATATATATTATATCCTTTTTGAAAAAATTGTCAAGTTTTTTTTAAAAAAAACTTTTCAAGCCAACTTCCTTATAAAATGAGAGTTATAATCACCCTTTAAAAGAGGGCTATTTATATAAGGATACTTATTCAACTTATCAAATTGCGAATTCAGAAATATTTTTAGTAAGGTCTTCATCTGGCAAAATATAAATGCATTGTTCAAGGTGAAAAATCGAAGTGGGTTTTACTATGAACTATCCGCTTTTAACTATCTGCTAATTTACCCCCGGGCTGACTCGAACAGCCGACCAAAGGTTTAGGAAACCTCTGCTCTATCCAAACTGAGCTACGGGGGCATAAAAAACATATCTTTTCAACAAGTTTACTATTTGTTCTTAACACATTACACAAAAAACTTTAGGCTGAACAATCAAACATTAAATTTCGGGATAAACATAATGAGTAACTATAAAAAATCAAGATGTTTTTGAAAAAAACACTTTGAAAATTTATTACCATTGACAAAAAACAAAACTTATATATAATGAGGCAAAAACAGTAGGAGTTCTGAGTGTCAGCCAAGTCCCCTGATTACAACGGAATAATGCAAGGAAAGTGGTGAAGACAAAATGCAAAACATACGAGATTTTCTAAACAAGATCAAATGGGATCCGGCTGAGGAAAAGAAAAAAGACAAATACCAGATATACTATTATGATGCCTTACGTCCCGAACTGGTAGAGCTATCTTTTTCCCAGATCATACAAATAGATAGTTTTGGAATAACTACTTTAGATGATACCTATATTCCGCTTCATCGGATACGTAAGGTTTGCTTTGAAGAAAAAGTTATCTGGAACAGAAAAGTATAATCTTTGGGAATTCCGGAGATATTTCTAAATAGAACTCTGAGCAAGATGTATTACAGATGGAGTTACCGTAGGTCAAGCAAGGTCGAAGACCTGCTTGACAGATTATTTTTCAAATTTGTCAACCCCGCCTTTGGCGGGGTTGACCTACATAAAACTTTTTATTTTGGCATTTACGAGATTACCTCAATCAACGTAAAGAGTAGGATAAGGATCAGTGATGGATTTTTTCTCCCAAAAGATATTAAAAATTACTCACTCCTTTTCATATTTCAATAAAGAGAACAATTCATAATTTTTTAACTTCTCCCTCCCCTTCAAAAAGCCAAGCTCAATCATCACCAAAATTCCCGCTACCTCACCTCCTAATTTTTCCACTAATCTACAAGTTGCCTCGAGGGTCCCGCCGGTAGCTAAGAGGTCGTCGATAATGATAACTTTTTGACCCTTTTTGACAGCATCCTTGTGCATCTCTAAGGAATCGGTGCCATATTCTAAGTCATATTTCTCCACTACCGTATCCGCGGGCAATTTCCCCAACTTTCTCACCGGGACTATACCCACTTTTAATCTATCCGCTAAAGCTCCTCCGAAAATGAAACCTCTCGATTCGATGGCAGCGACTAAATCGATCTTTTTGCCTTTACATTTTTTACAAAATATATCTATAACCTCATTGAAAGCATCCCCATTTTTTAAAAGAGTAGTAATATCTTTGAAAACCACCCCTTTTTTAGGATAGTTTGGCACATCCCGAATCATTTCCATTAATTTCTGACTCATTTTGTCTCCTTAAAATGCGTATGCATTCATGCGAATCTGATCTGAAATTCTGAGAATTTATTTTCACATTCATCCCAATCGACCTTTACCTGGATGACGTGGGCAGATCTGGGACCTGCTTTGAGATCATTGATAAAATCTAAAATCAAACCTTTATCCCCCTCCACCTCGATCTCCACATCGTCATTGTAAAGATTTTTCACATATCCCTTGAGGTTATATTCGGAAGCTTTTCGATAAACAAAATACCTATATCCCACCCCCTGAACCATACCCGACACAATAATATGGGCATAGGCTTTCCATTCCTTCATTTCTTCTTTAAAGCCTCCAAAGCTTTTTTAACTGCCTCCTGTGGGTCTTTGGTCTTAATGATTTTATCTGATATTTCCCAGGTGGTAAGCCCCACCACCGGCTTTTCCATTTTAAGACAGAAGGCTAATTCGGAAAGTGTTCCGAATTGACCCGGCAGGGCAATTACTGCATCTGAGGAGCGAATCACAACAAGATTTCGGGCTTCGCCTATTCCGGTGACAACGGGTATATCGATATAAGGGTTTGCTTCAGTCTTATCTACTCCTGGAAGTATTCCCACAGTTACCCCTTTGTTCTCCTTAGCTCCCTTAGCCGCACCCTCCATCACCCCACCCAGACCTCCGCAGACCAAGATGGCACCAGCCTTAGCTATATATTTGCCTACTTCATAAGCCAAGTTGTAGATTTTCTTAGAGCAAGTCCCGGCACCAATTACCCCGATAAAAACTTTTCCCTGTTTCATCTTTTCCCCCAAAGAATTGGGTCTTAAAGGACCTCCCTGTCCCTCACAAAAGGTCTTTTTTTAACTCTTCTGCTAAACTTGTATTTAGCTTAAGGGTTATTTATTTCGAAAACCTCCATCTCCAAACATTCAGAACAATAGAAAAGATAAACTTTCCCTTTTTCTTTTCCCCCACCTTTCGTGGGGGACCCTTCGGATAAACTCGATTTATTATCCTCTAAATCGATCTGCCCATAAAAATTCATTCTCTCCGAGCATACTGGACACAAAGGGAGTGAATCGTCTTCTATTTCAGACAAAATCCTATCCGAGTCGTTGAATTGACCCAAGTTCTGTTCTTTCCACTTCAGAACCTTAACCTTCAGTTCCTCTTTTTCTAAAGGTTTCAAGGCTTTCTTGGATTTAGAAATATTTTTGTCCATTTAAAATCCTATCTAAAAAATTTTTTCTGGTCGGGGCGACTGGATTTGAACCAGCGACACCTTGGTCCCGAACCAAGTGCTCTACCAAACTGAGCCACGCCCCGAAAAGCAGTGATTGGTGATAAAGGGATTAGGGACTTACCCTTCCCCTTTCTTTCACTTATACAAATATAAAAGAATTAGGTGGGATGTCAAGCAAAGAATTGAAGAAACAGGAGTGCAAAAATTTATTTTTGCAAAATTATTTGATTCTATAAGTAATTTTCTGGGTCACGGTCACCGAGTCTAAACCTTTGCGGATCAAATTGCCATGGCAACAAATCTGCTTTTTCAGTGTTACAACTTATACAAGCAGGAACCCAATTATAAGGCTGATGAGCTCCACCACTGGCAACAGGTATAAAATGATCAACTTCCCACGCTCCTTTCTCCCCGACTCGCCCATAGTTTACAAACGGCAATTTTATCCCACAGTAAAAGCAGTACCCCGCTGTTCTATCATAAACATCATTCAGTTCTTCATCTATGTAGTTCATATTATCCTACAACAACAGGTTGCTACTTTTATCGAAATCTGACTATCCGTTCCGTTCGTGGAGGATGTTATCATCCTCGACAAAATTCTAACCCAGATGTAGGGGCGTATTGCAATACGCCCCTACGCAGTGCATTGTATTAGGACTCGTCCTGAGGGCTCTGCCCAAAGGAAAATGCTGATGCGATTGAGCTGTAGGGGCGGGGTTACCCCGCCCCTACTTTCTCAGAATAAAATTAAGCAATCCTCCATTTTTGAATTTCTTCAATAACCCCATAATTAGTAGTATCTAATTGCAATGGAGTTATGGAAACAAAGCCTTTTTTAACAGCTTGATAATCAGTCCCATCTTGGTTTCCCCAACTTGAATTTTCCTTCCCAATCCAAAAGAAAGTCTTTCCTCTCGAATCGACCTTCTTCAGTTTCACTTTTTTGCTTTTTTTTCGGTCCAAACGAGTGATTTCGTATTTCTCCATCCACCCTCTTTTGGGTGGAAGATTGACATTCAAAAAAGTATTCTGGGGTAGCCCGTTTTTAAGAACAAATAAGGCTAACTTTCTTACAAATTTTACTCCAGAATCGAAGTAGGAAAAATTTGGATCTGCCATGGAGACGGAAATGGATGGGATCCCTAATAATGTTCCTTCGATTGCTCCCGCCACTGTTCCAGAATAGGTAACATCATCCCCCATATTGGGACCATGATTTATCCCGGAGATGACTAAATCAGGCTTGGTCTTTAGAATTCCGTAATATCCCAACATAACTGCATCTGTAGGAGTTCCGCTCAGGCTATAAAACCTTTCACCAATTTTTTTCAATTCCAAAGGTTTTAAGAGAGTCAAAGAATGGCTTACCGCGCTCTGTTCACCTTCCGGTGCAATCACCCAGACCTCTCCAATTTTTGAAAGTTCCTTTTTCAAAGCCAAAAGCCCTTTTGCTTTTATTCCATCATCGTTAGTTAGAAGGATTAACAATTTTTCCTCCATTATTTTTTCACTTTCAGATTTCTACTTTCAAATTGGTTTACTTCTATTACTTCATCGGAAATAAACCCCTGGTTAAAATATCTTCAATCCCAAAGACGTGCATTGCGTGTAGGGGCAATTCATCAATTGCCCCTACATACGTTATCACAGATTGCCATAGACGGTAATAATTTATCTGCCTATTAGTGAGCTTACAAACGTTCACCACCATAAGCTTCTCCACATCAATTTAATAAATCTTTTTGTATCCACCAATGGATTTATGTAACTTTTACTTCCTCGATAGATAGTGCTTATAACAACAGAGTCTATCTTAAACTTTATTTTTCCTGCTTTTATCAATAACTCAGACTCCAAATCATATTTTTTTGTGACCAGTCTTATTCTTTTCAAAACTTTAGCAGAGATCAAACGGTAACCCGACTGGCTATCCCTCACTTTAGTCCTCCCTAAAACCGAAACTATAATCGAGGTCAAATTATTAGTCAGCCATCTGTCGAAAGGCATTGTTTTCAACTCAATTTTTCTGGTGCCGATGATAATGTCTAGTGAATTCTGTCTGAATTTTTCTACGAAATCTGGAATAAATTGGGGATCATGTTGCAAATCCGCATCCATAGTGATCACCGCATCATAACCATTGTCCAGGGCATATCTAAATCCAGTCTGAAGCGCTTCCCCCTTTCCCTTATTTCTTTTATGTTGCAAAATCTTCACTCTACTTTTATTAGCCAACTCAAAAGTGTTATCTTTCGAACCATCATCCACCACCAAAATATTTTCTCTTTCAACCGAGGTGGAGATTTCTTCTATCAAAGAAAAAAGAGTGGATGAAGCATTATAAGCCGGAATTATAACTAAAATTTTTCCCATCTAATTAAATAAGAGTCCCCTAAAGTGCGGGACTCTTATTTTTACGGTATCACAGGTTGTCCCAACCTGTGATAACACAAGTTGAGATCCCGCCGAAGGCGGATGTTACCGAGATGACATATCATCTCTTTAATCCGCTTCACTCTCTTACCATCAACTATGAACCATCAACCATCTACCAAAATCGGGGCGGGCAGATTTGAACTGCCGACCCCTTGCACCCCAAGCAAGTGCGCTAAACCAAACTGCGCTACGCCCCGATTATTTTTTAAAAGAGCCTTAACATCTCCTCCAACTCTCTGCGGATATCAAATAAAATCGCCTTGAATTTGGCTTTATCCTTGGCAGACTCAGCACTCTTTTTCCTTTTGAGACCCCTCAGTTTGTCCCTGGCCCCTTCGATGGTATAACCTTCCTGATACAGCAGGTATTTGATGGTATTTACCAGATCGATATCCTTTTTCTGATAGGAACGGTTTCCGGCTCGATTCTTTTTAGGTCTTAAATTGAGAAACTCCTTCTCCCAGAATCTTAAGACATAGGGCTTGATCCCGGTTATCTTGCCAACTTCACTTATGGAGTAATAAAGTTTTTCTTCCTCAGTTGGGCCCACTTTCCCTCCCTGATAGAGTTTTTTATAAGATATAAAATTTATTCAATCTGTCAACTCCAAATTTCAGATTTGGGATCCCGGGTCATTAAATCATAAACTCCTTTGAGAGGCTCTTTCCCCTTAAAAAGAACCTGATAAACCTCAAAAGTAATGGGCATCTCCACATTATATTTCTGAGAGAGTTGATAAGCAGAGATAGTGGTTTTAACCCCCTCAGCCACCATCACCATATTAGCTAAGATCTCATCCAATTTTTTACCTTTCCCAATCTCCTCTCCTACATATCTATTCCGGGAATATCGACTAAAACAGGTGGTAATTAGATCACCGATTCCGGAAAGTCCGGCAAAAGTCTGTGCCTTTGCCCCCAATTTCTCCCCTAATCTTATCATCTCAGCCAATCCTCTGGTCAGAAGTGCCCCTTTGGTGTTATCCCCTAAATTTAAGCCATCACAGATCCCAGATGCGATGGCGATGATATTTTTTAGAGAGCCACCCAATTCCACCCCGATCAAATCTGAGTTAGTATAAACTCTGAAATAAGGATTCATAAAAACTTCTTGAACCTTTTTCAAAATATTCTGATCAAATCCTGCCACCACCACAGTTGTAGGTATCTTTTTAGATACCTCCTCCGCATGTGAGGGACCGGATAGGGTAGTTATCTTTTTATGCAAGCTTTCGGGTAGTTCTTGAATTAAAATCTCAGACATTCGACACAGAGTATCATTTTCAATCCCTTTGGCTAAGTTTACAATTATGGGGTCATTCAAATCAACAGAAACCATCTTTTTTGCCACCTCTCTTACGGTATGAGAGGGCAAAGCCAAAAGAATCATTTCTGAATTTCGGGTGGCTTCTTTCAAATCATCCGTTATCTTGACATCTTGAGGGATAACAATCCCAGGAAGCTTTTCTGTATGTTCCCTTTGGTCTCTTAATTTAAACATCTCCTGGGAATTGAATTCCCACAAAAAAATTTTATGTCTAGATGAATTCAACATCACCGCAAGAGCAATCCCCCAGCTGCCGGCACCTAAAATTGATATTTTAGCCATATTTGGAACATCATGCATAAGCGTAGGGACAGAACAATGTTCTGTCCCTACAGTTTAATTACCAATCATCTTTATGTTCATATGCACCAAATGTTCATATGCACCAAGATAAATGAGTGTCAAATATTTTACAATCGTCATATTCTGTTTGGTGCAGGAATTGGATTTTTTCGCCTTTGGTGGAATATTTGTGATCCGCACCATCCGCATTTGGCGGATTCTGGAATTCCAATTCCCGAATGAACTAAGAGAATTTATGCAAACCTGAGGCTTGCCCTACTAAAAACTATAAATTAATCTATTCTTTTATCCTTCTGGCCAAACTTGTTTTCGGTTCCATTCCATAATCTTTTTATGTTCGATCGATGGGTAAAGAATATTAAAAAAGTTAAAGCGACACATAATATAATTAATTCCTTTTCCACTTCTTTATGAAGATAATATTTTTCGAAAATTAAAGCAAGAGATATAAATGTGGCGGCGGAAAGGGAACCTAAGGAGACGTATCGGGTTAAAGCGAGGATCAGAATAAATAATCCTAAGGCGATTAAAACCTCTCTGGGAATTAAAGCCAACAGAACTCCTAATCCCGCTGCTATCCCCTTCCCTCCTTTGAATCCGACGTAAATCGGAAAAATATGTCCTAACACTGCAGAAATGCCTGCTATGATTTTCAAGGCTATTTCATTTGTCAAAGGGGCACCAAAGGAAATCTGACTAATAAAAAGGACTGCGACCATTCCTTTGAAAGCATCCAGAAAAAGGACAATTCCAGCCGGGATAGGTCCTAAGACACGATAAACATTAGTCGCTCCGGCATTTTTAGACCCATAATCCCTGATGTCAATTCCTTTGTATAACCTGCTGATTATAACGCCTATAGGAATCGCACCTATAAGATATGAAAGGATTACAATCAAAACCAAGTTTTTCATTTTTAATTTTAAATTTTTAATTTATCAAGGTGTCACAGGTTGTTCCAACCTATGGAGTGCCCCGCCTTTGGCGGGGTCAATGCAGCATCCATATGGATGCACTCCATAACACAAGTTGAGACAGCTTGTGTTACCGTAATACAATCAATATAATCAAGATGAATTTTTTCATTTTTAATTTTAAATTTTTAATTAATCTTACGATATAGCACCCACTCCCTCTCTTCTTTTTTTGTCTTCCGATCAAAATAAATCTCGAAGACCTCACCATTCTCCGTTTTAATCTTATAATAATTTCTGTGATGCCTCAGTCTCCAATTTTTCTTTTTAGGTGAACCCGGCGGAAAACCCCAATCTGCCCAGCCTTCTAAAATCTCTTTAATCTTATAATCTTTCCCTTTCCAGATAAAACTTTTAGGCTCTTTTAATTTCCCCCCTCGAAGGACTTCTATCCTTTCTGAATGAAACTCCATGATTTAGTTCTGTAGGGGCAGGTTTGAAACCTGCCCTTACCTATCCTTTCGGGCGACCACAAGGGTCGCCCCTACATTTTTTATTCCCTTTTTCTCACCTTTATCCTGATGGGACATCCGATAAATCCAAAATGTTCTCTGATTCTATTCTCCAAATATCTTAAATAAGATTTATCCAGAAGCTCTGGATAATTGCAAAAGAATACAAACGTTGGTGGTGCAACATCGGTCTGGGTGCCATAGTATATTTTTATATATCTCCCCTTAGCCGCAGCTGGTGGTTTTCTATCTATTTCAATTCTCAGTTTTTCATTCAATTCATTAGTTTTTATCCTTTTTTTCATCTCATTAAATACTTGAGTAACTAAGTTCAGGCTTTGCTTTACTCTTTGTTTGGTCTTAGCAGATACATAAATTATGGGAACGTAATCTAAAAATGGTCCCTTTTGCCTGATTGCCTGGGTAAATAGATCAGCGGTTTTGCCATCTTTCTCAACTAAGTCCCACTTATTCACCACCATCACCATTCCTTTCCACATCTGTTCGGTTTCTTCAAATATCTTCAAATCCTGACTAACCAGTCCAGCTGGTGCCTCTATCAATACCAACGCCACATCACACCTCTGGATGCTTTTTAAAGTTCTAAGTGAAGTGAAATATTCTAAGTCATTTTTAATCTTTGACTTATGCCTTAAGCCTGCAGTATCAATTAAAGTGAAATATTGACCCTCTATCTGGATCTGGGTATCAATGGAATCTCTGGTTGTTCCAGGAATTTCGGTAACTATCAGCTTTTCTTCACCCAAAAGGGCATTGACAAATGACGATTTGCCCACGTTAGGACGACCAATCACCGCCACTTTTATGGTCTCTTTTTCCTTTTCTTCATACTTCTCTTCAGGAATAAATTCTGCGACTTTATCTAAAAGCTCTCCAATATTTCTTCCACTATCCCCAGAGACAGCCAAAGGTTCCCCTAAACCCAATCTATCGAGTGAATAAATCTCGGTTTCTTCCTCTGAGCTATCCACCTTGTTGGCTACTAAGATAACTCTCTTTTGAATCTTTTTTAACTTTCTGGCGATCTCTAAATCTATTTCCTGAGCACCAACTTTATTATCGATTAGAAAAAGGATCAAATCTGCTTCCGAAATAGCTATTTCCACTTGTGCTAAAACCTTTTTCTCAATCTCATTCTTGGTGCGAGGAACAAATCCACCGGTATCGACCAAATAAAAGCTTTTGCCGCTCCAATCACAGGGCGCATAATTCCTATCTCTGGTCACCCCGGGGGTATCATCTACTACTGCGACTTTCTTCTTTATCAGTCGATTAAACAGAGTCGATTTCCCAACATTGGGTCTTCCGATTATGGCAACAATAGGTTTGGGCATATAGGAATGTAGGGCAAACCTTCAGGCTTGCAGAAGAAGTCAATTTGAAAAACTTTTAGTTAATCGCAAGGCTAAAGCCTTGCCCTACTTTTTTATTGTGTCATTTATTGTCTGCACTATGTCATAAGAGCCTAACACAACTTTTTTCTCCAACTCTCTCTCTAAATCTTCAAGGCTTAAGTCATCCAGAAATAATCCATCAGAATTAAGGCAATCCGGAGGTAAAATAATTATTTCCTTCTCCATTATTTTTCTTCTCCCTTTCAACGATTTTAAAATATCCCTCCCGCTCAAAAGACCAGATACTGTTATGGATGAACCTAAGAAATCATTTCTAGCTCCGATGGTGGTCACCTTCAAATTTACTATTTGATTCAACCTTTTCTCAATCTTTTCCTTAATGAACTTTTCAGCTAATTTTCCGGTTACCAAAATTGAATTCAATTTTTTTTCGATTCTGTTGGGAAGTATCTTCTGATTCTTTTCAAAATCATCCAAAAATTTTCTCACCAGCCCTACTCCATTTTCAATCTGGTAAAAATCATCATAATATCTTTTAAAAGGAATGTCAAGCCCCGCTTTTCTTGAGGATCTTTTCAGACCAATGCATTTCTGTGCATCTCTGGTTGAAAGGAAAAATTCATCCGCGCAATAGACAAATCCTTCGCCAAATTTCTTTCTAAAAATTTCCTGCCATTGATAGACTTTCTCAACGATCCCTAAAGCTTCCTTTTTGCTCACTGGATTAATTTTGAGCAGACCATCTCTGAATTTAGTCAACCCCACTGGAACTATGGCTATGGATTTAACCCCGGGATAAAAAGGGGCTAAATCAAAAACAGTTTTCTCCAAATGTTTTCCATCGTTGTTCCCCGGGCATAAAACTATCTGGGTATGGAGCTCGATTTTATTATCGGTCAACCTTTTTATCAAAGGGATAATATCTGGAATCCTCGAATTTCCCAGCATCTTTTTTCTTAAATCTTCATCTGTAGTATGCACTGACACATAAAGTGGAGAAATTTTTTGTTCGAAAATTCTTTTAATATCTTTTTCTTTAATATTAGTTAAGGTGATAAAATTTCCAAAAAGAAAAGATAGCCGATAGTCCTCATCCTTGAAGTATAAACTCTTTCTCAACCCCTTAGGTAACTGGTCCACAAAGCAGAAAATACATTTGTTTCCACAGGCTCGATACCTGTTTTCTTCAAAGACAATCCTCAGATTCTCATCTGGTTTTTTTCTTATCTTTAATTCTTTAAAATTCCCCTTTGGGTCTTTTAGCTTCAGAACCAAAGTTTCTTCCGCAGAATGGAATTTGTAGTCCAGAATATCTCTGATAGGGTATCCATTGATCTCTAAAAGGTCCTCTCCGGGACTAATCCCAAACTTTTTTGCTAAACTTCTTTCCTCTATCTTCAAAACCTTCATAAATGGTTAAAATTAGAATATGGTTAAGATGATGAACCACTGTAGACCCACTTTGCCATCAACGTAGGTTGATCTTTTTGCCCTTGGGGCAAGGCAGGACTACCGTTTATTTTGAATGATCAAAAATGTAGGGACAGACCTTTAGGTCTGTCCGGACAGGTGCGAATGCATCTTGAGATTTAAAAACCTGTCCCTACATTTGCCAATCAATATTTTTGCTCATGGAGGATGTCATCATCCTCCATTTTAAATCCGATTGAATATAATAAAAAAAATTCTGAGAGGAAAATAAAAAAGCGGGCGAAGGGAGTCGGACCCTCGACGTCAAGCTTGGGAAGCTTGCATTCTACCGCTGAATTACGCCCGCTTTGATATTTCTATAAAACAAAACTTTTGGTTTGTCAAGTTTTTTATAAGAGGTCTCTGAAAAAGTAGAATGTAGTCGGGCAAGGGTGCCCGACCTACGGAAAATCAATGACTTACATAACCGTAGGCAGGGCTCCTATCCCTGCAAAATGAGTTCTTCAGAGATCTCTATAAGAAAAATTGGAGTGTAAACCTTTAGGTTTACCGGTAAAGCTACAACTTTAAACTCCAAATAAGATTATTTTTTTATTTTAAATTTTGTATCTAAGATCTTCATTTTCTCCACAATACCACCATATTCTAATTCCGAATAGGGAAGCATGGCACAGCCGGAAAACCCTTGACGTCTGATATCTAAAGCTTTCTGGGAGACTTGGCTTCTGACATAATCCCAGAAGGGATGGTCAAAACAGTCTGCTGGTTCGGTGAACTTTCCCTCTCTCATTGAGAATGCCTGAGCAGTTACTACGGGAGGACCATCAAAATATGATATGGTTGTATTAGCCTTAGCCGGCATCAAAGGACCGGTATGGCTTCCTCTCATAAAGCCAGCCACAAAATGTCCAATGCTGAAAGGGGATAAAGCCTCACCAGTGGCTGGGAAAGCACCCTGAACTCGGACAATGGCTACTGGATCATCCTTGCCTGTATATTTCCCAGCGATATTATGAAGTCGGGTAGTGCTCACTGCTGCCGCCTGTTCGCCGGTATTATTAGAATAGATAGATTCAATCACAAATCTCTGATTATCTCTCAATAAAGCTGCAATATCGTAAAGTTCCGCTGGTGCATTAAGTTCAATTACTCTATCCGCTTCAGTATATCCCACATCCATAATTATGAAACGAAATCCTTTATTCATCGAAGGAGAAAGGATCAGGCCAGCATTGTGCATGGGGTCAGCAAATCCGGAATATAAAGGGAGACTATACGCTCCGGGATCGGTCTTATCTGCGGCGAAGAAGATGAAAGACTCATTGGGTCTTTCCTCCAACTCGATCTCAGCTACTGCCGGACCCATCCCTTTGACATTTCCGGAGAAAGCATCCTTTAATAAGTCTTGACCGGCTCCATAAAGCCCTTGTTTTTTAGCCACATCGGTTCCCGCCACAAAAGCATCCCAGGCCAATTTATGAATATCTGAATTTAGTTTTCCCCCTTGATGGGACATCAAAATAGCAATATCATCCCCGGTGCTGCTGATATAAAAGTCGAAAATCAATTTTTTCTTCAACCCATTTTCCCGAACAAAATTCTCCACTGTCTCTTTCAGCTTCTGGCTGGGTTTAATATGACCGCCAATGCTCCCGATATCCGCTTTGATCACACTCAAGGTAATCTTCATTCTTTGAAACCTCCTCTCAAAATTATTTCCTTTATCTTTCAGTTAACTGACCTATTAGTATAAACAAGAAAAAGTAAAAAGTCAAATATTTTTCACCTCATATATCGGATTTTTAACTCAATCAAAATATGATAGGATGTGGGCTAATCAGTGCGTGAAAACTAACAAGTAGAAGAAAGTAAGACATTAAGCCCAGAGCTAATCTTTAAACCTGTGAGGATTAGAGTGGTGGAACAGACATTCGGTGACTGTTGAAAAACCTTGTTGGCAGGGCTAAATGCCCTGCCCTATCGTTTATTGTCGCCCATGGAGGCGGGAATTCATCCCGCCTTAACGAGAGGCTTCTTCAACAAGCCCTTCTTGTCTGTCCAGTCAGAGAGGAATGTCTGACCCACAAAGACAACAAGAGCCTCGTAGCAGTCCGCCTAAGTGTAATTATTCAGTATTTCGGTAACGGTTTCTTAGTATAGTGAGTTGAAGAATTTTGTAGGGGAGCCTCTTGCCTCGGCACTGAGTCTCAGCATGAAGTGTGGGCTCCCAAAAGGACGGGAGGGGACAAGCCCCTCCCCTACAAAAAAGGTGTTCAAATGGACCTCGCGTAGGGGTGAAGCTTGTGGATCAGAGCGAAATCCCGATAGGGAGTGCATTGTCCGTGACGATGCTGCATTGACCCCGCCAAAGGCGGGGTCAGAATGACACAAAGTGGTTGAGCAACAGCCCCAGAATGTCTGACCTGCTTTTGATGAAGTCCGGGTAAACTCCGCACAACCCAAACACACTTTTAAGCGATCTTGGATACATCTTTTAAACTTTACCGAGCTGTATAGCCTCCGTCTATGACTAACTCACTGCCAGTTACAAAATTGGATTCATCTGAGGCAAGATAAACTATGCCGTAGGCAATATCGTCGGGTTCACCAATGTGTCCAATCGGATGTAAACTATCAAGCAATTTTCGCCCGGCTTCAACGTCTCCCTGGGATTTTAAATAGTTTTCCACCATAGGAGTCCATATAAATCCGGGATGAACGGAATTGACCCTTATTTTATCCTTGGCATAAAGAAAAGCGTCTGTTTTGGTCATTATCCTCACTGCACCTTTGGAAGCGTGATAGGGGGGAACATCCGGCGCACTTACAATCCCGTATATCGAAGACAGATTGATGATGCTTCCTCCTCCTGTTTTCTTCATATAGGGAATCACATGTTTAGTGCAGAAGAAGACCCCTTTGACATTTACTGCCATAACCTTATCCCATTCTTCTTCTGTTATTTCGTGGGTAGGCTTGCTAACCCCGGATATTCCGGCGTTGTTGACCAAGACATCGATCTTTCCGAAAGTTTTGTGAATATCAGCGAATACCTTCTGGACTTCCTCTTCATTCGAGACATCAAGGTGCCATGACTTTGCTGTCTCACCGAAATTTTTGATCTCATCAACCACCTTTTGACACTCTTTATCCAAGATATCTGTCACTGCCACCTTTGCACCCTCTTTTGCCAGAAGCAAGCAGGTGGCTCTACCAATTCCCAATGCCCCACCCGTCACGATAGCTACTTTTCCTTCTACTCTTCTCATTTTTGCCTCCTTATTAGTTTTGTAGGTCAACCGTCCTGAAGGGTAGTTGACACATTTTTTGTCAAACAGTCCTGCCGACATGTTTGACCTACGGGACTGGAAAAAAATCTTAGATTGTATTTGCCACACAAACCAGTCTCAGATATAACGGTGTTCATAGCTGTTCCCAATAAATTAGCTGGCATATAACCAGTCTCTTCATATTTTCGTTTTCTCTAAATCCCTTAACATTTCCTTAATTTTTCCCTTGTTCCAAAACCCAACTCCGGTAAAAGCTTCTTCAACGCAAGGGTCCATCAACCATTTTTGAAAGAAATAATTATTCTCTTGCTTTTTCAAAAATTTATCATAGCGGGTGAAAAAACGCTTCAATTTCAAAAGCTCAGGACATAAATTGTTTTCTATGGTTGTGTAATATATAGAATTTTTTATATCCTGAAATTCTTGTTTAATGCGCTTTTTCTCAGATAGATGACTAAACAATAGCTGAAGAAGAAAACCGAGAACAACTCCTATCAAAGCAAATATCCCAACAATTATGGAATCTAATTCTTTGATAATCTCGTTTGTCATCTTATTCTTGAACTGCTGTAACAAGGGCTTGGCCAACACCTTCTCGCATGGCTAAAGCCACGCCCTACAATTTATTCATTCATCATCCACGAAGTATTTTCATCCCTCCGAACCCCACATTGCCGATTATTTTCAATTTCTTTTCAGCTGTTTCGTAGCCATCATCTCGGTGTTCTAAAACATTACTTATTCCGTCCGCATGTTTGTCAAATATCTCGACTTTTCCCAAGAATGAATTCCCTTTTGCTGAAACCGGAATTCCCTGAGGCACCAGCACTTTTATTTCTCCGAAGCCGACATTTATATAGGCTTTATTCTCCCCATCTGGCAGCTGAGTTTGGCTGAAGTTAACCTCTGCATTCCCAAAACCTAAGCTTATCTCCACACCTTCTTTGGTAATCTCCTTAGGGGCAATTTTGAAATCGCCAAAAGCCTGATTGTATTTTTTTGTCCCGGTGGTTGAAGACACCTCCACAGAAAAAGGTGAGGATTTCTTCCAAAGTAACCAGATTCCGACTAAAATTAAAATCAACGGCCAGAGCTTACCCAAAGCAGGCCAGAACTCTAAAGTCCCCAGATTATCCAGAAGGATTAAAAGCCCAATCAGAACTAAAAT
>Ga0315291_10002661_pt1 | contig 23279 bp, 11 predicted proteins | sample YL17G12_20_MG_FD_203070 | JGI IMG/M metagenome (GOLD analysis project Ga0315291, IMG submission 203070) | Sediment microbial communities from Yellowstone Lake, YNP, Wyoming, USA - YL17G12_20 | ecosystem: Environmental > Aquatic > Freshwater > Lake > Sediment | place: USA: Wyoming | collected... | reverse complement strand
CCCATGCTCGTCACGCAGGATTATGTGGAGCACGGATTGAGACGGTACGTAACGCGCATCGTTGTCGAATCTGAGCACTACTGATGGCCCAGTAGTGTCGACGGGCGGCGTCCCCGCGCCATCAATAACCAAGGGGAAAAAGATTCCCGCACCGTCGAATGTCCCGATGGAATAACCTCTTACTCGTCCCGTGGGGCCTACAACCAGGGTATCGAGAGGGACGACAAAAGACGACTCGAATTTCCCTTGCTCGACGGTTGAAAGCCCGTGGAAGAGGCGTAGACCGGGAAGGCGATAAGGCAGACCACCGACTGGATTACGGACGATTCTTGACCCGGCGACCGCAAGGTCGAGATTCCCATCGTACGACTGGGCAAGTTCCCCGTTTTCTCTTATCTCGCCGCTCACGGTCACAACCTCTCCCAGATGAACCGTATCAACGATCGTGGTGTCAAAGGCAACCTCGAGCTCAGGGACCGCGAGTAACAGCGCAGGGTCTCCCAGAAGAACGTATTTTCTGGCGTTAATCGTATCGTCTTGAGAAACGGCGAGGAGATTCTTGGCGGCAAGTAGCGCAATCCCCAGCGACACAGTCGAGTCCAGCGATCCTTGAGGGAAGATAAAATCGAAGAACGCGCTGTTGAAGGCGTAGTTCCTTGGGCTCCACACAAGCTCCGTCGCTGCTACAGACGCGATTGCTCCTCCTCCCTCCTGTCTAACCAGCTGTTCCCCAATTCCTTGCGCCTCTTGGGAGGTGGGGGGGTCATCAAACTTGGCGACCTTGCATGAACCCGCAAAGAACAAAGGTAGTCTCTCCCCGTTAGACAGCGAACCCACGTCCCCTGACGTGAATACCTGCTCATGGGCCAATGAGTTCCAGCTTCCGTGGCCAATATAGTTGACTATGAGCGCTCCGCTGTTGAAGGCCGCAAGGAACGCCTGTTTCGCCTTGGACTTATAGCAGATTCCGGCGTAATCGTTGTCGTGCGGGAACTCGGTCAGGTAGATTTTGTCTTTGTCAAGCACGCTCGGCAGATGCGACTCGGCAATGGATTCGCTGAAATTGGTGTGCTCATATCCCAGCTCGTCTGCGGCGTCGCATATGTTTTTCTGGAGGTAAGGGTCATATCTCGGTTTGAAGTTGTCGTCGGCGACGATAATGGCCTCGTTGCGCCAGGCCCCGTGGCTCGGAGAGGTAACATATGGCACAATCTTGTGGTTCAAGACCGTACTAGCTTCTCCAAGCGTGCTGATGGTCACTCTTCCGAGAGAAACATCGGTCAGCACGTCGCCAGGGCCGTCGAGCAGGACGAAGAAATCATCATTCACGAGCTGACCCTGTATTTCAAAGTCATATGCCTCTTCCCACGTAGGAACCAGGTTCTGGAACCCTGCACCGGAGTAGTTCCTGAAGTCATAACAGGCATCTCCAGCGAGAAGCACGTAAGAAACCCGTCTTGCGCTCCCCGTCCAATACCAGTACGCATACATGAGAAAATCCCTGAGTGCACAAGCATCGTCAACTCCCCACGAGAATTCATCGTAGATCTCCGATGTTGAGACTACCATTGCCTCTGGATTCTGCACGCCCGGAACTACTGACTCCCGTAGCGAACGGAGACCTTGGACTCCTTGGGTCAGAGTCTCGTGCGTGATTATTATGTAATCAGCGCCGTTCGCGGTCTCCCTCAATTGACGGCTGAATTGCCTTTGGGTAACACTCTCGGGACGCCTGACGCCGGCCGAAGACACCAGGAGATAGTGTTTAGTGTTACCTGCTTCCAGTGTATCTTCAAACTCCAAGTTGAAGCTACCTCCGACATTCCGGAGGTCATACCCAACGATTTCGCCAGGAGAGAAATGGTCGGTTATGTCGAAGAGCCTCAGACCCGCGGTATCTGTTACGCTGCTGAGCGGAAACCTCACGATGGCCGTAGTGTCAGGGCTTGAAAGTGCGAAGGAGTTACTGTCAACCTTGAGTTTCTTACCGTAAAAGAACTCGTACCATGCGAGGTACAGGGCGTCCTTGGGGATCGTCGCGAGGGTGACGATTAGGGTGTCTTTCCCCTGGGCCCAGAAGCCGCTCCCAGAAAGATCCATTCTGGAGTTCACACCGAACAACGTGTCTTGATCTACGTACTGTCCATTCAGCATGATCCTGCCAACATGATAGTCGAAGCAAGGGGGCGAGCTGATTGTGCACGGTGCCCAGAGCCTGACCATCAGGCTGCATCTCGCGGCGGGCTCGGCATTGGGTGCCTCAAACGCATACAGGAACGACCTTGGTCCGTTGGGGTCATCGTCGAACAACAACTGGTACCACCATTTTTCCCAGCGTTGACCTCCTTCAGCCAGTGATGGGTCGTAGATCAGGTTTTGCTCTATGTGAAGTCTGGCCGGAAAGGACTGAGGAAAGTATGCAGCACTTGTCACGGGGACTCCGCTCTTCGGCGGCGCAATACGTCTGGGGTCCGGATTTGTGACAAAGCTACCACCCCACGTGAGCCAGTACACATTCTTGTCAGTGTAAAGGTTCTCCCTGTACACCGCGGCGGCGGCGGTCTTGAAATAGTCCAACCAACCGTCTGTCCCCAGGCCGTAGAAAAGAATGTAATCGACATCGTCAAACCTGCCGTCCCCTCCGTCGAAGATCTTGATGGCACATTCTTTCATCCACTCCTGGAGCGAAGAAGGCTCTCTCACAGCCTGAAGGGGGAGGCCTCCTCCATTGAAGAGCCTGAAAGTGAGAGGGTTTATGCTTCCGAGGTCGCTCACCCCGGCTGCTCTTAAGTCTGAGCCTGTCACTTTGTAGATTCCGCGTTCCTTGACGGAGATCTTGCACCAATTCGACGAAGACGCAAACGAGTCGCGCGATTGAGTGACTGGTTTAGGAACCTGTCTCGCTCTCCAGCCGCGAGACTGCTCATAGTTGACAACGGTGGCCCTATAGAGAGCTTCGAGAGCGTCCGGTGATCCGGACTCTATCTTCTGTATTTCCCGCCCCGTTTCTGATTTCAGCCCACCCGGACGCAGAGTGACGGTGACCTTGACCCGCGAGGAAACGACGAGTGTGCCGGAAACGGGGTTGTACCTCACAGGAGATATGTCGATTCCAAGGATTCTCTGGTTTCTCATCCAGGATTCCCTGACCCCAAGGAGCGGACTCGAAGGGAATAACTCGTCTTTGCCGTAGAAACTCTTCGATGGAACAAACCGCTCTTCGTCGAGTCCATCTTTGTCAGCGGACAAAAACGGAGCAGGGAGCATCCTCTTGGATTGAAATCTCGTCTCATCAAGAGCTAGAACTGTGACGTCATAATATACTCCATGAGGAATGCCGACTAGAAACGCCCGGTGCGGCAGTTCTGCTTCCCCGGGTCTGCCGTAAGAGAAAAAACCGGGAATTTCGATTGTCTCAAACTTCCCCGCCTCAATCTCTCTGCCAACAAATCTGGGGCTCTCAGCAATCACCTCGAACTCGATGAGCGTTTGATCCGAGCGTATGAGTCTGGCTGGCTGACGACCAGGCAGCTGTTGACTCTCAGACGGATTTGGAATGACGGCACCGCAAACCGCAAAAAACAGACATACTGCTAGCAGAACGCGGATCAGCCGTGAGCCGTCCGGTCTGCCAGCGACTCGAGCGTCGTACCTTGACGTCCGTGGATACCGAAAGTACATAGACTAAAGTCCCCTCTTAGTGAAAAGGCATGCGTTACCTTGCTTGCCGCGGTTCATCCTGCTTCAGAATTTCTCCGCTTCATCTATCAGCATAATCGGTATGGTGTCCTTGATGTCATAGCGTAACCTGCAAGCATGACAGATCAACTTCTCATTCTGTCTATCGTATTCCAGGTCGCCTTTGCACTTTGGACACGCAAGTATCTTTAGAAGTTCTTCGCTTAGCATAGCCTCCTCCGATTTCGCTCGCTAAACTCGACTCATTCTTTCTCGAACACTCCCATTGACCTGTACTTTGAGGCCCTTCGGGTCAGCAGTTCGTCTGGGGATAGCTTTGAGAGATTGTCCAGCCAACGCAACACGGTTTCCTTAAGAGCAGCAGCAGACTTCTCGGCGTCCCTGTGCGCGCCTCCGAGCGGTTCCGGAACAAGCTCGTCAACCACGCCCAACTCGTAAAGATCCGCAGCAGTTAGACGCAATGCTTCGGCGGCCTGAGGAGCCTTTGCCCTGTCGTTCCAGAGAATTGCGGCGCACCCCTCGGGTGAGATTACAGAGTAGATCGCATTCTCCATCATCAGGATCGCATCCCCTACGGCCATTGCAAGTGCACCTCCGCTTCCTCCCTCCCCTATGACCGCCACGATAATGGGGACAGGTATGAGCGCCATTTCCCTGAGGTTGCGCGCAATTGCCTCGGACTGCCCCCTTTCCTCTGCACCGATTCCGGGAAAAGCTCCGGGAGTATCTATAAGGGTCAGAATCGGACACCCGAACTTGCCGGCCATCATCATCAGTCTGAGAGCCTTTCGATAGCCTTCTGGGTGAGGCATGCCAAAATTCCGATACAGATTCTCCTTCGTGTTTCTGCCCTTCTGCTGCCCCACAACGATGATTGACCTCCCGTCGATTTCGGCCGGGCCGCCAATCACGGCCTTGTCGTCGGCGAAGTTCCTATCGCCGTGAAGCTCCTGAAAGTTCGAACACATCGCCTCGACGTAGTCCAACGTGTAAGGCCGACGGGGATGTCTTGCAAGTTGTACCTTCTGCCAGCTGGAAAGACCCGAGTATGTTTCGCTTCTTAGCTTGGCGAGACGGCGCTCCAGTCTTCTCAGTTCCTCCGTGAACTCGATATTCTCTTCGGCACCGAAATCCTTCAAATCCTGTATTCTTCGCTCTAGCTCTATGATAGGCTTCTCAAAATCAAGCCAGGTTCCATCTGTGCTCATCAGGCTATTCACCTCTGATTGACTGGCGAAGACCATTGTGCGGTGTCAGCAATATCGGGAACTCCTCTCTGGGGCCACCCTATTTTAACTCCTTCGGGGCCTATAAGTTCCCTCAATGCAGCAAGTAGCAGGTCGTCGGCACTGACTTTCACCGAACGGACTCTTACCTTGACAGGCGCATCTTCCGCGCGAGGCACTATGAGAAAGACTTCGCTTTTTCCCGGAAAGCTCTGGAGAACTTCTCTGACTCTCGTTGCCAGCTCGGGCAGACAAGATGGAAGTTGGATCTCCACCCTGGGGATGTCTCTTGAAGCAAAAACCTCTTCTCCCGACTCCTTCATATGCGCCTCGTCGCCTTGACCCTCAGATGAAGCTCCCTTGCCTTCCGACTCCTCCGAAGGCAAACAAGAGCCCGCAGATGAGTAAGATGTGACAGTGGGTGAAGGGGAGTTTTCGGAGGCGTCCCTGAACTCCTCGATTTCCTGCGCAATCAGCTTTACCTCTTCTTCCTTGCTGCTGGTTCTTCCTTTCACAATCACGATCGAATCCACGCAGATGTCTCTCCTGGCCTTTTCGTAAAGGTCAGAGAACACCACACACTCGACCGAACCAGAGAAATCCTCAAGTGTGATGAAAGCCATCGGCCTCTTGTTTTTCCCCACGATTGTCTTGCTGGTTGAGACCACCCCGACCACTTTCGCATTCGTTCCCTCTGAAAGCTCGGAGAGCCTCGCTATCTCGCACGAAGCAAGCTTCTTGACCTTGTCTCTGAAAGGAGCAAGAGGATGGTCTGAGAAATAAAAACCGAGCATCTCCTTCTCTCTAGCAAGTTGAACGCTGCGAGACCAGGGATTCACCTCAGGCAGTTCTTCATCGGCGAATTGATGTCCTCGCGAATCAAAAAAAGAAACCTGACCCTTATCCCTATCCCGTTGCTTTCTCTGGCCGGTCCCATAGGCTGTAGCAAGAGCGCTCAGAAGCTGTGCTCTGTGACCTGGGAGGCTATCGCATGCCCCAGCGCATATGAGACTTTCAAGAACTCGCTTGTTCGCCAGACGCAGGTCGACTCTTCTGCAGAGGTCAAACACGCTCTTGAATTCCCCGCCGGTCTCGCGCGCCCCGACTATCGACCTTATGGCTCCGGAGCCCACGTTGCGGACCGCACCCAGGCCGAAACGAATTTCAGAACGAGTGACGGCGAACTCCCCCTTGCTTTCACAAATGTCAGGAGCCAGGACTTTGATCCGCATCCTTCGGCATTCCTCCACCAGAATCGCCACGCGCTCGGTACGGTCCATTTCACTGCTGAGAGATGCGGCCATGAACTCCCTAGGGTAGTGGGCCTTAAGGTAGGCGGTGCGATAAGAAATCATCGCGTACGCGGTACTGTGAGACTTGTTGAACCCGTATCCGGCAAAGTTCGCCATCAGATCGAAAATGCGCTCCGCGGTCTTTCGATTTATTCCATTCTTCTTTGCACCGTCAACGAAGGTCCTTCTCTGAGCATCCATTTCGTCAGCCATCTTCTTACCCATGGCCCTTCTCAGGATGTCCGCCTGCCCAAGAGAGAACCCTGCGAGTTTGTGAGCGATCTCCAGGACCTGCTCCTGGTAGAGTATGACTCCGTGGGTGTCTTTGAGAATTGGTTCAAGAAGGGGATGCTCGTAACTTATCTTCTTCTGTCCGTTCTTACAAAGGATGTAGTCCTTCACCATTTCTCCCTGAAGCGGCCCTGGTCTATGAAGTGCGTTTACCGCTATGATGTCCTCAATACAGCTAGGCTTCATCCTTCTCAAAAGGTCTCTCATCCCCGCACTTTCAACCTGAAAAATACCCACAGTCTGAGCGTTCCTCAAGAGCTTGAACGTCTCCTCATCATCAAGGGGAATGTCTTCCGGGGAGAGCGAACTCTCCTCACTCTTGTTGATCATTTCCACCGTTTTCTCTATGACGGTGAGCGTTCTTGATCCAAGAAAGTCCATCTTGAGGAGACCAATCCTCTCGATCGACTTCATGTCGAATTGGGTGGTCACGACGCCCTCGCCAGATCTGAAAAGCGGGACGTGGTCTGTGAGCCTGCCGGGGGCAATGACGACCCCGGCCGCGTGGGTTGACGCATGCCTGGCAAGTCCTTCAAGGGTCAAAGCGCATCTTATGAGTTTCTGGTATGTGCTATCAGAGGTTGAAAGCTCCTTGAGTTCCGGAACGGTCCCGAGAGCTTTCTCCAGCGTCATGTTGGGCTCATTGGGTATGAGCTTGGCAAGCCGGTCAACCTCCCCGTATGAGACGCCCAGTGCCCGTCCCACGTCTCTGACGACCGCGCGGGCAGCTAAGGTTCCAAAAGTTATTATCTGAGTCACGCTGTCCTTGCCGTACTTCTCAATGACATAGTTTATGATCTCATCCCTTCGTTCGTAGCCAAAATCAACGTCAATATCGGGCATGCTGATTCTCTCAGGATTCAAGAATCTCTCGAACAGAAGCCCGAACTTGAGGGGATCGACGTCTGTTATTTTTAGACAGTACGAGACGAGACTTCCTGCTGCCGAACCTCTGCCAGGGCCAACGGGTATTGCCATCTCTCTCGCTTTCTGAATGAAGTCCCTCACGACAAGGAGATACTCAGCAAAGCCCATCTTGCCTATCGTCTCAATCTCGTATTCAAAACGCCGGACGATGTCTTCTGTTATCTCGTTGTATCTTTCGCGAAGACCCTGTTCGGCCAAGGTGCGCAGGCAGTGCTCCGCGCTGGCGCAACCTTCGGGAAGAGGAAAATGGGGCAGGTGCATCTTCCCGAATTCAAGGACCACGTTACATTTTTCTGCGATCTCGATGCTGTTGGTGCAGGCCTCCGGAATGTCGTTGAAGACCTGCATCATTTCCTGAGGAGACTTGAAGTAGACCTGATCGGTGTCGAAACGAAGACGGTCAGTGTCATCCACCGATTTGCCCGTCTGAACACAGAGGAGAACATCGTGAGCTTCGCTGTCTTCTCTCCTAAGATAGTGGCAATCGTTTGTTGCTACGACCGGGATCCCGGCTCTTCTGCCCACTTCCAGAAGCTTGGGGAGGACGAGGAGCTCGTCCTGGAGCCCGTGGTTCTGAATTTCCACGTAGAAGTTGCCCTTGCCGAACACATCAAGAAACTCCCCGGCCACCTTCACGGCTGCGTCTAGGTCTCCGCTCGCAGCAATACGCGCCACTTCCCCACTCAAGCACCCGCTCAAAGCTACCAGCCCCGATGAGTACTGACGGAGAACTTCTTTGTCAACTCTTGGAGTGTAGTAGAAGCCCTCGAGGTAACCTATCGAAACGAGATTGAGGAGATTCTTGTAACCTTCGTTGCTCGCGGCAAGGAGAAGCAGATGGTGAGTCCGTGAAGCTGCCTCCTTGCTCTTCTCCTTCCGATTCCTGGTGACGTAAACCTCGCAACCCAGCAAAGGTTTGATGCCCGCACGCGTTGCCTTGTCATAGAACTCTATGGCACCGAACATGTTTCCGTGATCTGTGATGGCAAGAGCGGGCATCTTGTAAGCCTTCGCGGTACTCACAAGGTCTCCTATCCGACAGGCCCCGTCCAGAAGACTGTACTCGGTGTGATTATGAAGATGGACAAACTGGCAGTGTTCCAACGAAATCACCTTGCAACTCGGAAATGGGTCTCGGCTAGACTCCTGTTGCCCGCCTTGTCTTTGACTTCAAAAACCACAGTGTGTTTCCCTTCGGCCAGAGGCTCATTGTACACGACGCTGAGTCTGGAGATTCTGGGATCCCACTCGCTCAAGACCCTTTTCCCGTCTATCGAGACAGTCATGCCCTGCCACCCCAACCCAGAACCCACGTCCCTCACGGTTGCGTAGATGGGAGGAGTGGTAGAATAACACAAACGACCCCTGCGAGGATGTACCGACGACACGGATGGAAAGACCTCATCTTTGATAAGCGCAAACTCGCCTAACCCCCTCACATTCGCCGCAACGGTCGTGTTCACGGTGTCCAAGAGTGCACCGATGTAGCTCCAGGTTTTCCCTGAGTCTCTCCGATAAAGACCGACTCTGTCAGCTACCGGCACATCGCTGTCACATCTTATGACCATAGTACCACGTTTGTCAAAGACTACGTCGCTCGGCGCCACAGAAAAAATATCGCTCGCAAACGTGAGTCCTTGACCAAGGGTTTCCCTGTCTTTCCTTTCTATGCTGATGTAGACATCCTCGTAAAAAGTCTCCGGCTCGTAGGCAAAGCCCGCTCGTGAGTCCTGACCCCAGACACTACCTTCCCAACCCTTTCTGGCGGTATGAACCCCCAGAGGTTTCGAGACGGTAATGGGCCTGGAATTCCCCGTTTCCACTAAGCAGATTGCGGTGGCGGCATCTGATAGCATTTGTTGAAACTTATACTTGGCAACGTACATACCGTCTGACTCTTCGGTCACTTCGAGCCATAGCGTGTCACCGTTGACCATGCCGATAGCGGGCCTCAGGAAATCGGGAGAGACCCTTGCAGCGATTTCTGCATAATCTCTCTTGCGCTCAACATCAAGACTAGCGGACACGTTATTCAGCGCGCCATTAAGCGCACTGCGACCCAGCAACGCCTTGGTGAACGGTTTTGAGACTGCGCCCCCGCTGTCTCTTGCCCATATCCTGAAGACTCCCTTTAGCTCACTCATTTCAGTTTGAGCAAGCGATGACGGAAGCTCAATTTGCACAGAATATAGGGCCCCCGCCTCTCGAAGCCCAACTCGCTCTTCCTTTCTGAGCACGACCATTGAGGACTTTCCGCTGAGTGCTCCAAGTAGATAATCCATCCAGACGCTGCTGACGTCATTGTCAGGGTCCTCAACTTGTGCCCTGACCAGCAACGAAAACTCTCGCTTTGCAAACGCAACGGAACCGACCCGCGGTTTTCTGTTGACCACAACCCTGACGAGAGCGGTGCTGGTGTTTCCTTTGACATCGCCCGCCTCTATGCGCAGTGTATGCTGACCTGAAAGGCCGAGACGGTCTGTGTCAAACACCCCCGCTCCGGGTTGAAACCCCTTTAGAAGTCCGAGCTTACTCCCTTCAAACCGGCAAAGATTGAACGTATACACTTCGCCCTTCTTGGCAAGACCGTAATCATAAATCAGCTCGACCTCGTGTGTCCTGGAGGACTCTATCCCGTCAAACCTGCTTTCAAAGAGGAGTGAATCATCAAGGAAGAGCTTGAGCTCATACACTGATAGCTTGTTGCTTGCCTTTTCCGTCCGATCAAAAACTGAGACCGAAACAAGAAACGCACCCGCTACCTTGGGAACTGCGGCGGCTTTGTATGTTCCGCGCTCGCGAGAGTCCCTAAGAGAAAGAAGGCGCGGAGAGTTCTGGCCGTCTATCTCGGAGCTCGGGTCCACGGGAGTGAGCTTTACAAACCTGAACGTGGGCGGGACGTGCTCCTCCAAGGGGAAAACACTCAACAGCGGATTGATGGCCACGTCACCACGTCTGAGCTCGAAATGAAGATGTGGCCCGAACGAAAAGCCGCTGTTGCCCGAGTAGCCTATTATCTCACCCGCGGAGACCGGGATTTGGGAAGGCAAGGGGAAAACGTCTACCTCGTAGTTTTCTCTCTCGAGCTGCTTCGAGCGCGCAAAGGACTCTATTTTTTCGGAGAACCTATCCAGATGGGCGTACACTGCGAACATCCCGTTGTCCAGAAGCAACTCCAAGGCCTTGCCATAGCCACCGCCTGAGACGCGCACCCTGAATACATAGCCGGGGCGCACGGCAACGACGGGGATTCCTATCTCGCCGCCCGTCGAAAGGTCGATCCCTGCGTGAAAGTGGCCGCTCCTGTACTCGGAGAAGGTGGACGTCAGAACGGCTGGACATGCCAGAGGAAACCAAAACCCGTTGCTTACGGAGTCTGGCACCGCAGCGTTGAGAAGAAGCGGTTGGAAAGAAAAGAGCAAGTTTATGATGAGAAATAACAAGCTTCTGGTTTTCATTTCTCGCGGTCCAAGCCCACCTTCCTACCTATACGGAGTTCCTTTTTCCTCCCACAACGCTCACTCGGTCTTGGCAGAGTGACAAGCTAGCACCGCCTGTGAAGACATGTCAAGACAGACCCAAACCCCATTCGTGACGCGTGGATTACGGAAGGCGCGGTCCGTGACAGCGAACGTTTGCCCTCGGGGTGCGCCGACACCAGCCACGAGACCCAGAAAGGCTCGCATTTTGCAAAGCACACGTGCAAGTCGCTACGAGCAGACTCGCCAAATGGGCTAAGAACGACAGTAAACATCTCCACGTCCGACCTGACTCCTTTTCAAATCCTATTTGATTTCAATCGGATGAGAGTTTCTCTACGGGTTGCCTCGTCACGAATGTGTCAATGGTACGCTTCTTGCGCTTTCCTGCTCTCGTTCGCTGGCTAGCCTGAACGAGGTCTAGCGCTTCAGGCGGTTAGAACCAAAGCTCTGGAGACGAGCAGTACGAGGATCGGTTTACCAACAAAGGAGGTAGGTCCAGATGCTCACTAAGCGGTCCATGCTCATAATCCTTGCTCTTCTTCTTGCACCTTTCGTACTGGCTGGGTGTGGCAGCGACAAGACAACTAGCCCGATTATCGACACCCCGGATACGGTGCCACCGGCGGCGCCGACTTTCCATGGAGCAAGAAGCGACTACCAGATTGCTGAGTTGATTTGGCAGAAAAACACCGAGGCCGACTTGGCCGGGTACAACGTCTATGAGTACAATCCGAGCCCGGACTGGGAGAAAAGCTATCAGCGTCTGAACTCCCAGCTCATCACGAGCACTGCGTACAGAGTAGACGGACTGACCCCAGGAATGACCTATTACTTCAAGATGACTGCGGTTGATAGGTCAGGCAACGAGAGTGCATACTCTGGGGCTCTTCCAGTCGTTGTAATGCCTCGTGAGGACGGCGGAATCGACGATATGAAGGATCTGTACGGAGAATAGCTCCCTTCCCATTGATTCCTTCAGCATAGCTCAATGGCTAGCTGGAAAGGAGGGTCGATTGACCCTCCTTTCCAGTTTGTAGTCTATCTTCTTGCCAGAAATCACGGTTTGAAAAACACTAGCTTCCCGGTAGCGGTGAGACCGTCTATGTCTGCTTTGTAGAGGTAGACTCCTGAAGCAAGTATCCTCGAAGCCTCATTCCCTCCACCCCACGATGCGGTGAGCGTACGACCTTCCCCGAGCACACGAATCGAAGCCACCTGTCTGCCGGTTACGTCGTAGAGCGATATCCTGCCACGTTCACCGCTGCCCACCTCATCCCCTCTGACCAGGCATTCGAAAGTCACACCTCCAACAAAAGGATTGGGAAATGCACTCACAACAAGACCCCGCTTTTCTGGAGGTGAAGGGAGCGTGACTCTGAAACCGGAGTTTCCGCTCCTACTCGCATCATGTCTGTACATAGGCCATGCCATCAGACTATCCACGGCCTGTGAGCCTGCCAGTCTCCAGAAATGGAGTTTTGTGTCGTTAGAGCCGACTGCAAGTTCAAGGAAACCGTCTCCGTCGAAATCCCAGATACACGGCGACGATCTGACGGCTCCACCAGTGCTGCGGGGCCATCCTGCGAGAGGCGCACCCGTGGAAGACCAGATGTGCAGATCCCTGTCATCTGAGCCAACCGCAACCTCGAACTCCCCATCACCATTCAGGTCTACAATTGAGGGCGAAGACGCAATCGGGCCGGCAGTCTTGACCGGCCAGCCGGGTAAGAGTTGGCCGTTGAGCTTCCAGGCATACACCCATCCGTCAGCCGTAGCACCCACCACGTCTGGTAGGCGATCACCGTCAACGTCACCAAGCGCAAGCGAACCACTCAAAGATACCGAGGCAGTCTGTGGCCAGCCGGTAATCAGCCCTCCGGTGTCGTCAATTGCATAGACCTTTCCATCTGAATCACCAACGAAGACCTCGCTGCGACCATCCGCGTCCATATCCACGGCGACTGGGGAACGAAGGAGCGCAGAGCCGAGCGTCACCGGCCAGCCCGGGAGGGAGCTACCGTCGGATTTGAGCGCGTGAAGCCTGGCGTCAGAGGTAGGAATCAGAATCACCGATGCGGTATCGGTGCCCATAAAGGCGAAACAAGGCTCCGCCGTGGTGTGGCCGGTGAGCTTAACCGGCCAACCCGTTTCAGTCGAACCATTGTCCGACAGAACACGAACGGTTGAATCGGCGCAGGCACACACTACCTCGCTCAAATTATCACCGTCCAGGTCGCACAGCATGGGGCCTGAGATAATCGCTGCTCCCAGACTCAGCGGCCAGCCTACCTCCTCACCTCCTGAGGCATTCCACACATGGATACTTCCTCCGTCCGTGCCGACTACAAGCTCCTGTCGTCCGTCACCGTCTACGTCGCCTGCAGCAGGAGAAGTAGGAGAGCCGAGCCCGCACTTGGGCCACCCGAACGCGCCCTCGCCGGTAGATTCGATTACGTGAATACACCCGTTGGCGGTCGTCACGACCACATACTTTCCAAGGCCGCTCTCGAAGGGCAAAGGAGAACCGATCACTGCACCTTGCGTCCGCGCCTGCCAGTTGCCAGTCCCGAGGCTCAAGGCAGCGTAGGCATTGATCCTTCCCGCACCCAATTTCCCCACGAAACCGGGATTGGCCGCGTCAATCGGGACACAGGTAGATGAAATGATGCTTTTCACCTCACTTCTTTTGAGGAGCGGATTCTTGGAAAGCATCAAGCCGGAAAGTGCCGAGACGAAGGGAGCTGCCATTGAAGTGCCGGTATAGTAAGCGTACCAATGTGCCGGATGTTCTGGATCGGGGTTGAAGTTATAGTAAGTGCTCGCAATCCCCACGCCCGGGGCACTGAAATCTATCCACGACCCGTAGTTACTGTGGGGCTCCTTTACGTCATTGGAGTCTATTGCGGCCACGACGAAGCAGTCACCCCTTGTGCTGAGATAGTTGGCAGTCTGTACGAAAGTGTTGTCGTTTCCTGCTGACACTACGACGATGGCACCCCTTGCTATCGCACTGTCGACGGCAACGTCAAGGCCTCCCGAGCTGTCGTTGCTCCAGCTACAGTTGATGACCTTCGCTCCGTTCCTGGCAGCGTAGAGAATGGCCCGGGCACAGAAATCCATTACTACTACACCGGAAAAATCAGGGTACGCCCAGCCGGCACGCACCGGCATTATCTTGCACCTGTTGGCGAGACTGGCAACCCCAGTCCCGTTGTTAGTGATCGCACCAACGATCCCGGCAACGTGCGTTCCGTGACCAAAAAAGTCGGAGGGATCGTTGTCCTCAGTCTCTGCGTCCTCACCGGGATAACCCGAGACTCCCGTGACAAAGTCCCATCCTCTTATATCGTCGATGAAACCGTTGTGGTCATCATCGACGCCAGGCGAACCGTAGAATTCCGCCCAGTTGGTCCAGATGCTTCCACCGATGTACGGCGCAACCCCTCCCAAATCCGGATGCTGCCAGTCAACCCCGGTGTCCACAATCGCCACAACGATGGAGGAATCGCCCCTTTCAACGTCCCAGGCCTCGGGTGCATTTACATCGTGGTCGCGAACCTGGTTCAGACCCCATTGGAGCGTAAAAAAGTAGTCGTTGGGGTAGAAATCTACCGGGTGAACTCCGACAGGCTCTACCCTGGCCACACCGGGCGTGTGTTCCAGTTCGTTTATTAGTGATTGAAGGTCGGTCTCTTCGGGAAACGTGAGCCTCAGAAAGTTACACTCGCCTCCCCTCCTCTTCTCACAATCCCAAGGGAAAAGCCTTTCAGCGTGAAGAAGACCGCGCGCCCGGAGCAACGTGTCAAGCGAAGTATCATCGGTACGAAGCTTGCCCTCGTTGTCAAATACCGGCTCGAGATCCTGAGCCAGCCGGACGATAATCACACCTCTAACGAAAAACGTTCCGGGCCTGGAGGAAATAGTTGTCGTGTGCAACCGGACATAGGGATTGGCAGCCAGCAGAGAGGCGTTCGAGGTGGTGCCAGTGAGGTCCTCAACACGCAGTTGGGTAGGCTCGCTCTGGCAAGGTTTGACGTCCATTGCGGCAAAGAATAGAAACAAACCTATCGCGAACAGCGCGAACAGTAAGCCGACACAAGAGACTGGCGCTTTCTTGAACCAAGAACCTCCCGAGAAGAGGAGAACACCCTTCATCCGATTTCCTCCTGATGCAGTCATATCGTCAGCAATATTGCCGTTGCATTCTCGTCACGTTTTGGCTTGGATAATCTCTGTGTCCAGTATAGCAGTTAGTCGCGTGGTGTCAAATTGCCGTTCAGATACTTTGTGTTTTGACGCAAACTGCAGCGCTTTCTCTTGACAGTCGAACCGGATTGCCTACACTTGCGCCAGCCAAACGCCGGTCGTGGCCTTTAGCGGCGCGGACTCGACTCGGGTATCATGGTTACCAAGGAGAAGCTATGCGCGAGAACGAAAGGGAGAGATTGAAAACACTCCTTGTGAAGCACGCCCTGTCTTTTGGCGATTTCGTTCTGTCTTCAGGCAAGAAAAGCCGCTATTACCTCGACGTGCGAAAGGTCAGCACGCTTCCAGAGGGTGCTTTTCTTCTCGCGAAAATAATCCTCTCAATGCTGCCCGAAGGCGAGGTCGAAGCACTGGGCGGACCTACGATTGGCGCGGATCCTATCGCCGGCGCGGTAGCAGCTATCAGTTTCCTTGAGGGAAGGCAGCTACCGACCTTCCTGGTACGCAAGGAAGCCAGGGCTCACGGAACAGCGAGAGCAATCGAAGGGAATCTGGAGAAGGGATGGAAGGTGGCAATACTGGACGACGTTGTCACCACTGCTGGCTCAATTCTCTCTGCCGCGCAAGCCGTAGAAGACGCTGGCTGCGAGGTGGAGCGGACTCTGGCGGTCGTCGACAGAGAAGAGGGAGGTGCAGAAGAAATAAGGCGTGCTGGCTATCGTTTTGACGCCATCCTCAAAGTGTCCGAAATCCTGAGCTCAGCCCTGGGTGCGGGCGGAGGGGCCGGCCCGACCGCGGGTTGAAGGGCGAGCTGAAGCGCTTTCTTTTGAACTGGGATCCGGTTTTGTGGTAAAATAATAACGCAGAACTCGCCGGGGATACGATTGGGGTTGCACCTGGGAATACTCTGTTAGATATGCTGTTGTTGTGGGCCTGTCGAACGGAAGCTCTTCGCCAGGTTGCAATTGGGAATACTCCCTCATATATACTATTTAGGACACCAGATATCCTATTTTAGGGCACCCCGAAGGAAGATTTCATGAAGAAACTCTCGTTTTTGATATGTCTTCTTGTTGCAGTTCAGTCCCTCTTTCTTTTCTGCCATCCTGCCTTTTCCTCTGAAGCCCTCGACAAACGCGGACCCTCGTTGAAACTACTCCTTGCCTCGAGACCGAGGCTTTCTCGGCTAGCCGAGGGCTCACTCACCCAGGTTGCGGTTCGCGAAGATTGCCAGGTGACCATAAGATTTGAGAAAGAACTGACGTCATCTGATATAGCTTCACTCGAGGCTGAGGGCGTCAGATTCGAGCGAATCAAAGGAAATATCAGCAGGATCGGCACGATCTACGGAGCCTCCCTTCCATGGGAACTCATAGACATCATTACTCAGAGATCCGACGTGGCCATGATAGAGTCAGTCTGGCGTCCGAGGATGCTTCCCACGCTCGACGTGAGTGCGCCAGAAATACAGGCCACTCAAGTCTGGGAACAGGTGGACGAACTGGGCAAGTTCCTAACGGGTCAGGGCGTAATCATGGCCGACTTCGACACGGGCGTCGATGTTTTCCACCCGCATTTCTGGAGAGCCGACGGCGATACGTTCCAGTGGTTGGATCTGAATCACAACGGGGTGTTCGACCCTGGCGTTGATGCAGTCGACCTGAACAGAAACGGTCTTTTCGACGCCGGCGAAACCCTCAGATTCTTTGACGGCCAGATCTATGACCCAGCCCGCACGTTTGGAGGAAATGGGACAAGCAATAATGATGGCATCTTCCAGTCGCACTGGGACTGGCTATACAACGATGCGAACGGAAATGGAATAAGAGACCATGGAAGAAGCGCAGGGTATGGCGAGAACACCCCCGCGTACGGCGAGAAGCTCTTCATTCTTGTCGATGCTGACAGTGACCTAGCGGTTGACCCAGGCGAACGTCTTGTTGCATTGGGTACCTCGAAACTCGTTGCCACTCTCAATACTGGAAACATCGAAAGGGTGCGAGGGACCGACCTCATAGACACCGAGCAGGATGCTAACGGACACGGAACCTCGGTATGCGGCATACTTGCAGGAGGCACGCGAGGCACAAGCAGATTCTGTGGCGTTGCACCGGACGCGGAGGTGATTGTCGGAAATTTCTTCTCAGACATTTCCTTCGCATCCTTACTCGCCTGGGCAAGAGTCCGAGGAGCGAGCATTGCGCTTTATGAAGGCGCAAGCTTTGTCTTCGTACCACTCGATGGCTCGACTAACGAAGAGCTAATGCTTGACGCGGCCTCTGACAGCATGCTCCAGGTGACTCCCGCCGGCAATCTCTGCCGTGGTTACAAGCACGCTCAGCTTACCCTGGCACCGCTCGGGTCGCAGAATCTTACATCGTATGCGCCGAATGCGTACGGCGGCGCGACTCTGACTTACATCTGGAAAACATTACTCTGGCGAACTCCATCAAACAACATGTCCATTTCGCTGACCACCCCCGAGGAGATCAGCGCCATATTGCTCGGCAATGGTTCTTACCAGACGATCGGAAGCTTCCAGGTCTATTCACAGCGAAGCACTTCTCCAAGGGGCACAGCCGAATTTGATATACAGATTGATCGTGGCTCCGGCGTTGGCGGCAATTGGACACTGAGTATTACGAACGGATTGAACTCCAGCGAGGAAGTAAATGCTTACATTGCTGACGATGTGACTTCTTGGGCGGACGGGGCCGAATTCACCAATTTCAGGAGTAACGATAAGACTATTTGCTGGCCTGCGACCGCCGACAGTGCCTTCACCTTGGCTTCGTACAGTACTCGTGGGTATTCCAGCTATTCCGGTCCGGGAAGTGGCAACGTGCACCCCGGCCAGCTGAGCGAATTCAGCAGCAGAGGCAAGAGAGTGGACGGCGTCTCGATAATGGAAATAGCTGCGCCCGGCAATTACGACGTCTATTCCTCAAGGTCACACGATTCGTCTGGTGCAACCTTCGGGGGCTATCGTCAATTTAGCGGAACAAGCGCGGCCGGACCGCACATCGCCGCCGGAGCTGCTATTGTGCTCCAGGCTTCTCCCGGGTTCACGCCGGCCCAGATCAAGGATAGAATTACGGTGTCGGCAGCTCGTGACACGTTCACTGGCCCCGATTACAACGATTCCTGGGGCTTTGGCAAGATCAGGATTCTTGACGCCGTGGCTCCTGCAATCTTCGTTGCGCAGGAGAATCCAGCTGCGCCACCGAACGCGTCTGCTCTGCGACAGAACTTCCCCAACCCGTTCAACCCCGTCACGACTGTCAGGTATGTGTTGCCCTCTCATGGTGCAAGAGAGAAGTTTGCAGTTCGGGTGTTCGACTCCCATGGCCGAATGGTCAAGACAATTTTGCAGAGCGAATGGGGTCCCGAGTCCTTCGTTGGGACAGCAATCTGGAGCGGGACGGACGAGAGCGGCGGATCGGTTTCTTCGGGAGTCTACTTTATCCGTCTCGAGGCAAGAGGAATCTCTTCTTCTGTAAAAGCGGTTCTCGTCAGATAGGCGATCGATTAATAGACCATGAATCAGATACGCCAGAGATCAGACGGGCCAGAGATCGGATGGGGCAGAGATCGGATGGGCCTTGAAATAGCCACACTCTGCCGCAGATGGCGCAGCAGAGCGTTGCTGTGCGGACTCATCAGTCAGGCGTGATGGTTCCACGATTCCATCCCGACCGCAAATGAATCACTCAAGTCGCGAAAGAGCGCGGTGGTTCCTAGCCTGCTCTCACTGCTCTTTACCGCAAGGGTGATCCTTCACTCGACTACCTTGAAGACCTCGTCGTGTTCTCTGACCCTCTGGCTAATCTTGACGCCGATGTCTGCACCCTTGTCAGCTTTCTGGACCGAGTCATGTTCTATCTGGATGGAATTGATGATTTCCTCCAGGTCTGTCGTATGCCCCTTGACGTGGATCTTGTCACCGACAGCTAGACTGCCGTCCGTGAGCTTTATGGCAGCCACGTTTATCCTGTCAAAGTAGTGCTCGACAAAACCGACCTTTTCTTCTTTCACAAACTTCACCCCCTTCGTCAGAACAATCCTGTCTGCTAGCTCTTCTTTGACGGAGAATACTCAGTCAGAGTTCCTCCTGCAAGGAGAAATTGATTGGGTACAAAATTGGGTAGAAATCAATTATGAATCATCTGACGCAGGGCGGAACGCCCTCATCACGAGAATAGGCTATTAGGTTATGACTTTTGAGGCCTTCACTGCGAGAACAGGTCAACGAACTTGAAGCCTTCGACGTCGACAAGTCCTCTATCCGTGAGTTTGAGCTTAGGGATTACCGGAAGCGCGAGAAAAGACGCGGAGGTGAATGGGTCGCTAATCCCTATGCCCAACTCCCTGACAGCGGCGTTGAGTGCCTCAAGTTTGTCTCGCACTTCCCCCATAGATTCCTCGCTCATAAGCCCAGCAATAGGAAGTGCCAGGGACTCAGTGTTCATACCGCCGCTGCACACGGAGAGCCCACCCTGCATCTCAACGATGCGCTGCACGGCGCAGAGCATGTCAACCTCGTCGACGCCAACAACAATGATGTTGTGTGAGTCGTGTGCGACACTTGACGCAAATGCGCCTCTCTTGAGGCCGAAACCCTTCACGAGCCCAAGACCAATGTTGCCGGACGCGTGATGCCTTTCGATCACGGCAAGCTTCACGATGTCACGAGAAGGGTCGGCAACCACGCGGCCGTTCTTGACAGCGGGTTTCTCCCGAAGCCACTCCGTCGTGATTTGCCCGGGCACGAGACCTATGACGTTTGCCTTTCCCTCGCGTGCAGAAATAGCAAAATCGTCAACGCACATCGCCTTGATGTTCACGGAGCTTCTGAGCGGATGTTTGTACCTTGATTGAAGCTCGTAGACTGGCTTGCCATCTCTTGCGACAACTTCTCCGTTCTTCAGTACAAGACTGGCGCGGCACGTCTCGAAGCTCTCGATTACAGCGATGTCAGCATGGTAGCCGGGTCCCAGGGCCCCTCTTCTCTCGAGACCGTAGTACTCTGCTGCATTCAGGGAACACATCTTCACGGCAAGCGCCGGCTCGATTCCATGGGCGATGGCGAGTTTCAACATGTGGTTTACGTGTCCCTCGCTCAACAAATCCCCCGGGTGTTTATCGTCCGTCACAAAAATGAACCTGTCTGCGTTCCTTTCGGTTACAAGAGGGAGAAGATCAAGAAGGTTCTTACTCGCAGAACCTTCGCGCAGCATGATGTGAAAGCCCACTCTCAGCTTCTCCCTTGCCTCCTCTATGGTAACGGATTCGTGGTCAGACTGTATGCCACCTGCGGCGTATGCGTTGAGTCTGCGACCGGTCACGCCGGGAGCATGCCCATCAATCCGTTTGCCGCTTGCGATCTTTATCATGTCCATTACGTCTTCGCTTCTTGCTATGACGCCGTGGTAGTTCATCATCTCGCCAAGACCTAGAACCCACTTGTCAGACAAAAACGGAAAGAGGTCGACGGCCTTGAGTTCAGCGCCGGCGGTCTCGAGCTCGGTTGAAGGAACACATGAAGGAAGCATCACAAACACATTGAGAGGATTATACTTACTGGCTTTGAGAGTGAACAGAATCCCTTCGGACCCCATCACGTTGGCGATCTCATGCGGGTCAACCACAACTGTGGTGGTGCCAAGGGGTACGACCACCCTTGCAAACTCGGGGATAGAAACCATCGAGCTCTCAATGTGAACGTGCCCGTCTATTAACCCTGGACACACGTATTTCCCTTCCACGTCTATGACGTTCTTACCAGAGTAAGAACCCACGCCTGCTATCCTTTTACCCTGGATGCTGACGTCGGCTTTGTAAATCTCCCCACTGAATACGTTCACGACCATGCCGTTCTTCAGTACGATATCCGCGTCCTTTTCCCCTGCCGCAACTTCTATCAGTTCTTCAATCGACACTTAGAGACTCCTTCCTTGAACTTAGCCTCAACGTGTGGTTGCACGTGGCCACGCGTGTCCTCTGATTCCACTTGTTAGAAATATAGCTAGGAACTTCGAGAAATGTCAAACTAAAAGGTCTTCGGTGAGGAATCGGTTTTCAGTGAAGCATCTCCTCTTCAATGAGCCGCCGGCGAGACGCGGGGCAGCATACGCAGGGCGGTACACAAGTTGAGACGGAAAAGCAAATGGGTCTTCAGGGGAGGCGTCGCTTCCGCGCCAGCACTGCTGCCGTGCTGACAGGCAAGATGCGGATTGTTTGGTAGGTCTGTTGTTTTGGCAGCTTATCTCCCGGACCCGAGGGCTGCTGACGGGAGAGGCCGACACATCCGCGACGCCCGCCCGGAAGACCCAGGCAAGCGAAACTCTATATTTTCTTTTCATATTCATTATTCCCCACATACGCATTTTTGTCAAGAATAAATGGTACGTACTTTGGTGACCCGCATTTTTGCTCTTGATAATCGCGTCTGTCGTTCGCTCGCTGTGCTTTTCGGTCATTTGTTTTTCTCTCGAGTTTCTGCTTACAAAACTAGGTTGGCGCGCCGCAGCGATCGCGCGCCGTTCAAGTTGACTTGCACAGCCATCCGATGATACATTCTCCACGGTTATCGTGCGCACTTAAACGACACGACTTGCTCTGACCGCGTAGCCGCCGCGCATTCGGGCAGCGACGCGAATCACTCTCATCGCGCGTGCGACACGCAGCAAAGAGGAGCTACACAGTTTGAAAGAAGGCACAATCAATACCGGGGTCGTGACGCAAGAAGACTGTTTCTTCGCGCTTCGACTTACTGAGGAGCTAAACGTCGCGCGCACCTTTGAGCAGCTTGTGGATGTAATCCTTTCCAACATGGCCAGTGCCCTCGCTGCCGAAAGGTCCGCCCTTTTTCTCCTGGACAGACAGAAAGCCTCGATCAACGGATTCATCAACGTACCCTCACAAGACAAGACTTTCTCAAGAATAAAACTGCCGCTGGATAAGTCTCAGGTTGCCTCCGTGGTCAGTTCGGGAATTCCGGCCATGACTGGCAAAGAAGCCATGCAACTGGGGAGCAATCAACAGCTACGAGAACTCCTCAAGACCGGTTTAGGCTCCAGCCTCTGCGTTCCTCTTTCGGAGGACGGAGGTTGCTTCGGTGCCATATGTGCATTCGACAAACAGGCAGAGGACGGATTCTCCGAGAGAGACTTTTCTCTTGCGAAAGCCATAGCCGCTTCCATTTCGCTTGCGCTCAGACTTTCGCGTTACAGGAATGATGTGAGAAAGAGCGTGCTCGAATGGGAGATGCTATACGAAGTCGGCAGGGCCGTGGGTTCATCGCTCGATCTTGAGGCCGTTCTCAACTCTGTGTTGGACGCTTTGCAGAAAGTGCTGGGATACGATGCGGCGGGAATCTACCTTGTTCGCTCTGAAACACTGGAGATACGTACCCTTACAACAAGGGGCTACATGCCCGAGTTCGACGAGAAAATCAAACTCAAGGTTGGCGACGGACTGGTCGGATGGGCAATAAAAACAGGGCGTGGGATCATCGTCCCTGACATACGTCAGGACACGAGATACGTCGCGGCGAGAACGTCAACTCACTCTGAGATGGTCACACCTCTCAGCGCCGGAGATACCATAATAGGTGCTTTCAATATCGAAAGTGACAGATACGATGCTTACAACGAGGATCACCTGGAGCTACTGACTGCCTTTGCAAACCAGGTGGGAATCCTGATAGAGCGCACTCGGCTCCACGACGAGCTTGAGAAGACGCGATGGATTGAAGAGGAGCTCAAAGTTGCCCGTCAGATCCAGGCGAGCTTTCTTCCTTCGTCGTGCCCTTTGCTTACAGACTTCGAGATCTGCGGAACGAATATTTCCTATGAGGAAGTCGGGGGCGACTACTACGATTTCATAAGAATCGTGAAGCATCAGATCGGCATCGCAATTGCCGACGTGTCGGGAAAGGGTATACCTGCATCGCTGATAATGGCAAGTTTCAGAGCGAGCCTCATAGCAGAAATAAGGAACAACTACGCCATAAGGTCAATCCTCGCAAAAGCCAATGCTCTACTTTGCGAGAGTATCGAGAGCGGCTCCTTCGTTACTGCTTTCTACGGTGTCCTCGACACAAAGAACAAGGTGCTGACATTCTCGAACGCTGGCCACTACGCGCCCATTCTTGT
>Ga0315291_10002660_pt1 | contig 23279 bp, 16 predicted proteins | sample YL17G12_20_MG_FD_203070 | JGI IMG/M metagenome (GOLD analysis project Ga0315291, IMG submission 203070) | Sediment microbial communities from Yellowstone Lake, YNP, Wyoming, USA - YL17G12_20 | ecosystem: Environmental > Aquatic > Freshwater > Lake > Sediment | place: USA: Wyoming | collected... | reverse complement strand
GAAGACGGGGCCGCAAAGGCCCGGTCTTGTCAACTGCGTCGTCTAGGACATCGATGTCGCCCTACTTCCCGCTCGGCCCTTTCTTCGCCTTGTCCTGCTTAGGCTTCTTGACCTTCTTGCCGCCCTTTTCCTTGCGTCCCATTGTGTCCCTCCTTGAGCTTTCGTCAGGATTGTAACACGAGCCCGAGCCGCGGTCGAACGGCCTTACGGAGCGACAGCGTCCGCGCGCACGATTTCATCATCGTGTGCTACGCCCGACGCCCGCTGCCCGGCTCGGCCGCGCGGTGCGGGAGCATTTGCCCGGCGGGGTCCCGACAGTCCAGTGATGGGCTGTCTCGAGCTGTCTCCGGGCCGGCCAGCTCAGACAACAGCTTCAACAGAAACAGCAGCTTGATCCCCTTGCACATAGGAGCATCACATGGTGGCTCAAGGCTGGCCCAGACAGGTCAGCGAGTCAACGCCCAAATACTGATGGGATATTGGCACCCCACAGCCAACACGATGGCCAAATGGTGCGCGGCTACCCCTACGGTGGCCCGGCGCAGCTCAGGCCCACCTGGGCTTCGGCGGCCACCGCGTCGGCGACGCCTGCCGCCTGCGACAGCCCGACCCGGCCACCACCTCCCGGCTCCGGCTAAACTCACGATGAGCCGCCGCGGGAGCCTGCCCCGTGGGTGAGGGAAAGGTGAAGGAACTGCCCTTGGGCTCGCTCGGCCTGCGCTTGCGTGAGGCCCCTAATCTCCTCCTCCCACCCGCCGGTTGTACTCTTCGATGATCTGGTTGGCCTCCGCCTCAGCGTCCTCAAGAGCCTGATCGGGGTCCTTGACATCGGACAGCATTGCTTCCACCCCCTGGTAGAGGGCTTCGTCGACGCGCCAGAAGGGCCCGAGCAGGGCATACAGGGCTGCGGGCGTCGTAGGGCTGTTCAGGTAAAGGTCCAGGGGCACCTGGAACTGCGGGTATTCGGCGATTACGTCCTTGGCCGCCGGTAGGTCAACGGCCGAATGGTTGACGGGTAGGTACCCGGTGCCGGCGAACCACTCGGCCTGCTGCTCCGGCTCCATGAGCCACTTGACGAACTTCCAGGCCGCTTCCTGCTCTTCCTCCGGCCGCAGGTTGATGATCCAGATGCCGCGGTTGATGAGAAGGGACGCGCCCGTGCCGCCGGGCACGCCTGGCAGTGCGCCAACGCCGATCTCCACGCCTTCCGCCCCGGCCTCCAGGGCATCGACCACCGAGCGCAGGGCAGCGGAGTAGCTGAAGGTCATGGCGACGCGACCACTTACAATTGCCAGAAAGCCGTCGGCGTAGGTAGGATTGCGCCCGACGTTGAAGGCCAGCCCCTCGTCGACCATGTCGTGCCACCACTGGAAGAACCAGCGACCGGTGTCATTGTTGAAGCGCACCTTGGTGGCGCGGCCATCATAGCCGTTGTTATTGTCCACGAAGAGGTCTTCGTGCTCGGCCAGCACGTATCTTATCCAGTCCCTGATATCGATAGCGATGCCGCTGCGCACCACCTGGCCTGAGCTGTCCCGCTTGAGGATCTTCTGCGAGTACTGACGCAGCTCCTCCAGGTCGCGCGGCGGCCTTTCCGGGTCCAGGCCGACTTCTCGGAAAGTCACCTTGTTGTAATAGAGGAGTCCGGTGGCGGCGCAGAAGGGCATTCCCCACAGCTTGTCCTCTGCTGTGTAGGACCTGATTAGCGTCTCGTTGAGATCCGAGAGGTCATAATCCTCGCGGTCGATGAAGTCCTGGATGGGAGCAACGGCGCCGCTGTCGATCATCGTCTGAGCGTCGGCCTCCACGAGAAGGGCGATAGCGGGGACCTGCCCGGAGCCCAGAGACGCCAATAGCTTGGCCATGGTCTCTTCGGTCGTGCCCTGGAAGAAGGCCTGCACCCTGACATCGTCCTGTGACGAGTTGTAGCGGGAGGCCAGGCGTTCCAGGGTGTCCGCGTTGGCGGCCGTCTCCGAGTGCCAGAATTCGATGGCAACGGTGCCGCCTGCTGGGCTCGCGCCGGGCGTCTCGGGGGTCGGGATGCCCTTTTCGCCACCACTGCAAGCCCCCAGGGTCACGGAGAGGAGCAGGACGGCGACCAGCAAGAGCAGTGACTTTCGCATCTCGCGTCTCCTTGCTGGCCCTCTCGCCAGCTTAACTCACCGCACCTTCGGCTACCGGGGCGGCCCGCCCAAACTCATCGCCCCCATCGGGCCTCCGACTACCAACAGGGCCGCGCGGGTTGCAGTAAGAGCAACCATGGCGGGTGTCGCAGCGTGACGCCATCGGTGCAGGGGCTTCGGGCGAACGATAGCACTCCCTGTGGATGGGTCAAGGGCTGAAGAACCCTTCGGCCGCCTCTCCCCTAATCGGCCCTCTGTGCGCTGATGCTGGTGAGATGAGCGAGCCCCAGAGCCTCAGGGCTCACAGTGAACGTCGTCGTCCTCGGCGTGTTCGCCAAGAAGTGATGGCTACTGGGCTCCTGAGATGGCAAAACGCCGCACGCGATGTGACGTTACTGTGCCAACGCCCCAGGCACGGACGGGGTCTTGCCACTCCACAGCCCTACTGTCCTGCGCGATTCAGGTCACGGAGGGCGTGAGGGCTGGGCACGATTCGCCGGGGCAGGGCTAGGTTGCCTGCGGGAAGGACTCTCTCACGAAGCCGTCCACGCGCTCCAGGCGCTCCACCTTGATCTGAGTCACGTCCACGATGTCCGGCAAGCGCTGGCCGAAGGCCTGCATGTGCTCGCTGCCGCCGTGGGCGGCCAGAGCCGCGTCGCTCTCGTAGACCTCGTACCAGACGATTTCGGAGGGCTCTGCGAAGGAGCGGTGGCAGAGGTAGACAAGACAGCCCGGCTCAGCGTCGCGCACCCGCTGCGCCATGGTACGCACGGCCTCGAGCGCCTCGCTCTCCTTGCCGTCCCTTATGCGAAAACGCGCCAGGATGACGATCATGGTAGACCTCCTCGGTCATGGCCGACACACGCCCGGAGTGCATCGCCTATATGGGGGAGCATACCGGCTCCCTGGAGGCCGGTCTAGCCACAGCCGACATCTTGTTCTCGTAGGCACGCAAAGCCCGCCACGCACGGGTACCCCCTGGGGCCGGATGAAACCCGGCAAACGGCATGCAATGGAGGTTATCAGCCCCATGACCAGACCTGTCTGGGCACACCATCAGACCATGGAGTGCGGTCTGGCCCGCAGTGCGTTAGAGTACTGCTCCTACTTTATGCCCCTGCAGTTTCTTGGGTTGACATCCCGATAGCCTGCGTACGAGTCTACCGGATCAGGGAACACTCCTATCTCGAACACCCGGCCAACTCGATCGACCCGAAAACAGGTCGCTTCAGCGATAGGCAGGCCACTGCCATGAACAATATAGGCGAAGTAGTAGTCACCCTCATCGACTTCGCTCTTGACTGACTTGCCCGCAAAGCTCTTCTGGTTTTCGAAATCCTTGAACTCAGGATACGCTGTCTCTATCGTGTTTCTGCTGAGAGCAACGAGAGCAGGTTGAGTATCGTCAGCCATAACCCCTGGAGAACTTGTGCTCGTTTGCGTTGTGGTCCCGGAACAGCCGAGACCGACCGCAACAAGGACCAGAAGAACGACCCCGATAATAGTGATCTTGGTCTCTGCCATAGGGCCACTAGGACACGTCTTGCGCTGACTTCCCCGCAGACTACCGCAATATGGTGTGCGTTCTTCTACCGGATCCAGAGATGATCACACCACCGGCTGTCACATCAGCCGCAGTATAGCAAGTTCCTTGGAGCTCAGGGCCTGGGAGTACCTGGGTCGCGGGTCGGCTAGGCTAGCTGCTGAGGCAAGGGCGGCACGCCGGATCCTAGCACAAGGGCTCGGCCTTTCGGCCGAGCCCTACGGATTCACGACGCGGAGCGGGAAACGGGACTCGAACCTGCCTGCCGGCAGGCGGGCCCGCGACCCTCTGCTTGGGGAAAACGCCCGTCCCGGCCAATTGTTAAGGTAGCACGTTCGAAATCTTCAGGGAATCTTCAGGGAACACGCAGGCTCGGGCCGGCCCGCCAGCGGCTGTCCAGATCATCGCTCGGCCGGTTCTGGGTGGTCTTCACCGCGAATATGAGTGGATAGCGGTGTAGAGAGAAAAAGGCGGATGGCATTTTGCCACCCCACAGGCACCCCCGTCACCATTGCTGTCTTCCCCGTAGCTGTCATCCTGCCAGGAGGTGAAGATGATGGGCTGCTCTGGCGTACCGTCCGCCACCAGGGTGCCACCGTACAGCCCAGCAGACTGCCCGAACCTCACTACTACCTCAGACGCGAGGGCTGGCAAGGGAGGAAGCCATCGCCACCACGAACCGCACCATGGCGCTGGCCAGCGGGAGGAGCAGGCTACCTGGCCTAGCGCGTCTTGGCCTACCGGGCGCGTGCGGTGATGCCGCTAGCAGCTGCCCGGACTGGCTCTAGAGGTACCCGTTCTGCCTGAACCAATCTATCGCGCTCTTGATGCTCTGGCGAATGGGTGTCTGGGGCATACCCAGCTCGTTCACCGCCTTGGATGAGTCCCAGAACGAGTAGTGACTGCCGATGCGCACCCAGGCCGCAGTTGTGATTGGAGGCTTGCGGGTGATCTGTGCCGCCACTTGATAGAGATAGCCGAAAAGAACGGCGGCGGACCTGGGTATGCGTAGCCTGGGCGGCCTCACACCCGCTATCTCGGCGATGAGGGTGAAGTATTGCTTGACGGAAAGATTAGCATTGCCCAGGACGTACTTCTCTCCGGGCCTTCCCTTCTCCATCGCCCTCAGGTGAGCGATGGCCGTATCGGTGACGTCCGAAACGTTGATGCCGCCGTCTACATAGCCCAGGAGCTTTCCCCTGACGACGTTGATGATCAGTTGGCCATTGGGTGTTGGGCCGAAGTCGCGCGGGCCACAGGGGTTGGTGGGGTTAACGATGACCACAGGCAGGCCCCTGCGAGAGTAGTCTAGAGCTACCTGCTCGGCGCGGAACTTGGAGAAGTAGTAGGCGTCCTTGGTGTGGGCGAGGTTGAAGCTTGCCCTTTCGTCGGCCGGCCGCTCCCGTCCGTGGGCACCCAAGGCCGCTACGGAGCTTGTATAGACCACCTTCTCAATTCCCCTCCTAAGGCTCGCCTCAAAGACGTTCTTCGAGCCCTGGACGTTCACGGAGTCCATGATGCGGGGGTTGGGCAGCCAGATGGCGTAGATGGCGGCGAGATGGAACACCCTGTCGCAACCGTCCAGTGCCCGACAGAGCGAGTGGTAGTCTCTTACATCGCCGGGGGCGTACTCTACCTCCAGGCCAGTCAGGTTCCTCAGGTCATCGGTCTCACGTACCACGACCTTGACCTCCTGGTTGTCTTCGAGCAACTGACGCACCACCGCCGAACCGATGTAGCCGCTGCCACCTGTCACTAGGGCTTTCATCTTCACTCTCTTTGCCGATATCGGCCTTAGATTGGGGCTGGGCGGCAATAGTCTATAGCCGGTCCAGGGCCTGGTCAATGTGTCGGTCCGCCTCATTGAAACTGTTACCGAACGGGTAGCGTTGCCTCAAAAGGCGTGTTACCTAAGGGGCAATGGGCGTGGTGCAGCTCACGGGCGCCGTCACCAGGATGAGAAAGCGTCGTACTTGTTCAGCGGCCCCATGCTGGAGATGTCCGGCCGGCCGGGACCCGGCCATGGGCGACGACGTCCCCTTCGACAAAGACAGACGCCGGAGGCGCTCCGGTTGTGGGGTGCCAATACTCCATCCGTATCTGGGAGAGCGGCGGGTGGCAAACCAGGACCGCCGAAGCCGGCAGAGGAGCGCAAACTCTCTGCCTGAGAATCAGTTGGTCGGCGGGTAGCAAACGCGAGAGGCTGGGCATTTGCCCAGCCTCCCCAGTTACATGTGCGCTTTGGAGCGGGAAACGGGACTCGAACCTGCCTGCCGGCAGGCGGGCCCGCGACCCTCTGCTTGGGAAGCTTAGGCCGCCGATTCCGAACCCATTTGAAGCTCATAACGCCGTTTCCGGCCCGTCTTGGCCCTCTGCCTCCAAGACGGTGGGCCCCTTGTCTCCGCAAGAGCCTAGCACAGAGGCGCGTCTCCTCAATCATTTGCTTCCCCTGTGGTCCGCATATTACACCGGAATCGCCCTGGCCGCAGGGTTTCGGCAGTGCTCTCGCGAAGAATAAAAGCCGGCGGCACAGGCCGCCGGCCTTTTTTCTATCAGGCCAACCTGGCCTTGACAGGCTAGGCCAGCAGCTTGGGAACGTTTCTCAGGATGGTCTCGGCCTCCTTGACGATCTGCTGCACCATATCGTTGACTTTAGGCATGTCGTTGATGCGCTGGGCCACTTCGCCGGCGGCCATCATCGCTTTTTCCTTGTCGCCTTCGAAGGTAGCTTTGATCGATTCAATCTCGTATTGAATCAGGGACATGTCTATGGTCGTGTAGTCGTCAGGGGTGCCGAGGAAGACGCCCGGCGACTTCTTGAGGGTGTTGGCGGCATGTTCAATGCTGCGGGGCGTCTTCAGCCAGCGGGCAGGGCCGACAAAGCCGCGCGCGACCAGTGTTCCCCTGTCGCCCGCCTCCACAACTCCTTCCTTCCAGATCTGGTGGAAGTCGCTCTCCTGCGTAGCCAGGAAGCGTGTGCCCATCTGCGCGCCGTCTGCGCCCATCACCAGCGCAGCCGCGAGGGTCTTGCCGTCGGCGAACCCGCCGGCGCCGCAAACCAGGGTCTTCTCGTCGGACACCGTTTCCACCACGGCCGGAAGCAGGACCATAGAGTGGACCGGCTCCCAGGAAGTGTGGAAACCTCCTTCATGGCCGGAGGCTACGATAACGTCTACACCCGCCTTCTTGCAGCGCAGAGCTGCCTTGACCGACGGGACAACGTGCATCCAGGTGAACCCTGCCCCCTTGATCTTCTCATCCCAGCCCAGGGGGTCGCCGGCTGACGTGAAGATCACCTTGAAGTGCTTCTTGATCTCCGGGTTCTCCTCGCGCACCCTTATGGCTGTGTCGATTATGACATCGGCGCCTTTGCGCATTTCCGTCGAAACCATCACGTTGATGCCGAAAACGCCGCCCTTGTCCTTGACCAGGTTGTAGGTCCGTTTCAGCGCCTTCTCCAAGACGGTGGCCATGTCGTCGTCGTAGTCTGCACCGGCAGTGCTTACCCAAGCTTTGTAAACCCAGGGCTGGATTACCCTGTCAACGATGCCGCTGGTGGAAAGCAGCCCCAGGACGCCGGCGTTGGCCGAGGCAACTCCCAGGTTGTTGTTGCTGAAGGGTCCCATCCCCGCCTGGATGATGGGGTACTTGATCCCGATCAGGTCACACAGTCTCGATTTGATCATTGGAGCTCCTTTATATGTGTCCTCAGAAGAGGTTGTCCCGCGGAGTGTATATTACCGGCCGACCGCTGCTATATCGAGCCCCCCATGCTAGTAGTGGCATCGTACAGCTTGAATGCTAGCGGCCCGGTCTTGCCCTTGTTGCGGTCGAACAGGACGCAGGGCCCTCTGCCTCCGAGACGACAGGGGCAAAAGACGGGCTTCTAGAGCGCTGATCCAAATTTGGAGCGGGAAACGGGACTCGAACCTGCCTGCCGGCAGGCGGGCCCGCGACCCTCTGCTTGGGAAGAATCGGGTAACCGGAGGTTTTCGCGGTCGCGGGTGAATTGATCAGGCGCCAGATTCAGGATTTCGGTGGTTCTTCGGTAAACCTTCGGTGGTCTTAAACGGGCCTCTAGTCGGCGTAGTCGTTGTGCGGAAACCTGATCACCTCCCATCCTCCCGGTTCATAACCGAGGGCGAAGACCTCCCCTTGGTCGAGTGTAGCACGAATCGTAGCGAGGGTCGCGTACACCTCCGCGTGGGCAAAATCGTCGGGCTCCCTATGCCTGTAGATGGCAACGGGATGGCCCCAGCCATCCAGCTCGGTCGTCCGGACTGGCGCCTGCAGTTGCCGGAAGTACTGGCCGTCCTCGATGGCCCGGATGTCGGTCGGAAGGACATACACGTGCTCGCGGAACTGGTGGAGCATCTCGTCCAGGATCGGGGTCCGGGGGGCCCGCACCAGCCAACTATCATACGACCATTCGGGTTCCAGCCCCTGCTGCGTGTACTGGGCGAGCCAGACCGTCCCATAGTGAGCCTCCTGGAAGCGCCTGGCTTCTCGGGTCTCAGGGAACGCGTCCACCACGCAGCACGCGATGTTGTAGCAGGTGAAGCAGGGGTCGAGTTCCTCAAAGCTGTTGGCGGTGAAGGCTTCGAAGAGGTACCACTTTCCTTTGAAGCGGCCCCGGATGACGACGTGGAGCTTGCTGCCGACGTCGATTCCCATGACATACATCTTGAGCAGGAGCTGCGGCCTCCAGGGCTCGATGCAGGAATCGAGAATATCGGGCGTGAGCCGTGATTCCGGGCTCGTGAACGGCTGGCCGAGATCCTGGCGGTAGAAGGTCTCCTTGCCAGTGGGGACCTTTCCATCCAGCGCCAGCTTCATGTCGTGGAGAGGAGGGTCTGGAAGGGTGAGGCGGTTAAGCTGGTAACCGCGGATCTCGGATGCCGCTGGTTGCCGAAACACCCAGCGCCCTTCCTGCCACGGGTCGAGGGGAGCGCGACAATCGAGGCACACCACCCGGAAGGCGTCCCAGTCTACGCTATCGGGGAATTGGGGCTCCTGCCAAGCGCTGCACTGACGGCAGGCCAGCTCGTAGTAGCCCTGGTCGGACATTTCGAAAAGATGTGAGACACCGAAGTCGGAGATGGTGGGCGTCGAGGTAACGCGCAGGCGGCGTGAGCGACTTGACCTGAGTCTTGCCTGGACGAGCGACAGGACTTCCTCCTGCATGAGGTCGGACTCGTCAAGGATGACGACATCGGCATCGATACCAGAGTACTGGGTCTCCTCCTCGCTGCCGCAGAAGTAGACGACTCCGGGGCCAATGGTCCGCCGCCTGATGTTGGCGGGACCACGGGCGATTCCCGGTTCCGGGACCGCCCGTCGGCGGAGGTAGGGGCTCTCTTGGACAACCTTGCTCATCCGCGTCTGGGAGATACGGTCGGCCGTCTCACCGGTGGGCAGCATGTAGGGCACCACTCCGCGCTCGGCGTACCGGCGATCGGCGGCCCACGCCGCCGTGTTGAGGTTGAACTTAGTGGCCCCGACCTGGCTGGGCTTTCGGATGACGATGAAAGGATGGTCGTCCTGGTAGATAGCGCGGAGGGCCGGCGGCACGACGAACGGTCCCTCGGCGATACGCCGGTAAGCCTCCGACCAGAAGAGGAGGTTATCCGGATGACGCCTCGCCCTCTCCCGGAGAGCTGCCTGGCTGAGCCGCTCGAGCCTGCCGGATGAGGAGATCGAGGTCTTCGTCACTGAGTCGTCGTAGTCGATCATCGTCTTCTTCGATTGCGATCCGCTGGGTAGCCTCGCCGAGGGATAGCGCCTCCAGCTTGAAGCCGGTGTCGATGGCGCGGGCCGCCGCGCTGAGGGAGCGATAGCGGTTGCCCCGGCACTCGACGGTGGGAGCACCGCCCCGCTCTTCGTCCGCGACGATGCGGGCGGAGAGCTCCTGACCCCGGTAGCGCCCCATGAGCTCCGTTCCCACCGGCGGGAGCTCACGGGCGGACGGCTTCTGGCCGGCCCCCTTGCGTTCTCGCTTGGCCATTGTTCTCACCTCCTTTCTGTCTTGGCGTGATGTGTACTCATCACTCTGCCGGCGTCAGAAGTCAAGGGGGTGCCAGGAAATATCTCGAGAGGTTTAGATAGGGAAGGTGGCGGTGTCTGGGCCGCTGTGGTGCGGCACCCCAGGGGTCCTCGGTCGAGGTTCAGGTCATCTGCTCGTGAGCATCTGCCTGGCAAGCAGAGAGCTGACAGCGATATCCAGCTTTCGAACGGGACTCCCTTGGGAGCCCTTTCCCTCTAGGGCTGGCCCGGACAGCTCGCGGTGCCAGCGCTCCAGACACGGATGGAGTATTGGCACCCCACAGGTCTGGGGACGACACACAATCCCAATTGCCCGTTAGGGAACTTCCGTGTTGTGGGCTACATCTCAAGGCACGTTTGTTGGCATCTCCAATAGCGGCATGGCCGGGAAGTCCTCCCAGCGCTCTAAGGCCCACCACAGTCCCAGTCGCTGACGGACAAGCCTCTTTGCCGGTCATTGCACTCATTCTCTAAGGTGAGCTCAGCGAGACTTCGTTTGACAGATCATGGTCGAGAGGGGAAACTGCAGGCGTCGAAACGACTGAGAAACGGGAACGAGGAAGTGGAAGCGGACCGGCCTTCTCGCCGCCAGGCGGAAATCTCGGCGCTCCTTGAAGCCTCCCGATCGGTGCTGAGACATCGCGAGTTCAGCGCCGCTGCCCGCTCGATATTCGACTCCTGTAAGGGGCTCATCGGAGCAACTGCCGGCTACGTCGCCATGCTGAGCAGGGATGGAACACAAAGCGAGCTTGTGTTCCTGGAGTCCGGCGGCCTTCCTTGCTCTGTCGACGCCTCCCTCCCCATGCCCATTCGCGGACTGCGGGCATTAGCATACCAGGGCGGCAAGGCAGTATACGAAAACGATTTCGCCAACAGCGAATGGGTGAGGTTCCTGCCTCAAGGGCACGCACAGCTTGACAACGTCTTATTTGCGCCCCTTGCGGTTGACGGGGCCGTTGTCGGGCTGCTCGGCCTTGCCAACAAGCCGGGAGGCTTCACCGAAGACGATGCGCGAATGGCTTCGGCATTCGCGGAGTTAGCTGCTGTTGCTCTTCACAACAGCAGGACACTGGAAGCGTTGGAGCGCAGTGAAGAGCGTTACCGCTCTTTGGTGGAAACCGCGGTCGACGCCATCATCTCCATTGACAGCGATGGCAACATCATTCTCTGGAACCACAGCGCGGAGTCTATGTTCGGCTATCGGGCTCACGAGGTGATGGGCAAGCCGCTTGGCTTCATAATGCCTGAACGATTCCGCGAAGCCCATCAAGAGGCTATCCAGAGGGTGCTCTCCACGGAGAAGTCCAACATCATTGGGAAGACTGTTGAGCTTGCGGGTCTTAGGAGGGCCGGCAGTGAATTCCCTCTGGAGCTGTCCGTGGCCAAGTGGGGCGTAGGAGACGCGGTCTTCTTCACTGCCGTCATCCGCGACATCACCGAGCGCAAGCAGACCGAGGAAGCCCTGCGCGAACACCGCGAGGACCTGAACCGGGCCCAGGCGGTGGCGCGCACCGGGAGCTGGCGCCTGGATGTACGGCGTAACGCATTGCTCTGGTCCGACGAGACCCACCGGATGTTTGGAATTCCCAGGGGAACGGCGCTAACTTATGAGACGTTTCTCGTGGCCGTTCACCCGGAGGATCGCGAGTACGTGGACCAAGCGTGGACGGCGGCGCTGCGCGGCCAGCCCTACGACATCCAGCACCGCATCGTCGTCGGCGACACCGTCAAGTGGGTCCGCGAACGGGCCGAGTTGGAGTTCGACAAGCACGGGACGCTGCTGGGCGGATTCGGGACTGTCCAGGACATCACCGAGCTCAAGCAAGCTGAGGAGGCCACGGAGCAGGAGCGCCAGCGGCTCCAGACGCTGGTGGACACCTCGCCGGTCGGCATCCTTCTCGCCGACGCCGTCGGCCGTCTGCTGCTGGTCAATCGGGAGGCCGAGCGCCTACTTGGGGCGGCCGTGCGTGTGGGGGATTCACTCGAGCAATACAGCCATGCCGCCGTCCGCCGCCGACCTGACGGCAGCGAGTACGTGCGGGGGGAGCTGCCCCTGGAGCGCGCCCTCAGCCAGGGAGAGAGCGTGCGCGCCGAGGAGATCCACTTCCACCGCCCGGACGGCAGCGTTGTTCCCGTTCTGGTGAACGCCGTGCCCCTCTACGGGCCCAGCGGCGAGATCACAGGCGCCATCGCCGTGCAGCAGGACATCACTCCCCTTGGGGAGATGGAGAGGCTTCGCAATGAGTTCCTGGGCATGGTCAGCCACGAGCTTAGGACGCCCCTCACCGCCATCAAGGGGTCGGCGGCGACGGTGCTGGGGAGCTCATCGCCGCTCACCACCGGGCAGACCCGCGAGCTCTTTCAGATCATCGACCAGCAGGCGGACCGGCTGCGTGACCTGATAGACGACCTGCTGGACATGACCCGCATCGAGGTGGGGTCCCTCTCCATTGATGCGGCGCCGACTGATTTGGGGGAGATCATCCGGGAGGCGCGCGAGAGCTTCCTGAGGACTGCCAGCCTGCAAGGGGTGCGGCTGGAGCTGCCCGACGCTCTGCCGCTTGTCCAGGCCGACCGCCACCGCATTGGCCAGGTGATGATGAACCTCCTGAGCAACGCCGCCAAGTTCTCGCCACCCACGGCGCCGATAACCGTCTCCGTGGAGCACGAGCCCCTCTACGTCAGCGTGCGAGTGCGGGACGAGGGCCACGGCATCGCCCAAGAAGACCTGCCACAGTTGTTCAAGAAGTTCTCGCGACCCCACGAGAAGTCCGGCCTCGGGCTGGCGGGCACTGGCCTGGGCCTCGCCATCTGCAAGGGGATTGTGGAGGCCCACGGCGGTCGCATCTGGGCCGAGAGCGCCGGCGAGGGCCGAGGCGCAACGTTCGGCTTCACCCTGCTGGTGGCCGCCGAGGCGCCTGCCGCTGCTCCGGAGGTCGCCGTTGCGACAAGGGTCTCCCGCCCGGGCGAGCGCACGCGGATTCTGGCTGTGGACGACGAGGTGCACGTCCTCCGCTACCTCCAGCGCTCGCTTAGCGAAGCGGGCTACGAGCCGGTGCTGGCCGCCGATCCTTCGGAAGTCAACAGGCTGGTTGAGTTGAATGAGCCGGATCTCATCCTGCTGGACCTCCGTTTTCCCGGTACCAGCGGCTTTGAAGTGATGGAGCGCGTCCGGGAGCTTACGGAGGCGCCGGTCATATTCCTCACCGCCAGCGACCGAGAGGACGACGCCGTCCGGGCCCTGCGGGCCGGGGCGGACGACTACATCGTCAAGCCTTTCTCGCCCTCAGAACTCCTGGCCCGCGTCGACGCTGTTCTGAGGCGCAGGGCGGGCGCTCCTACGACCGCCGCGCGGCGTCCCTTTGTGCTGGAGGACCTGAAGATCGACTTTGGGCAGAGGCAGGTGACGCTGGCTGGCAATCCGGTGATCCTTTCAGGCACTGAGTGGAAGCTGCTTGCTCAGCTAGCGGCGCACGCCGGTAGGGTGGTCACCTTCGAGCAGATCCTCCAGCGCGTATGGGGCCCGACCTACGGCGCAGAGACAGATCTGGTGCGGTCTTTCGTGCGGAACCTTCGCCGCAAGCTGGGCGATGACGCCCGGAACCCCAGGTTCATCCTGTCTGAACGGGGAGTGGGCTATCGGATGCCGCCGCCGGAGTCGTAGGGACGGCTCGCTGTTCCAACGGTCCGTTGATCCCCGCCTCTGACAGATATCGGGGTAAACCCCGGTAGGGGCGCAGTCCGCCACAGGCGGACTGCGCCCCTACTCTGCCCATCGACCACCTCTCACCGTACCACCGTAGAAGAACGCACGCCGCGCAAACCTTCACGCCCCTTTCACGGGCCGGCCCTTCATTTTCACGTTCGCTTCACAAACCCCAGGCAGAATTGGCCTTGGCCTGCCTGACTGGGTCCCCGCCCCACGGCTGCTGGGCCTGCCTCCACGATGGCGCCCGGCGATGCCCGTAGGGCAGGCCTCGAGAAGAGAACTCGGTCAAGACGACCCTGTAAGGACATCTAAGGCAGGGAGGCGGCAAGGGGGCTTGCGCGACCGGCGAAGGGAGCAGTGGGGCTGCCCGGCAGGGAGGCAGGGGCAGTCCCGCCGGGAGCGACATCCTTCAGAGGGGTCTGGATCATGATGATGACTGCGGACGCAAGAGGACAGCCACGGATCCTGGTGGTCGAGGATGACGCCGGCGTCACCAGGATGCTCCATATCAGCCTGGCGGCCGCCGGATTCGACAGCACGGAAGCACGCAACGGCCAGGAGGCTCTGGACGTGTTGCGGCAGGAGACCGTGGACGCTGTCATCCTTGACCTTGTCCTCCCAGACGGCCTGGGCGGAGTCGTCCTGGACTGGTTGCGTCGGCCCCCGCCGCATTGCGCTCCCGCCTGGGTCGTCATCTCTGCCCTCGCACCGAGGGAGGTGGCAGCGCGACACGGGGAGCTGGGCGAGAACTTCTTCCCCAAGCCTTTTGACCCCTGGGACCTCATCAGAAGGCTGAACAAGCTCCTGCAGACGAGGGGACCCCAGCCCAAAGGAGGAGAAGGCCCATGATGTGGTCAGGGTTCAACAGGAATAGGCGTGCTGCTGCGCTCCGCCTGTGGTAGCCAGGAGGGGCTCTCAGCGAGAGCCTCTGACTGGCAAAGAGAAGGGGGAAGGAGAGCCGAAATGATTTGGCTAAAGACATGCCCACGATGCCGCGGTGACCTCGCCCTCGACTATGACTTGGATGGGCCCTTCGTCGGCTGCATTCAGTGCGGCGCGGTGCTGAGCAAGCGAGACGAGCAGGCCCTTGTCAGGCTGCCCCTGGGCCTTTCGCGGAAACGTCCGCAGTCCCAACCCGTGGCCGAGCTCGAGCGGAGAGTGGCGTGAGAAGCCTGCCTGTTCCGCAGGCGAACCCCCCGCCTGGAGAGGGCGTCCTGAGTCAATCGGCCTCCAAAGGGGGCCGAATGGCCCCCCCCCCAAAAGGGGACGCTTGCACCATGTCGGGCGCGGGGGGCAAGGCATACGATTAGCCCAATCCCTGGGGAATGTGATTCACCGTGCAAGCTTTGATGATATGTGAAAGCATCCTGGTTTCCGCGGGTCTCGTGACCCGCCGCCGTCGCCTTGGAAGGTATTGCCCGGGGCGTGTGACCCCGGTGTGGTCATAGCCTGGGAGGGCAGACTTTGGCCCCAGCTGCCCGTCTCTTAGCGCGAGGGCCCTAGGAAGAAAAGGAGGAGAGACTGTGTTTAGGCGCAAGTCATTGGTATTGGCGATCCTGCTATTGGCGGTTGCCGTTGTAGGCTGGCCGGCCGGCCAGACGGGAGCGCAACCAGCACCGGACACCAGTGGCAGGGGGTTCTACCACGGGAAGGTAACCCCCGCTGAAAGAGAGGCGGCGGCAGAACGTTACAAGGCGGCCGTTGACGAGGCCCGCACCGCAGGGGTAGACACAAGTGCGACTCTCGTGCCTGACCCCAATACCGGGTACCTCATTCCGGACTACTTCGGCGATGCCAACTGGGCCTATAGCCCGCTGCCATCGGGCGGCGTCGCCGTCACGCTTGTAAGCGGAGGTACTGGGTATACCGCTCCGGTCGTCACCATCACGGATGCCTATGGCATGGGCACAGGCGCCGATGCCACAGCGACAGTAGCCGGTGGTGTCATTACCGGCATCACCGTCAACGCACCGGGAAGCGGGTACTACGCTCCCACCGTCAGCATCTCAGATGCTACGGGCACGGGCGCCAGTGCCACGGCAACATTCGATCCGACCACCCTTACCGGCGGCATCAGGAAATTCATGGACGCGCTGCCGGGTCTGGGGGCTGGCGCGGCAAACCTGCTCGGGCAGTACATTCCCACGGCTGTGCCCGACACCACAACCTATCCGGGCTCCGACTACTACGAAATCGCGCTGGTTGAGTACACTGAGCAGATGCATACCGACCTGGCTCCGACCACACACCGGGGCTACGTGCAGGAAGTGAATGGCGTCGCTGTGGACGCCCCGCATTTTCTCGGACCTGTCATCGTCTCCACGAGTGGCCGGCCGGTGCGCATCAAGTTCACCAACAGGCTCCCCGTGGGCGAAGCCGGTGACCTCTTCGTTCCGGTGGACACAACTGTGATGGGGGCAGGGATGGGTCCCCTGGACATGCCGGGGATGCCGGGGATGAAGGAAAGTTACACGCAGAACCGGGCCGACGTCCATCTGCACGGCAACAACACCGTCTGGATTAGCGATGGGACGCCGCACCAGTGGATTACCCCCGCCGGGGAAACCACTCAGTACCCCCAGGGCGTCAGTGTAGTCAATGTCCCCGACATGGCGAACGTTGACGACCCAGGCGACGGTGTGGCGACTCTCTACTACACCAACGCCCAGAGCGCCAGGCTCATGTTCTACCACGACCATTCCTACGGCATCACCCGCCTCAACGTCTATGTGGGCGAGGCCGCGGGCTACCTGATAACTGACCAGGTCGAGCAAGACCTGATCAACGGCACCAACAACTCAGGCGTCAACCCCGGCCTGCTGAAGGTTCTCCCCGATCTCGGCATCCCCCTGGTCATCCAGGACAGGACCTTCGTCGATGACGCCACAATTCTTGCCACGGACCCGACCTGGGCCTGGGGGACTGGAGCACTGGACCCGAACACGGGGTTCCCGACACCGAAGACCGGCGACCTCTGGTATCCACACGTTTATGTGCCGGCCCAGAACCCGTATGACCTCACCGGCGCAAACGCCTTCGGCCGGTGGCACTATGGTCCCTGGTTCTGGCCGCCAACAACCGACATAACATACGGGCCGGTCCCGAACCCCTACTACGACCCCGACAATGCGCCCTGGGAGCCGCCGATGATGCCCGGGACGCCCAATCCATCCATGCCGGGCGAGGCCTTCATGGACACCCCCATCGTCAACGGCACGCTCTACCCCTACCTGGAGGTGGAGCCTAAGGCTTACCGCTTCCGCATCCTGAATGCCGCTGACGACCGGTTCTTCAACCTGCAGCTTTATGAGGCCGACCCCGCCGTCACAACCGCCGATGGCAGAGCCAATACCGAAGTCAAAATGGTTCCTGCCACAGGGACCCCGGGCATTCCGGCCGACTTCCCGAGTGGCGTGCCCGACCCGACAACGAGAGGCCCGGACTGGATTCAGATAGGTACCGAAGGCGGCTTCTTGCCGGCGCCGGCAGTGATACCGAGCCAGCCGATCACGTGGAACCTGAACCCCACCTCGTTCAACTTCGGGAACGTCGACCAGCACTCGCTGCTAGTGGGCACAGCGGAGCGCGCGGACGTCATCGTTGACTTCTCCCAGTACGCCGGTAAGACGCTCCTTCTCTACAACGATGCCCCGGCGGCCTTCCCGGCGCGCGACCCGCGCTACGATTACTACACCGGCAATCCGGATCAGACGGACACCGGCGGCTCTCCCTCGACACAGGCGGGCTTCGGTCCTAACATCCGCACCATCATGCAGATCCGGGTGGGAACCGCCGTAACGACACCAACACCCGACGTTAATCTTGCGAATCTGCAGGCGGTGTTTGCCAAGACGGCAACGAAGCCGGGCGTTTTCGAGACGTCCCAGGACGACATCATTATGCCCCAGGCTGCCTACAACTCCGCCTACAACACGACTTATTCGACCGATCCCACAAAGCAATTCGTGCAGCTCGCCGAGTTCACCAAGACCTTCCAGCCGATCGACCCGACAGGAGCTCTTCTGCCGGCTGTGACGCTCCCGCTCGAGCCGAAGGCGATCCAGGACGAGATGGGTGAAGCTTACGACACCGAGTACGGGCGGATGAGCGGCATGCTCGGGCTCGAGCTGCCGACCAGTTCGGCCGCGGCCCAGCAGTTCCAGCTCTACGGCTATGCAAGCCCGCCCGTCGATCTCATCAAAGGCACGACAGACCTTAGTGCGGTTCAAATTGGTGCTCTAAATGATGGCACCCAGATCTGGAAGATCAACCACAACGGCGTGGACACCCACACCATACACACACACCTGTTCAACGCGCAGCTCATCAACCGGGTTGCCTGGGACGGGGCCATGCTACCGCCCGACCCCAACGAGCTGGGCTGGAAAGAGACCTTCAGGGTGAACCCGCTGGAGCAGACGGTAATCGCGATGAGACCGAGCATTCCCACACTTGCACAGGTCCCCTTCCTGAATCAGATTCCCAACAGCGTCCGCCTGATTGACCCGACGATGCCTGAGGGGGCCTTGCTAGAGCCACCGCCACCCGCAGGGTTCTTTGACCCGCTGGGGAACCCGGTTGCTTCAATCGTCAACCACTACGTCAACCTCGGCTGGGAGTACGTGTATCACTGCCACATTCTCGCCCATGAAGAGATGGACATGATGCACGCGCTTGCGTTTGTCGTTCCGCCGGCAGCGCCTTCCAACCTGGCTGCTACTGTGACCGGTATCGGTAGTAACCGGCGCGCGATTCTGACCTGGACGCAAAACTCCTTGAATGCGACCGGCTTCACAGTCCAGAGGGCAAACAACGTCAGCTTCACAACGGGACTCGTGACCGTGCCGCTTGGAAAGGTGACGACGTACACCGATCCCATCGGCATCACGAACCAGGTCTTCTATTACAGGGTGTTTGCCTCCAACACGGTCGGTGATGCCGCCACGCCCGGCTTCCCCACCATGTCCTCAGACTCCCCGTTCTCCAACACTGTCACGGTGGGTACGCCACCAGTAACTCGACCACCAGCGGCGCCGTCGATTCTGAGGGTAACGGCGTTAACGCGAACGAGCGTGGCGCTCGCGTGGAGGGATAACTCCAACAATGAGGACGGTTTCCTGATCCAGAGGACAACGCTTTCCCCCTTCGGGCAGGCACCGCGGACCTTCACGGTCGGAGCGAACGTGACGGCGTTCACGGACACGACGGTCGCACCCAATAGTCTGTACTACTACAGGGTAAGAGCCTTTAATGCAGCCGGCAACTCCGTACTCTCCAACCTTGTACTTGTCCGCACACCTAGGTAAGGCAACAAATGGTTCTCGGGGGAGGGAGCAATCCCTCCCCCGAGTGATGGGTGGCTGCGTCTCGTCGAAGCGGCCTGCCTGGAAACTAGATAGTCTGCCGCGGATGGCAAACATGAAGCCGGGCAACTAGCCCGGCTTCAGTATGTGAATCGCGACCTGCCCTGTGGGGCCCAAGAATAGCATCCGACGCGTTCACGCGGCCATCCACTCATATTCGTGATGCAGGCCACCCAGTACGGGCCGTGCCCTGAGCCGGCCAGCGTTTGGCGGCGCGGCCCGGACAAGCGCTCCGTTGGGCGGCTGGAGGTCGAGCGCGCGGTGTGGCCGCGCTGCGTTGTAGTGCGCCGCGTACTCCATCAGAATGAGCCGGAGGTGCCGCTCGTCGATGATAATCAGGTGGTCCAGACACTCCCGTCGCAACGTTCCGACGAGACGCTCGGCGATCGCGTTGGCCTTCGGTGCCTGCACCGGCGTCAGGATGGTCTGGATGCCGACCCTGGCGGCGCGCGAGATGAAGGCGGCACCGTAGGTACGGTCACGGTCCCGGAGGACGTAATGCGGCTGGTTGCCCCACGGCGTGGCGGCGATCAGCTGGCGCCAGACCCAGTCGGCGGTCGGATGTGCAGTCAGATTCGGATGAGATTCTTGGCCCCCACAGGGTGCCAGGAAATATCTCGAGAGGTTTAGGTAGGGAAGGTGGCGGTGTCTGGGCCGCTGCGGTGCGGCACCCCGGGGGTCCTCGGTCGAGGTTCAGGTCATCTGCTCGTGAGCATCTGCCTGGCAAGCAGAGGGGTGACGGTCACCTCCCTGAGGAGATGGTCCGTGCTGCTCACCACACGGGCCACCAAGAGTGCGCGCCCTGCAGATACGGGTGGAGTTCTGCCATCCCACAGCATGGCGTAGAGGGTGTCGTCAACCGTGTAGTAGGCAATCGCCGCGGGCGCGAAATCCGACAGGTCGTACTTGTCGCGGTCGATGTACTGCTGGATGGGAACGATCTCGCCGCTGTCGATCATGGGCCGGGTGAAGGGCTCCGACATGTAGGCGACGGCCGGGACGTTGCCGCTGGGCATGCCGGCGATGAGCTTCAGTGTCAGGTCCTGGTCGATGCCCTGGTAGATGGGCTCCACCTTCACCTCGTTCTGGGAGGCGTTGAAGCGGTCCACCAGCTTCACCAGGTTGTCGCTGTTCGACGCCGTCTCCGAGTGCCAGAAGGTGATGTTGACCGGGCCAGACGTGGCCTCGTTGCTGGCGGATTTGCCACCCCCACCGCAGGCTGTGAGGACCAGCGAAAGGATCACTACGAAGAGGATGAATCGTTTCATGAAGGTCCGTCCTTTCGGCAGAGGGCAGCTACGGTGCCGAGCGGTTCCGGATCCGGCGCGCCGGCCTCGGTGCCCTCCTAGTGGCCCAGGCGTTGGTTGTAATCGCTGATGGCCGCGTTGCTTTCCTTGACCGCGGCCGCCATGGCCTCATCAGGGCTGGCGTTTCCGGAGACCATGCTCTCGACAGCTTCCACGACCGCCTCGTGCACCTGTGGGAAGCACCCGAGGAGCGGTCCGAGGGCAGCGCTTGTTGTCGCCGTCTCTGCAAACAGGTCGATCGGGATCTGGAACTGCGGGTACTCGGCGATGATGTCCTTGGCAGCCGGGAGGTCGTAGGCGGAGTTGCGGACGGGGAGGTAGCCGCTGCCGGCAAACCATTCGGCCTGTTGCTCGGGCTCCATGAGCCACTTGATGAATTTCCATGCGGCGTCGCGCTCTGCCTCCGGCCGCGCGCTCATGATCCACAGCGCCCGCGAGTACACGCCGGGCGAGCCCTGGGGGACTCTGCCAGGGATGCCGGGGACGGGTGCTACACCCAACTCAACGCCCTCTATCCCCTTCTCAAGAACGTCCATGACGGAGCGGAGGGCAAACGAGGAAGCGCGGACCATTACGGCTTTACCGGCGCCGACGGCGAGGAGGCCGTTTGCGCCCACGGGGTCGACCCCGATGTTGAGCGCCAGGCCATCGTGCACCATGTCGTACCACCACTGGAAGAGCTTCTGACCGGCCTCGTTGTCGAAGGCGACCTCCGTGGCGATGCCAGCGCGGCCGTTGTCGTTGTTGACGTAGAGCTCGCCGGCGCCAGCCAGCGTCAGCTCCACGAACCAGGGGGAGATGTCGAGGGCGAACCCGTAGCGGGTGATGTTGCCCGCCGAGTCGCGTTGAACGAGCTTCTCTGAGGCGGCGCGGACCTCGTTCAGGTCTTCGGGTGGCTGCTCGGGGTCCAGCCCCGCCTCCCGGAATGGGATCTTGTTGTAGTACATGAGTGGCACCGCCAGGCCGTGGGGCATGGCGTAGAGCGTGTTGTTGACCGTGTAGTAGGCGATCGCCGGTTGGGCGAAGTCGGACAGGTCATACTTGTCGCGGTCCACGTACTCCCGGATGGGCACGACCTGCCCGCTGTCGATCATGGGTTGCGTATCGGGCTCCGACATGTAGGCGATGGTGGGGACGTTGCCGCTGGACGCGCTGCTGAGGATCTTCACGATCAGCTCTTCGCCCTGGAAGATGGACGTGACCTTCACCTCATTCTGGGAGGCGTTGAAGCGGTCCACCAGTTTCACGAGGCTGTCGCTGTTCGACGCCGTCTCCGCGTGCCAGAGCGTGATGTTGACCGGGCCGGAGGGAGTCCCGCCGTCTGCGGGCTCGCCGCCGTCACCCCCGCCGCAGGCCGTGGCGAAGATGCCCACCACCAAAGCAAGACCTACCGGTACGATGCCGAGTCGCTTCATGTCGTACCTCCTGACGGAACACTAGCGGGGACAGCCGCATTCTACACCCACGAGTCAAGGTGTATGCGGCTGCCTCACTGTCGTCCCGTTCTGAGGGCGTGGCCAACGACAACCCGCCACTCAGCGCGCGCACGCTTGACGAGCTTCCGCTACAAGAGGCAGTCAGGCCTGGTCTTGGCCGGAACCCCCGACCTCGTGGCCCTGCGGGCGGATGCTGGCACCGTCTATGACATCAAGACCGGCCAGCCCAGGGTGTCCGACCAGGTGCAAGTCATGATCTACATGTACGTGTGGGGTGCCAATATTACATCCGTATCTGCGCACGTCAAGCAGCCACCCATTCGTAATTGTGGAACCGGGTCGCCGCATCGTGTAGAGCACATATCTCCGAGGCAGAGGGTCGTCAGCGCCTCTCCTCGGGACCAGAGGCCTCCACTCTCTTCCTGGCATCCCACGGCCGAACCTTGATGACGACATAGTGCCCTAGGGGTGGCCCCGACACCTCACCGTGTCGCCGCCCCCGATACGGATGGAGTTTTGACACCCCACAACTTGGCCGACGCCGACTTGAAGACGGCACAGGCGAGGTTTAGTCCTCTGGACCGGCTGTAGGGTCCCTATTCAAATCGGGTCGTACAGTGGCCTGTCCGGGTTCGGGCTGCTTCTCCGCCACTCTAGCGCGTCTCCGGCCGCTTGAACTTGCGTATCTCACGGCAGCCCCGACGGACATCGGGTGGACGGGCGAGGAGTCATCAGACTAGAATCACCAGCGCAGCTCCCTCAACTAGCGCCCTGAGGCCGGACCATGGACAAGTCCATTCGCTCCCAGTCATTCCGAGTCCTCGACACGGAGACCACCGGCTTGGACCCAAGAACGGACGCCATCGTGGAGCTCGCCTGGGCAATCATGAGGGGCGATGGAACGGTTCTCTCGTCGAACAGCACCCTCATTAACCCAGGCCGGCACATTCCCCGCGATGCTACAACGATTCATGGGATCACAGACAGAGACGTGGCCAATGCCCCAACGCTCGAGAAGGCTGTTGAGCAGTACCGCGACCTACATACGCCCGTCCTCCACGCCGTCTGCCACAACGCCGGTTTTGACTCCGTTCTCCTTTGACGCTCGCCGCGCCTTGCCAAGGGCAACCCAAGGTTTCTGTGCACCCTACGACTGGCCGAGAACCTGATTCCTGGGCGGGAGTCATACAAGCTGGACAACCTTCGGTCGCATCTGAGGCTCGATAAGGATAGGGGCAGGAATGCCACACACCGGGCCGGAGCCGATGTTGCCACCACCTGCTCGCTTTTCAAGCATCTGATTGACCGGTATCTGGCTGCAGGCAATCCGGACGACATCGAGAAGCTGTTCGAGATGTCAACCATCCAACGCATGCCGTTTGGCAAGCACAAGGGGCAACCCCTGAGCAAGGTTCCTGCAGACTACATAGACTGGCTTCTGCACCGTGACATTGACGATGAACTCAGGGCTGCCCTGACAAGGGCTCGGAAGAGTGGCCGGTGGTGGTGGCCGTTCTAGCTCGATGGGGCCAGACAGGAATGAGACGCAGAGAGCTGCTCCGCCCAGGAGCCATGCACCCTGATGTCGATGAACTCGCTGCGCTCGCCCTTGCGCAATTCACCTGTAGGGCCCAAGAATTCGATCCGTATGGCTGTGATCCGTGCCGATGGACTTCCTAGGCCCGCCAAGTGAGGCTCGCACGGACGCCGTCTCTGCTCATCCAGTCAGATTCGGATGAGATTCTTGGCCCCCACA
>Ga0315291_10002659_pt1 | contig 23285 bp, 20 predicted proteins | sample YL17G12_20_MG_FD_203070 | JGI IMG/M metagenome (GOLD analysis project Ga0315291, IMG submission 203070) | Sediment microbial communities from Yellowstone Lake, YNP, Wyoming, USA - YL17G12_20 | ecosystem: Environmental > Aquatic > Freshwater > Lake > Sediment | place: USA: Wyoming | collected... | reverse complement strand
AAGCTTTGCGAGGTGCAGTTCAAGAATGTCACTGTTCCTCAAAAGAACGTCCTTGGGAAACCGGACAAGGGCTGGCACATCGTTGAGAATGTGATGAGAAGAGGCTCCATCGCCAAGTGCGCTGAGTCCATTGGCGGTATGCAGGCTGCGGTGGACATGACCGTGGCGTATTCCAAAGAAAGAGTTCAGTACGATAGGCCTATCGGTGCCTTCCAGGCGCTGCAGCACATTATGGCAGATATGTGGACCGCCATGCAGACCAGCCGCTACATTGTCTATCAGGCAGCATGGATGGAGTCGGAAGGCCTGCCTTGCACCAAAGAGGTCGCTATGGCTAAGGCGTATGTCAACGAGAAGTACAAGTGGGTCACCGAGAAGGGCGTATTGCTTCATGGCGCCATCGGCACCAGCAGGGAGCACGACATCCCGCTCTACTTCAGAAGGGCTAAGTCTGCTGACATCCGTTACGGCGGCACCGACTTCAACAGGGAGATAGTGGCTAAGAAGATAGGCCTGGTTTCATAGAAAGCGTTTAGAAAGTCAAATCTTGAGGGGTGGGGCAGCGAAGCTGTCCCACCCCTTTCTTTTTTTAACGCTGTTATTGGGTAAATTGGAGCACCTGCTCAAATCGCTCCTGGAGTTAGTCACTCAACATCATCATTATTTGGGGTGGTGGGTTTCGTCTATTTCGCTTACTCTGCATAGTTGATTAAGGGGGTGTTTATAAACTGGGGAATAAAGGGGTTGAAAAGGCGTTTGTAAGCGCTCTCGATTAAAGCAGTTGCTCTGCCTGGAGCAACCAGCTATCATGGATAAACCGTCTATGTATCCGAGAGGACAAGATGATAGATTGGGAATCCAACTGCCGGACCACCGCTATGGGCATCATGCCTCATACCGATGTCGATACAGCTATCGAGCTTGCCCTGAGCCTGGATATCCCTTTCTGTCCCCAGCTCCCCAAGGTGAGTTTTTACGAAGATATGTATGTCCAGTCCTCCCAGAATTTCCCTGGGATAGTTGTCGAACCTGAAACTCAGAGAGTTGTCTTCGATAATGCCAGATTTGGGGAAGAGCTTGCGGGTTACTCTGAGAGAATCGGTGACCCTGAGACCTTTTTACTGAGCGGGGAATATTCGGCGGTATATCACAGATTTCTGGAAAGGGATCTCTCAGGCTATCAGGCCATAAGGGGACAACTGACAGGCCCGGTAAGTTTCGGCTTTAAGGTTGTCGATGAAAACGCTAGGCCCATCATCTACAACGAGGAGATAAGAGATATACTATTTGACTTCATTCAGAGAAAGGCCAACACCCAGTGCCAGGAGTTACAACAGAAGAACAGGAACGCATTTGTCTGGCTGGATGAGCCTGGGTTAGGATGGGTGTTCAACAGCATGTCTGGTTACAACGATGTCCAGGCCAAGAGAGACTATCTCGATTTCATGAACGGGCTTAAGGGCCCCAAAGCATTGCACCTCTGTGCTAACGTGAATCTGCCGTATCTTCTCGATCTGGGTGTGGAAATCCTGTCTTTCGACGCTTATCAGATTCAGACTATGCCCAAAGAATATGCTGTTGCAGTAGCTAAGTACCTGAACAATGGCGGAGTCATCTGCTGGGGGATTGTGCCTACAGACTCCACAAGCCTCGGCAGGGAGAGCCCGCAAACGTTGAGCAAGCTGCTCACAGGTTACTGGGAAGCGGTCTCACGACACACCGGGCTTACTCCGAGGCAGATTGCCCGACAATCTATGTTGGCTCCAGCGAGATGCTGCCTCAAAAATATCGGCCAGGTCGGTGCCGCAGATGAGATGGCTTGCCCCATTACAGATGGAAGCCGTTCTTCCAGCATAGAGGAAAGACTGGTTGAGCAAGCATATGCCTATCTTCGAGAGTTATCTCAAATCCTGAGAAACAAATATAGCCTGTAACACATTAAGGATTTAAGATGATTTATTTTCAAATAATGGGAGGTGTTTGATGAAAATCAGAGGTAACACAATTCTGATTACAGGCGGGGCAACAGGCATTGGCTTCTCACTCGCCGAAGCCTTCGTAAATGCTGGCAACGGAGTAATTATTTGTGGAAGACGGGAAAATAAATTGAAAGAAGTAGAAGATAAACTGCCACAGATTCATACTAGAGTATGCGATCTGTCGAAAGAGAAAGACCGCAAATCGCTTTATGATTGGGTCAGTGCCAATTTTAAAGGCATTAACATATTAGTAAATAATGCCGGAATTCAGAGAATGGCCAACCTCAGGAAAGGAACCCGTGATTTGTTCGATGGTGAGGATGAAATTGAAATCAATTTGACAGCGCCAATTCACTTGTCTGCGTATTTTATTCCATTGTTGTTGAAGCGGAAAGAGGCGGCTATTGTTAATATCTCTTCCGGCTTAGGTTTTGTACCTATCGCATCCATGCCGGTTTATTGTGCGACTAAGGCTGCAATTCATTCGTTCAGTTTATCCCTTAGGCATCAATTAAAAGACACCTCTATAGAAGTGTTTGAGATAATACCGCCCATTGTTGATACGGAATTAGATAAGGGCGCCAGGGGGGAAAGAGGACAGCAGGATAGAGGGATACCTCCTTCCGAAGTTGCCCGGGCAACATTGAAGGCATTAGAAAATGATGAATACGAATTAGCAGTTGGAATGGCTGAGAATTTGCGGATGGGGTCAAGAAATAATCCTGAACAAACCTTTCAAAATATTAATCAGTGGTGACCATTAGAGTGGATTGGAGCATTTGCTCCAATCGTGGATATGGTGAGCTGCAGGGTGGGTGCAGCATAGCGGAAACCATCACTAATAGAAAAGAGATGTGCCGATGAATTCACCGACCTATCTCTTCTATTTGCTATACTTTTTTGCCGTCTGGGTAGCTTGGAGCGGGTGCTCTGCTACCCTTTTAAAGTGGCTGCCAAGATAGGGCTGGTTTGCTGAGAATTTGTGGAGAGATTTCCAGAGGATGGGCCGCACATTCGAAGAGATCGAGCAAAACCGGCGGATGGCAACATCCCCTAAGCTGACAAAAAACAAGCATAGTTAGCCTTTTGTGCATTTGTCTTACTTGACAAACACTCAACAATCATTGATATGCACGTCTAGGCGTAGTTAGGGTGTCGAAATCCAAGTTAAGGAGTCGCTATAGATTCGCGAGGGCGACTCCCTGCCTCTTAATTAAAGAGTCGCGGCACTGGTATCTAACCCCAACCAGAGTCTCAAGCCCACGCCCCAAACCTTATCTATGCGGCAAATATATAGATACATATTGCCTGCTATAATGGGTATTGACAAACAGTATGTAGTGTGATATTCTACAGGCATACGGCAAGCGGTTTCCGCCAGCCGTATAATAAGCGAGGGGTGCAGGGCATGTCTGGCTGAAGGGAAAACTAGAAAGGAGGAGCGTCATGGAGTACAACTGGGGGCCACATTTCATAGTTCCTTCGGAGGCTTTGAAAGACTATTCAGGTGTGGTTAAGTTGCGGGAGGAACTCGATGAGGACTTGCTGAACAAAGAGTTGGAAGAGCTTGGCATCGCCGGTAACATCGTGAGAATCACAAATCCCTGGTACTATCGCAGAAAGGGCGCGCAAGCATGGATAAAGATTGGCGAGTCCGCTAACAAGCGCGAGAACTTCCCTGTGACCTGGAACACAAGCGGCTTGGACAATGGGAAGTACGAGGTGCTGGGCTTAATGCACGTCTTCGTTAAACAGGACAATGTGGAGCACGGCATCGCTCGGCAAAGCGTAGTAGAAATAAATGTTAAGAACTAAATTCTGATATTGTCCTGCAACCTCGGGGTAAATCATGAGGTTATCCAACTGTAATGAGCAAGGAAATGAAGAGCATCTATATCAAAGAAGAGGCTTGCATGGGGTGCGGCCTTTGCCGAATTTATTGTCAGATAGAGCACTCTAAATCTAAGGACATTATCAAGGCATTTAAGAAAGAGTCGCCGCGCCCCTTGCCCAGGGTGCGTGTGGAGAGGAACGGTGAGGTTTGCTTTTCTGTGCAATGCCGACACTGCGCCGAGCCCTGGTGTGTCTACTCCTGCTTGACCGGAGCTATGCAAAAAAACCCGGCGAATGGAGTGGTGAGCGTTGACATTGAGAAATGCGTCGGCTGCTGGACCTGCGTTGTAGCCTGCCCATACGGCGCTCTGGTGCAGGATACGAACAAAAAGATTGTTGCCAAGTGTGATTTCTGCGCCGGACAGGATATACCGGTATGCGTTGCTAATTGTCCTAACGAAGCACTCGTGCTGAGTGTGGATGGGAGTGAAGCCAGATGATTGCGGTAATTGACTACGGAGCCGGTAACCTGCGAAGCGTCACCAATGCTCTGATTAAACTGGGCTGCCAGCCGAAGGTGACCCACGAGCCGGAAGACGTGGTTAATGCCACCGCAGTCATCTTTCCCGGCGTTGGCGCTGCCGCTGATGTCATGCAGAGCCTACGGGAAGCTGGAATGGACGAAGCTATCAAGGAGGCGATAAACGAGAACCAACCCTTTTTCGCCATATGTGTTGGCATGCAGGTGATGCTTTCGGCAACCGAGGAAGGCGGCTTGAACGAATGCCTTGGTATTATCCCGGGAACGGTCAGAAGACTGCCGGCAGGTCTCAAGGTGCCGCACATAGGCTGGAACCAGGTGAGGCAGGTGTCGGCACACCCGATTTTCAAGGGAATCCCGGACGGGTCTAATTTCTACTTCGTGCATAGCTATTACGCTGAGCCTGAGGATGCCTCGGTTGTGACTGGGACAACTGAATACGGAGTAAATCTATGCAGCGTGTTAATCAAGGATAACCTGATAGCAACTCAGTTCCACCCTGAGAAAAGCGGCGCGCTTGGTTTGAGAATGTATACCAACTTTCTCGACTTGGCCGGAGTCAAGGAGTAGATACTGTGACGAAAGCTAAATTGCTGAAGGCTAAATACTTAATAGTAGGTAACTCGGCTGGTGGCACAGGGGCTGCCGAGGCGATACGCGAAGTAGATAAGGATGGGGTTATCATCATAGTATCCGATGAACCCTATCTCAGCTACTCCCGACCCCTTATTTCAAAGTATCTGTCCAAGGAGCGCACCTTTAAGGGCATGCTGTTTCGCCCGCTCGATTTCTACACCAAGAATAACATCGACACTGTGTTGGGGAAGAGAGTCAAAAGCGTGGGCCTAAGCGAACGCACCGCTGAGCTTGAAAACAGCGAGCATATCCTCTGGGAGAAGCTGCTAATCGCCAGCGGGGGAATACCCATTGTCCCCAGAATGGAGGGTGCCGGCAAGAGGGGGATCTTCACTTTCACCACCCTGAACGATGCCAGGGCTATCGATGAATTCATTGAGAGCACTCCTAAGGCTGTGGTTATCGGTGGAGGGCTCATCGGCATCAGCGTAACCGAGGCTCTGAAGAAGCGCGGCTTGAGGGTGACAGTGGTAGAGATGAAGGAGAAGATACTGAACACCATCCTCGATGAGCAGGCATCCACGATGGTAGAGAAAGCCCTGGAGCAGGCCGGCGTGAAGATTATCACCGGCCGTACGGTAGCTGAGATTGCAGGCAAGGAACTGGTGAAGGGCATCATCCTGGACAACGGTGAAGAGATCCCCTGTAGCCTTGTGGTAGTAGCGATTGGGGTATCTCCACGCACCGAGCTTGCCCTGGGCACTGAGATAAAAGTGAACCGCGGCATAGTGGTGGACCGCCAAATGGCTACAAGCTATCCCGATGTTTACGCCTGCGGCGATGTCGCCGAGGCTTACGATTTCGTCTACGGGACAAACCGGCTCACCCCGATCTGGCCCAATGCCTACATCGGGGGCAGGGTCGCAGGCTTTAACATGGCTGGAGCTAACGCTGAATATCCAGGCAGCACAGCCATGAACTCGCTCAACTACTTTGGACTGGACATCGCTTCAGCGGGTATAGCGATCCCGCCAGACAGCAATGGCTATGAGCTTATGAGCAAAGAAAGCAATGGCGGTTACCAAAAGATCGTTTTGAAAGACGACGTTATCTCAGGGATGGTCTTTGTGGGCAACATTGAGAAGGCAGGCATTGTTTACAGTCTGATGAGGGATAGAGTTAAAGTGAGCAGCTTCAAAAAAGCGCTCCTCTCTGATAATTTCGGTTTGGTATCACTGCCGCGGGAGATATGGCAAAAGCGCCTGGGCAAAGACTCTGCTTTAGTAGGAGGGCTAAGAAGATGATAGACCTTAGCAAGACAAATAATCTCTACTCCGACGATAAGGTGATAGACGCCTGTTCCATCTTCGGGATGATGGATACCACAGGCAGGCTACTCTCAGGTAAAGGCGTGATAAAAGCCATCGCCAATATGCACTTCCGGGGCAACGGTCTAGGGGGCGGGTTCGCTGTCTACGGTCTCTACCCACAATATCCTGATTACTACGCCTTCCACGTAATGTATCTCAGCCCAGAAGGGAAATCAGAGGTGGAAGCTTTCCTTAAGGAGCGATTCTGCATCGTGGCTGTCGAGGAGGTGACAACGCAGCCGACCTCTGCCATCGTGAACCCGCCTATGGTATGGCGCTACTTCCTCAAAGTAGAACCTCATAACGGCGGAGGGCACCCAGAGGACGACTATGTCGTGGAAATGGTGATGAAGATCAACACCGGAATTAAAGATGCCTTTGTCTTCTCCAGTGGCAAGAACATGGCGGTGTTCAAGGGTGTAGGGTATCCAGAGGAGATAGCCGAATACTTCTGTCTGGAGCAGTATAAGGGCTATATCTGGACAGCTCATGGCAGGTTCCCCACTAACACGCCGGGCTGGTGGGGAGGCGCACACCCCTTCAACATCCTGGACTGGACGGTGGTGCACAACGGCGAGATATCATCCTACGGAATCAACCGTCGCTACCTTGAGGAGTTCGGCTACCATTGCACCTTGCAGACCGACACCGAGGTGATAGCTTATGCTGTAGACCTGCTGGTGAGAAGGCACAGCCTTCCCATAGAGATAGTGGCCAAGATACTGGCGCCTCCATTCTGGAGCGACATTGAGCGCCTTCCTGAGGGCCAACAGAAATTGTACCGCACACTGCGGCAAGTGTATGGCAGCCTGCTCATGAACGGACCTTTTACCATAATAGTAGCCCACCACGGCGAGATGATCGGGCTCACCGACAGGATAAGGCTGCGACCTCTCACTGTCGGTGTGAAAAACGATGTGCTTTACCTCTCTTCTGAGGAATCCGCTATTCGTCTCATCTGCCCAGATTTGGACAGGTCATGGATTCCCATGGGCGGCGAGCCAGTTATAGGCAGGCTGAAGATCCAGACCAATTTAGTAGGTGCGGGAGTTCCAGTTTTAGTGGGCAAGCTGTCATAAAGGTAGGTGTGGTATGAATAAGATAGAGGTTCTCTGTCCCAAGTGCGGCAACCCCGTAGTGCTAACGGAATACGGCCGTTATTTGAGCAAAGATATGAGGAGTTTCGAGCATATTTACGAGGGGTGCTGCCCAAAGTGCAGGGAGCCGGTAGTTGAGCATAAGAATTTTATTGGTTCTCGAGAATACAGGGTAAGCGTATATTTCAGCAAAGATATGAGGAGTTTCGAGCATATTCACGAGGGGTGCTGCCCAAAGTGCAGGGAGTGCGAAGTTGAGCATAAGAATCTATTGGGTTCTCGAGAATACAGGGTAAGCATAAAAGGATCGAAGGAATCTAATTAGGGTTTGAGCTTATGTTGACCAAGAGAATTATTCCCTGTCTCGATGTGACAGGTGGGCGGGTGGTCAAGGGCACAAGCTTCAGCGACCTTCGCGATGCCGGCGACCCTGTGGAGCTGGCTGCATTTTATTATCAGGAAGGCGCTGATGAACTGGTTTTTCTGGACATCGGTGCCACGCCCGAGGGGCGCAAGACCATTGTGAATATAATTGAACAGGTAGCAGAACAGGTATTCATCCCGCTAACCGTAGGCGGAGGATTGCGTAGCACCCGCGACATGAGGCTCATGCTGCAATCGGGAGCTGACAAGATAGCTATCAACACAGCGGCAGTGCTCAATCCCGAGCTCATCAGTGAGGGGGCAAAGAGGTTCGGCTCCCAGTGCATAGTCATCGCTATTGATGCCAAGCGGGCAAACGGTACATGTGCGCCCCAATGGGAGGTCTGCACCCACGGAGGGCGCAAGCCGACGGGTATTGATGCTATTGAGTGGGCTAAGAAGGCTATTGATCTGGGCGCTGGGGAGGTGCTGCTTACCAGTTGGGATGCCGATGGTCGCCGCAGCGGATATGACCTGGAACTAACTCGTATCATGAGCGAGTCATTGCCCGTGCCGGTAATAGCCAGCGGTGGCGCAGGCAACCTCGAACATCTCTATGAGGCGCTTGTAGCTGGTAAGGCTGACGCTGTTCTTGCCGCCAGCATATTTCACTATCGAACTTACTCTATTCGCCAAGCAAAGGACTATCTAGCTGAGAGAGGGATTCCTGTCAGAAGATAGCGGGGGATAAAGTGAAGACATATTTGCCACCAAGGTTTATCGTGGAGCGAGACGCTGAGCGCTGCATCCAGTGTCAGGTATGCGTGAATCAATGCTCATTCGACACGCATTACTATGATGCTGAGGACGATGTTGTGAGAAGCCGCGCGGGAACGTGCGTCGGCTGCCATCGCTGCGTCGTTTTCTGTCCTACCAACGCATTGACTGTGAGAGGTAACCCTCTGGACTACAGGGAGAACTATAACTGGCGTCCCGAGGTAATCGAGGACATCATCAAGCAGGCTGAGACAGGCGGAGTGCTGCTCACAGGCATGGGCAACGATAAGAGTTACCGCGTCTACTGGGACCACCTGGTGCTCAATGCCAGCCAGGTGACCAATCCCTCCATCGACCCGCTGCGCGAGCCGATGGAGCTTACCACCTACCTGGGCAGGAAGCCCGATAAGGTGGAGATAGACCCGAACACCTTGAGTCTGAAGACCGAGCTTGCACCTCAGGTCAGGATAGAGGTGCCTGTAATGTTCGCTGCCATGTCCTACGGGGCAGTGAGCCTGAATGTGCATGAGTCCCTGGCACGCGCAGCTACAGAGGCAGGCACTTTATGGAACACCGGAGAAGGTGGACTTCACCCAAGCCTGTATAAGTACGGTGCCAACACGATAGTGCAGGTGGCATCGGGGAGATTCGGCGTCCACCAAGAATACCTAGATGCTGCCGCGGTGGTTGAGATAAAGATCGGTCAGGGAGCCAAGCCCGGTATAGGGGGACATCTCCCCGCGGAAAAGGTAAGCGCTGAGGTATCTATGACCAGAATGATTCCCAGAGGCACCGATGCCCTGTCGCCAGCGCCTCAGCACGACATCTATTCTATCGAGGACCTGGCACAACTTGTCTACGCCCTGAAGGAGGCTACAAACTATACCAAGCCTATATCAGTAAAGATTGCCGCCGTGCATAACTCGGCAGCCATCGCCAGCGGGATGGTGAGGGCCGGGGCTGACATCATAGTCCTAGACGGATTGAGGGGTTCCACCGGCGCTGCGCCCAAGGTTATCCGCGACAATGTCGGCATACCCATCGAGATGGCTCTGGCCTCCGTGGATAGCAGGCTAAGGCAGGAGGGAATCCGCAACCGTGCCTCCGTTGTTATCTCTGGCGGAATCAGGAACAGCGGAGATGTGGCCAAGGCTATCGCCCTGGGCGCGGACGCTGTCTACATCGGAACCGCAGCCCTGGTTGCTCTGGGCTGCACCGTCTGCCAGCAGTGCCACACAGGGAAATGCGCCTGGGGTATCTGCACGACCGATCTTGCTCTGACCAAGAGGATCAACCCTGACATCGGGGCCAGAAGGCTGGCAAACCTGCTCCGCGGCTGGAGTCTGGAGCTCAAGGATATATTGGGTGGTATGGGGGTCAATGCCTTGGAGAGCCTGAGAGGCAACCGTTTGCATTTGAGAGGAGTGGGCTTAACCGATACTGAGCTGGAAATACTGGGAGTAAGAATGGCAGGTAGCTGAGATGAGCGACAAAGCTAATGCTGTAGTCAAAATCGATGCTTATGGACTTAGCCATAAGGAGCTCAACTCCAGGCTGAGGGAAGCAGTATCTAACGGAACCTGCAAGATTGAACTTCGTAATGTCTATGGCCAAAGGTACATAGGCACTGACTTAAACAAGCAGATTGAGATTGAGATATTCGGCGTGCCGGGCAATGACCTGGGTGCATTCATGGATGGGCCAATGATTATCGTCCGTGGCAATGCTCAGGATGGATGTGGGAATACCATGAATAGCGGCGAGATAATTGTCCATGGTCACGCCGGCGATATCATCGGGCTTTCAGCCAGAGGTGGAAAGATTTTTGTGCGCGATGACGTGGGCTACAGGGCTGGCATACACATGAAGGAGTTCCAGGACAAAAAGCCGGTGCTGGTGATAGGGGGCACTGCTCAGGACTTTTTCGGGGAGTATATGGCTGGCGGAGTGGTAATTCTCTTGGGCCTCAATCTGAAAGAAGGTGAGCATCACAAAGCTAGATTCATCGGCACAGGAATGCACGGCGGCGTCATATACATGAGAGGCAGCGTTGATAGCTATCAACTGGGCAAAGAGATAGGAGTTGCCGAGCTGGACGAGAAAGACCTTCAGATTCTTAAACAGCATGTCGGAGAGTTTGCTCATCACTTTGACTGCGATGCTGGAGAGATACTCAAGCATAACTTCAGCAAGCTATATCCACGGTGGTTGAGACCGTATGGAAGGCTCTACGCCTATTAAGCGGGGGTGAAACATGATAGCTCAAGAGGCTCCAGAGATAGAAAGAAAGGTAGTAGCGATACTGAAGGTGCTCAGCGATTCCCCTGAGCCGCTGGGTGGCAGGATTATTGCGCGCCGTCTCAACGACTTCGGCATCGAACTGGGCGAAAGGGCTGTGAGGTATCACCTCAAGCTGATGGATGAACGGGGGCTCACCCGCCCTGTGGGAGCGAGGGACGGCAGAAATATCACAAAGCAGGGGATTGAAGAGCTAAGCGGAGCTCTGGTACGCGATAGGGGAGAAGCCATAACTGCTAAAATCGAACTGCTGGCTTATCGAACCACCCTTGATTTGGATGAGCGCACCGGCGAAGTGCCCATCAACACCTCACTGTTCCCGAAGGATGAATTCAGTAAGACACTGGCAGCGATGAAAGAAGCATTCCGGGCCGGCCTTTGTGTCAGCAACCTGGCGGCTGTGTCTTTTGAGGGAGAGGAGCTGGGAGAGATAACTGTACCAGCAGGCAAGATAGGTCTGGCCACAGTGTCGAGCGTAGCCATAAGCGGGGTGCTTTTGAAGGCCGGTATTCCTTTGGATTCCAAATTCGCAGGTGTGCTCCAGTTTCGCAACAACAGCCCGCTACGGTTTATAGAATTGATAGAGTGTTCGGGTTGTTCGTTATCACCTACCGAGATATTTGCTGCCAGCAAGATGACCAGCGTGAGCGAGGTGGCGAGCATAGGCGAGGGCAAGATTCTGGCTCATTTCCGCGAGCTTCCCTCCCCCTGCATGCCAGTGGTCGAGACCATTATGGGAAAGTTAAATGAGGCAGGTATCGGCGGCGGCGTTACGCTGGGGAAGCCGAACGAGACGGTATGTGAGATACCCGTGGGATTCAACAAGATTGGCATGATACTGCAGAGCGGCCTAAATCCCGTGGCGGCCGCCGCAGAAGCCGGCATTGAGGTAGTGAGCCGTGCCATGAGCGGCGTAATAGATTACAGGAAGCTGAGGCGCTTCGAGACTTATATATAGTGACTGCGGAGGCTGAGCGAACTTGTTCAAGGCATTCATAATAGCCGATGAAAAGGGACAGGCAAAAAGGCTGGTCCCAGAGCTTACCAGCAAGGGCCTGGTGTGCTCGATTGATTCCGATTTGAATAAGGCGGCTGATAAGATTGCACAGCAAGCTTTAGACCTTGTGTTTATTGCCATAGACGGTGCACCTAACAGCGCGGAGTTGATGTCTTTGGCTCGCAGCGTCAAGCAAGAGATTAACCTGCCCGTCATCGCCCTTCTCTCCAAAGAAGCTCTGTACAGGCTTGACTCCAATCTGGCTGTTGACGATTTCGTGGTCGAGCCCTGGGATGCCGCCGAGGTATTGGCGAGGGCGAAGCGAGTGCTGGGCAAGACGCAAGATGCAGTAGCCCTGGAAGTAATCGAGTGCGGCGAACTGACCATAGACCTCGCCAGGTACGAGGTGTATGTGAGTGACAGGCCTATAGAGTTAACCTTCAAGGAGTACGAGCTGCTCAGATTCCTGGCAGGCAACAAGGGGAGGGTATTCAGCCGCGAGACGCTGCTCAACGAAGTCTGGGGCTACGACTACTACGGTGGCGACCGGACGGTAGACGTCCACATCAGGAGGCTGCGGAGCAAGCTTGAGGACTCCACCCACACATTCATCGAAACCGTGAGGAACATAGGCTACAAATTCAAGGAAAGCGTGTAGCTGCGCTTAACCACTGTCACCTCGTAACAAAAATTTAACCTTCATGTAATCTGTTTGAAACAATAGCCCTTTAATATATTCCCCAGAAGGAATCCCAAGCTATAGAAAGAGAGTCTCTGGGAAATGATTAACACCGGCGACACTGCTTGGATTTTAATTTCTGCAGCCCTGGTCATGTTGATGACACCAGGCTTAGCCCTGTTCTATGGCGGGATGGTAAGACGGAAGAATGTTCTGTCCACCATCATGATGAGCTTTGTACTACTGGGGTTGATCGGTATACTCTGGCTGCTTTACGGATACAGCCTGGGCTTTGGGCCCAACCTGGGAGGCATTATTGGCAAGCTGGACTGGATCGGCCTCAGAGGCGTGGGGCAGGAGCCCTCCAGCACATATGCCACAACAGTACCCCAGCTTGCCTTCATGATATTCCAGGCTATGTTCGCTGTTATCACTGTAGCTCTCTGGACGGGAGGGGTGGTAGAGAGGACTAAGTTCAGCGCTTTCCTTGTTTTAGCGATATTATGGTTCACCGTAGTCTACTGTCCTGTGGCACACTGGGTGTGGGGCAGTGGGGGCTGGCTGGCCAAGCTGGGCTGTCTTGATTTTGCTGGCGGCATCGTCGTTCATATAAGTGCCGGTATGTCGGCATTGGCTTTGGCACTATTGCTTCGACCGCGAAAGGGATTTAAAGAAAAGGAACCAATGGAGCCACATAATATACCCATGGTAATAATGGGGACCGGCTTGCTCTGGTTCGGCTGGTTCGGCTTCAACGCCGGTAGCGCACTCACCTCCGGCGGGTTGGCATCCAGCGCCTTTGTAGCTACCAATGCTTCCGCAGCCGCAGCAGCTTTGACCTGGATGGTTCTGGGATGGATTTATCGCCGCCCCTCTGTACTCGGTGTAGCTACAGGGGCTGTAGCAGGACTGGCTGCAGTCACTCCCGGCGCAGGATTCATACCACCCCTTGCAGGGATACCTATAGGTATAGTAGCTGCGCTAATTTGCTACTACTGCATGGTTCTCAGGGCAAAGGGAGGTATTGACGAGTCCCTGGATGTGTGGGCAGTACACGGTATGGGAGGCATCTGGGGTACTCTTGCAGTCGGCATCTTCGCCAGCGTTGCAGTCAACTCGGCAGGTGCTAATGGCTTGATTCATGGCAATGCCATGTTGCTCGCAAAGCAGCTTGCTGGTGTCGCAGCAGTGGCAGCCTTCGCCTTCGTTGCAACCTGGATTTTAGGCAAGCTGGTTGACATTACCATTGGCCTACGGGTCAAAGAAGAGGAGGAAGAGGTAGGCCTAGATATTTCACAGCACGGGGAAAGAGCGTATGGAGGCACACTTCTATGAAGAAGATAGAGGCAATCATCAGACCCGAAAAGCTGGAACCTGTCAGAGTCGCCCTGGCCGAGATCGGAGTATTCGGTATGACAGTGTCAGATGTGTGTGGCCGGGGACGCCAAAAGGGTATCACATTGCAGTGGAGAGTAGGGGAGTACAGGGTAGAGCTCTTGCCCAAGGTAAAAATCGAGGCCGTGGTGCTCGACGAAGATGTGGGGAAAACGCTGAACGCTATAGTCAGAAAAGCCAAGACAGGCGAAAGGGGAGATGGCAAGATATTTGTCTTGCCAGTAGATAACGCAATACGCATCAGGACCGGAGACGAGGGCGAAAACGCCATCTAAATAAAAGGAGATAAGAAGGAGGTTTTAAATGGCGACCAAGAATAGGAAGGAGAGCAAGGAATATGTCCTCAAGATGGCAAAGGAGCATGATGTAAAGTTCATCAGGATGTGGTTCACAGACATCCTGGGTGTACTCAAAAGCTTTGCCATAACCGTAGAGGAGTTGGATGGTGCTCTGGAGGAGGGAATGGGCTTTGACGGCTCTTCCATCGAGGGGTTTGCCCGCATAGATGAGAGCGATATGATGGCTCTACCCGACCCGGACACTTTCCAGTTGCTGCCGTGGCGACCCAAGGAACACCACGCAGTAGCCAGGATGTTTTGCGACATAAAGATGCCAGGCGGCGAGCCATTTGAGGGAGACCCCAGGTATGTCTTGAAAAGGAACCTAAAGCGGGCAGCAGACCTGGGGTACACTTACTATGTGGGGCCTGAGTTGGAGTACTTCTACTTCAAAGACTCCAATGGCACTGAACCCCTGGACCAGGGGGGCTATTTCGATATGATCCCACTGGACGCAGCTACCGATTTGAGGAGGGATACAGTACTCACCCTTGAGGAAATGGGGATCGGCGTCGAATATTCGCACCACGAGGTTGCTGCCAGCCAGCACGAGATAGACATGAGATACACAGATGCCCTGACCATGGCCGATAGCGTGATGACCTACCGCCTGGTGGTCAAGCAGATTGCCATAAAGAATGGGGTTTACGCCACCTTCATGCCCAAGCCCGTGTTCGGTATCAACGGGAGCGGTATGCATGTGCATCAGTCTCTGTTCAAAGACGGTAGGAACGCCTTCTTCGATGCTAAAGACTCATACCACCTCTCCAAGATAGCCAAGAGCTATGTAGCCGGGCTGCTGAAACACGCTCCTGCGATCACGGCCGTTACCAGCCAGTGGGTCAACTCCTATAAGCGCCTAGTCCCCGGCTACGAGGCCCCGGTATATCTTTCCTGGGCACGGCGCAACCGCTCAGACCTGATCAGAGTTCCGGAATACAAGCCAGGCAAGGAAAACGCTACCAGGATAGAGTACAGGTCGCCTGACCCTGCCTGCAACCCTTACCTCACCTTCAGTGTGATGCTGGCTGCAGGGCTAGAAGGGATTGAGAAAGGATACGAGCCACCGCCCCCTGTGGAAGAAAACGTGTATGAAATGACTGGTGAGGAGAGGAAGAAAAAAGGCATAGACACCTTACCAGCCAGCCTCTGGGACGCTATCCAACTTACAGAGAAAAGCGAGCTGGTGCGCAAAGCGCTCGGCGACCACGTTTTCGATGCTTTCATTAAAAACAAGACGATAGAGTGGAACCAGTATAGGACTCAGGTAACCGATTATGAGTTAAAGAAATACCTGCCTATCTTGTAAGTTGCGTGCAGCTTACATTATCTGGAGGAGTTAATATGCGCCGATTGCGCATCGGCATGGCTCAGATCAACACTACTGTCGGCGACTTCAAGGGCAACACCGAGAAGATTCTGGAGGCTATTGCCCAAGGCAGGGCTCTCGGTGTTGACCTTCTCACTTTTCCTGAGCTTGCCATCTGCGGCTATCCGCCGGAAGACCTCCTGCTCAAGCCGAAGTTCATCGAAGAAAATATCCGTTCTCTGGATAGGGTAGTTGATGGCTGTTCCGGGCTTACAGTAGTAGTTGGCTTTGTCGATGCCAAGGCCGACATCTTCAACGCCGCCGCAGTGATCCATGATAGAAAGCTTGTTGGTGTATACCACAAGATATACCTGCCCAACTATGGGGTCTTCGATGAGAACCGCTACTTTCAGGCAGGCAAGGAGTGTACGGTGTACGTCATAGCGGGCGTAAATGTGGGCATCAATATCTGCGAGGACATCTGGTACGAAGCTGGGCCGGCTACAGTCCAGGCTTACGCCGGTGCCGAGGTCATAGTTAATATAAGCGCCTCGCCCTACCACTTTGGCAAGCGTAACTTCAGGGAGAGAATGCTGGGGGCACGCGCCTCGGACAACGTGGCCATCGTCGCCCACAACAACCTGGTGGGAGGACAGGACGAACTTGTCTTCGACGGCAACAGTATAGCACTGGACGAGAAGGGAGAACTCATCACCAGAGGCAAGCAGTTCGAGGAAGACCTCTTGGTGGCTGACCTCGACGTCGAGGCTGTGTTCAGGACACGTTTGCACGACCCGCGCTGGAGGAAGAGGACGCTGCTATTCGAAGAGCAACGCTGGCAGGCACCGAAGGTTGTGGTGTCGGAAGCGCCAATCAGTACTACGAAACCGCCGCTGCCACAACGACAGGTAGAGGTGCGCGGCCTCCCCGGCGAGATTTACGATGCGCTGGTGCTGGGCACACGCGACTACATACACAAGAACGGGATTAATGAAGTGGTCATAGGACTTTCCGGCGGTATAGACTCCAGTTTGGTGGCAACCATAGCAGTGGACGCCCTGGGCTCTTCTAATGTGATAGGGGTTTCCATGCCCTCGAGATACTCCTCTCCGGGAAGCATATCGGACGCCGAGCTTCTGTCACGCAATCTGGGCACAAGGCTGCTGACCATTCCTATCGAGAGGGTGTTTCAAGCCTACCTGGATGTGCTGGCAGAGTCATTCAAAGGAGTTAAACCTGATGCTACCGAGGAGAACATCCAGGCACGTATCAGAGGTAATCTACTCATGGCATTGTCGAACAAGTTCGGCTGGCTTGTCCTGACCACTGGCAACAAGAGCGAGATGGCTACCGGCTACACCACCCTGTATGGAGACATGGCAGGCGGCTTTGCAGTGATAAAAGACGTGCCTAAAACCATGGTCTACCAGGTCGCTAAATATAGGAATTCGGTGGCAGGTCGTGACCTTATCCCACCTTCCGTAATGGATAAGCCTCCCTCCGCCGAACTCAGGCCGGACCAGAAGGATACCGACTCCCTACCTTCGTACGACCTGCTTGACACAGTCCTCACAGCCTATGTGGAGGAAGATAAAAGCGTCGAGCAGATTATCACTATGGGGATAGACGAAAAGGTGGTAAAAAAGGCCGCACGGCTGGTGGACTTCAGCGAGTACAAGCGTCGTCAAGCGCCGCCGGGGGTCAAGATAACCCCCAGGGCATTCGGCAGAGACAGGCGACTGCCCATTACAAATCGTTTCAAGGGATGTTAGAGAGCCGAGCTGCGCATCTCTATTTAACACCTTGTTAGGGGATGATATAATGAGAGTCATTGATTACGGGACGCTAAGAGAGGTGGGGATGCTTAAGAGCGCCAGCTCCGACGCAGAAAAGAAAGTCGTAGCTATTCTCAGGGTTTTAAGTGAGTCTTCTGAGCCTCTCGGCTCCATCACCATAGCCCGGGAACTGGAGCGCTACGGCATTTTCCTGAGTGAGAGAGCGGTTAGATACCACCTGCGGATAACAGATGAAAGAGGTTATACCCAGCCCCTGGGACGGGATGGCAGGATGATAACCCCCAAGGGACTGGACGAACTGCGAACAGCGCTGGCTCCTGACCAGATCGGCTTTATACAGGAGAAACTCGAGCTGTTAGCCTTCCGCACCACCTTCGACCCAATCAAAAGAACCGGTCTGGTTGCGATAAACACCTCTCTCTTCGATAAAGACCAGTTCAAAAAAGCCCTGACACCTATGAGCGAGGCATTCGAAGCTGGTCTGTGCGTCAGTTCCCTTGTGGCAATGGCATCCGAGGGCGAGAAACTGGGTGACGTGGTCATACCGAACGGGAGAATAGGTTTCGCCACTGTGTGCAGCGTGACTATAAACGGGGTCACGCTCAAGTCGGGCGTCCCTATAGAGTCCAGGTTCGGCGGCGTGCTCGAAGTCAGGGATGGCAAACCAAGGCGTTTCACGGCGATAATCAACTACGGGGGCACATCGCTCGACCCCTCGGAGCAATACATACGTGCCAAGATGACGAGCGTAAGAGAGACCTCAAAAACCGGCAACGGCAGGATACTGGCCAACTTCCGCGAAATCCCTGCACAATCGAGGTCAATCGTGGAGAAATGCGTCGCCGCCCTTAAAGATGCCGGCATCGGCGGCGTTTATATCCTAGGCAACATCAGCGAGCCTGTTTGCCAGATAGCGGTAGGCCCGAACCGGGTGGGCATAGTGCTGCTCGGTGGGCTAAACCCTGTTGCTGCAGCTGTGGAAGCAGGAATCGAGGTAGATAACATATCAGAAAGTGGCATGATAGACTTCCAAGAACTGCGCAGCTTCTGGCAGTTGTAGTTTGAAAATCTTTCAGAAAAGCTCTTGTTAAGCACGTAACAGGTTGTTATTATAGTAGCAACAGGTTGAACCTTTAATTCAGTCCAGCGAGGCTGAAAAGGGAGGCAAGATGTCAAGCCTCAACCTAGGCAAATCTAAAAAGAATGTGGCCCTCTGCCTCGTTGAAGGTAGAGGTTTTTTTATGCCTGAAAAAGGAGCGGGGATTGGCTAAGAAAACGATTTTGGTGCTCGAGGACGGCTCGGTTTACGAAGGGCACACCTTCGGCGCTGAGGTGCGCAGCTACGGTGAGGTGGTGTTCAACACCAGCATGACCGGCTACCAGGAGGTGCTGACCGATCCCTCATACGCTGGACAGATTGTGGTGCTTACTTACCCTCTTATCGGCAACTACGGTATAAACCCCGAAGATATCGAGTCCAGGCGCATCCAGGTGAGCGGGTTCGTAGTGCGCGAGGACTGCGATAAGCCCAGTCACTGGCAGAGCACCAGAACCCTGTCAGATTATCTGGCGGCTTACGGCATCTTGGGCATCGGTGGAGTGGACACCCGCGCCATCACAAGGCGATTGCGCTCGGTGGGCGTGATGATGGGCACTATCACCTTCGACGAGACCGCTGAGGAGGCGCTGAAGCGGTTGAAGAGCATGCCGCGCTACGACGACGTAGACTTCGTCAAAGGCGTGAGCACCGAGGCACCATACGAGTGGGAGTCATCTCCCAATTTGTCAGGCAAGAATCATATAGTTGTCGTTGACTGCGGCCTGAAATACAACATCCTGCGCATCCTGCGGGGTATGGGCTGCAATGTCACAGCCGTGCCTTGCACTACCTCAGCGGAGGACATACTCGCTTTGAAGCCCGACGGCATACTGCTCTCGCCGGGGCCGGGCGATCCGGCGCTTCTCGATTATATGGTGAAGACAGTGAAAGAGCTGGTGGGTCGCAAGCCCATGATGGGGATATGCCTGGGACACCAGCTCATCGGCCGCGCCTTCGGCGCGGAGACCTTCAAGCTCAAATTCGGGCACCGCGGCGCGAACCATCCCGTGCGCGACCTTGCGACAGGACGGGTTTATATAACAGCGCAGAATCACGGGTACGCTGTGGATGGGGACGGCTTGAGAGACGGTCTGGAGGTGAGCCAGATAAATCTCAACGACCAGACAGTGGAGGGCTTGAGGCACCGAGAGATGCCCATATTCTCCATCCAGTACCACTCCGAAGCCTCCCCCGGCCCGCGAGATAACGTCTACCTGTTCCAGCAGTTCCTGGAGATGGTGAGGGGGTAGAGGGAAGTTATGCCCAAGATAAACAAAGTCCTGGTCATAGGCTCGGGGCCCATCATCATCGGGCAGGCGGCGGAGTTCGACTACTCCGGCACTCAGGCATGCCGCGCTCTGCGCGAGGAGGGCGTCATCTCGGTACTGGTGAACTCCAATCCCGCCACTATTATGACCGATGAAGGCATTGCCGACATAATCTATATCGAACCACTCACGGTGGAGGTGGTGGAGCGTATAATTGCCCGAGAGCGACCTGACGGCCTATTGCCCACCCTGGGCGGACAGACTGGGCTCAATCTCGCTGTGGAGATAGCCGAGGCGGGTATACTCGACAAATACAACGTGCGCTCCCTGGGCACCTCCATTGACACTATCCGCACGGCGGAGGACCGTGAGCTATTCAAGCGGTTGCTTCTCGATATCGGTGAGCCTGTGCCCGATAGCGCCACGGTGAACACCCTCGAGGAGGCACGAGAGGTAGCAAAGAGAATCGGCCTCCCACTGATAATACGGCCCGGCTATACTCTTGGCGGCACGGGTGGGGGCATTGCCAGGACATGGCATGAGCTTGAGCAGATTGCCTTTTCGGGGCTTGCGGCCAGCCGCATCCACCAAGTGCTTGTAGAGAAGTGCCTCACGGGGTGGAAAGAGATAGAGTTCGAGGTGATGCGGGACGCTGCCGATAACTGCATCACCATCTGCTGCATGGAGAACATTGACCCTATGGGCGTACACACCGGCGAGAGCATAGTGGTCGCTCCCAGCCAGACACTGAGCGACAAGGAATACCAGATGCTGCGTTCCGCCAGCATCAAGATTATCCGTGCCCTGGGCATCGAGGGCGGGTGTAATATCCAATTCGCCTTAAAGCCCCATCCCTTGATAGAGCCAAGAGTGGGCAAGGAGAATCCATATTATGTAATCGAGGTCAACCCCCGCGTGAGCCGTAGCTCGGCGCTGGCGAGCAAGGCGACCGGATATCCTATAGCGCGCGTTTCAGCCAAGATAGCTGTGGGCAGGCGGCTGGACGAGATAACAAACAAGGTCACGGGCAAGACCACTGCCGCTTTCGAGCCTGCCATAGACTACTGTGTGGTCAAGATGCCGCGCTGGCCCTTCGATAAATTCGCCTCAGGTGACCGCATCATAGGCACCCAGATGAAGTCCACGGGCGAAGCCATGGCCATAGACCGCTGCTTCGAGGCAGCGCTGCAAAAGGCGGTGAGGTCGCTGGAGATAGGAGGTAAGTCTCTTCTTTGGGAAGACCCACGCTGGAAGGATAAAGACTCCTATCCCTTGGAGCCGAACGACCTCAGGCTGTGGGCGCTGATGGCTTCGCTTAGGCGCGGCGCGAGCGTAGTAGACCTGTGCCGCCGCACCGGCATAGACCCCTGGTTTATGGAGAAGTTCCAGAACATCGTCAATATGGAGAAGCTCCTCCTCTCCGAGAAGCTGACGCCTGAGTTGCTGAGCCAGTCGAAGAGACTGGGTTTCTCCGACGAACAGATAGGCACACTGGCCGATAGGCTCCCGGAGCAGGTGAGAGAACTGCGTCGAAACTGGAAGATACGCCCGGTGTACAAGATGGTGGACACCTGCGCCGCCGAGTTCGCTGCCGAGACGCCTTATTTCTACAGCACCTACGAGACTGAGAACGAGGCTGAGCCTCTGCCGGGTCGCAAGGCGGTGGTCATCGGTTCAGGCCCTATACGTATCGGTCAGGGCATCGAATTCGACTACTGTAGCGTGCACTCTGCCTGGGCGCTTCGAGAGGCTGGCGTCAAAAGCATAATGATTAACTCCAATCCGGAAACCGTCTCCACAGATTTCGATACCAGCAGCCGTCTCTACTTCGAGCCTCTGGATGAGGAAAGCATCAGGGACATGCTGGAGAACGAGGCAAACGGCGAAGGCCCTCCACCCTCGATTGTGCAATTCGGAGGCCAGACTGCGATAAACCTGGCGCAGCCCATCGCTCGTGCTGGACTGCCAATAATCGGTTCGAGCGCCGAGACTATAGACCTCGCTGAGAATCGTAAGCGTTTCGAGGACTTCCTCAGCTTGCTGGGCATCCCGCAGCCCCCAGGGGCAGGTGTGTTTACGGTGGAGGATGCGCTGAGCACCGCCCAGCATATCGGCTACCCCGTGCTGGTTCGCCCCAGCTATGTACTCGGGGGCAGGGCGATGGAGATTGTCCACAAACCGAGCGAGCTTGTGCTTTATATGGAGCGTGCTGCGGAGCTTGACCCCAAGAAGCCCGTCCTCATTGATAAATATCTCGAAGGCAAAGAAGCGGAGATAGACGCTATCTGCGACGGCGAGACGGTGCTCATACCTGGCATCATGGAACACATTGAGCGCGCCGGCGTGCACAGCGGCGATTCCATGGCAGTCTATCCGGGCATCAATCTAAGCGAGGAAGAGGTAGATACTATCGTTGACTACGCTGTCCGCATAGGCCTGGCATTGGGCGTCAAAGGGCTGATGAACGTTCAGTATGTAATTATGCCCAGCACTAATGGCTCAGGCTCCTCTGTATATGTGCTAGAGGTGAATCCCCGCTCCAGCCGCACTGTGCCCTTCATCTCCAAAGTCACCGGAGTGCCCATGGTCCGGGTAGCTACCAAGGTGATGCTGGGGATAAGCCTAGAAAAGCAGGGCTATTCCACAGGACTCTGGCGGAGGCAGAAGCTTGTAGCGGTTAAAGCTCCAGTGTTCTCCATGTCCAAGCTACCCGGCGTGGATACCTACCTAGGTCCTGAGATGAAGTCGACTGGCGAGGTGATGGGGATAGACTATGCTTTTAGTGCAGCTTTGGTTAAGGCACTTCTGTCTGCGGGGCTGGCGCTTCCGCCCCGGGGCTCAATACTGCTTAGCATCGCCGATAGAGACAAATCAGCAGCTCTTCCCATGGTAAAAAAGCTTGTCCGGATAGGATACAAGCTTTATGCTACCGAAGGTACTTCCGCCCTGCTCAAAGCTGCGGGGCTTGAGGTCACCATAATAAGCAAGAAGATAAGTGAGGGACATCCCAATGTACTGGATGTTATTCGAGACGGGACAGTGAACGTCGTCCTGAACACGCCCACCGGGGGTCGCGTGCCGATGCGAGATGGTTTCGAGATACGTCGTGCCGCTACCGAACGCCGAATCCCCTGCTTCACGTCTATAGATACTGCGCGAGTAGCTGTGGATGCGCTTATCACAGGAAGCCAACTCATCAACATCAAGCCACTGCCTGAGTATCGAGCAGCATTTCACAATCAGCGAGAATCTAAAGCATAACTTCCTAGTGTCTAGTCCCTAAAATAGCTTGAATTTATTTTCGGGTCATGCGATAATAGAAGAATGGCAGGGAAAGCAAGGAAAATAGAGGTATCCACTAAAGACAGAGAAACATTGCTCAAATGGAAAAGGAGTCCAACTACGCCGCAGAGATTAGTCCGCAGGGCTGAGATCATATTAGCTGCCGCTGAAGGTCTGAATAATAAGGCCATCTCGGAAAGGGGGTTAGGCTCGGTGCAGACAATCTGTCTTTGGCGGAAACGATATGCTGAATACGGCATAGAGGGGCTCCAGGACCAGCCTAAACCT
>Ga0315291_10002658_pt1 | contig 23295 bp, 25 predicted proteins | sample YL17G12_20_MG_FD_203070 | JGI IMG/M metagenome (GOLD analysis project Ga0315291, IMG submission 203070) | Sediment microbial communities from Yellowstone Lake, YNP, Wyoming, USA - YL17G12_20 | ecosystem: Environmental > Aquatic > Freshwater > Lake > Sediment | place: USA: Wyoming | collected... | reverse complement strand
CTGTAGATCAAGTGAGGCTTTTGCTAAGATTTTAGTAGACAGAAAGCCCCCTGAGTTTTAATCTTAACAATGACCTTCGGGCAAAGAAAAAATATGGACTTTTAGCGCGAAAGGCTGTTTCCAATGCGTGCGCAGCACCAGTAGTATTCCCACCAGGCCCGTATCTTATGTTAATAAGCGTGTGCTACTACGGGCGGAGGCACAGCACACCGCCCATACTATGCCGAGCCATGCGAGGCATAGTATGGATGGCGGTGCTGTGCCGGAGCGGTCTATGCCCGCAATACGAGCGGGCTTTATTCCACTGGAAGCGTAGCAAGCCAGCGTACTCGCGGTGCTTGCGGCTGTGGCCAGTGAAGCGTGTGCTGTGTATGGTGTGTCCGCAGGAGGCGTACGTCCTAGTGTGTAGGTGGTGCCCCCATTTTGAGTCACATAGCCCCTTAAAGTCAACTGAGTTTGAGGGTTTTAAGTGGAGAAACCGATGGCAGAATATGATTCAGTAGGAGATTTCAAGATGGTACAACGTGCAGTTAGAGCACGTTGGAACATTGGTCATGAAATCAAAGATAAGATAAGAAGAAATATACTTGAAATATTAGATGATGAAGAAGTTGGAGCGAAGTTAAAATTAGAAGCAACTAAAGCGGCGATAGCAGCAGACAAAGCTGATCTTGAAGAACTGAAAATTTTTATGCCCAGAAGAATTCAACGTGTTACAGACGTACCGACGAGTCAGTTATTGTCCGAACTTGCTGAGATTCTGGACCTTCCGATTGCAAAGATTCCAGGTCTCGCTAACCTTGTGGAGGAAAGCCGTGAGAAAAATGCTTAGTCCACTTTGCTTGCTGTTCCTGCTGGAAGGCTGTGCCTTCATCACTCCAACTACTGAACTCTCTGGTCCAGGTTGGCATTTCGTTGACACAAAAGATAATGATATCGAGTTCGTGGGCAATTTTGAATCTGGAAAATTTATAATTGAAAAATTGACAATCTCGAATAAGAGTTCCCCAGTGATTGAGGCGAATGTTCAGCAGATGTTGGCCCTTGTGGAGCAGCAGAAGGCTGCTAACGAGGGTATCAAGACCGTGACAGAACTCCTACTGAAAGCTATCACTGTTGCAACCCCAAACAGCGTACCAAATTGAACGGACTTATGAGCTTCTAAGCGAACTTCGCCGACGCTCTGAGCACGAATTCCACAAATATAAACCTTATGGTGGTCAGATTGAATTTCATCAGTCTGATAAGTATGTCCGTTGTGTGTTTGGTGGCAATCAATCGGGCAAGTCTAGGTGTGGTGCACAGGAGATTGCCTGGTGGTACACCCACACACACCCTTATCTTAAAACTCCTGACCGTCCTGTTACTATCTGGGTAACTTCCACTGAGTATCGAACCATTAAGAATGGTGTTTATCGCCATCTAAACAACATTATCCCTGATTGGGATATCAAAGATCGCGGTCCCAAAATCCAAGGCTTCGATATTAACAGTTACATTAAATCCCCTCGTGGAGATACTATAGAGTTTATATCTGCCAAGGGTGCTGATGAGGCCCGGCAGAAGTTCCAGGCTGCTGAAGTTGATCTAATGTGTATTGATGAGGAAGTTGAAAATTATATTTGGGACGAGGTTCAGGCTCGTATGCTCACGTCTGGTGGTCGTATCATCTTCACTGCTACTCTTGTTGAGTCATACGATTGGGTTGTTGGTCTGGAAAAGAAGGGAGAACTCAAGCACAGGGACACATTTCTTACCCGTCTTTCTACACTTGAAAATCCTTATGTTAATCAAGATCAAGTTAAAAGACTAATTGGCGAGGATGGTTGGGATGCTGATACACAAAGGTATAGGATTTATGGGAAATCTAGAAGATCGAGTGGACTGGTATATAAAACGTGGGGCAGACACCATGTGCTCGATACGTTTAAGATACCCATACACTGGACAAAAACAAACATCCTCGACCCTGGCTTTCGCGTGTGTGCGAGCCTCTGGTTTGCGACTACGCCCAAGAATCAGCACATCTGCTACCGTGAATTATACGTCCGTGAAGAAACTGTAGATAACGTTGCTGAGGAAATTAAACTTCTCGAAGGGTCAGAAATTATTGATTACAGAATTATTGATGATAAATACGGAAGCAAGTTGATCACTGGTGAACTCGGTGTACTCCACCGCCTAGCTGAGTATTATAATCTTTATTACTCCCCCGCCATGAAGTCTAAACATTACGGTATCGAATGTGCTCGTGGTCTATTGAAGGATCGTCAACTCGAAGGTTTCAATGAGTATACTCTCGACGATGGTGAGATTATTGCTATACCCCAACGCTACCATTTCTTTACTTTCGATAACCCTAACTTCTATGAGGAAATGGGCAACTATCGTATTCGACCTATGAAAGCAATGAGGAATAAGAATGAACCAGTAGACGCACCACTAAAACAACACGATCATACTTGCGACTGTTTCCGTTACTTCGCAACTTCAAATGTTAGTTATTTTGAACGTCCGCAAGTTATTGCAAAGCGGCCTAAACACAATGTAAATGTGGGGAGTAGTCTTGAGGAACTGCTGGAACAGTGGATGGATACTCGTGGCCACACAAAGAGACCTGTTCATGATTTACTAGGGAGCGAATTTTGATACCGCGACTCGGCACTCAACAAACTGTAGGGGATATTGATATCTGGGAACATTGGCTTCCTCAACAAGAGATAGCACAGATAGTAATGCTTGGTACTGGTACAGGAGTCTTTTCTAGTATACTTGAACTTCTTACAACTGCACCAGTCTTTTCTTATGATATTGAAGATAAAACAATGGGTCAGATTAAACTTGATCACGCCATACTTTTAGATGTCTTAACTTTTCAACAGGAAATTGCTGATATTCTTCAACATCCTGGCACAAGTTTACTCTTTTGTGATAACGGAGACAAACCTAAAGAGGTCGAGCTATATTCTCCTTATCTTAAAATTAATGATTACTTAGTTGTGCATGATTGGGGGACAGAGATTTTTGATGTTCCACAAGAATTTGTCCAGGTTGACCCATACTTTTATGCTACGGTCATGTTTAGGAGAGCCACAGGATGAGCAAGATAGTCGCATGTGTCCCCGTTCTTGAGAGTATGAAACCTAAAATGGTTATTGATTTTCTAGGACTCTGTTTGAGTGGTAGAGTTCAAAGTTATGTTATTGTTGAAGGCACACTCCTTCCTCAAGCTCGCAATGATCTTATTAACTTAATTTATAAACATAAACCAGGTTTCTCTCATGTTCTTTTCATTGATGCCGATCAGTGTGGCTTTAATTATAAACACCTTGATTTACTCCTAGAATGTGATAAAGATATAGTTAGCGGGATTACTGCTATGTCCCGTAAAGATAAGAATGGCAATCGACCTTGTACATTCTCACTTCATCCAGACCAATCACCAGATGTACAAGTTGCAGAAACACTCTTCACTGGTCTCTTCTTTACACTTATAAAACGTGAAGTTTTTGATGCTCTTAAGATTGAAACTAATCTTGAACCAATCTGGTTCACCAATGAATGTGCAATTCGTGAGACTTACGAAGAAGAAAAGAAGGTAGTAATAGAGGATGCGGCAACAAGAATCAAGAAGGGATGGGGAGAAACTGAGAAATTGGCACAGGTGTTGATTGAGTTTGGGGAAAACAAGAATGATAAAATGCCAATAGTTGGTGAAGATATTGCCTTCTGTCGTCGTGCTCGTGCAGCAGGTTTCAAAATATATGTTCACGCTATGTGTCTCGTGGGTCACATAAGTGAGGATGTATATTTTCCTTTAATAAAGGGGCCGGAATGAATGGAAATATTAAGTGGATTCTAGGGTGCTCAATTGCTGTTTTTAGTTTGATAGGTGGTATAGTATATCAATATGCTCAAACAGTTACTATTGTTGAATCAGCCATAAAGGAATTGAATGTTTTAAGAGTTGAAAATCAAGCCGAACACAAAGATATTAAAACAACAATTAGTGATAAAATTGGTGAGCATACTGAACTTCGTAGTATGATTTATGAGGTTGGAACAAAAAATCAGGAAGAACTAAAAAGGCAGGCAATTCTCTTGGCACGTATTGCTGAAAAGGTTGGAGTAAACAACCCATGAGAGAATACCAAACTCAACAAATTATATTGTCTCAGATCCCACCTACTGCTTTTACAGTTTTAAAAACTACTCCAGGTCTTGGTAAGTGTTTTGTTATTGAGAAACTTGTCCACTCTGGTAACAATACTACTGATGGTGCTCTTTATTTAGAAACAGCCGACGGTGTTACAGTTATGATTTTTAATTCTGTTAGTCCTCCTGTTGTCTTTGACTTTGATTACAAATGGCCAGTTAATACACAACTTGGGTTTCGTTGTGTAACGAGTGGGACTCTCCACGAGTTGATCATCAATTACCATATTGAAGGAGCCAAGTAATGAGAGAGTTTCAAACACAACAGTATACTAAAGTTTGGTCTTCAACAATGGCGGATGTGGAGGCAGTTGTCACTGCTGCGGTAGTAACAACTAAACGTCGTGTTGTTATTGATTCTCTTTGTTTTACAGCTCCTGCGACTGCTGCTAGTTCTCTGATTATTTCTTCTAGTAATAATGATGTTGCTATGACAAGCGTATTTAATATAAGTACAATCGCTGCTAAATCTTCACAGTTTAAGGATTTAAATTTTAAAATTGGTGTTGGTCTTGGTGTTTATTTTCAAGGTACTAGCACATACGGGACAATGATAATCCATTACCATCTTGAGGGAGGATAACCATGTGGAACATCATCGATTTCTTGGTTACACTGTCGGCCTTGTTTGCTTGGCTGTTGGAGTTCTTACAGCCTGCAACGCTCCCATAGCAAGGGTCGAACCTATTGTGCAGCAGACTGCACATGAAATCAATAACCCTGAACCTTGGTTAGACTACTCTCTAAAACGTGATTCAATCTTCGCAACTATTCTTGCAACTTTGATTTTTATAATCTGGAAAACCCGGTATAGTACGGAGAAGAAGAAATATGAAGAAGCCAGCAAAGCCAACGGTAAAGCCAAAACCGAAGCCACAGGTGAAGAAAGATGACACTCGTAATCGTGGGAAGCGTACTCCTTCTAAGCAACCTTGTAATGCTATGGTTTAATTTTCACATTCTTACTAATATTGTCAATCGAATGGAGAAACAACTTGAGGAACGCGAACTCGTGATACTTTCATTTATGAATTACCGGCGAAGCCTGGGCGAATCAGTGGAGCATAGCTAGTGATCATATCCAAGCTAGATTGGGACGATAATGACCGTCTCGCTCGCGAGATCATTGAGACTCAGGAAGATCGTCTCTCTAGCTTGCGAGACTTTCATAATGAATGTTGGCTGAACATCTTGTGGGCACTTGTTGGTCGGCAGGATGTTTTCTATGATCGTTATTCTAAACAACTTCTTGATCTTCCCCCTCCTGAGGAACATCGTGTTCGCTTAATTACCAATCTTCTTTATCCGCAGGTCCGTAGGAATATCGCCAAGTTAGCGAAGAAACCTATCTGGGATGTTCTTGCTGCGACCTCAGACCAGGATGATATTAATACTGCAATTCTTAACACTAAAGTTCTTCAAGCCTACTGGCGTAAACTTCGTATGCCTATCAAGTGGATTGAGATGCTTTCCTGGTTATGTTCAACTGGGAATGCGATTCTCAAATGTGGTTGGGATACCAAGGCAGGTCCGTCGTTTACACTTACTGATGAGGAACGGTCACAGGTTCTAAACGCAACTGGAAAACGAGCACCTAAGACGATCCAATTAGGTGAGGCGTATATTGAAGTTCCGTCATTCTTTAGTGTGACGTGGCAACCTGGAGTTGAACTCTATGACTCTGAGTGGGTCATTCACACCAAACTTCGTTCTAAAGATTACATAACTAAACGTTATAATCTTAAAGAATTTCCCAACTTCGATAGTTTTGGTTCCAAGTATTTTGATATGAAATTGATGAGTATGCTCGAAAGTTATCAAGGTGTTGATGATATGGACAAATGTGTTACTCATGAGTTCTTCTCTGATGAGAAATATGTTTTCTTAGTTGGAAATAAAGTTATGAAGAAAGGAAAGAATCCATACGGTGAGAATCCGTTTGTTCACTTTAAAGAGCAAAATGTGCCTGGGTCGCCGTTAGCAATGTCTACTGTAAAAATGAACAGGTCGTCCCAGGCACACTATAATAAGATCCGCTCGTGGATGGTTGAAGTAGCGAATCTTATGGGTGCTCCTAAGATTCTCTCGCCTGCGACAGCACGTCTTCGGCGGGATGCTATTAGCAACAAACCGGGTGAGATCATTGAATACGAAGGAATGATTCCACCTAAGATTATGAATCCTCCAACTATTCCTGCTTTCATTCAAGGAATGATGTACCAGACTAAGGCTGATATGCAGGATGTAGGAAGTATCCACAATGTTTCAGAGGCCAAGGTTGACCCTGGAATGAGGTCTGGTCACGCCATTGCGACAGCCCAGGATGCTGATGATAGTATCTTGGGTCCGGTAATGCAGATGGCTGATGAAGGTCTTAAAGAACTAGGTCGCAAACTTCTGAATATCCTGCACAAGAATATTGATGAACCTCGACTTCTTAAGATTGTAGGTGATTCACATATTCCTGAGATTCTAACATTCACAGGTCGAGATCTTGTTGGTAAGAACAATGGTCTCCCTGATATTGATTACTTTGATGTTATTATCAGTAGTTATTCACAGTATCCTATGTCTCGTGTTGGAATGGAACAGCGAGTTGACTGGATGCTTCAACGTGGGCTTCTCGATCCTGCCAAAGATAGGGAACGTATTCTGAGTTTCCTTGGTTCGGGAGACGTAGCACACGAGTTTTCTGATAATCAAAAACATAAGGCTAGAGCTAATGAAGAAAATTATCGGATGTCTAAAGGCAAGGAAGTTAAACCTCTTAAAACTGAAAGACATGATATTCATATGGCTGAGCATGATGAGTATATTAATATTCATAGAGATGAACTCGAACAAAATGGTCAGTTGCAAATGTTCATGATGCATCGAGATGAACATGAGAACTTGGCTGCTTTCTTAATGGTAAATAAAGAAGTCTTATTGCAACAGGCTGCACAACAGTTAATGGGACAACCGATGCCACAGGAGGCTAATAATGCCAGACCCAGTAGTCCAGCCGGCCCCGCCGGCAGACCCAACAGTCCCGCCGGCAGAGGGAGCGGCCCCGCCACCTCCGCCGGACGTGGACGAGGTTGAACTTGCTTTTGGTGAATCTAAACATAAATTTAAGAAAGCAGAGTTGACAGAAGCGTTGAGGTATGGGAAGGCTGCAACAGATGTAGTGCAGCGACTAATCCGTGACGGTCATCTTGATCCGCAGACAGGTGAGTTAAGGAAACAGGAAGTGTCCAAGGAAGAGATTAAGGTTGAACCAGAGGATGAGGTATCTTTACTTCGTAAAGAAGTTGAGAATCTCAAACAGTCGAAGAATGCTGAGAAGATTGCTGATGACCTTGACCGAGCACTTTCTGCTTTGGCTTCTCGTGATGACTTTACGAAAACGGATGAGGATGCAACTCGGCTTGTTGATATTATCACGACTGCAAACTTCTATCAGAATCCTAAAGGGAATCTGATCTCTATTCATAATGAAGCGTTGAAATTAGTCAGAGGTCTGGTGGATAAGAAGGTCCAGAAGATTCTAGCTGATAAAGTTAAGAAAATAGATGAAGGGACAGATGGGCCGGGCGGTGGTGGAATTTTCAGTTCTGACCACAAGTTTACTGGTGATGACTTGAAAAGAGGTAACATTGCTCGGCATCTGAAAAAACTGACCAAGATTGGGTAGGAGCCGTATAAATGGCAGTTCTTGATTCCGCAGCCTCGACTGGATTTGATGCAGCACTCAAGACTTATTATCTTGAGCCTCTGCGAGAAATGGTAAACAAGTCTACTGTTCTTCTTGATGAACTTGAGACTCGAAAGGAAACTGTTTCTGGTCGTAATTATATTGTTCCCTTGATTGCCCGTCGGCATCCTGGTGTGACCTCGCGGTCGGGAACCAGCAAACCCAAGTTGCCCACTGCACAGCACCAGGAATATGCTGTGGCAACCTACGGGATGAAGTACCATTACGGTGTCATCGAGATCGACGGTCCTACGATGCGTCGTTCTTCGGGTGGTGACAGGGGTTCTTTCATCGCTGCAGTTGATGCCGAGACCAAGGGGTTGGGCGAAGCCCTTTCTATGGATATCAATCGTCAGTTGTTTGGTGATGGAACTAACATTCTTGCATCTATTGCTACTACAATCTCAACTGTTGCGACTAGCGGAACTCTTGGTGAGACTCGTTTTCTTGATAAGGATCGTATTTGTTCGGTTCTTAAGAATGATGATGGAGCCATTCTTGTTACTTCTCTTACAATTACTAACATTTCCTCTGATACAGTTGTATCTTTTGCTGCTACTGGTTTGACTTGCACAACTTCCACTTATGGTATTTACGGTGAAACTGAATCAACCTCGATTACTCCGTATCGTCAGGCTCTCACTGGTCTCAAGGCTCTTGCTTTTAATGCTAACATTACAAACATGTCTACAGCTTATGTTGGCGGGGTCACGCGAGCCTCGAATGACTGGTGGCAAGCGAATGTTGATGCCAACTCTGGAACTGCTCGTTCGGTAACGATTTCTCTACTTGAAAGTGCGATCCTCAAGCCGATCAATAATCGTTACGGTGGAGTTATCCCAACGATGGGTGTGATGCCCACGAATATCTGGGCAACCATCGGTATCCTTCTGCACGCTGACAAGCGGTACTCTGGTGAAGTCACCACACTTGAAGGTGGATGGAAGGCTCTTGGGTTCTCTGGTGTCAATCTTGTCTACGATAAGGATGCTGAGGCTGGCGTGATCAATTTCTTCAATAAAGAGAATTTATTCTTCTTGTCAGATGGTGATCTCCAGTGGCTCGAAGAGGATGGACGCCTCTGGAAGTGGGTTTCTGGCTATGACTCGTACATCGCGGGCATGGTCTGGGATCTGGAACTCGCAACTGATAAGCCGGGTAATCTTGTTCGTCTGGCTGATCTTGAGTCGTCGTTGTCGTAGAAGGAGGAGCCGATGCCTGTTAAGGTTAAAGGCTGCACCAAGGCACTCGCAACACGAGTAATCAAAACTGCAGCATTGGCAGACAAGTCTGCTGGTGTTGCCGCTGAGGTTATCTTTCTTAATAGTAACCATGCTTTCTATGTAACTAAAATCGATCTCCTCTTTATTGAGGTTTGTGCTACAGCCGATGTTGATATTGACATTGGTAATCTTACTTCTGGTAATGCTTATGGTGACGCAAAGGGTATCGGGGCAGTTTCTTGTGCTGCTAATACTGTTGCTCCTCTTGTCTTTACTCCGTTTACTCTTCCTAAAAACATCCCTCTTGTTCTAACTGTTACTGCTTCCTCTGGTACAGGTACCTTCTGGACATTTGTTCACGGCCATCCTGTGGATTCTGATTATGCTCCAATTAGAGGGTAAAACTCACGTTCCTTCTGATAGACTTGATTATGTCTATCGTTATCAACTTCCTTTGACTGATAGAAGTGCTGATCTTCCTGTTGGATTCTTAAACAGGTTGAAAGCCTTTGATCCTCAACTTGAAGTTCTTTTTAATAATGAAACAAAGAAGTGGTATCTTTATCTTCTTAAAACACCGGGGGCTAGTCCTGCTGGCGATTTGCTCGTGAAACAACGCGAGCTTCCTGGGAACCCAGGTTTCTGGCTCTTTGAACTTCTGAATAAATGTATGTATCGCAACATGACTGCTCTTCAATTTGTTAAGACTATAATGGATCACAACACAAAGATTGCTGAGAAGAAGAATAAGGAGAAGTTGAGTTTGATAACTGATGCTCGTAAAGAATTCAATGAGAAAGTAAAGAGAGGTAAGGTGATCATATGACTCTAACTGAGCTTCTAGCGTTACATCGTGTGTACATGGAAGCTCCATCCACTGTTGAGTGGAGTGATGCTAACCTCACTCTTTTGTTGAATGAGGCGTACAAACACATTATCAATTATCTAACCTCTGTTGATAAATTTTATCAGGTTTCGAGTACAACGATTAATGTAGTTTCTGACACTAAAACGTATACAATTTCAGTTGATTTTAGGAAAATTCTTAAGATTATAAGTTTAACAACTCTGAAAGAGATTGATCTAATTGATGTTCGTCAGTACCCGACTGATGAGAATATCTTATATCCAGCTTATCTTGTTCGCGGTTCTGCTTCTAAGACGCTTAACTTCTTCAAGGATCACCAGATGACTGATACTTTTACAATTTATTATGCTGGACAACCAGCAGCTTTAACAACTGCTAATCCTGAGATTCCAACAAACTTTCATAATCTTATCGTAGTTTATGCAACTATACTTGGAAAGACTATAGAAGGTAAAGACTATGCTCGTTGGCAGAAACTTTTTGATGATGGTATTTCCGCGATGCTGAGCACTGAGTTCAGAGAGGAACCCTGTGTCGGAAGAAACGTAAAGGTTCTTGCGGAGTATTTTTAATGAGAGAAACTGTTGACACTTTCTTTGGACTTGATCGTTACAAAGATCCTGAGGATTTGGAACCAGGTCGTATTGTTGATTGTAATAATACAATTATAATGAACGGGAAGATTAGTCCACGTCGGTTCTTTCGTAAATTAACAGATAACACTACTTTTAATGCTCTTGGCTATATTACTGGTTTACACAAATTCAGAGCTTCCTCTTACGAAGTTATAATTGCTGTTTATGATGATCCTGATGGTCAGGAGATATATTATCTAATTTATGCCCTTTCAACTCAACAATTCACAACTTGTGCGATGATTGCTGGAAGTCCAACTTGGACAACTGGTTCTATTCCCCAGTTTTTCGAGTATGGAAGTTATGTTTATATTAACCTTGGAACAAAAGCTTATAAAACATTGATCGGAACTAACGGTGTACCTGGAACCTTAACAGAAGTAATTGAACCCTCTATTACTACACTTGACCCTTCTGCTTGGAAGTTTAATGCTTACATGCCCTCAGTTGATACATACACACATTTTGTTGCCAATCCTGTGAGTGCTCCAGGTTTATCAAAAGGTGATTATGAGTATATAATTGTTTATGCTAAAACGACTTCCAGTATTACTCGTTATTCTAAACCGTGTAAATTTATACATGGTGTTCCTGGTGCTGATGGTGTTACTACTACATATCAGACACGCATCTATATCAAACCTCCAGTAGCGGATCATCCAACTGACAGTCCACCTAAACATATTGGGACTTATTATGATGATCTTCTTGTTTATAGAAAAGACTTGAATATAGATGGGTCTTTCTATTGGTTAGTTGGTAGAGCTTCTGCTGAGGATGGTACTGTAGTTTGGAATGATACTAATAATACTTGGGAAATTTTTGATGAATTAGTTGTTCCTATTGGGGCTGAATGGTATGATACTTCTGCTGTTGTTGGTATTCCTACATATCTGTCGGCCATAACTTCTTATCGTGGTCGGATGGTTTATGCTAAAAATGGGGATATTTACTTTAGTAAATTTGATGATCCAGAAGCTATTTCTATTCCTATCAATGGACCAATTCCTATCTGTAAGGGGACTGGTCAAATTAGTGATATGATCGAAGTTCAAGGCACCCTTTTTATCTTTACAACTGAGGGAATCTATACTCTTGTTGGCACTATCGGTGATGACATAGCTTCTAGCAATTATGAGATATTCTGCCAACATCCTGAAGTCCAATGTTATTCTAACATTGTCTGTATACAAGGTAGTGCTATTTACTTTTGTGATCGACGCGAATTAATTATTTATGATCTTATGAATTATAAGCGTCTTGGTGGGCAATTAACTAGTATCTATGGTTATACTGGACCAGTAACTGGTGGAAGTTTGTTTGGAATTAAGGTTTTCCATAACGAAGCACATCAACAAATCCTAGTTACTTTCCAATCTAAGACAACTGTTCTTTGTTACCACTACGGAGAGACTGGAGCATGGACTAAATGGACTTTATACTCATCCTTTCAGGCTGGAATTGACGGTGTTCCTGTTAGTGGTATGTCTACTTTCGAACGTTCTCCTGTTTTTCTTCTGGGTTCTGTAGTTTGTCAATACTATGATACAGTCTTACCGGCTGCTTCTTTCCAGAATGAAACATCTATAGTCTGGAATTTTACAACTAAAGATTATGTTGGTGGTAATTCTGCTCTTAAAAAATATTGGCGTGAATTAAGAGTTTCATTTAGTACGTCTGGTACTCTCGCTGTTGAGTGCAAAACAGATGAAATTGGTATGGGTAGTTCAATAACTTTTGGAAACTCTGATCGTGTACGTTTAAAGAAACGTAGTAAAAGAATAAGTTTCAAGTTTACCGGAACTCTGACAAGTTCCGCAACACAAGTTCGTAGTTTCTCAATTGAGTCAGATGTGTATGGCGAGTAGTCGAGCAAAACTTTATACTCATACTGATAAGATGGTGGACTTCGAGTTTCGCCATGCTTATAGTATGCTCCAGTCAGGTGTCACTGGTAAACGTGGTCTTAAAGGTGCCACTGGTGACAAAGGTGCCACTGGTGACAAAGGTGCCACTGGTGACAAAGGTGCCACTGGTGACAAAGGTGCCACTGGTGACAAAGGTGCCCCTGGTGATGGTAGTATTATTTGTTTAACTAAAACATTCTATCAAACAGATTCTCTTCCTATTACTATTGGTGATCTTCCTAATAATTATATCATAGATAATATCTTTCTACACTTTTGGGATTGGTTACGTGATGCTGATTTAGATATGCTTGTTGAGATCGGAATAGATTCTGACCATGATTATTATTGTTCTAGGAACTTTGTTTTATCTGGTTGGGATGGTAGAGTTTTTCCAATAGCTACTTTCTTTAGTGGACCAATATGGTGGATGGGTTTAGCTCAAGAAGATGCTGCTGAAACAGTGAAAATCTGGATAACAAATAGTGGCACAACTGGTGATGGAGTTGGTTTCATTTGTATAAATTATATTCCCATAACAGTGGCGTAATCGACACTGAGTTTCGTCATCTCTACAATAGGATGGAAGATTCTCTAATTGGTGAGGATGGTAAAGATGGTTCTACCGGAGTCGCTGGTGACAAAGGTGCCACTGGTGACAAAGGTGCCACTGGTGACAAAGGTGCCACTGGTGACAAAGGTGCCACTGGCGATGCTGGTCCAGATAGTGATATTATCATTGCTGAGTGTACTGTTGATTACAATGAATTTCAGACTGGAACACTTTATCCTTATATAGATTCTTCACCAGTAGAATTTTTCTCCTCTGAAGTTCCTTTACTTATCCAGGGGATAGATATAACTATTCTTGAAAAGTTTGAATGTAATGCAGAGAAAGAAGCATTAGAAGAATTTCCAGGTTATATTTGTTTGAGGATTTTTTTATCGGAGTCTATGGATGACTTTCCACATACTAATCCCTTCCTTCGGGGTTGGGAACAGTATTTAATAGCTTATGCTTTCATAAGGGTTGATGGTTCATGGCTTGATCCTGGTCGTGTTTTTCCTTGTGTGTATACTTGGGATTTTAGTAATCCTGAATCTGATTTATGGGATCATGAGTGGTTACTAGATGCATGGGTAAGTGATGAGTTTGTTTATGATAATGAAGAGAAAGCAAAGTATAGTAATGCTCATATTGGTGCTGTCCGTAGTGTGCAACCTATAACAGGACATCTTCTATATGAATGGGAAGGTTTTCATCTTTCTTATTCTTACGAAAATTGGATTGGTGAGGATGGTGGCCTAGGTTTTATCTCTGGTAAACTCCACATAACTGTTAAAGGAGTAACAATATGAGCGGTGGCCTCTCTTGGTTACCTGGTACCAGCGACTGGTATGGAGCACGCCGGCCTAGTCGTCGGACTAATGCTAGATACAGTCCTGAACCAGAGTATGATCTTTGGAATCCCAGTAATCCAAAGTATAATGAATACTTTGGTGAAGGTGGTCTTGATTCCTATGAAACTGATTTCTTTAATCGTATCTCAGACCAGTATGGTGAAGATGATGCTGCCCGAATGGCTGGATTCTGGGCGAATCAAGAGGATAATAATCGTCAAATGAAGGATGAAGTTGCTAGTCTGATAGCTGGTTACAAAGATAATCCTGCTCTTGCTAATGCTCGTCAGCAATTCCAGACGGCCATTGACTACTGGAATCCAGAGGGAGAATCTTCTAATCGTGCTAGAGACCTTGTGAGATCTAATGCTGCTGAGACACAGCGGTTGCAACAGAATAAAATTAACGCTGCTCTTGGTGATCGTGGACTTGGTGGTGGTTATCAAGCTGCTGTTAATTCTGATCTGATGGGTCAAGCTGGATTGATGCGACAGAAAGGTTTCTCTGATGTTGAGAATACTTTTGGTTCTAACTGGTCAAATCTTGTGAGTGGGTTTGGAGATTTTGAAAGTAAAAATTCAGCTATCATGAACCAACTTGCTCAACTTGAAACATTGGGTCTTTCTCAACCTATAGATATTACAGCTTTTGAGTCTATACTACGGGAAGAAGATGACGTTGATAAAGCACTCAAAATGTACCAGGATCAAATTGATTCTATGAACCCTTTTAGTAGTCTTGGTCTCCCCGATTTTCTTGGTAACCTTCTGAATGACTTGTGGCCCATGCTTCTAAATCAGGGCAGTGAGAAATTTTTTAATCTAGCGGGGAGCTTATGATACCATTCCTAGCACAGAGAAATATTCCAGGAATGTATATGCAGTCAATGCGTGACGTGATGGGCGATGAGTCTGCACGCCAGCAACTGCTTATGCAACTTTCAAATGCAATGTCAGACCGTAGAGTTAAAAAGAATCTCGGCAAGGGCGAGTTAGCAAATCAGCGTCGAGCTATGGCCTTTGGTCTTGCTGGTGATATTCTTGGTGCTGATAAAGATAGTATTGCTGGTGGGATTGCTAGTTGGCCGGGGACGATGGTGGGGAATGTCCTAGAAGGTGGGGAGATGGAGAGTGCAGTTGCTAAGGGGATGGGGAACAAAGCTGTTGAGAACCCGAATATGCTTTTAGATTCTTCTCTTGAAAATACTCCAGGTATCTTTAGTGAGGGAAATGCTGTTGAGAACCCGAATATGCTTTTAGATTCTTCTCTTGAAAATACTCCAGGTATCTTTAGTGAGGGAAATGCTATTGACTTGAACCAGGGTATTGTTCCACCTTCAATGTCGATGAGAAATCAATGGTTATATAACTGGATGAATAATCGTTACGGTGGGACTCAAATTAGTTAGGAGTAAGATATGGCTTTCTTGACTATTGGTAGGCTTGAGAATTTAAGAAACGCGCAGCAACCTCAGCAGCAACCTCAGCAGCAATTCCAGCAGCAACCTCAGCAACAGGTTACACCTGAGATGCTTTATCAAAAATTGATGCAAATGCAGCAACCTCAGTTTGATCCTCGTATGATGGATCTACTTTATAAAAATGCTGGCAGTCTTTCTAACCGTCTTGCAATGCCAGATTTTGCAACGTCCTCAGTAGAGGATGTTGATTTGAGAAGTCTTTCAGATCAGATCCAAAGGTCTACTCAGAATATCCCTGATCGGGCTACTCTTGATACTGGTGCCGCCTGGAACGAAGTTGCTCCTATGGCTGGCAAGATGATGCGTGCGAATAAAATCTATTCTTCTATTCCTCTCGCTCGCAATCCTAATGCTGAACTCGGTATGAAACTTCTCGAAATGCGTGGCAATCTTGGAGTTGAAGGTGCAAGAGATGAACGTGATACTGCTACAAAGCAAGCTGTTCTTAAAAGTACAACATTGAACGATCTTTTTAAAACTAAGGCCGATGTTGCTGGTCAAAGGATGCAAGCACGTTCTGCTGAGACTACAGGACAGGCCAGTCTAATTAATGCTCTTTCGGGATTAGCGACATCAGCTTCTGCTGCTCAAAATGTCCAGCAGCGAGGGGCCCTTGATGTTGCTCAGTTTTTAAGCGGCCTTCCTGGCGAGCAAGCAAAGACTGGTAATATCCAGGGCGAGACAGAAAAGACAGCGGCTTTGTTACCTGGTGCTGTTGCTCAACAGGATGCTCAGACTGAGGGAATCCGTACTCAAACTGATTATCTTGAAGGAAAGGGACAACGTGAGTGGCAAGAATTAGATCTTAATAGAATCGCAACTAATACAGCAGCCAATCTTTCAAATCAGCAAGCTCTGAGTTTGGTGCATGGCCGTCAAATGGCTGAGCAAGGTCTAGGTTTTGAGAGGGAAAAGTTTGCAGTTCAAACTGATCTAGCAAAGCAAGAACTTATTATTAAATCACATCAAGTAGAAATTGAGGATGCTCTAGCTGAGACTCAGAGGGGTCTAATATCTGCTCAAGTTGCAAAAATGCGTGTTGATTCTAGTGCAGTTATACATGGTATGTCTATTGAGGATCAGAGAATTGAGTTGGCTCAACAGTTACAAAATATGCAGATAGATCATGATGGGCGTAGATTATCTATTGAAGAAACTGATTCACTTGCAAGAAGTCTTATGAATGAAGTCCAGATGGAAAGGTTTCGTTCTGAGATTAATCTAGCTTATAGAAGGGCAGAAATGGAAGGGCGTCAACTTAGTATTGAAGAAAAAAAGGCTATATCTGAAAATGCTTTCCGAGATGCTCAACGTGGTCTAATTCCAACTCAACGTGAGGCACTTCTTGAGCAAATAGAAACTTCAAGAACTGCTCGTGATGTTGCTTTACAAGAAGTTGCACTTAAGATAGCCACTGCTAAAGATGATTCACTATTGAAAGTGGCTGAAAGAAATCTTATTAAAGGTAAACTAGATGTTCTTGCAGGAGCAGATGCTCCCGCTTTGAAAGTAATCATGGCCGAAATGATCCAAATGCAGTCTACGTTAGAACCAGAAAAGTTTCAAGAATATATGCAATGGCAAATGGCGGCCAATCCTAACGTTGGTGAGTTGCTTTTCCGAAAGCAACTTTTTGAAACTATGCGCAAGAATCAAGTTGAAGTTGAGAAGAAAGAAAAGGAAGACGCTAGGCAACGTGCTCGTAGTAGAAAACGATGAATCCGATTATTTCACAAATTTACGAAGAGATGGGTATTAGTCGTAGGCCCCCTCCGGCACTGGCTCAGATTCCAGAGATGCCGTCTCCTTCAATTTTAGATATCGGAAAAACAGTTGGTCTTTCTGCTCTTGATGCTTTTAATACTTTGCTTGCTCCGGTGATGGCACCAGGAGAGTTTGTTCGCAATCTTGCTGTTGGTGATCTAAAGAACGCTGCTCTTTCTCAGATACCATTCCATAACCGTCTCTTTAATTTAAAAGTTCCGAGTACAAGTGGTCGTGATGTTCTTGAGAAATGGGGGGTGCTTGGTAAGAATAAACCAGGGGCAGATTGGGGAGACCTTGCTGGTTTTATTGCTGATATCGGTCTTGATCCTCTGACGTATTTAGGCCCAGGAATTCTTGGAAGAACAGCAAAGGGTGCTGAGGGTCTCCGCACATCCAAACTTCTTGGTGAAATTAATACTCTTAAGAATGTAAGAAAGCCTATTGATGCTGCTGGTCTTACGGGAGATCGGTTGCTCTTAGCTGCCAATGCTGAAATTGACGATATTGCTGGAACATTAAAGAAGGTAGTTGGTAAACGAGCAACAGAAACTGGATTATCAGATACATTAGTTCCAGGAGCAAAACTTACTCTTGCTGAACTTGGTAAGACCGATACCGCTCTTGGTAGTCTTATTGCTGGTATGAATGAACGTGCGATTCTTAAATTGAAAATTCCTTGGGGGCCTCAGTTTGAATTTGGTAAATTTAATAAAGAGTTCTTAACTCCTGAGTGGATTCGTAAACCACTTAGAGCATTCAATTTTCTTCCGTCTGGTGCTAAGCAAGCTGCTTATGATGTATCTAAGAGACTCGAAGGTACTGTGATGCAAGAAGAAGCTAAGATTATTGGTGGACTGAGAGATCAGTATAAGAAGATTCTTGGAGTTGATGAACTTACAGAAGGTCAGATGAATGATGCTGCAAATTACATGGAGTATGCTGGTGAACCTCGTTCTCAAGGTCGCAAGGAAGTTATACGCACTCTTGGTGAGTTTGCTAAACGTATTAAGAAAGGTTTAACAACTAAAGAAATCAAAAACTTGCCAAAGGCAATGCAAAATTTACTTTGGGAAAATGATACCTTGAGTGCTGCGTATGAAGCAATGAGACTCAGACCTACTAGAGAATCTATTGCCGCCTTCGAGTCTCAGATGGGACATACAAAATACTTTGTTGCACAGCAAGAAAAGTTAGTTCAAGAATTAACCAGTAGACTGCCGCATGGAAACCGTGCAATCCTTGGCCATCTTGCTGCGATGACAGAGGAGAATCTTGCAAGAAATATTGCTCTAGGTGCTCCTGAGCGTGTTTACGAATCCCGACTTCTTAGTTATGTTCACCATCATATGTCACCCCAAGGTCGAGATTGGATGGATCAACTAAAAGAACTTGAACAACATAATTTTAATGGTCAGATTAATAGTTTCGGAACAAGAATTGCTGGTATGCGTGAACGTGAAGTTTCTCAGGCTATCACTAAGTTAAACGCTTCTGCTAAGAAGGCTGGTTATACTGGTGACCAACCGTTCTTCTTCAATGATCCATTCCTTGCGTCGGCGGCCAGAGCACGAACCTCAGCCTTTGCTGGCATGAAGCATGTTTACATTAAAACATTGTTTGATATGTTTGGCGAAGAGGCTACTGATCCCAACAAGATTTATTCTCTTGGTGCCATGCTTAAGAATAGTGGTTACAAGAAGTGGAATGATACCAACTTTGTTGTTTCGCATATGTCAACAATTACTCGTGCTCTCAAGGAAGCTGGTATACCTGAGAGCTATGGAATTGATCGTGAACTTTGGAAAGACGCAATGAAACCTTATGAGATCTTAAAAAATCAAAAAGGATTCTGGAAGGATTATGATAATGTGACTGGTGTTTATCGAGCATCCGTAACTTCAATCTGGCCTTTGCATCTTAATAGAAATATCCTTGGTGCTTACTGGAACTCTGGTGTTCTTGGAGGAACACGGAATCCTGCTCGGCATGTTCAAGCTAATAAGATTATGAGTTCAATGATTAATAGCACTACCGATACTCTTGATAAAACAAATACGAAGTTTATGAAAGAGGCTCTTAATAGTGGTGCTGTGAAAGAGATTGCTGACGCCGTATCTCAGCAGTTGCCCTGGGTTGATGATAAAATTAAGCAGTCTTTCTTCTGGAATCCAACGACATACTTGAAGAAGAAGATTATGGATAAACCTAAAAGAACAATCTTTGATGCTATGACTCCTGGGTTTGAACTTAATACAAGAGTCGAGAATACTTTTCGACTTGCACATTTTATTGATCGTCGAATGAAAGGTGACACAATTACTGAGGCTGCTGCATCAGTACGCAAGTATATGTTTAATTATAACGAACTTTCTAATTTTGAAAGACAGACTATGCAACGTGCTGCTTTCTTTTATACATGGCAAAGAAAAAATATTCCGTTGCACTTTGAGCACTTGTTGGCTCCTCAAATTCGTGCTTACGCATACGCAACTGGACGTACAGATGAGCCGGTTGAGGGAACGCCTGAGTGGTTACGTTCGACGGGTGCTTTTATTCTTGGTAAAAATCCAGCTACAGGTGGGATCAAATCGCTGGATTTGGGTCTCCCGATTCAAGACCCAATGCAGATGGGAAAGTTAGGCAGGATTGCTTCTTCCCTTGCTCCGATTCCCAAAGGTATTTTAGAATGGGTAACTCAAAAAGATTTCTACTCTGGTCGTGATCTTTCAGAAATTGATAAGGCTCCACCAGTTTGGAAGCATCTTTTCAAGGGTGCTCAGAAACTTGGAATTGAGACTGGTTATCGCAAGGCTGAGTCTGGCTACGAAAGAATTGATCCTCGTTGGAATATGCTCTTTAAGTCAACACCAGCCGTGCGAGCATACTCGTTACCTTGGGAAACCGAGGATACTGGCGGGTCAATCGCGAATCTTTTAATTGGTAAAGTTAAAGAAACGCGACCGAAACTTGGAAAAGAAGAACTGTATTCACAACAGTTCAATGAAATAATGCAACGACTTGAGGACCGTGGCGACCTCTACGAGTATCCAATGTATTGGGGAAATACAGAGGAAGCTAAACAACTTTCACGGTACATCATGCGGAAATAGTCTTTCTTCTCTCTCCTGTGGCCGGAGCCGGGGGATAGGCGATCTCCCCCCGGCTCCCCTCTTTTATTAGTTTTATTTATTAGTTTCATGGCACGTCTCGATCCAGAGCATCTTCATCGCTTGCTCCAGTCTTTTAAGTCTACATCTCCGTCAGTGTCCACGTCGAACACACCGCAGCCCACTGGGTACGGCACGCCCGGCCCGCTCATGCACCACAGCATCGCGGAGTTGTCCACCACCGAGAAGGCTGTGCCGCTCTTCGTGCCGGTTTTCGTCTCTACCAGCTTGCCTGTGGTGTACGTTTCGAAAGCCCACCGCGTTGAACCACCGAGCGGGAATGGGATGATCGGGGTCGTCGTACCAAGGCTGGTCGCTGCGGCAAGCCCGATCCAGTCGCCCCATCCGCCAGTGGATTGCGGACCCATTATGCACCACTGGAAGTGCTGCGGCTCGGCTCCGCACCATCGCCACATCCGACCGTACCCGGCTCCGTAGCCTGTAGTAGCGTTGTTATCATCATCGATCCACAACTGCGCCGCGTCGTAGGGAAGCAGAACAGTCGGCGCGATCGGCGTCAGCGTCATTCCGTAGCAGAGGGACGCCAGCAGTACGAGCAACACGGTCCATTTCACGTTCATGGCTCCGGGGTAGGGTAGATTCCACCTTCGTCAGTCAGGATCATGGTTTTGTAATCTCCTCAAGAGCTTCCTTGTCTACTGAGAATCGCACATAATTCTTCGTTCCTACTGGATTATATTCTTTATAATCCACAATTTCTTTGTTTGATTTAATATGAACAATGGCTGTATTCTTTCTTGGTTGGATTCCAATGGCCGTAGGATACTGGATTATCAAAGTTTCAAGTATTTCTTCAAGAAGAAACGGTGAACTACACACAATTATTGGGTAATTTTGATAGTTAAAGGTACAGGTACTCGCTGCTTCAATAGCTAGATTATCAAGTAATCGTCTTAATGGAACAATCTCTTGTAGAAGGTCTGTGAGTTTCATGTTAAAAAGAGTGGAGTATGTCTTGGATTCAGGAGGATAACTTTGAAGAACAACTTTCATGTCCCGGATGAAGGGCATACTCCTTACCCCTCTTAAGAGTTCATCTATATACTTCACAAAGAAAAGTGGTTCAGACCCACTTCCTTTGAAGAATTTCCATGCTTGAATACAAGTTGATGATCTGCTATCCCATTCAACTTGTGCTAGTTTCTTACGCTTGAGTTCCATTGCCTGTTCCTCAAGTGCTGGATTACAACCGATGAGAGCAATAGCGTTCTTACAATAGATAGGTCTCATTATATCTGGATTAAATAAACAGTCCATAAAGAAGATTGTATCATCTTCGCAGATCTGAAAACTAGCATAATTTTCTTCATTGAAAACTTGAGTAAAGAAACGTTGAGAACCTGCACCGCGGGAAACCTTGGCAATCCAAGCAGCACAACAGCTATCATGAGTTTTATTGTATAAAACATATGTATTAGGCATGAGTAAGTCTCCCTTCGATACGAGCAAGTTTGACTCGTGGGGTAGCGTTCTGCTCCCATGTCATGTTGCCTAAACAGGTAACATTAAACTGTCCTGTCTTACCTCTCGGAATGTCCTCAGGGATACACAAGGCGACCCTCCTTTGTGACCAGTAACCTCGTTCGTGCATCGGAACAATCTGCATGAACTTCTCATAAAACTCAGCAAACGGAATAGCATGTCCGTCTATTCTGTAACAATTCTCAGCAATGAATACATCTAGTATACTAGCATTGATTTCTTGTTGGACTTCTTTCTGTTGAGTACTCAGAACAGGGATGCGTAGACGGTCGATAGGTAGAGAGATTTTTAAGTTTAGTAATGTGTACAGAAAATATCTGGCTTCTTCAGTAAGTCGCTCAATAAATAACTTCTTAGGTATAACTCCACCAATAGGTGAAATAGAGGTAACCACAATACGGCTATCTCCAGGAAAAATGGGGCAGAAACCAGGATTGTTTGCACATTGGATCCAATGGGTAGTATTCTGGGACAGATATGGTGTTCTACCTTTAGGGTGGATTGAGATCGTAGAAGCAGTAACCCAATCTTTGATTTTTTCATATGACTCCTTTGACTTCTGGAGATTCACTTCTTCGACTACGCACAAGACTGCTCCTTCAAGTTCACCGTTGAAACTTCCTTTGCTTGTAAGAGCAACATCGGCTCTTGCGTACCCGTTGCGAAATAACAAGGATAGTGACTCATGGAATGTTGATTTTCCAGAATTCTGAGGACCGTAGAAAAACAGATAGGGTAGAGGTTCAAGTGGAAATTGGAAAAGACTTGCGGTCCAGGTAAGTAGGTAATCTGCCCCACTGAGAATCCCATATTGTTTGCACCATTCTGCTGCACGAACAGCGTCATTTAGATTCTTGCCGCAGTGGCTATAAACTAGATCCCATGTGGGATGCTGACCTTGCAATGGCTCGAAGGCTAAACTAGCTGGATGCTTATTCCATTGTCTATTACCTGGGTATTCTTCTTGGAATGGAATGTTGACAAGTTCCCAATTATCAAGAATAGAACTTCCTAGTATCTTAGAAATAGCTCCACGTTTGAGGCCGTTTGATGTGAGGACATCAACGACGTGTTGACGATTTTCAAATGTCCATCCACTGCGAGACAGGATGAACCAACCAGCATCACGTTCATTAGAAACAAGGTGCCGAATGATATGATCCACGTCAAAGTTGTATTCATCAACTTCTTCACAAGTCACGATCCTTTCCCAAAGAGATTTCTTTTCGTCGTAGTGCCATCCTTCAAGTTGTTCATCACCACGATGCCACTCAAAGGATATCTTAAGTTTATTCTCAGGGAAAATTCTGAGTTTTGCTGGTCGTTGATAGAATTCAGGTTTCAATTCCAATGGGATTTGTAGATAAGATAATGTCTTATTACAAATGAGCAA
>Ga0315291_10002657_pt1 | contig 23296 bp, 25 predicted proteins | sample YL17G12_20_MG_FD_203070 | JGI IMG/M metagenome (GOLD analysis project Ga0315291, IMG submission 203070) | Sediment microbial communities from Yellowstone Lake, YNP, Wyoming, USA - YL17G12_20 | ecosystem: Environmental > Aquatic > Freshwater > Lake > Sediment | place: USA: Wyoming | collected... | reverse complement strand
AATTCTTCAGTACTGTTAAGTCTCATGGCCCATTCCCTCCAGTCCTCAAATTCATCGACGTTCGGACCGTCAGGAAGAGTCTGCAAAAGACTCCTGCCCCAAGTCTTCCAATCGGTCGGATCCAACAGCTTCTGCGTGGGAGGAGAGCCATTAAGCAAGAAGGCCATCGCGTCAGTCCATTCGATAACGGTCATCCCCTGGGGGTTAATGGTCATGACTGAATCCTTCCATCTGCTGGTTCGATATGGGCTAGGGATTCTCCCATCTCGTAGTTTCCCCCCACTGTATTGGATTCGAATTTGAAAGTCATGAGACGTGCGATCTCTTTCAGCTTAATGGTTTGATCCTCAGGCAGAGGAGCAGTATCACCGAAAGTAAACGTCGGTCCATCAACAAAAGGGGCACGAGAATTTTGGCGCCCGACCACCGTGACAGTCATATCGCCAACTTGAACAAAGTCTGGTTCAATTCGAGCCACCCGGAGAGACTTGTCTATTGACTCCTCTTGAGTAATCATTGAGATCTCATTCGTGCTAAAGAACGACTGGATGGGGTTAACACTTGAGGCCTCAATCCGATCAGTACCACTCTCATGTAGCCATAGAGTATACGCCGGAGTAGCGTTGGCTACCAGTCCTGTCATGAACGGGTGCTCAAAGACCTTGGCATAAATCCCGCAGGTCCTCCCCCCATCGGGAAGCTCAGTATCGTACCAAGACCCCTCCCGGACGTTATAAATGACCGCATGAGTACACTCAGTGGCATTACCCCGTGGGTAACACCACCAGATCTCACCCCAGCGAGGAACTTTGAAAGCGAACACTTTCTGGCGATAGTTAATGTTCAAACCATCGAAGAACCAGTTGTTATTGTAGGTGTTCGGGATCTCACGAACAACGCCGTTGAACATCAGAAACCGATCAACCCCAGCCCAGAAGTAGATGCCATCGTACTCAATGACTCCCTGACTTGACAGGATGGACGACTCTGAGGTGATCGTGTCAAAGTTCCAAACAGTAACTCCCCCCACGAAAGAGGCTCGAATTAGGGAGTCTAGGGACCAGAACAACCCTGCTGGACCCGAGCCATTACCTCTCAGAACCATCCCCTTGACAATCTTCTGCTGAGTAATGAACGCTGAAGCTCCAGCCGCAGTAGGGTTGTTCACAGCGCTATAGTTGATATTCCCATCATTCCCGAAAGAGAACAGGTAGGGGCCAAGAACAACAATGCCTCCGCTCACTTGAGCCAACGTGGTGTCAGTTAATACGGCAGCCGCAGTATCAGTCCCGAACCAGATGGCTCGATTGAGCGTGGAATCAATCGCTGACAAATTAGGGGCGGCATGTGCGATCAATCGAGTTACTGCGGCCACTGAGTCATAGAAGTGATCGAATTGCCACAAGTTGTCACTGCTGTTGACCAACGCTGCTGGAGTTCGATTATTGAAAGCTGACAAATTCCCTGCTGAGTTAGTGATGTATTGACCCAGCTTCGTCGCACTCCCAAGATGCAAATACTGGAGAGAATTGGCCGAGAAACTAGTCATTCCTCGAACTAGCTCAGGTAGAGTAGCCGTAACCGCTTGGTAACCGGCCATTTTCCGAGGAAGACCTCTATTGAATCGGACCCATTGACCATCAATATAGACATCGCCCTCAAGAACTGTCCCATCTCGCTTGATGCCAGGACGGGATTGGATTCTGACAGGTTTGAGTGCCATTATGCTACAATCGTCGCTCGTGACCAACTGGACCCGGCTACTACGGCTGAATTGACATCAACCGTGGATTGCTTCACAGTAAAGATCAAATTTCCATCAGACGAGGGATTGTAGTAGACACAGCCCGTAATCCAGGCGTCTCTCGCTGCTGCTGTCTGGGAGTCAATCACATCTGAAGCCCCGGTTGAGGCCAATTGCAGGGGATTGGCCGACCCCGCTCGAGAACCAAACCCTGTCAGACCTGACCCGGCAGGAGGATCCCACGAGAATGAGTAACCACTGGAGGCAGTAACAATTCGAACCGCGAACTCGATCAAGTAGTTCTTTGCTGCTAACAAGGCCTGAGTAAGTCCCGTGATCGTTTGATCTGTTCCTTGGTTGCTGAAACTGAAATCAGTATCCTGCAAGGTTTTCAGAGTGGTGGGTTGGATCGTCTCCAGCAACACCTTCTTATTGGCCGCGGCACTAACGTCAAAAGTGGGAACGAAGTCAGCCGCGAAATCAGGAGTGGTGTCAGTCGTCAGACTATTGATATCCAAAGTCAGGGTACGATTAGCAGACAAATCCCCCCCGCCAGCCATGCCAGATCCAGCAGTAATGGCTCGAGTAGTTGGCACAGCCCCCAAGGCCGTGACAGCAGCAGCTGCCGTGATAGCCCCCGTCCCCCCCTGGCTGATTGAGATGGGGAATACCACGGTAGATGAACTCGCATTCACTACTTGAGCCCCGTCACAATAAAGAATCGCTCGATCGGTTTGGAGGATACTTGGAGGCCCTACTTGAGCAGCGACCTTGACCGACAAAGTAAAAGCCCCTGTGGTCTGATTGCTTACCCAGTACTGCTGAACTGAGGCAGGAACGACAATGTTCCGATTCCCCGTTAAGATTCCGGTGAAGTTGTAAGAGATTCGATTTAACTCAACCCCCGAGAGTGTGTAGTCTCCCGAGCCAGGCACGGCAATGGAAATGTAGTCGAAGACACTAGTGCTTGACTGACCGAATCCAACTGTATAGAAATTGGCCCCGTCAGTGAAGATGATACATGACTCACCGGGAGAAACGGTCTTGGTGGCTGAGCCATCAATCAATCCGGCCGGAGGAGTGACCACTAAATCGCCTGACCCACTATTCCTCAGTAGGACGAACCAGTCTGACCCCAACGTGGCTGCGGCCGTCAGATTCGCTACGCCTACACCAGCGGTATAGATCAGCCCTTTGGCTCGATCGGCATCCACGATCGTAAAGGGAGTTGAGGCTTTAGACGAGGGCTCAATTTTCTGATTTAGAGTAGTTGAGATCGCCTTGATTCCAGCACCTGCCAAAGCTGCAGCTGAGGCTACTGAAACTGTTGCCCCTAATTGAAAGGTTCTCCAAGATCCGGCCGCGGTAGAGTTATCCGTGAGATAAGCGACCCAGGCAGTCCCAGGAGCCGGGGCTATGATCGTTCCTCCTACTGAGTCTTTGACGGTGTACGTGTTCGCACCGACATTGTTGAATACTGCTTGAATCCCCGTAGAAACCTGCCTGGCGTCGGTTAGAATCACATTCAGCCCAGGGACTGTGGCGCTGAGGTCCATGATGCTGGCGACAATGTTGCTGCTCTGTTGCTCCAGAGGCCATTCAAGCGTCTGGTCAGTGGCGAAGACCAGACTAAGGTAGCTCTGACCGACTGGGTAGAGAGTAGCTCCCCCAAAGACATCTGTATAGCTCATGCTTCTTGCCTCGAAGTAGTGCGATCAATAATCCTGCCTAAGTCCTGGGTGTTAAAGGCTTGCAAATCGGTCGCGTAAAGAGTCTGCCAAGTTGGGATCCTTTCATCGTTCTTCAGGAATGGAGTACACTTCAGGAGAGTCCCATGCAGTAGTAGATTAGGTGCGAAATCGGTCAGCCAGTTGGTCTGATTCACAGCGTCCAGTAAAGGTAGCAGCTGGTAGTAGATCGCCTCAAATGGCATGTTCGCATTCGGGGTGGGGGCAATCAACCAGTTGTTGTAGTCATAGTCAGAATAGAACAACGGCTGTCCCTGAATGTCCTCATCAGGCCAATAAGAACGACAATACTCATAGCTCCGGGGGAAAAGAGGTGTTCGCACCTGACTAGCCCCCAAGCCAAAATTGATGCTCACAGTTTCGCGCCAACGTGTAGGTTTGGCGTATACTGAGACCCCAGCAGTCAGGGTTGAAGTCACCACATTGATGAAGCCCAGAATTTTCAACTCAGTGGCGATACTTCGCTCAGCCAGGTTAATGAGTCTGGGCAATTGGTCAAATACTGTGGGGTCATCAGGAGTCCCCCGTTCCAAGTACTGCTGCAAGTCTTGGACAAGAGAGGTGTAGGTCATCGCGGTGGCCATTATCGAACTCCCCTCGCCCCTGTTGAAGGGGTAATTGTCAGATGGTGGATCTCTTGTCTACCGAGCTCAATCTTGAGTCTCTGCATAGCTCCAGCACTCCCTGTTACCGCTCGTTCCATTCGACCCGTCTTGTTACTTAGCAACATCCCATGACTGATCCCTGGGGCTATACAACCAACTACATCGGAAACAAAATTGCCAGTGTGGATCAGAATAAGGTATCTTCCATGACCGTCGGGTCGGTCCTCTTCTTGTTTCCAAACGCCTAACTCGGGATTCTCGAGAATATAAACCTCAGCCCCGCCCGGACGAACCCAAGGAGAGAGAGTATACTCCCCGTCGGGGACACAGGAAAGAAATGGGCTACCCCCCAGCTCAACCCCCGGGATCCAAGGACGTTCCATGGTGAAAAGCTTTAGACTAGCCACACTCAAAGACCCCTCAGTCTCGAACTTGGAGTAGCTGTGTCTGAGGAGGGTAACATTCATTTTGGAGAAGTTCCCACTCGTTGTTGAGTTGCATGACTAAGTCTTACCTCACTTCTCAGCTCAGTGATGGCTGTTGAAAGCTCGGTAAGACTAGCCATGGTTTGTCTCACTGTGGCTTCTCGACTCTCTCGCTCCGCCTTGAGCTCGGCGGTGAAAAGCCGAGATTGCTCAGACATGGCCGTCATAAATACCGCTCGCTCGGCCGTGGCTTGATGAAGCAATCTGAGCACTACCCAGACTACAACTGCAACAATGGGCAGTTGAATCAGGAGTTTCCAGAGCTCATCAGGCACTAGCATCTCCCTCGACCATCTTCAACTGGGGCTTCTCCTCAGGCGGGACTGCGAGGATTAATTTTCCCGTAGCGATGGCCAAAAGAAGAGTCTTGAGAGTCCCCAGCTGACCCAAAGCCAAGGGCATAGGTACCCGAAGCGTTGGATCCTCCAGGAGCTCAGCTCCGGCCGCGGCCGCCTGCTGGACCTGCTGTTGGGAGAGATTGACTTGCTGTTGCTGTTGCTGTTGCATCTTAGCCTCCTAGGCTCGTTGGTGAAAATTAATCTGTGGTTAAGCCAGTCGTTTCCAGCGCATCCAAGAACCGTTTGACAGGGTAGTACCGTTTACCGCGTCAAGGGTGTTCTGAGCCCATTGTAACGCAAAGGCACCAGTGCTTGCCCCTAGGTTGGCGGTTCCCGAGATATGGACAGCAACAGACTCCCCCGCGGCAATGGCGATGGTTGTAAGAGTCGAAGAGGCTCCCCCGATGAGTCGAGCCGAGCCTGTTGAACCGGCCGACCCAATCCACTCGGCATAGTACATGTACGTATCACCAGGGACGGTGAAGTCCAACTTCACATCGGCGGTCGCTGCCGCGTTAGTGAAGTCAAGCAAACACTCGAAAGAATACCTGACAGTAGCACTGGCTGCGGCTAAGACGGTAAAGGTCAATGTGGCATCGTCAGCCAGAGTAGTCGTATTAGTTCGTGTTACATCAGCCGAGGTGATCTTGCCAATGATCCCCGTTCCTGCGCTGGGGAAGGTTATGAAACCATCCTCAGAGATTCGCATGCGCTCAACAGGTGTGACCGTACCGTTAGGCGTGGTCAAGAACATCAGTCGGCCAGGCATATCGGCGGCACCAGGGGTGGCATCACTGGCTGCCTGAATCTGTGCCGCTATGTTAGTGATGTCAGAGCCGTTGGCCCCGTACCAGTTAATCGAACCAAGAATGTCGTTGAGCTGAACGATCGTGTATGAACTCGCCGTTGTGCCACGTGACTTACGCAATGCGTACACGGGACCCGTCGCACTGTTGGTGTAATGATCAAGAGCGACAGAGGGGCCAACACCCTGGATCACGATTCCGGCGATGGCACTCTCTACAGGGTTCGGAGCGTTGCCGTAAGCGAAACCCGAGATTAGGATTGAGACCATTCCGTTTTGGAGAATGCGCATACGCTCAACAGAGGCAGTCGTCCCATCAGGTGTGGTGCTGAACACCAATCGACCAGGCATGTCATTCGCGCCGGGGGTTGCCTCAACCACTCCCTTGATGGTCGCGAGCTGAATCATCGCAGCGCCATCATTGCCGAAAAATTCGATAGCCCCTACGGTGTCGTCAGTATTGACTGTGGCGTTGTTGCCATAGATCGTAGATCTGGACTTCGCCATGTACAGCGTGGCACCAGTCGGGGTGGCGTTATAACCGACATTGGCTATACCACTTCCGCCTTGCGCCATTACAACAGAGGCGGGGAGCAAGCCTCCGAAAGTGGGCGGGACACCATACGCCGTCCCACCTCCCATAATGACGTTCTGACCATTAGCCTGAATTCTCAGTCGTTCCAGAGGATCGCCCCCCGAAGGTGCCGTCCAAGTTGAGATTCGTGCTGAGATCGTAGTGGCAGGAGCAACATCGACAATCCCCTCGATGTAGCCCCCCAGATCCATTGTGCCCCCGATGGGAGCCCACCACTGCACACTGCCCAGAGAGTCATTAAGCTGAACGACTGTTGTAGCACCGGCTACAGTACCCCGTGTCTTGACCATAGCCAACGCGCCAGAAAGTGCATCGGCTGAGTGCTTGTAAACTGCAATAATGGGCACGACTGAGTTCACAGCTTGAGCAGCTACAAACGGCACCACAGTCGCCAACGTGGGGGGTGGTGCTGTGCTGGTGTTGTCGTTGGTCAGCAAGAATCGACCAGCAGGGTTGAATCGCGCTCTCTCGAAAGTTGCAGCATCTCCAATCGCACGGGTGTGAATTATCAAGGCTGTCGGCAATTGGCCTACTGCGACGGCACCAACAACCTCCGAGTTAATGCGCGCCCCTGTCAGGATGTTGGCAGTCGTACCGTCGTAGCCACCGAACGCGAGTTGACCCAGAGTGTCGCCATCGGTAAGGATTGCGTTAGCACCTAAGGTGTTCGACCCGCTATGAGCCAACATGTGCTGAGGACCGCTAGAGCCCGAGGTGTACAGGGTTTGAAGCAGCGAAGCACTGAGCGTAGCTTGAATAGCTAGGCCATAATCGAGACTCGTGATGGGTGGGGCAAAGGTCGCACCGTCACCCGTGAGGAAGACCTTACCCGCGTTATTGATACGCAACCGCTCAAGTGCTGAAACCGCACCGTCTGGGGTTGTGTGAATGCTTAATCGACCAGGCATATCGTTGACACCCGGAACCCCATCACTGAACGCCGTGATGGTGGCGAGCTGAATCATAGCAACGCCGTCAGAGCCACGAAAATCAATCGTGCCGATGCCATCGGCGTTTTGCACTATGGTTTGGCCTCCATAGGTCGCATTGCGACTTTTTCCCAAGAACATGAACGCACCACCAGCGTCGGCAGAGTGTCTAACACTTGCGATGCCAGCAGCTGTCTGTGCCTGAACCGTCAGCTGGGGGACAACTGCACTGAACGTGACAGGCGTGCCATAAGCAGCAGTTCTTCCCGTTGAGACTAAATTACCCAGGTTAGTAACGCGATACCCCTCAGCTGGAGTCGCCGAACCATCGGGTGAGGTAAGGAACACGAGTCGGCCAGGCATATCCGTACCAGCACCGGGAGTACCATCGACTTCGCCACGGATCTCAGCAGCGGGAGTGTAGTCAGTGCCAGTCGACCCATGAAACTGGAGAGAACCTAACTGATCACCCGATTGCACGATCGTATAGACACTGAGCGTCGCTCCACGCGACTTACGAAAGATGAACTGCCCGGGGTTAGGATCGGCCGTAAAATGATCAATGGTAAGGATCGTTTGGTTAGCCGCGCCTTGCCAAACCGTCACAGGTGTCACACCTATTACTTGTTTAGGCGTGCTGACATAGGCCGCGCCATTGGCCGTTACAACAAGCTGACCTGTAGAACTCATCCTCAAACGCTCAAGCGGGCTAATCCCTCCAACTGGAGTCGTTCGAAAGACCAAACGTCCCGGAGTATTGTTGAGTGCCGCCGCCCCATCGACCAGTGCTTCGAAGTTAGCAAATTGAAGAAATTGAACTCCATCGCTACCCCGATACTGTTCAGTGTAGAGACTGTCGTTTAACTGAACCAAAGCTTGAGCGCCAAGAGTGGCTCCCCGGCTCTTATTGGTAATGTAGACAGGCCCGGTAGCAGTGATATTCCAATGCTCCACTGATTGGAACATCGAGGCCTGAGCCGCTTGAATAGTGAGGACAGTATTGGCCGTCCAAAACGGTTGCTGAAAAACCGTACCAGCGGCGGTTACTACGAGCTGATCGCCCATCTGAACCTGACCACCGAAAGGGTTAATACTTAAAGGAGCAGCCGTGTTGATATTCGCCTTGGCTTGAACAATAGCCGCCGAGAAAGCCAAGTGAGGGTCGGTTGTAGGAACCAGACCTCCCAAATTAAGAGCATTACTAACATCAACTAGGTCAACGGGGTTAGTGTCGGTCAAAATCAAAGTGGCTTGAGTTCCGCCTCCCCCGGTGAGATCGGCTGCAGAAACCTTTCTGCTGGTTAGTACTCCAGAGATAGTTTGAACTACCTCAAACAGATCAGCCGGCGCCAAAGGCGTTACCGCTGGAGGAAGCTGGGGAATCGTGACATTGGTCATGCTATATCCTCAAGGAGCCGGTGAGATAACTCTCAATGAGCCATTGATGGTAGTTCGTAAGTTCCCATTCTCAGTAACTCGAATCCCAAAAAGTCCAATAATGTTGGGGATCGGGCCACCAGAGTCGAGAGCCACATCAGGTCGCGTAAACCTGAGGGTGATATCCTCAGTTTGTCGAGCTGGAAGTCGATAGGGATCATAGTCATCTAAGTCAGCACGACAAACCTTCAAACCCGGGGAGTTAGGGTCTGAGTAAAGATCCTCGATGGAAAATTTCCGACTGCACCTAGCACAAAGCCCAATGCCGTAAGTGCCACGCCCCGTCGGATCTATGAAAATTGCCATCACCTACCTCGTGTAAGGAGAGATATTAGGCATCAATTTCGCCACCGAACCATCACTCTCACCGTCCCAGGCGATGCTGAGCTCGGAGGCTGCATCAACAGCTACAATAGGGATCATGGAGGGATCAACTTCCTTAATCTCACGAGCTAATTGGGCCGCAAGACCAGTCACAATGGCCAGGTACCACCTTTGGGGCACTTCGATCTCTTGACTCATCGTGCCAACATCTTCAATGTAGGTCTGTACGAAACAGACCAATTGAGCGAAAGTGAACTGGTACGAAACTGAGGGCCACAGGGTAATAACTGACTGGGATCGTTGTTTATCCCACCAGAACTGAGTGGGCCGACCAGTAAAGGTTTTGTTGGGGAGATTTGCGTAGTCATCCCGATTGAGCTTAGCCAAAGGTACCTCGGAAGGTAGGTTCTGGTAAACGAGCTCGGCGACATCGAGAATAGTCGTGCCATTGGCCTGTAGTCTGTAGTAAAGGTGCGAGGTGACTCCCTCGGCATCATACCAGAGCCAGTTACCGGCCACCGCGGCGACAGCGGTCCTTGTAAAGATATTAACCCAAGTGATACTGTCCTCGGAGTATTGGAAAGAGAAATCCCAAGACCCCGAGACATTCGGCAGGATACCAAATTGAGGAACAGCTATGGCTGAGGGCAGCTGCATCGTAATGGATCCGGCAGCCAGGGTCTGAGTACAAGTTGTGAACACATCACCATCAAAGGCGTTATCGGCCAATCCTTCAGTAGAGGTGGCAGTTCCCGTAACTCGCTGTGACACCCTCAGGTTACAGTTGAACATATCAACAACACCTAAAGGTGTGACTACCGAGTACTCTTCCTCATATAGAGGTAGGATAATCTTCTCGATATTCCACAGCTTAATCCCTTTACTTACCAAGGTAGAGAGAAGAAGAAACAGCAAGTCAAGGGCCGTCTGAATATGCTCAGACGTCACTTGCTGAGGCGTTAGCCGACAACGCCGAAAGGCATGGTCAATGACCTTCTGAGTCGTAAAGACCGTTGTCGAGACTGTCCCACTGGTCGCCATAACTTAGTCCTTCCCGAACATCGGCTTTCCGCTATGTACTTTGATTCCATGACCCTTAGGTGCGGGAGACCGAACATGCTTACCGATTTCTTGGTCAGCCACACGCTTGGCAGTTTTAACATCCTGCTTCATGTCCTGAGCCTGAGTCAAACCTCCCTTCTTCGCGGCGACGGGTCCACCCACGCGCTTATTGATTGGTTTGATGCCCAGACTGCCCCCTTTTCGTCGCTCAGACAGAAGGCGCTTGGCTTCAAGCTCGGTGAAGTTGGCTCCAAGCTGCCGTCGGAGTTCTTTTATCTCATCGCTGTCTACGCTGCCCAGACTGCCCCCTTTTCGTCGCTCAGACAGAAGGCGCTTGGCTTCAAGCTCGGTGAAGTTGGCTCCAAGCTGCCGTCGGAGTTCTTTTATCTCATCGCTGTCTACGCTGCCTCCTTCAGCAAAGTTCTTGCCTTGAGGCTTGGCAGTGCCGTAGACTTCATCGCCTTTCCCGATCTTTTTTGACATCTTCTTGTCAACGACATCTCGATCATGCTTGTTGAAATTCTTGATTTTCCCGCCCTTGCGGTAGCCTGGCTTAAGAGGGCCTTGATCCCCGAACTCCTGATCAAGCTTATTCGAAGCCACAGACTTGCCCCGTTGAGTCAAGGCATTATCCATATCGGCCATCTTGACTTGACCGCCCTCTTTGAAGCCCAAACGCTTTCCCTGAGTCAGCATCTCTTCATGCAGTCCTGGTCGCTTTCGCTCATATCCTCGAACGGCCGTGGTAGGACGGTTAGAGGCCGAACCCGTAAAGCCTGCTTCGACTGGGAACTCGAAACTATCGACGTACTTGACCGTCATCATCCTTCTCCTTAAAAAAGTTGCTAAGCTCCGACGTAATAACCGACGTTAATTCTATTCAACACAGCTGCGCCTGCTGCAGGCATGACAATCGTTGTTGCTGTGTTCGCCAACAAGGATTTAAGGGGGCTACTTGGTTGGAGATCAACATCCAGTTGGGTGCCCCCCGCAATCATGTTATTCCCCACTGACCAAGCTGGGGAGCCGGGTAAGTTAGTGGAAGTAATAATCAACGTAGCACCGCCTGCTAAAAGAGCTGTGGCATTTCGCATGCAGTTAATCGACGTGATGTAATGGAACAGTCCGGCACCAGCGGCTGGCAATGTGGCAGTCGCAATAGTGTTCGCGGCTGCTGTAACAGTTACCCACAGGACTGTCGGGATCGGCTTGGCGTAAATAATCGAGTCACCCATCGAGGCCCGTAACGCAACTGTGAGGTTCCCAGATGTGTAGGCTGAGACTCGAACTCGGAAGCGTCGAAGACCCGAAACCTTGATCAGATATAGCCCCGAAGTAGTGGTAGCCACCACCACACCTGCGACATACTGCTCACTGGCAATAGCCGCGGCTACCAGCTGGTTGATGGCCAAAGCGGGCAATCCGAAGTAATTAGTCCCGTCAACCGTCCCTTCAAAAACAAAAGTCAGGTTTGCGGCAGCAGTTCGCGCATCGACAGCTACGGTGGCAACACCATTGAGATCCATAATGGACTCGGCATTGGCTGCAGCCAACAAAGCGGTAATTGTTCGACCATCAGTAACAACACCCCCGGTGACTTGATCAGGTTGCCCAACAAGAACTTCATTTCCACGAGCGTCATACAAAGTCGGCATCTAAGCGGCCCTTGAGTAATTGATAACGACTGGGCCACCCTCGGGTACCCTAGTCTCTATGACAAGATCAAACGAACCCGCTTTGGCTACGGCAGCCAGATACAAGACTTCGATGAATCCTGCGTTAGCTTGAGTATCTGCAACACCCGCCAGCGTCACCAGAATCTTATCTGTAGCGGCCATCGTGGCATCAATGATGTTGATCACATTTGATCGTTGCGCGGGGTAAGGCAAAGTAGCAGTGACTTGCGTGATCGTGCCACCCCCACCCGCAGCGGCGTTCAGGGTAGTCCCGGCCATGCTCAGGTTGGTTCCTAGAGTAATCTCCTGCGGATCTCCAGCACCCCCCGCTGATCCTCTCCCCAACAGTAAAGACGCAGCAGACACGTTCTGCATCTTCGCGTAGGTCACTACATCGTTGTCGATGGTCCAGAGCGTTCCAGCAGCGGAGACCGTGATGTCGCCATAGTCAGCGTCAGTTACAACCCCAGCTGACAGGAGCAGGACGAAGCCACACTCCGCGTTGTTCTGGTACAGCACACCGCCATCGAGAATCGTCGTAACCGGAACAGTCCACCAGCCGATGTTGTCAGTCGCAGTTCCCGTCACCAGGAACAATGCCGCACGAGTAGCATCGTTCTTTTGCTGAATGTAGATTCGGTTCCCGGCTCGCAGAAATCCTAGAATCGTGCTCGCATCGAAGCCGTTGACAGTCGTGTCGTTGATGTAAATCGCCGTGACACTAGCGAGTGTCGCGTTGTCCAACCTGAAGTTCCGATTTCCGGGATCAGCCGCTACGGTAGAGGTGCTGAATCTCCAGGAACCATCAACCGAGGCACCAGCACCAACAGCATTCAGCACAGTGCCGACCATCGCTAGGTTCGTACCGAGAGAGATCTCCTGTACAACACCCGCCCCCGAGTCACCTCGCCCTAGTAACAGGGAGGGTCCAGAGATATTTTGCATCTTGGCGTAAGTGACAACGCCGGGATCAATAGTCCAAATGGTACCGACACCAGAGACGGTGATGTCTACATAATCACCATCTGCAACGGAACCACCGCCACCACCGGCAGCCCACTGCATGTCGTAATCAGCATTGGTGCTCTTGGTCAAAACTTGGCCGGTGGTCCCATCGTCGGGAATGGGGATAGCAACTATCCCCGCATAGCCCATACCACTGGGAATGGCCACGTACTACCCCAACAAAAGCTTCAGGGAAGCTTGTGCTTTCTCCAGCTGACCGAGTCGTTGGTCCAGCTCGTCCTGTTTGAGATCAGTCGCCTTTTGAGCTTCCTCAAGTACTTTGGCAGAATTGAGTACTTTCTTCAATTCATCAGCAGCATCAGCCTCGAGCCGTTTGGCTCGACCTAACGCCACTTGAGTTTGGGCTTTAAGCTCTTTCTTCTCAACCTCAACCAACTTAAGCTCAGCTTCCTGATCTCGAGCCTTTTGATTAGTCAAAGCGACCATTTTCCTCATCTCGTCCTGAGCCTGAGCTTTGAGAGAATCAGCCTCCCTCTGAGCCAAAAGAAGTATTGAGTCCGCTTTCTCTCTGAGTCGATTAGCCTCTTCACGAAGCTTCAAAATCTCCCTGGCTGGACCGACTAGGTCAAGCACGGCTTGAGCTTGGTTTTGGGCCTCTTTGAGTTGATCGAGTTTTTGCTGCAATCCCTTCGGATCAGCCAGCATCATTCGGACAGTCTCAAGAGGATCGTTGTCACTAACTCCGGCTACCATACCCATCGGCTTCTCCCTTTATCCTACGGCACCAGCTTGAACCAGAGTCAGAGCCACACTGCCAGCTGTGAAAGCTGTCACATTCAGTCGCACCGCCCGGGGAGGCGCAGCATAGTTTGAGTCTTTGTTAGTCGTTTGCGCAACCAACGTTGGATGAGGAAACCACACGGGCGTTACCAAAGGATCCCAAATGTTATCAAACGTATGCTCTACCGTATAGGTGGCCGGGCCAGTGGTGATGACAACGCCCAGCCCGATATTAGTCGGCCCGAGATATTGGTCAATCGGTATAACCGAACTAACTGCAACAGCCGCAACAACAACACGTACTGGGCGCATGACTCACCTCTCTTTGGCAGCGAAGATCTGATCAAGCAGCATGGTCCGAATAACAGCCGAACCATTCTGACAACCAGCAACCACGCCCATCGCCACAGCAGGCAGGGCCGCTGGTGTGATGGTAGCGACGACTTGAGCTGGGCCGTTCGCTGTGTTCGGTTGAAACGCAATTGCCATGATGTTCGCCCCGGTATCCAGAGAGAACGCCACTTCGAATTGCTGACCTGAAACCACCGTACCCAACGACACCGAGTCAGTGTTGACTGATGCCGCCGCATTGCGCAGGACAATGCCCGTCTGAGCGGCAGCCTTCAGGAAGAAGATGCCGTTCACCGGAGTCAGGAAGTTGTTGGCAGCTACAGCAATTTGCAGCCCCAGAGCAGCAACGGCCAGAGAGGCATCGTCAACTGGAGCCCGAGCGCGAAAGAACAAGCGCTTAGTTGCTACAGAAGTGTAGCCAATCGACCCTTGGATCCACGAGTTGTCAGCGTTGGCTGCTGAATTGCTGATGGAAAGAATTCCACCATCACCAGCTGCCAAAGCACGTGTCGGAGTACCAACACCCCCCACGGTCCACATCGTCGCCAGGAAAAGGTCAAAATCTTCCAGGAAGGAATGCATCCGAGTGCGATCTTCCAGAATGATGTTGGCCAATGGGTCGTTGTCCGCCAGGTTGTTCAACCCGATCGGGAAACGAGAGACATTATTGATGGACATCGAAAAATTCTCCTGTGTGAGTGAGGGGAGGGCTCCTAATGAGCCCGCCCCCTATCTCATTGTGACGTGACCGTTACAGTCCCGGGGTGCCGTAAAGGGTCCGAGGATCCGTCCAGCTCGGGATATACCGCTCAGTCGACTTATAGCGCATCGAATCGGTCTCGAAATCGCCTTCCATCGACTTCTCAAGGCCCCGTCGCTTCATCAGCTGCATACCGCGCGGTGCGTCCGTCTGGACCCACCATGCTGTGGTGCTGGTGATACGCGACAGGTTAGCCTGCCCGTCAGACAGCAAGCCCATCGACTTGACTGGGTTGATGTCGTTGTTGGCGGTACCAGCTCGAAGCACGCTCTTCAGCAGAACTTCTGCCTGGAACACCTGACTCGGACCTGCCACGATCTTCCGCGGAGTCAGACGAATCCGTTTGCCGTTGTTGTCAACAGCGTTTCGGATTTGAATGAGCATCTGCTCAAGACTCGTTTGGGACAGAGCTGCCGGAGTGGTCAACAGATTGGAGAATACGCCACCAGCAGAACCGCCCGGAGCGATAGGATGGTTGATGACATTCAGAGCAACACCATCGCCACCTACGAAAGCACCGTTAAAGGAGCGGTTCAAGATGTTGGCACACAGGGTCTCTTTCGTCTCGATCATCGACTGAGCCAAATGCTCAGAGTAGATCGTACCGATCTTGATGTGATCGCCATCCTCAACCAAGACTTTCGTCAGGGCAAAGGCAAGACCGAAGACCTTGTACACGTACCGTTGGATGAACAGCACGCCGCCAGCATCGTAGGTGACCGGGGTGCCATCAGGCAACTCCGGAGCAGCCCCGAATCCGAACAGCACGGGTTCTTCGTGGTAATTTCGTGGAATGCCGGTTCTTTCGGTGAACACGCCTTTCCACTCATCAGCCCGCTGCTTGTAGATCCCGTCAAAACTCTCGTTCATGATGGGCTCGACAATCGAGCGGAAGTCAGTAGACCTCATTGGAACAGCCATTGAAAGCTCCTATTAAATCGGTTGATCAGGCGTCAGATAGCCGCAACGTCTGCGACGAACTGATGCTCTGAGATTTGAACCTGAACCACGGTGAAAGCATCACCGAAGATATTATCAGGGCCGGGGTTCAGGCCGATGACTCGGAGACCAGCGTTGGCTGCCGAAGAGGCCACGTTCAAAGCAACGGACGAGAGACCCGTGGTGGCATTTCCCGCCAGCGCACTCCAATCCATCTGTTCGCCAACACGCAACAGAGTGATCGGAGCATTACCCTGGATCTCATACACCATCAAAGGGTCGGCCGTGTAGTACGCAACAATGTCCGTTGCGACTGTGTTGGCCAGCCAGCGGTTGGAAACACGGCGACGACCTTCCGCATCCGTGAACTCCACACCCATGAACGAGCCCACGGCCCGAGTGCCAACAACGGCACCCAGTAGCCCGCCAGTGGTGTCAATTTGAACCGGAGAGAACTGGAAAATGTTGACAGCAAGACCCGAGATGATCGTCCCTTGTTGCTGGCGCAGGATACCAGAGGGGTGCCATGCCGGCTTCAACCCAAACGGAGAAGCGACTGAACTCATGTTAAAACTCCAAAATGAACAATTGATTGATTAGAGTCTCAATCCTCGTCACGTTCACCGAGGGTGACCGCGAAGGACGGAGGCTCTGGTGCTCGACCCAAGTCGGCATTGCCTTCTTCAAGTTGAAAACTGATCGGACGGCGTGCCATTGTGGCTGCCATCGCCTCGGCGCTTTCTCGAGCCTGGTCCAGCTTCCCCTCTTCAGCCAAGGGCTGAGTGTGATGAGCTTCTTTCATGTACGCTTCATAAAGGTCCATGGGAAGCTTGAAAGCTAACATCTCATTAACACCGATACAACCGGCCCATTCACCAGACTTCTGAGCGGCATGCTCCCAGCCCGGTATGTCAACAGCTTTGATCGGTTCATACCCCAGCCTCATACGGCCGTGGATAGGGTCTCGAGGATTCGTCGTAGTCAGCCAACAGACATGCCACCCTTCGATTCGGGGCAAGTCGGGAAGTGCCGATTGGAAGAAAGACTTACGAAACTCTTTCAAGCGCTCATTATCAGTTAGCTCGCGGTTCTCGGTAACAGGCCGGTCAGCCATGCCCCGTGATTCACGTGCTTTTCCTTCGGAACGACTCAGTCTCGTGTTCTCAGTTTTTATTCGGGCCATGTTAGCTCTCTCTTCTCAGTGAACTGTTAAGCGTTCGAGTGATCACGGTCATATTGCGCATACTGTTTCAAGTAGCGCTGCCGCAGTTGAGGATCATCCCAGACTCCCGCCTCAACCATCGCGTCTTTGCGCTCGGCTGAGATGTAAACCTCATTTTTCTTCAAGGGGCGTTCACGACCGCCAGTCCTAAAGCGAGGGCCTCCACGGGCTTTCCCGTTGTTACCTTCGCGTTGATTGCCGACGTTGTCGTTTTCTTCCTCTTCTTCCACTTCGCGACGTTGGCCCTTAGCCGCCCGATGAGGCAACCGTTTAGCAACGCGCTTGGAAAGCTCATCCCAATAATCCGAGGTCTTCGGATCTAGACCTTCGTTCACCAAAGCGGTATCGATGGCCGAAACTACCAGGGAATCTTCATCACCACCTTTGGGGTCCCACCAGCTGTGGCTCTTAGTCCAAGCTTTGGCATGACTAATCAGGGCGGGATCAGGTTCAGAACCGTCGCCACGTTTAGTCACGGCCTGTTTGGCTTGGGTTAATTGGGTAAATCGATCCCGCAGACCATCCCGAATTCGCATGGCCTCGACGGCATCCTCACCTTTACCCGCTGCGATAGCCCTCGAGATAACTTGGTCGGCGGTCAGTAGATTGCCTTTGACCGAATTGATCGCTTGGTCGATAGACGATACTTCGCTTCCCGTAACTCGACTATCAAGGGTGCTGAAGCGTCGCTCTAAGGACTCATTCCGAGCTCGAAGGAACCCCAGTTCTTTCTGGTCGCGCTCTCGTGCCTGTTTCTGACGGGAGCGACGATCATGACGTTCTTCTTTGCGTTTGCCGCGTAGTTCTCCGCGGTCCTCGTCTTCCTCTGAGGCACCTAGACGTTGCTCCTCTTCGCCCTCGTCTTCCTCCTCATCGTCATCCTCATCAGGTTTTGTTACTATCCCCGTGGTCTCATCCTCAGGTACGGGATGACCATCATCAGCAATGGCTACCAGATCGTCATCTTTCTCGTTTGCTTCTGCCATGTTTGACTCCTACAGTCTACAGAAAGGCGACAACATCAAGCGGGTTGATAGTAACCTCGCCAATAATGTCTAGATCGTTGAAAAGTACAAAGAGAGCTCGTGCAGAATCGGAGACCGGAACCTCCCAGCGGTCGCCACCATACTTGGGGCATCGCACGAAAGTTCCGACCTCACACCAACGTCCCTCAGGCCAGGTCTCAAGAGTGTCTCGATTCTTGAAAGCGACAGGTCCAAGAGCAATGACTTTAGCCACCTGAGTGTTCCAAAGCTCAGTTTGCCGGGTTTCTTCAGGAACGTAGAGACCCGATTTCGTCCGTGTCTTCGGCGTCCGGATCTGAACCAGGATCCGAGACCCGTAAGGCTTGAGTCCAGGGTCTATCTCCGGGAAAGCCTCCCCTAGATGACCGTAGTTGAACTCAGGCTTGACAATCGAACTACTTTGTCCCGTCACGGTCTTCTCCTATTACTTCCTCGAACAGCTGCTCGGCGATTAACAAACCTTGGTACACCCCACTCGCTTGACCATAACCGAACTCAGTCCGGTCTGACGGTGTTTTCAGCGAGGCTATGGCATACTCCATCTGTTTCTTCTTGAGCCGGTCCAAGTAAATTGGTTCCATCTGCGGCACTGATACTACCTCCGATCCGGTCGTGTTGTCCAATAGGTCGCCATGGGCTCCCCTCCTATGGGGGGCTTAACAGGGCGTCTTTCCTTTCTTCGTGTCTTTAACAGCACCACCTTTCTTCGCCGGAGTACGCGGACCACCCGGGTCTTTCCTCAGTCCCTTGCCCGTCGCCAGCTTGTAGTGTTGTCGTGTCGGTTCGTCAGCCATGTGATTCTCCTAGGTTAAAATTCGATTAATCAAAGTAGCTCTGGTGAGCGTCTCTCTATCTACTGACTCCCGGAGGGATTGATACCCGTCCCGGTTGAGACAGCGACCTTCTCACCTGAGGCTATCTCAGCAGCCGCAATTTTCAAGGCCGTCATATTGTCGGCCGTGTTCATTGCTTCACGGCTTTCCAGCTCTGCAGCAGTACGTTCATCATCACTGCGCTCTTTCTGCTGTAGTTCCTGGAGCCGAGCAGCGTACTCCTGGGAACTTTGAGCAGCCTCGTTGGCAGCATCGATGGCTGACTGCTTCTCCTTCGCACTGAGATCCATAAACTTAAGGACGCGCTGCTCTTGAAGTCTTTGCGCATCCAACTGTTGTCTTCCTTGCATGTCGACCACTTTGAGTTGTTGGTCGGCTTGCTTGAGTTGGTTCGTTGCTTGTTGGTTCTGGGCTCTGGCCTGTAGGTCCTGAGCCTTGAGCTGTTGGTCTCCCTGCTTCATTTGCGCCTGTTGACTAGCAATCTGCATGGTAGCATCAATCTCGGCCTTCTTGTTCGGATCCATGGGAATATTCGGTTGAGGCTGGTATTGTTGCGCAATCTGCTGAGCCTTTTGAATAATTTGCGGGAATTTGGCAAATACCTGACTAGCCTCGGGGATCACGTGTTGACTAGCAGCAGCCAAGAAGCGATCCAGCTCCTTTCGGGTCTCCTCGTCATGGAATGAGAGCATTTTCTTGAGTTGATCCTCATTTTTTCCTGTTTCTCGTCCCATAAGCTCGAAAGTCTCATTCACATACCACAAAACCATGTGCTCTTTCAGGTGTCCCAGACACATTGGGATGAAAGTTGGGGCAATAATTGGTAACTCACCCAGAACCGGACTAGTTAGGAAGTCCAGGTGGACCTGCAAATGACCCAAATGATCTTGATCAGGGAAGGCAGCCACCGGTCGACCCAGAGTCATTGCCGCATTCTCATTGACGGCATTCTGGTCCTCGGGCTCAAGTTGAGGGACAAGCAGCTCTTCGTAGTTGGGGATCTTAGTCCGCTCGAGGATACGCTCCTCAACTTTTCGTAAGTTGTAGATCTGGGGCATAGCAACGGCACGTTCCGCCACAATCTGCAATTGGGCGAGACGTTGCACGTCTGAGAAGATCTCGGGATCAGCCACGGGGACGACATCGAGTGGTAACTCGAAGTCGGTACGCTGAGCCAATACCTCACCAACATCATTTTTCACCTCATCATCGGTCAGATACATTCGGTCAATGCGATGCAAGACCCGAAGCACATACCCCATCGCATGATAAAGTCGAAGATGGATGCCAGACATCACCTTCATGCCCTCTTCGATCAGAGCTAGGGTTGTCCCAACGGGCATGTTGGTATTCTGATCGGCCAATTTCTCGAAAGTTGTCTGAACAACTCCCCGCCCCGCATCAACCAGGAACCCCAGTAGAGAGAAAAGGACAGGGCTGGGCTCGTTGTAGGGCACGGCCATGACAAGCTTGCGCACATCATCGCTAGCCACACCTCCCTCAACCTCGGTAACTTGCCCTACTTGCAGCTCTTTCGACTGCCCCGAGAAGTTCGCGCCTTTCAGTCGTAGCAGGGTCGGCATGTTGTTTACGTGGGCACTATCCAGCAGGGCCCGTAGCGCGCCTGTAGCGGCGCCTGAGAGCGAGCCAATCATCTGCCCCAGACCGATCGAGTACGCCCCGCGCCAGGGAATGAAAGGAAACTCGACCATCCAAGACATCGTCTCCTTTACTTCCTCGTCTTCCTCGTCCCAATTCCGGTTAATAGCCACAATCTGTCGAGCAGCAGAGTCAATCGTAATCCGGTAGGGAGCCGAGCCATAGTCGTCCTCCAACTCACAGTTGGTAGATACCTCGTACTCATCACGAAGCCCATCTTCGTTGTACGCTACCTGCTCCTCCCTTCCTTCGACATGATCGCTAGCCCTCGCCGATTTGCTTTGTTCCGGCGCTTGAGCTACAGCAACATCGCCAATATCCTTATACATGCCCGACTTAACGCGCTGTTCAAATTCGAACTTGGTGATATGCTCAACGTAGGTCACACGCTCAGCAGTGTAGAAATTGCTAGCGGCATACGGCAGGTAAACATCATCAACCGCGGCGAACATCGGAACCGGTCGTCGCTTCTTATCGTCCCAAACAAGACGAAGGTATTGCGAACCGCCCAGAGGTAGTTGAGTCAGCAGTTGTTCCAGCTCGCTCCTGAAGTCAGTCATCTGAACCAGGAACTGCCAGTTCATGTACTCCTTCTTGCGATCAGCTTTCTCCATTCGCTCGATCGAGGGCTCTTTCCCGGGGACATACGTCTTCACCGGTCCGTTGGGCGGCATCAACTCGCGAATGGCCCGTGCGGCAAAGTCCACACAAGCCTCGGTCAACATCGGGTGCACAACCTTACTCGCCCCCTCGAAGTCAGCACCTCCAGGGGCTTCCTTCCCTAACCCCGTTCGCTTGATGGCATCAGCATAGTCAGCATCACGCTTTTCACGCGACTTCTTGTCTCGATCAATGTCGTCAAGCAACCGAGTGCACAGGTCTTCCAGGGTGGGTTGATCAAACTCTTCAACGATGTTCTCGTAGAACTCGCGAATCTCGTTGGTCTCTTTCTCCTCTTCGCCAATTCGAACGATCGCACCGCCATCATCAGTGTCGGTCACGTCATCGGGCACTTCACCCGAATCCATAATCTCACCCTGCTCTTCCTCAGGGTTGTCTTCGACCTCTTCCTCATCGCGCTTGGCCATGTCCAGTCCTCAGCTTTGGTAGGGATTCTTCTTGCGCTTGCGTCTATCGACCTCGAGCGCGGCTTCAGTTCGTTTCACTTCCTCGGGATCAACCTTAACAGTGAGTGGCCCGAAGAATTTGTCCATGATTAGACGCAACGCTTGAGTCGTAGTGTCGAGCAAGTCGTCTCGATCGGTAGACCCTTCACCGACATAGGAACAGACCTGGGTGATAAGAGGATCAGCCCACGTCTTGAACGTCCCACGTCGCACTTCTGATTCAACGGCCCAGATCCTATGGGCAGAGAACAGGGGAGACACGATATGTAGTCTCGATAACTTGTCCTCGGCACCTGGATTGTACCCGTGCGTTAAAATGTTTTCAGTAGCCAGCGATTGCCTCAGGCTAATCCCGCTCCCCTTCTCTTCGATCAGGATAAGGTCGGGCTTCCTACCCTGATGTCGGGGGCGATGCTCCTTGTCTACGATCCTCGGTTTGATCAGGGGCTCATCAGCATCCCCATAGGTAAGGACCATCTCCTTCTTCACCCGCTTGATCAGAGCCGGTAACCCGAGCCACTCCTCCCAACAATCAAGCAACAGGATGTTCAGCTCTTCGGGATCCAGTTCAGACCGGGTTCGCTTAACGCCGAACAACCCCCAAACGCTGCACGCCGTCGGATCCCCTTTCTGGCTTTTCTTATCGTGCGTTGCCTCAGTGAAAGCCGTATCGAGACTGAGTACGATGTACCGTAGCTTAGGGAGGGGCTTGTCGAACGGCCAGAGCCGCCAGTCACTGCGCTTGACAAAACCCTCCTCCTCAGGATCCAATATCTCTCCGTAGACTTCCTGCCGCCCAACCTTCGTGCCTTCGTACTTGGCGATGTTTTTATAGAACGAGTCCGTGAGGTTATCCCTGTTCTCATACGTTGAGCCCACAGTGACAACGCAACTCGGATCCGCGTTGAGCTGGCGCATGAAAGCAGTAGGCTTGGGAGTACCGGTCCACACCACCTGAGGCTTGGGCCCCAACCGTAAACCGAACATGAGGTTATCCCACGCATCTTGCGGGTACTTCCAACTCGCAATCTCATCACACCAGGCCTTCGCATGTTGTGGTCCCCTCAGTCGTTCAGGTGTGTCCCCGGCGAACCCGCGAATGATCGACCCATTCCTCAGGGTACAGCTGGGCAATGCCGCATTCTTGCTTACGATCAGTTGTGGGGGGACACAGGCGTATAAGCCCGTAGGGCCTTCGAAGCACGTGTACCGGACGTCATCATGCGTTGGGCTAACCACGGCGTAAAACGAGCGATAAAGGGCAGCCTCGATCCCAAGCCAGTTCGCTGCTGACAACGTCTTCCCAAACCCTCGCCCACTACGAATGCCCCAATACAACTTCTCCATCGACTCGAATTCTTTGGGGGGCAGTTGCTTCTCACGTGCCAACTGTTTCCAACAGATCCGCCACCTCAGCAACAGCAAGTCGTCTTCAGTAAATCCCTTGATGGTGTCGAACCACTGAGGATCGATCCGAGCCAACTCATCAGTCAACTCAGGTGGGAGCTTCGCCGGATCCAAGCTGTAGTCGAAAGCGATGGGCTGGTGCACGAGCCCGAAGTTGAAAGCGACCATTTAGTGGGAGCGATTAGCCCGACGTGCAACCTTAGCCGCGGCACCAGCCCGACGATTGCGGACCCGCCGCTTCCTGAACCACTCCTGTTCCCCCCGATCGCTCTTAACGCGGCCCCCCTTATTGGCAGCCATCACATCAGTCCTTCGAGGGTAACCACAACGTTGAGGAACAGGGCGTCCTTGGCCTTCTGCTCAATCGGGAGATCAGCGTAGGAAACCATGTTCTTGTGTGTCTTCTTCAAATCGTCGGTGACCTCACCGTAGGTCCAACCATGCATGATCTTGTCTACCCTCCACCGCTCATGCATCTC
>Ga0315291_10002656_pt1 | contig 23298 bp, 21 predicted proteins | sample YL17G12_20_MG_FD_203070 | JGI IMG/M metagenome (GOLD analysis project Ga0315291, IMG submission 203070) | Sediment microbial communities from Yellowstone Lake, YNP, Wyoming, USA - YL17G12_20 | ecosystem: Environmental > Aquatic > Freshwater > Lake > Sediment | place: USA: Wyoming | collected... | reverse complement strand
CGAGGCCATCCCATCCCTGGGGTCAAGACGATTCTTCCGGAACTGGCTTGACCCCGGGTGGGGCCATGTCGTGCCGACGTTTCTACCTTTCCAGGATGTCGCTTTTCAGAGGGTTTCTACAGAGCAACTGGCTAGAAAGATATTTGATCGGGGTCATCCGACCCATCTACAATGGTGGGAAGCGCGCATACTCGAAGGCATAAAGAGAAATGGGTCGGTCCAACATCCCCGTGATTGAAGACAGCCAGTCTTCTCGGTTCACACGCGGCTCGTTCTTGAGAGACTCTCTTGCGCCAGAGGACGCAGTGTGTCCCAGGTTAGGTTGGCGCTATGATTTGGGGAAAAGAAGGTCTAAGAGGTTTGATACTAGGTACACAGAAATTGGCTACTCTTCTTCAGAGCGGAGTTCCCAGTCCTCAGGCTTCTCATCATATCCGCGAGATTCCCAGTAGGCATCATTGTTTGGATTGCATTGGTTCGAACGGTTATCGTGGTCTGGACCCGTCATGTGTTGATCTCACCTCCTCTTCCTGATATGGAAGGTTGGTCTGACGGGCCGGATTGAAAACCTATGATCCCCGACTGTATTCTTGTGATTGATAGCGTTTGGACCCGTGCCTCTCGGGGAGGGGCAATGATGAGTTAGCCTTCTCGAATACTTGGTTTCTTCGTTGCATACCGCCCAACTTTGACCCACTAGAACCGCTCTCACACAAGATGAGGTATAGAAGGAAAGGAGACGATTCTTCGGAAAAGGCCATCGAGAGGTTCAGAATCCCCCGAAGTGCAACTCGAGGACGGGTGCACCACTGGTTGACGAAAAAGAGGACGCAAAAGGTTTTTGCCTCGGTACCAAGAACCCCCTGATCGATGAATAGCCAGTCTCGTCGGTTCACACACTGCTCAAGGCAGGAAAAGCCCATAGGGGAGGAAAGACGAAAAGGTTTAGTGGCTTGCTTGTAGAACCGCACACATCACGGCATTGGTTGCCACGGCCAATACGTTGTAAGACTTCCAAAGTCTGTGATATCAGGTGTCTGCCACGCGCCCACCGAAGGCCACTGATCTAGAGGCCATGGAGAGCCGTGCATAATCTCGGTCTCAGACCACCAAGCGACCACGCCCGGGATGCTCGCCAAGCTCATCGTTACGGTCAGGACTTGTCCATCCACGGTGAAGGAGTTGAGACTTGTCACCGCAAATGGCGGAGATTCACTCGTGCGGTCCACCAGGGCTGCGCTGAAGTGAGCGCCGTCCCAGAGAATGTAAACTGCGTAGGGCGCATAGTCGCAACCGTACAAAACCTCGGTGCTCAGATAGAAGCCCCATACCCATCTTGCCTCAGTGACGCCCTCAGGCAGCTTGCTGTCCGTTGTCAGCGGGGAATCTACTGTCAGACCCATGCTGATTGTGCCACTCTTGACCGAGACCCACCCTGAGCGAATGTCCAGGTAACCAGCATTTGAGATAGGGCAGTTGCCCGAATACCAGGAGTACGGATCTCCGAACTCGTGGCTTCCCTGACCAGCTGTGTACCAGGGCTTGCCGAGGTCCCCTTGCCTATCAGTGAACCAGACCGTTTTCGAACCAGCCGACACGGGCATTGCCAGCATCAGTGCAGCCACAAGGGTGCTTGCGACTGCTAAAGCTACTTTTCTCATTCCATCACCCCCTCCTCGAACCACCCCGAGGCACAGTCCTTGATAGCGACAGCCGGAGCCATATGCGCGCGTCTGGGGAACAGATGACATTGGGGTCACAAACGGACGGTAGGCTGACCTTTCAGTCCGACTTTGATTGACAGAACGGATATTCCCAAAGCAAGAATAGGGTGCTCAGCTTGCTGACCAGGATCATTGTATCCTGAGCCCGGAGTGCAGATTGTGCGTTCTAGCCTTCTTAGAAGGGCGCGTCCGGACCGCAGGCAACTTGTCTCGCCAGGTCGTATATATGCGTTCAAGATAGGCGAAATTGAGCATTACGGCCAGGACATCTTCATCCTCACCGATCTCTTTGAGCACCTTGCGTATCTCAGTCATCTTGTCCGACCAGAAAACCCACGTGAGGAAATTTGGGAGGTTGCTGAATGTCCTGACGTAATGGCCCTGGAACGGGTACTTAGAAAGCAGCCTCCTGCCGACTTCTCCTTTGTCAGCACCGTCCCTGAGGTTCACATGCATCACCAAGAACATATCTCCGCCTGAGGGGAGGTCCATAGGCACGTCCAAATCCAGCGAACCCTCGGATATCATGTCCTCCAGATGTCGCCTGACCGTCTTGGCCGAGACTCCAACCCTATCAGCGATATCCGCTGTTGATCTGCGCGCGTTGTCCTTGAGCGAAGCGATGATCTTGAGATCGAGGGGAGCGAGCTCCTTGTAGCTCTGCTTCCGCTTCCCTATTCCATCAACAGTATAGTCAGGCATTAGCCCGGCATCGAGAGAGTATATGCCCACAGTAGGCTCCGGCATCTCCGCTGCTCGTTTCACGAATTCGGCATAGCTGTCGAGTTCGGATATGTTTCTCAGCAACCCGACGACATAGAGGAAATTCCCTCCGGCGACGACGGCACGACGCGAGAATTCGCTTTCCTCCAATCTGTTCAAGGTTTCCTCGATCGATGCTGTCTTGGATCTACCAAAGACTACCACAGGGACCGCATCAAGATAAGGAATGGAAATGCCCGCAGTTGTGCCTTGGATTACCCCGATTTCCGTCAAGACTTGCATTCGATGGTGAACAGCTTGCCTGGAGATCCCAAGTCTCTTCGCAAGCTCCCGGAAATGCATCCTAGGTTCCGTAGATATCAGAAGCAATAGCTTCCTGTCAGTATCATCCATTTCCTTCAGATCGCCTAGGCCATGCGAAGTATTGAACCTTTCTCAGAAGAACCTGGATGCATGATCCCCAACGAGAGAACATTTTGTAGCGCGCTCTCTGAACCTTCTCGTTCACCAGGAAAGGAGATAGAAAGAGTTTTACCTCGGTACTAAAACCCCCTGATTGAGAAATAGCCAGTCACTCGGGTTCACATACGGTTCCCTGCAGAAGATCGACTCTTGCCTGTCTTTCAGGTTCGCGTTGCTCGCGTAAGCGCGGTGTCGTACGACTGCGAGGGTTCTCGTCAACTACCATGTGAGAGTTACTGCGGACATCTGCCCAGGGTTCGCCATAGCTTAATGCTCGGCCTTCTCCAGGATCTTGCACCTCTCGATCAGCTTGTACGGAAGTACTTCCACCCACAAGCTGTCGGACTCGTGGTCTCCGACCTCCGACGCAACGAAGAGGTATTTCCTCGTTTTTCGCACGACCATTCCCCAGCAACGTGTGATTCCGGGCTCCTCGATCTCTTGTACCTCGTCCATCGTAATCCGATCCATCGACGTGACATCACGCCATTCGATGGAAGCAACGTCGCCAATTCTGAGCTGCCTAGGAGAGACCTGGCGTGTTTTTCCACTCGGTCGCATGTTCATCATTCTGATTCCCTGTCTCCGTGCTAGCTCAGGCCAAGCCTTGGAATATGAGCCAGGTACGACTTCCGGAGATCGTCCGGGTCTATGTGGTAGTAGATGTCCATCGCGTCAGGGCGCGCGTCTCCTCTCAGCTCCTGTATGTGCTCTCTCGGCATCCCATTTCTCCGGAGATGAGTGGTGAACCAGTGTCTGCAGCAGTGGGGGGTGAAGCGGTCCTCCGTGTTTTCTGAATTCGGGTCATGTAGGCCGAGGTGTGCAGCATGCCTTGTCACGATGTCATAGACATGGTTCTTGTTGATGCGTCCCCCGGCCTCGGTCACAAACAGGGCCTGACAATCCGTCCTCGCATAAGCCTTCCGCATCCGCAGCCACTCTAACAGTACCTGCTTAGCCTCGTCATCAAAGAAGACGAGCTTATTGGTGCGTTTTGCTGTCGGCTTCAGCTTGATCGACATACCATCGAGGTCGACGTCCTGAACGTCCATCTTGACCAGCTCACCTCTTCTCACGCCGGTCTTCGCCAACAGGGTGACGATCGCCCTGTCCCGGGAGTTCAAGATCGAGTTGACCAGACGGGCCATCTGCTCTACAGTGATCAGCTTCCGGCCGCCGGTCTCCAATCCCTGGCCGTTCTTGTACCTCCTCAGGTAGCGCTTTCTGATCGTCGGAACGGGATTTGCGGGCACGAGATCCTCGAGCACGAGCCAATCGTAGAACGCAGAAATGGCTGAGAAGTGTGCCTTGAGCGTTGGGTAAGTGACCTTCCTCTCGTTGAGCAGGTAGTCGATGTATGCTTTCAGCACCGTTTTGTCCACCTGATCGAAGTCCTTGTTCTTGTCCGACAGGAACCTCAAGAAGATCCGTATCGCCGAGAGGTAGCTGAGGATAGAGCCGTGGCTCATGCCCATGAGAACGCAGTCCTCCTTGAACTCCTCAAGCCTGTCGCATGGCGCGCTCTCTGAGTTCGCGCTTTCTCCTTGAGCTGAGGAGATGCTTCCCCTTGCGTTTCTTTCCAAAGCACCACTTCCACTCCGCTATCCCGGCGGATTCGATCAGATGTATGTCCTGAAGCAGATTGAGAGACTGCCGAACCTTGGCTATGCGGTCATCGTCCGAGCTATCTATGCCCAGCTTCTCCAGAATGGTCGACCCCGAGACGAGTTCCGCAGTCCTGAGACGGAAGATGCCGAGGATCCTGCGGACCAAGGCGGTATCTATCGAGGATTTGGACGCCTTTTCAAGAGCCTGCGAGAACTGCTGGAGCTGCTCTTCTTTCTGTGCAAAGGCACGGCACATTATCTCGTATCTGTTCCCCAGCTCCTCAAGCTGTGTCTCCAGGGCCTTCGCTCTCTCCTCGAGCTTCCAAGCGGGCTCGATCCCGGAGGCGTCGCTCATGCGATGCCTCTCGACGACCTCGATGACATAGCGCGACAGAGACATGTCGGCCTCCCGGGCCGCCTGTTTCCACTCCTCCACGAGCTCCAAAGTGGGCAGATAGGTGTTGACGGTCCGCTCTCGAATCGTCTTGGTCTTGCCCTGATTGGCTCTCCCCCTTCGCATTGTTATCAGCTGGCTATATCAAGTGCGGCTATTTTAAGTTTAGGGGTAAAACAGGTGCTCCCGCCGGGATTTGAACCCGGGTATCGAACTTTCACCGGCCTGCCGCGAAAGCAGCCACGAGAGGCTCGAATGATTGGCCGGACTACACTACGGGAGCTCGGTGAATCCATCCAAAATGGATGGCCTTACATAAACGTTTGGAATCAGTTGCTAAACGTCCTCGTCGCCTTCGCGCCAGTCCAGGCCAGGAGTCCTCAGGCCCAGCTTCGGGGCGGGCTGGACTTTGCGCTTGTGAGATGTCAGCCTCACGATCTTCGCGACTCTCGCTACCTCTTTGATCGTGGTCTCGGCTCGCTCGGCAATCTCCGTCTCGGCCAGACCAAGCTCTATTCCGAACAGGATCGCGTCAAGCCTCTCGTAGGTGATTGCCATTTCTCCTTCGTCCGTCTGCCCTTTCCACAGGCCAGCAGAAGGCGCCTTCTTGATGATCTTGTCAGGGATTCTGATATACTTCGCGAGTTGCCGAACTTCCGTTTTGTACAGGTCACCGATGGGCTCCAGATCGGCTGCGCCGTCGCCGAACTTCGTGAAGTATCCGACAAGTAGCTCGCTCTTATTGCTGGTACCGACGACCAGCCTCCAATCGGTGTTGGCGTAGTGGTAAAGAACGATCATCCTGCTTCTGGCTTTGATGTTTGCCAGTGACTTCCTGTCGATCTTCTTCTTGATCGCTTTCCTGTAAGCTTCAACAGGACCGGTGATGTCGACGACCCTGTAATCCACCCCCTCGCGCTTGCAGATCTCCATGGAATCCAAGAGGTCTTCCTTCGGGGAATCCTTCTCAGGCATCAGGAGCGCCAGCACCTTCCTCTTCCCAACAGCCCGCGCACAGAGCCTCAGAACGACGGCAGAATCTATGCCTCCGCTCACGCCAAGAACGTAGCCTTTGGCAGCTGTCTTTCTCAGCTTCTCAGAGAGGAATTTCTCGATTATCTGCTCCGTCCCTTCTTTGAGCTTCGGGAGTATCATCGTGCTGGAATACCCCCGTCTGGATATATCGCTTATGGTCGGTCTGGCCTGATTGCCAAGGGAGAACCGTAATCTATCTGCAGGACCATTCGTCGTGTGATGGCGAAAATCGTTGTCACACTCGCCCAGCTCACTTGTCAGCTCCATGACAAGGAGGCCAACCTGAAGCGCATGAGGGACATCGTGCGTAAGACGAAGGGAAAGATTGTCATCTTTCCAGAGCTCAACCTCACAGGCTACATGCCTCGGGACGACCTGTTCGGGCAGGCGGAGACAGCCTCAAGCCCGATGATCAAGGCCATAGTCCGGCTCGCAAAGGACACCAAGAAAGACATTGTGTTCGGGGCTCCGATGAAGGGCGAACGATTGCCGGGCATCGTTTACAACTCATGTCTGCTCGCGGCGGGTACTGGCAAGCTCTTCAGATACGACAAGATGTACCTCCCAACATTCGGCCCGTTCGAGGAGAAGGTCTTCTTCGCCGAGGGGAAGGGGGTTGTGGTGGGTGATGGGCGCCATGCCCGGATCGGTCTGATGATTTGCTACGATATGTTCTTCCCTGAACTCGCCAAGCTTGAGACGTTGTTAGGAGCGCAGATACTTGTCAACATATCCGCTGCCCCTACAACATCGAGACCATTCTTCAGAAGAGTGATGCCTGGTAGGGCCGTGGAGAACGCCATCTTCGTTGCCTACAGCAATATGGTTGGAGTCCACGGCAGTCTCGTCTTCGGAGGGGGCAGCGTATTGTACGGTCCTCGTGGGGAGGAGATTGTGAGGGCAAAGGATCTTGAGCCAGACATTGTAGAAGCCGAGATCGACCTCGCTGATATAGATATCGCGAGGCGATTCCGCCCAGTTGTGAGGGATTCGCGGCCAGAGATACTGGATCAGATCGGGTCGTTTCTCAGAAGCGGCAGGACCGACTGAACTTGATGTGCTGGGGCGTCTTGTCGAGGGTAAATCGACACGCGGATATTCTTAAATAGAAACACCCTTTTGAAGGTAGTCAAGCTGAGGTGGCCCAGCTCGGTAAGGCGCGAGCCTGGAATCTGCTGTCCTTATGCCAGCAAGCTCGTGGCGCTCAGCGCCTCGGGAGTTCAAATCTCCCCCTCAGCGCTTTTGGCGACATACTAGCTAAATACCGTTCAGTCTATTTCCTGTAAAAGCTCGGAGGATTCTGGCGGAGAAATGAATGATAAGAGTCCTGCACGTCGATGACGAAGTCGAGTTCCTTGATCTGGTCAGCTTCTTCTTGAAACGAGAAGGTGATTTCGAGGTCGACACGACAACCACCGCTGAGTCGGCCCTCGAGAAGATGCAATCTGAGAACTACGACGCAGTCGTAGTAGACTACAGCCTTCCGGGGATGGATGGTATAGAGCTGCTCAAGATCCTCAGGGCAAAGGGTCTGCAGATTCCTTTCGTTCTCTTTACAGGTAAGGGGAAGGAGGAGACGGCCGTTCAAGCCCTTAACTGCGGTGCGGATTTCTACCTCCAAAAGGGTGCAAGCACTCAGCTGCAGTTCACAGAGCTTGCGAACATGTTGAGGAAATCTGTCCAGAGCAATCGCTCGGATGCGGCCGCTCGTGAGGGGGAGAGGTTCCTTTCGAGCGTGTTCTCGAGCATCCAGGATGGCATAAGCGTCATTGACAAGGATTTGAACATCCTTCGTGTCAACCAGACTATGGAGGACTGGTATTCGCACAAGATGCCACTGGTCGGCAAGAAGTGCTACGATGCCTATCACGGCGGACAGGCACGATGCGATTCATGTCCGAGCTTAAGGACAATCGAAAGTGGGAAGTCGGCGTACGAAGTTGTTCCGAAGACCGGTCCAAAAGGCGAAATCGTCGGATGGCTAGACCTCTACAGCTTTCCAATGAGGGACAGCAGGACGGGCGAATTGTCAGGGGTCATAGAATACGTCCGAGACATAACCGACCGCAGGAAGACGGAGCTGGAGCTTCACGACGCACTAGAGCGATACAAGGAGCTACAGGGGATCATAGACAAGAGCCCCGCAGTCCTGGTGCTCTGGCGTCCGGAGCCAGGCTCTCCGGTCACATTCGTATCTGATAGCATCGCGCAGTTCGGATACAAGCGCGAGGACCTGATGTCTCGTCGATACGTCTACGACGACATCATTCACAAAGACGACCTCGACCGCGTTAATGAGGAATTCTGGGGGTTGGTTGGGAAGGGTGCCAATGATTTCCGGCAAGAGTATAGAATAGCCACCCCATCGGGCGAAGTGCGATGGGTCGAAGACCACACATATGTGCGCAAAGGATCCGACGGCAACCCCATCCTTTTCGAAGGCCTGATAATAGACGTGACAGCTCGAAAGCTCGCTCAGGAGAAAGGGGAGGAGCTCGGGTCGAGGCTGCAAGCGATTGTCGAGGCCTTCCCCGACCTGTACTTCCATGTCGATGCTCATGGAACTATCCTCGACTTCAATGCCGGGCGCATCGCTGATTTCTATGTTCCTCCTCAGAAGTTCCTGGGAAGGAAGATGCAGGAAGTCCTTCCTCCTGACGTCGGGAAGATGTACGGAGATGCATTCGACGAAGTCCTGAAGACGGGTCGAATCGTGGCTCGGGAGTACTCCCTCGAGATCCAGGGCGAGACTCGGTTCTTTGAGGCAAGGCTTGCTCCCATCGCGAAAGAACAAGTCCTCATCGTCGTGCGAAACATTACAGCTAGCAAACGGGCCGAGGAAGCCCTGGAAGTCGCCAACCAGAAACTGAACCTGTTGGGCCAGGTGACCAGACACGACGCCATGAACCAACTCGCGGTCTTGATGGGATGGCTGGAGATTGCCCAGGAGTCTGTCACAGAACCGCCTGTACAAGATTACATCAAGAACATGAGAACTGCGGCAGAGACAGTCATCAAACAGCTCGACTTCACTGGAGACTATCAGAAGATGGGAGTCGCAAAGCCTGAGTGGATTGATGTCAAAACCGCCTTCTTGAACGGCATCGCAGGGTTCAGCCCAAGCAAACTCGCCAAGTCAGTTCATGTCGATGGGCTTCGGGTCTACGCTGACACGATGTTCGAGAAGGTCTTCCACAATCTGGCTGACAACTCGATCCGACATGGCAAGAAGGTCACAGAAATTCGAGTCCACTACAAGATGCAAGGGAATGACTTGTTGTTGTTCTACGAGGACGATGGTGTTGGCGTACCTGCCGATGAGAAAGACAGGATCTTTCTCCGGGGTATGGGCACTCACACTGGCTTTGGCCTGTTCATGGTCAGAGCTATCCTGGGAATTACCGGCATCACAATCGAGGAGAACGGAAAACCAGACCATGGCGTTCGGTTCGAGATGCGTGTGCCCTACGGCAGTTACAAGACTGGCAATATTAGTTAATACTCCGAGTCTCTCCGAGACTGTTGGTGGCCATCATGATGGCTGGGGAAGGGATCTCGAGAACGCCGCTCTCGCAACGCTCTCCAGAGCAAATCATCGAGGCCGAACTCTCTTGGATCTCAAGCATGGTTCTGTTCTTCTCGACCGTCTACGCTGTGCTCAAACTCGATATTTTGTGGATCGCCTTTGGGATCGCGGCAATATCGCTCTACATCCTGCCAATCATCTCGATGCGAGACCCATTCAGGGCGCTTCCCTGGGAGATGACGATCCTTCTTTCCGCTCCAATGCTCCTCCACATCTCCGAGGGTTCGCGCGCGCTAATGCAGCACGTCGCTTGGTGGAACGATTTCACCTCCGTTGCGTTCGCCTTCTCGCTCGCTACGATCGGCTTTCTCCTGACTGTGGAGCTGCAGATGTACACGAGCGTGAAGATGAATCGTCCTTTCGCCGTGTTCTTCGTGATAATGTTCACCGTGGCAGTTGCTGGCTTCTGGCAGGTCGGCGAGTTTGTCGGGGACCAGATATCGGGCACCAGCCATCTGGGAACCAATGCAGACGTGATGAAGATTCTCGTTTGGAGCTTTGCTGGTGGCATGATCATGGGATTCGTCTACGACCTGTACATCCGGGCGATGTCTGAGAGCCGACGCAAAACCCTCGGCCTCATCCATCTGTGGGAGGTGACGGATTGGAGGAGAAGCTGAAGCTTATCTCCCGCGGCATGCAGGCCGGAATGGTCGGCATAGCCGTCGCAGGAGTTGTCACCGGCAACCTGACGTGGGTTCCCGCCGCATTGATATCGCTATTTTTTGCCGAGATCCCGTCTCTGCTTCGCAGAGACATGCACCTTGTTCTGCCATTGGAGATCAACTTATGGATTGTTTTAGCCCTCTTTCTCCATGTAGCCTCCGGCTTCTCAGGCTTCTACGACCATGTTCCCGGGTGGGATCACATCACGCACATGATGTCCGCGTCCTTGATCGGGGCGCTCGGTTTCGTGGTCGTGGTGACGATCGACAAGTACGTCGACAGCATCTATCTGCCCCGGCCGTTCCTCGCTTTTTTCGTCGTGACGTTCACAATGGCGATGGGTGTGATGTGGGAGATCATGGAGTACGGGAACGACGCACTGACCGGCAGCCACCTCCAGTACAGCCTTGCCGATACGATGTATGATCTCTTGTTCGATGGGTTTGCAGGAATCGTTGTCGCCATCGTGGGGGCGCAGTATCTGACCCGTGTCACTCCCGAGCATTTTGTGGAGTCTCTTAATGTCGAAGGAACCAAAAGACGCATAGGCGTTCTGGGCAAGAGACGAAGCGCGAGGCCATGATTCAGAAAACGCCTCTCTTAAGTCTATTCTCGGCCAGTTCAAGATCTCCGGGATTGTTGAGGTTCCAGAAACTCTCGAGTCTTGGGTCGGTGACGCGAACAATGTCCTCGTCGACGTATTCCAGGTCGAGCATGTCATATGCGTCCACTGGCTTGCGTTTGCCCTCATCCAGCGCTTCCGAGAACGCCGCGAGACACTTGATCCTTCTGTAGACGCCGTGAAGCGGTTCGAAGTTCTCTCCGATCCTGGGTACCGCGCCGTCTCTCTTACTGGCGAGGGAGATGATCGACCTGCATACTTCATCTTTCAAGAACGGGGTGTCGCAGGGGCTGACCAGGACATATTCCCCTCTGGCTGCGGTGAATGCGGTGACGAGTCCTTCGAGGGGGCCGATCTCGGCTCTCTCATCCTCCGCTATCACAAATCCGCCTCCAAGAGTTTCTCGATACCTCTCTGACATGCCCCTGGCGACGGCGATGACGACTTCGTCGACCAGGCCCCCCATGGTGCGCGCGACATGGGAGATGAGCGGCTCGCCTCCGAGCAGAGCAAGTCCTTTCTCCTCTCCCATACGAGTACTCCTTCCGCCTGAAAGGATGGCCCCAGAAAGCATCGGTCAAAGTGAAGCGAATCAATGGTAATCAAGGTATCTCGGCGATGCCAGCCAAAAAGGTTATTATCGGCCATCATCTTCGCAAGTCAGCTGGTATGTTAAGATGCCCAAGATCACGATGACTCAAGGTGCGGGCGGGGAGCGGATGCAGGAGTTCATCCGCGAGTTCGTGCTGAAGGAGTTGGACCACGATTTCGGGGAGATACCTCTAGCCGCCTTGGACGACGCGGCAATCATCGACGGGATCGCGTTCACCACTGACTCTTACACGGTCAAACCGCTCTTCTTCCCGGGCGGGGACATAGGGGTCCTGTCCGTCGCGGGGACGGTGAACGACCTTTCGGTCATGGGCGCGACACCGTTCGCTCTCTCGTGCGCCATGATAATCCAGGAGGGGTTCTCCGGCGAGGAGCTCCACAAGATCATGAAAAGCATCAGCGCGACGGCAAAGAAGGCCGAGGTCAAGGTCGTGACTGGTGATACCAAGGTCGTGGAGAAGGGCGCGGTGGACGGCCTGTTCATCAACACGAGCGGGGTGGGGAAGAGGTCTAAGCACCTGAACCACAACATCCGCGAGGTGAGGAAGCACAGGAAGTTCAAATGGGACTGGCCGAACGATTCAGCCGTGGGAGAGGGGGATGTGCTGATCACCTCGGGGGCGATAGGCAACCACGGGGTGGCGATACTCTCTTTCCGGGAAGGATATGGTTTCGAGACGACGGTCAAGAGCGACGCTGCGCCTCTGAATCATCTTATTGCTGCCGGGTTGAAGGTCGGTGGCATCACCGCGATGAAGGATCCGACAAGAGGCGGATTGGCGAACCTGCTCAACGAGTGGGCGGACAAATCGGAGATAGGCATCGTCGTCAGGGAGGAGGACATCCCGATTGATGACGCGGTCCTATCTGCGTGCGAGATGCTGGGGATAGATCCGCTGGAAGTCGGGAACGAGGGCAAGGTCATAATCGCGGTTGTTCCGGAGAAGGCGGAGGCGGTCCTCAAGTCGATCAAGGCAAAGCCCGAAGGGAAGAAGGCAAGGATCATCGGCGAGGCGACCAAGGAAGTCCGAGACGTCATGATGGAGACTCACACCGGCGGGAAAAGGGTAATCGAACCGCCGGTCGGGGATCCAGTGCCGAGGATCTGCTAGAATACGAATCGTCCGGATCAAGAGACTATCCTCGATATCGTTCATCTGCATGGAGCCGTGTGCATGCTCAAATGTCTGGCCATCATTCAATCAGAAGATTATTGCACCGTGCTAGACTCATTTTTCTTGCGCAGGCGGACAGGAGCCAGTTCGTGCCCGAACCTGCCGTCGTCGGATTGAAGCCAGACTGTGAAGCGAAGCTTTAATTCCCCAGAGCTCCCAGTGTATAGGAGCAGTGAGCATTTGATTGAAGGGAACGTGGTAGATGTCCGCAACAAGAAAGTATTCAAAGCTAGAATATCCCACGAAGACGGCGTCATAACGAGCGTGGAGGAAGTCTCTGGCGACTATGAAGGCTATCTGATCCCCGGACTGATTGATTCACACATCCACATCGAGTCGTCGCTTCTGTGTGCTTCGCGATTCGCTGAGGCGGCCGTGCCCCACGGGACCACGGCAGTAGTCGCCGCTCCGCACGAGATTGCGAACGTGCTAGGTTTTTCAGGCGTTGAGTACATGACGAAGGATTCCAAAACGGTCCCACTACGGGTCTACTTCACAGCTCCTTCATGCGTGCCCACCACTCCTTTCGAAACATCTGGAGCGACCTTTGGCCCAGTGGAGATAGAGCAGCTACTCGCTCGCGATGAATTCGTTGCTCTGGGAGAGATTACGAACTACCCAGGTGCGATAGCTCATGATCCGGAAGTTATGGCGAAGATCGAGGTGGCCAGGAGGCTTCACAAGCCAGTCGATGGCCATGCCCCTCTGCTGAGCGGGTCCAGGCTGAAAGAGTATGTGAGTCTGGGCATTTCCACGGACCATGAATGCACATCATCCAAGGAGGCAAGCGAAAAAGCCGCACTCGGAATGCTCGTGATGGTAAGGCAGGGCAGCGCGTCGAGAGATCTCGAGGCTCTCGTGCCGTTCTCAAGAAAGCACGAGTTTCTACTCGTGTCCGATGACATCAATGTCTCTGACCTTATCCAAGGCCATCTGGACAAGACCCTGGCCCAGGCCGTTGGTTTGGGAGTCGACCCAATACATGCCCTCCGAGCAGCGACCATAAATCCGGCTCTTCACTATGGCCTTCCCCTCGGAGCGATTGAGGAGGGAAGGAGAGCTGACATCGTCAAGGTGAGCAATCTCGAGTCATTCAATGTCGATGAGGTGTATATCGGAGGGGAGATGGTTTCGAGCAAAGGGGTCCCCAGATTTGAAGTTAGGCCGAAAGAGATAGTCACTCAGTTCGTGCTCCAGCGGAGAGTGCCCTCAGACTTCGAAGTGATGACGACGCTTCTGTCAGTGAATGCGAAGGTCATCGGTCTGGTCGAGAATGAAATCGTCACTGAGAGTCTTTTAGCGAAGCTGCATTCTGAGAATGGGAAGGTTATGCCAGACATCGAGAACGACATCCTGCGGATATCAGTCGTGAACAGGTATCGGGACGCACCGGTCAGCAACGGCTTCGTCAAAGGCTTCGGTTTGAAGAACGGCGCGATTGCATCGAGTGTCGCTCACGATTCACACAACATCATCGTTGTCGGCGCAAATTCCGATGACATGGCAATCGCGGTGAACACGCTCGTCGAAGAGGGCGGAGGATTATGTGTCTGTTCAGCTGGACAGTGCTCGATGCTGAACCTGCGGGTTGCTGGCTTGATGTGCACAAAGCCGGCTCATGAAGTCATGCGTGTGCTCGATACGCTGCTGGAGAAGGTGAGGGCATTGGGCTGCCAGGTCCGCAATCCTTTCATGACTCTGTCGTTCTTGAGCCTCTTGGTCATACCGAAGCTCAAGCTGGGCGATAAGGGACTGTTCGATGTAGAGCGCTTCCAGCTCGTGGACGTCATCACCGCCTAGACCATCCTTGGAACATCGGAAGGGCAAGTGCAGACGAATCAGGATCTTTCCCCACTGCTGGTCAAATCTTTCTCTCCAGCCACTTGCTCATCACGATGTAGTCTCCGCCCCACAGATGCTGCTTCAGAGATCCCTCAGGAACCATGCCCCACTTCAGATAGAGGCCAATTGCGGGTATATGACTGTTGGATATGAACAGCGTCACCTTGTGACATCCTCTCTTGCGCATCTGGCTCTCGACAGCAGCGACGAGTTTCTTGCCTATGCCCTGACGATGAGATTCAGGAGAGACGGCAAGCCAGTCGATTCGAGAGACTCCACCCAGGACTTGTCCTAGAGCTATGCCGGAGATTTCGCGTCCCTTCAGCGCAAGGATGCAGTAGTGGCTCGGGTCCTTGAGGGCCAGATCGAGTGTTCTTGTTGCGGTTGATATGAAATGGTCGAGTGATTCCCTCGAATAGCCTCCCTTTGAGTGGGTCTTGGCCGTCCATCTCATCATTCTCGAAACGAATCGAGTCGCTTTTCCCAGGTCCTTTTTCTCTAGCTTTCTGATGACAATTGGAGAGTCTGACACATTCTTCGCCGCGTTTCCTCTTCCCTAATCGCGTTTCCATCCCTATGGTTTTTTCTGACGGTGAGCCGCGTGGGAGCTCGGATGTCTGGCCAATCCTCAATCAAGCGACTGTTGCACCTAGCTAAGCTCCCTCTCCACCTGTTCCACTATCCTCGGTAGCGCCTTCGCCACCTTCGGAGTTAGTTTCTCGCTGACATTGACCAGGTCTTCCGCCTCAACCGCGAAGAAGACGACCTCCTTGGGCATCTCCTTCGGCACGAGCTTCCTTCCCAGGGCAAGTGCTGTCGCGATGTTGATCCCGTGCGGAGATGATCCGTGGATGGACTTCTCGAAATCCTTCTCCTCGAGGATGTGCAGTTCGCCAGGTTTCCCCTTCGTCGTCTGGATCGCGTCTATTATGACGACCTTGTCATAACCACGGACCACATCGAGCAGCTCCAGCCCGCTCGCTGCAAGTTCATCCACGTCGACCCCGGGCATCTTTCTCTTCTTGAGCTCGCGCGCGACATGGATGCCTACACCATCATCCGAGAGGATAGGATTGCCCACACCGAGGATTAGCACTTTCACAGGAATCCGAAGGGGCTCGGCCATAATAATCCTGACTCTGACACCGTGAATGGAATGAAAACGATATATGAGGGGAAAGCCCCCTCGTGAAATCTGTTTAGAAGTTTCTCTGTGTCGTCTGGATGGACCCGTCCTTGCGCCTGACCGTCACTTCGAGCGCTGGCCCTCCGTTGAGCGAGTGCGTGCCGCAAGAGTTGCATGGGTCGTAGCACCTGAAGGCCATCTCGACCTTGTTTAGCAGGCCCTGCGATACCTCGCCGTTCTTGATGAGCGCCTTCGCAGCCTGCTTCACGCTCGTGTTGATCGCTGCGTAGTTGTTCGTCGTGGCGACGACCATGTTGATCTTGGTGCACAGGCCGTTCTTGTCCGAGGCATAGTGGTGTATGAGCGTGCCCCTCGGCGCCTCGACTATCCCTACGCCCTCCTTCGGCTCCTTGTACGGGCCTCTGATGTCGTCGCTCGTGATGCTCTTGTCGCTCGCCAGCTCCAGCATCCTCTCCGTGGCATACTGCAGTTCGATCACCCTCGCCCAGTGGTACGCCAGCGTTTGGTTCACCGGCCCGGTCACTCCGAGATCCTTCACTGTCTTCGCGAGGAACTCGTACTCTTTCTGCGCCAGCGGGGTCGTGTAGCCGTTACAGACATTGATCCTTCCCAGCGGGCCCACTCTGTATATGCCGCTTTCAGGCCCCGTCACGAAGCCTTTCCACCCGATCTTCTTCAGATAGGGCATCTTCATGTAGGTCCAGGGCTCGACATGCTCTGCTATGACGTCCAGGTACTCGCTGGGCTTGAACCTCAGAAACTCCTTGCCCTGCTGGTCGACGACTCTGATGTCGCCGTCGTAGAAGTTGCTCTTGTTGTTCTTGTCGACCATGCCCATGTAGTACGTGTTGAGGTAATACGCGTCCTGGTTCAGCACGAGGTCCATGTAGTCCTTGTTGGCCAGCACGATGTCGTGGAAGAGCTTGATCGTGAACTTTCCGAACTCGACGCATGACTTCGCCATGGTCTCCATTTGGACGCGCTCCTCCTCGCTGATCTGCTTCGAAACGCCTCCGGGCAGGCCGAACACAGGATGTGTCGCCCTGCCGCCTACGATCTCCTGCACCTTCTGGCCATAGGACCTGTGCTTGATGACCTCGGCCCCGATCGGGACGCCGACCGCATCCACGACTCCCAGGACGTTCCTCTTCATCGAGGGGGCGGACGGTCCGAGGACGAAGTCCGGTGCCGCCAGAGCGTAGAAGTGCGCTATGTGGCTGTGGGTGTACTGTCCCATGTAGAACAGCTCCCTAAGCTTGATCGCCGTGGGCGTCGGCGTCGCGCTGAAGACCGCATCGAGTGTCTTCGTGCTCGCGAGGTGGTGCGCCGCCGGGCATACGCCGCACAGCCTGTTGGTCAGCACTGGCAGCTCCATGACATGCCTGCCGATGCAGAATCTCTCGAAGCCTCTCAGCTCAGGGACCTGCAAGTACGCGTTCTCGACGTTTCCAGCAGCGTCGAGGAATATCTCGATCTTGCCGTGGCCTTCGAGCCTCGTGATCGGGTCTATAGTGATCTTCCGCTCCTTTGTCTTCGTTGTTATATCGTTGATGATAGGTCCTGCCATCTAGCTCACCGCCTTCCTTCTGCCCCTTTCGGTCACAGACCTCTTGAGCATGGACTTGGGCAGCGTGAACGCATAGAAAGTCCCGAGCGGGTCCTTGACCTGCATCATGAGCGTCATTATCTGCTCCTCGCTCAACTGTGATTCCGTATCTGTTATGTTCAACAGCGATGCCAATGCGCTCAACATGCTCGCGCCTTGCTCCATGACGCCCTTCGTCGGGCCCATGCAGCCTCTGCACGGCATCTGGGCGTTCGGGCACATGGCTCCGCAGCCTGCTCGTGTCGCAGGGCCTATGCAGATGATGCCCTGGTCCAGCAGGCACTTCTTGGGGTCGGGCTTGATCTCGTACGCTTGGTAGATCTTCTCGATCCTCCTGCCCTTCTCGACCCTCTCCCTATTGCACTCGTCGCAAAGGGTCTTGTCGGAGGCGATGACCGTTCCCTTCGGCGGGAGCGGTGTGCCCTTGGTCACATACTGTGCCACTGCCTCCACAGCCATCGCGATCAGGTTGACCGTTGGCGGGCACCCGGGCATGAAGTAGTCGACATCCACGACCTCGTCCAGCGTCTTGACTGAGTCGTAGAACTCCGGGAGCTCGAGCTCTCCCTCCTTGACCTTCGTGTGGTGTTGCGGCGTCACGAAGTTCGGGTTGTCGGTCGATTGTGTGTTCTTGTAGACCGTTTCGAAGATCTCCTTCTTGTTCGTCACGTTCGCGAGCCCAGGCGTCCCGCCGAAGCACGCGCACGAGCCGAACGATATCATGACGACCGACTTCTGGCGCAGGACCTTGGCGACGTGCTCGTTCTCGCTGTTCCGTATGGCGCCGTTGTAGAAGCTGACGGTGATGCTCTTGTCGGGCATCGCTTCGATATCCTTGAGCTTGCCGTCGAAGCCGATTGGCCAGAACACCACATCCGCTATCGCGTGTACATCCAGTATCTTCGCGTCTATGTCCAGGAGCGCGACGTCGCATCCTCCGCAGCCCGCTCCCCAGTATTGTGCGATCTTGATCTTCTCTGCCATCTCAGCTCACCCCTTTCTCCTCAGGTTGTGCCTTCTTTGGAGCCGCCGAGTATTGCGGGGACTGGCCCTTCATACCCACCTGCTCGACCAGCCTCCATTTCTTGAGGGCGATTATGTGCTTCACGATCTCCGGCTTCGCGATGCCCGTGGCATCGTGCAGCTCGTGGACCGTCCTTGGGCCGCCCTCCATCTCTTGGAGCAGCAGGTTCCTCTCAAGCTCCACGCCTGCTGCCTTCTGGACTATGAAATCGTACCTCGGTCCCGTGATGGCCTCGCCGAATACGTTCCCAGTAGTGGTCAGCTGCCCCTTCTTTCCGAGGAGCCATCTGACCCTCTCGCCCTCGACCGTCCTCAGTGCCGCGCGTATCTTGGCCTCCCGCAGGGACATCTTCAGTCACCTCTGTGCATCGGGGAAGGCCCGAGTTCCTTGATCGTGTTCGTGAAATCGACTATGGTCTTCTGGAACTTCTCGCCCTCGCCCGCGGAGACCCACTCTAGCCTGAGCCGGTCGGTATCGTATCCGAACTGCTGGATGAGCATCTTCAGGAGGGCTATCCTCCTGCGGGTCCTGTAATTCCCGCCTATGTAGTGGCAGTCCGCCGGGTGGCAGCCTGCGACGAGAACTCCGTCGACTCCCTTCTGGAAGGCCCTCAGGACGAACTCGGGGTCGACTCTGGCAGAGCACATGACCCTGATGGTCCTGAAGTACGGAGGCATCTGGAGCCTGCTGACACCAGCTAGGTCCGCGCCTGCGTACGAGCACCAGTTGCAGCAGAAGACCAGTATCTTCGGGTCGGGTTCCTTCGCTGCTCCTTCTGCGTGTGGACTCGCGTGGTGCGTAGCTTCCGAGCTCATTGTTTCGCCTCCTGTTTCAGCTTCGGCTCTTCAAGCATGGCGTCTATCATGGCGTAGATCTGGTCGTCTCTGTAGCCCATCTGAGTGAGCGCGCCGGACGGGCATGCTCCTACGCATGCGCCACAGCCCTTGCAGAGACCCACGTTGACCTCAACGATCTTCTTCTTCGGGTCCTTCTTGTCCGGTAGTACTTCGAGAGCCTTGTACTCGCAGATCGGAACGCATATGCCGCATCCGTCGCAGAGCGTCTCCTCGATCTTCGCGACTATGCCCTCCGCCTCGAGCTCGGTCTTCGACAGCACCGTCGTGGCTCGGGACACTGCCGCGAGCGCTTGCGCGATGCTCTCGTCGACGAACTTCGGGCCATGCGCGAGACCGGCCAAGTAGATGCCCTCAGTCGCGAAGTCGACAGGCCTGAGCTTCATGTGCGCCTCAAGGAAGAAACCCTCCTTGGTCTGGGGAACCTTGCACATCGGTGCGAGCGTTCCCGCGTCAGGCTGCGGCCTCGTGCCGCTCGCAAGTACGAGGTAGTCCGGCCTCAGCGTGAGCTCTTTGCCCGTGTCCTCGTCCTTCACCTTGACTTCGAGCTTGCCGCCCTTCTCATCGACCTTCGGCTTGTCCTTGTCCTCGAACCTGATGAAGGTCACGCCCAGCCGGCCGGCCTCCTTGTAGTACTTCTCCCTAAATCCGTATGTCCTGATGTCCCTGTACAGTACGAAGACCTTCGCGTTCGGATCCTTCTTCTTGATCTCGATCGCAGCGGTCATCGTCCCCGTGCAGCACACTCGAGAGCAGTTGGGATGTCCCTCCTCTCTCGAACCGACGCATTGTATGAACACGTACTCGTTGCCCTTCGCCTCGCCCTTGTGGAGCTTTTCCTTGAGCTCGAGCAGGGTCATGACGTTCTTGTTCTTGCCATACAGGTACTCGCCATCTGGCTTGTACTCCTGTCCACCGATCGCAAGTATGACCGCGCCGTGCTCTATCTGCTCTCCAGACTCGAGCGTCGTCTTGAAGTTGCCAACGTACCCGTCGATAGCCTTGATCTTCGCGCCCGTGTAGACGGTTATGTTCGGGTTGGCGGAGATCTCCTTGTCGAGTTTCTTGACGAACGCCAGCGGGTCGTCGCCCGATGGCAGGTAATAGAGCTTCTTCGTGTTACCGCCCAGCTCCTTCTCCCTCTCGACCAGGCTGACCTTGAATCCCTGCTTGGCCAGCTCGAGCGCCGCCGTCATGCCGGTAACTCCTCCGCCGATAACCATGGCGGCCTGGTTCACCTTTAGCGTCAGGTTCTGGAGCGGCTCAAGCAGCCTGGACTTGGCAACAGCCATGCGCACAAGGTCCTTCGACTTCTTCGTCGCGGCCTTGGGCTCGTGCATGTGTATCCACGAGCACTGGTCCCTGATGTTCGCCATCTCGAACAGGTAGGCGTTCAATCCAGCTTCCTTGATGGTGTTCTGGAACAGAGGCTCGTGGGTCCTCGGGGTGCAGCTCGCGACCACGACCCTGTTGAGCTTGAGCTCCTTGATCTTCTCCTTTATCTTCTCTTGAGTGTCCTGGGAACATGTGTACAGGTTCTGCTCCGCGTACACGACGTTCGGGAGCGTCTTGGCATACTCCATGACCTCGGGGACCTTCACGACGCCGCCGATGTTGACTCCGCAGTGACAGACGAACACTCCTATCCTGGGTTCCAGACCCTCCACGCTGGTCTCCTTGGGGTACTCCTTCTTGGTGACCAGTGTGTTCCTGGCAGGAGCTATCACGGTGCCCGCCTTCGCGGCCGCCCCGGACGCCTCTGCCACTGTCATCGGGATGTCCTTTGGCGACGAGAACGCGCCGCTGACGAATATCCCGGGCCTGGAGGTCTCGACGGGCGTGAACGCGCCCGTCTGGGCGAACCCGTCGTCGTTCAGCCTGAACTTCATGATCCTGCTGAGGCTCTCTGCGTCTGCTGGGGGCCTGAGCCCGACGGCCAGCACGACCATCTGGAACTCCTCCTCCTTCGGTTCGCCACCCTCGACGTACTTTATCTTGAGGTTCTTGGTCTTCGGGTCCTCGCTTATGGCCGCGACCCTCGAGCGAACGAACCTGATGCCCCACTCGTTCGCTGCGCGGTTGTAGTACTCGTCGAACTCCTTGCCGAACGCCCTCATATCCATGAAGAATATGCTCGGCTTGACCTGGGACGTGTGCTCCTTCGCGATCACCGCTTCCTTGATCGAGTACATGCAGCAGACGCTCGAGCAGTATTCGTTCCCGCAGTGCTCGTCCCTCGAGCCAACGCACTGGATGAACGCTATCTTCTCCGGGATGTCTCCGTCCGAAGGCCTCAGGATTGTGCCGAAGTATGGCCCTGTGGCGGACATGATCCTCTCGAACTCGATGCTCGTGACAACGTTCTGGTAGACGCCGTAGCCGTACTCGGTCTTCAGGCGCGCGTTGAACTCATCGAAGCCAGGCGAGAGTATGATCGACCCGACCTTAATCTCCAGGATCTTCTCCTTCTGGTCGTACTCGACCGCCTTGGCCTTGCACTCCTCTGCGCATATGCCACAGCCGATGCACTTCTCAGCGTCGATGGAGTACACCAGCGGGACCGCCTGCGGGTACCGGACGAAGATGGCCTTTCTGATCTTCATCCCCTCGTCGTACTCGTTCGCGGTCTCGATTGGGCACTTCTGGGCGCAGCTGCTGCAGCCCGTGCACTTCTTGGGGTCTACCCTGAGCGAGCGCTGCTTCACGGTCACGTTGAAGTTGCCTTCCTCGCCGTCCACGATCGCGATGTCCGCATTCGTTATCAGGTCGATGTTGTGGTGCCTACCTGTGGCGACGAGCTTGGGCGCCATGATGCACATGGCGCAGTCGTTGGTCGGGAATGTCTTGTCGAGCTGGGCCATCGTTCCGCCGATGCTCGGCTGCTTCTCGACCAGGTACACCTTGTATCCGGAATCTGCGAGGTCCAGGGCGGACTGCATCCCTGAGATGCCGCCTCCCACCACCATGACCGCGCCGATCTTGTCACTTGCTGCCATCACTGCTCACCTCCGATTTCAATGGTTCTGTATGTAGGAGTGAAGCCCTCCGGGTGATCCATTGAAAGAAGGTTCTTTTGCCTCAGTACGACTATGTGCTTCAATACCCGATCCGTCGGAACATTCATCTTCTTCGAGAGGTCCTTCACGGACACCTTGTTGTTCTTCGTAAGTTGAAGGATCATTGATCTCTCGTATTCCTCCTTTGTGGCATTGTACATGACGTCCAGAAGCTTCTCTTTGCCCAGTTTGTCGCCGTAGACATTTCCCTCTTCGACGATCTTCAGCTCATTGCTCACGAGGGCCCTCAATCTGAAATCGCTGAGGGCACTGCGTACTGCCACCAAACCATCCATTATCTCTCCCGCGTTGCTTGGGCCTAGCTTCTCAAGTACTCCTGTGAAGTCTTTGACGAGATCAGCGAATCGTTGTCCCTCAGAAGCACTCACCCATTCAAGTTGCACCCGCCGTGGGTCAGAACCTGCAAGCTCAAGAATCCTCTTCGTGAGGTCAATCTTATAATTAGCTTGGAGGTTGCCAGTCACATAATGGCAATCTCCGGGATGACATCCCCCGATGAACACACCATCTGCACCTTGAATCAAAGCTTCAACTATGAGGACAGGATCAACCCTGCCTGAGCACATCACGCGAATTGTTCTAATGTTCGATGGGTACTGGAATCTCGAGACTCCTGCCAAATCCGCACCTGCATAACTACACCAGTTGCAGAGAAAGCCCACAATGCGAGGTTCGAAGGTCATTTAGACCCCCTCCTTCACGCCATTAATTTCTTTGACAGCATTTGCAACCTGAGCAATGAGTTGCTCATCGGTGAAACCGGGCAACCGTATAGCTCTCTCCGGACACGATGCAACACAAGTGCCACAGCCCTTGCACAAGACGATATTTGTTTTTGCCTTACCCTCTGCAGTTTTCTCCATTGCACCATATGGGCAGATTGTCACGCAAGTACCACAGCCTGTGCATTTCTCTTCGTTCACCTGGGAGACTATTCCTTCAACCTCGTAGAAGTCTTTCGAAAGAATGGTTGATGCACGTGCGACTGCCGCCGATGCCTGCGCGATGCATTCTTCTATGAATCTGGGCGAGTGAGCGAGTCCGCAGAGATAGATACCGTCCGTTGCAAAGTCCACGGGACGCAGTTTCATGTGTGCCTCAAGGAAGAATTTATCCTTGCTCAGTGGTACCTTGAGAATCTT
>Ga0315291_10002655_pt1 | contig 23303 bp, 12 predicted proteins | sample YL17G12_20_MG_FD_203070 | JGI IMG/M metagenome (GOLD analysis project Ga0315291, IMG submission 203070) | Sediment microbial communities from Yellowstone Lake, YNP, Wyoming, USA - YL17G12_20 | ecosystem: Environmental > Aquatic > Freshwater > Lake > Sediment | place: USA: Wyoming | collected... | reverse complement strand
AAACCGTCGTCCCTTTTACCGCATTACCCTTTCACCCTTCCACCCTTCCCTTACACCCTTACACCCTTCCCTTACACCCTTCCACCCTTCCCTTACACCCTTCCACCCTTGCACCCTTACACCCTTTCGCATCATACCGATAGCGAAGGCTGAAATATCGCCAGAACAATACTGGAGAGCGGTGGTTCTGGCTGGGCCGTGGCGAGGCGGGGGGGCGGCAAAAGGGCAACGCTCCATCGACGCACAACGACCCTTCCGACGGCCCGGTGGTCGTGGTGGTGGAGGAGGCCAACGGCAACCACCTCCCGCGGCCGGTTTTCTCGTTCCTCAACTCCTACACAGCGTTCCTGCGGCGGAGGGCCGAGTTCATCGTTCTTGCGATGGTCGTCGTCACCGTGATGTTCATCCCGGTGCTCCAGGAGATGAGGTTCGAGACGGACCTGGACAAGTTCCTCCCCGACGACCCGGTCATCCAGGCCGACCGGCGGGTGGAGGGCTACTTCGGCGTTGCGCCCGAGCCGCAGTACTTCCTCGTGACCGGCGCCAATGTGCTTTCGCCGGCGGCGCTGCGCGAGGAGCTCAACATCACGTTGCAGGCCGGGTACGTGGCCGGCGTGGTCGGGACCGTCTCGCTCTCGGGGATGCTCGACGAGGCGGCCCGGTGGAGCCTCGACGGCGCCAACTGGACGAAGAACGAAGGCAGGGGCCTGCTGAACATGTCGGACGAGGAGGTGGCGGGCCTGCGGGACCTGGCGATGACGGTCCTCGACCCCGCCCTGAACCTGAGCGGCACAGGAGTCCTCCTGCCGCCGTCCCTGGACCTGGGCGACCTGCGCCTGCTCGTGTCATCGCTTTTGCCCCGCGGCTTCCGGTACGGGGACACGGGGGCGGGCTCCACGGTCATCGTGGCGAACCTCAACGGCTCCTGGCCCTCGGAGAAGCGCAAGGACGCCTCGGTCCTGATACAAGACCGCGTTCTCGAGCTGAGGTTGAAGGAGGTGAGGTTCCGGATGAGCTCGACCTCCCTGCTCACCCGCGAGGTGGACCGGGCCACGGTGCAGGACAACCTGCCGATAGCGCTGGCGATAGCGGTGGCCGTGTGCGCGATACTGGGCCTGGCCTTCCGCCACTGGTCCTATGTCCTGCTCCCGGTCTCCTGCATGGCCATGGCGGGAGTGTGGACGTTCGGCACGGCCATGTTCCTGGGGATCAGGCTCATCGCCATAGACATCGCCGTCATCCCTCTGATCGTGGGGCTGGGCGTGGACTATTTCATCCACGTTTCCAGCCGCTACCAGGAGGAGCTCGAGACCGACCGGCGGCCCGGGCGGGCCATGTCGAGCGCCCTGGTCGCGATATTTACGTCTATGTCCCTGGCCGTGCTCACCACGCTGGCCGCATTCCTCACCAATGTCTTCACCGGCATCCAGCCGATACGGGAGTTCGGGCTGCTTTGCGCGCTGGGCGTCGGCTCCTGCGCCCTCCTGTCGGCGACGTTCTACCCGGCGGCCCGCATACTGCTCGACCGGCGCAGGAAGGATGCGAGAGTGAGGACGCTGCGCAGCACCAGGTTGTTCACCTCCGGCATGGCCATCGGCGCCGGGGCCATCCGGAGGTTCCCGATCGGGGTGATGATAGTCGTGATGGTGGTGACCTTCGGAGGGCTGATAGGCGCGCTCCACCTGCGCACTGAATTCGGCGTGGAGGACTTTGTCCAGCCGGACTGGCCGACCATGCGGACGATAGACGATCTCCGCAACGGATTCCCGGCTGCGTCCATGTACCAGTCGTGCATACTTGTCGAGGGCGACGTGGCGACGCCCGGCGCCCTGGGCGCGATATTCAACATCACCGAGCGCGCCGGCCAGGCAAGGTACGTCGTCAGGTCGACCATCGGCGGCACCGACATGCCGAAGGTGCAGAGCGCCGCCACGGTGGTGCGCCGGGCGCTGGACCTGGACCCGGCCCTGGCCGGCCGGTTCAATGTGTCGGAGCTGGGCCCGCTCCCCGGCTGCACGGGTGCGGACGTGGCGGGGCTGTATGACCATCTGCGGGGCAACGCCAGCTTCGGGGAGATGTTCGGCCAGGTGGTCCACCGGGGACACCGCTACGACGCCGCAGTCGTCCGGGTGTACAATTTCGTGAGGGACACGGCCGAGGGCCGGCAGATGTACCAGGAGCTGGAGGAGGCGGCCAGAGGGGCGGGCATAGCCACCGGCGGGACTATACTGACCATCCGCACGCTGGACGCCTTCCGGGAGAGCCAGGTCTCCTCGACGGTCGTGTCGGTGGTGTTCGCCACCGTGTTCCTCGTTGCGGTCTACCGCAAGCCGGCGCTCGGCCTGCTGTCCATGCTGCCCGTGGCCTTCTCGGCCGTCTGGGTCCTGGGGACGATGTACCTTTTGAACATATCGCTCAACGCCCTCACGCTGACCGTGACCGCGCTCACCATCGGGCTGGGCATAGACTACACCATCTACATCACCCAGAGGTTCAGGCAGGAGCTGGAGAGCAAGCCGCCCGGGCCGGCGATGCGCGACACCGTCATGAACATGGGCGCGCCCATCTTCCTGTCCGCCCTGACCACCTGGGCCGGGTTCGGCGTGCTGGCGCTGTCGCCCATGCCGCTCACCCAGCAGTTCGGCATCGTGAGCGCCGCGACGATCGCCTATTCGTTCCTGATGGGCGTGTTCGTGTTCCCCATATTCCTGGTCGCGTTGGAGAGCTGGAAGCGGAGCAGGGGCCTGCGGCAGGGGACGAGGGGCGTGGGGCGAGGGGCAAGGGGCAAGGGCGACGAGGAGTCAGAATGACGGGCCGGATATGGGGCGCAAGGGGCTCCCATTTGCCTCATATACGATAACATAAATTATTAATACTCTGTTATAATACAAACACTATGATGGTGAACGGAGGCCGGTTCTGAGGCGGATTGCCGGGGTCGTGTTGGCGGTCCTGTCATTGCTGGCAGGGCTTCCCTTGCTCGGGGTCCACGCCTCGGTCTACCAGGCCAGCGCCGAGTCCGTGGCCCCCCAGTGGATAAACGCCTCCTCGCGTCCCGTGGCGGTGATAGGCCTCAACCTCTCCCAGAACTCCGGGGAGAAGCTCCTCGGCGTTGGCGTGAATTTCACGGACGTGGGCTCCGACGGCGACTTTGACATCTCGGACCTGGCGCCCCTCTCCACGGATGTCTCCAGCGGCGTGGCCCTTTACATGGACAACAAGACCGGCGGCAGATACGGCGAGTTCGACCGTGACGACCTCCTGGTCCCGCTCGCCTCGGTGCCGCAGTGGGGCTGCGCCACGTTCGAATTTTCGACCCTGCTTTCCACCGGCGGCACCTCCATCCCGGCCAACGACCTGGGCAACAACACCGGGCCTGACTTCTTCGTGGTGATCCGGACGAGCGCCACGCCCTCCGGGGGCGACGATTTCACCGTTTCACTGGGCCCGGGAGACGTCCGGACCGACACCGGGCCGCTGGACTTCCCGCCGGTGCAGACCCCCGCCATGGTCTTCGACACGGTGTCCCCGCGCGCCGACGGCGGGCCCGATGTCTCATTGGACGAGGGGGTGGAGACGGGCCTGAGCGCCGCCGGCTCCAGCGACGATGTCGGGATAGCCAACTACACCTGGACGTTCGGGGATTTCGGGCCCGATAATCAAAGGTACGGGGTCTACGTGACCTACACATTCAGCACGCCGGGCAGGTTCTTCGTCCTTCTCGACGTGACCGATTACGCCGGCAACTCGGACGAGCATGTTCTTCTGGTCACCGTGCGCAACCTGAACCAGCCGCCGGTGATAAATTCGAGCCCGCCCCGGACGGCCGTTCAGGGCTCCCCTTACGTCTACCTGGTGCAGGCGTCGGACCCCGACGGGGACACGCTCCGGTTCATGAAGCTCGAGGGGCCCACCGACCTGTTCATCAACTCGACCAATGGGCTGGCCGTCTGGGTCCCCGGCCCGAGCGATTCCGGGAGCCTCCAGGTCTCGCTGGCCGTGACGGACAACCGGAGCGCCCCGGTCAGCCAGAGGTTCAGAATCGATGTGCAGAGCGTGAACAATCCGCCTGCATTCGTCAGTCTCCCAGTGCTCATCGCCACGCAGAAACAGCTCTACGTCTACAAGGCAGAGGCCCGGGACCCCGAGAACAACCAGCTGGCCTACTTGCTGGTCGCAGGGCCCAGGGGGATGACCGTCGGCCAGTATACGGGCGAGGTCCGGTGGACCCCGGCCTCGGACCAGGTGGGGCCCAACCGGATAGTCATCTCCGCCTCGGACGGCCCGTACACCGTCTACCAGGACTTCTGCGTCACGGTCATCAACTCAAATGACGCGCCGGTGATAACCTCCCAACCCGTCACCACCGCCCTCCAGGGAATCGCCTACAGCTATCAGGTACAGGCCTCTGACCCGGACGGCGACGAGCTGAGGTACTGCTTCACCGCGTCACCCTCCGGAATGAGGATAAGCTCGACCTTGGGGCAGATCAGCTGGACGCCCTCCTCCGACCAGGTCGGGAACAACCTGGTCGCGCTGGACGTCACCGACGGGCACGGCGGCAAGACGCCCCAGTCCTTCCTCGTGAACGTGGTGAACGTCAACGACCCGCCGGTCATCATCAGCTCCCCTCCGGGGCCGGCCAAACAGGGCGTCCCGTTCTCCCACCAGGTGCTGGTTTTCGACCCTGACGGGGACCCGGTGAAGCTCTCCCTTTTGTCTTACCCGTCGGGGATGGCCATCGACGCCTCCTCCGGGCTAATCGGGTGGGTGCCAGGACAGGAATCCGTGGGCCAGGTGTCGGTGACGGTCCTGGCCTCAGACGGTAACGGCGGCATCGACGTGCGGAGCTTCCAGCTTGCGGTGCAGGATACCAACGACCTGCCCGTCGTGCTGGGCGACATAGAACCTGTCGCCTACCAGGACCGTCCCTACATAACCCAGGTGCGAGCCTTCGACCCCGACGGGGACCAGCTCACCTACACCCTCATCAACCAGCTCGAGGACATCAGCCTCGACAAGCACACCGGGACGCTGGTGTGGTTCCCCAAGATACCCCAAAACGTCACGATGACAATCCGCATAACGGACGAGAACTCCTCGGACGTCTATGCCTACTTCAACGTCTCGGTGAGGCCCTCGCCCGAGCCACCCGATGTGGAGCCCATCGGGCTGCTCCACGCGCGAGTAGGAATGCCGTTCAGCTACCGCGTCGTGGCCTCCGGCCCGGATGGGGGCCGGCTCAGGTTCGCCGCGTCGACAAAGCTGTTTCGGATCAACTCCACCAGCGGCCTCATATCCTTCACGCCGGGCAAGGGCGACGTCGGGGCGCACGAGTTCACGGTCGATGTATCGGACGCGGGCGGCCTCAACACCGCCGTGAGCGGGGTGCTGGTCGTGGAAGAGGAGACCGGGGGCCTCTCGCTGTCCAAGATAGCCGGCTTCGGCCTGGCCGGTATGGGAGGCTCTGACCCCAGGCTCATACTTGCCATCACGCTGCTGATGGGAGGCATCCTTTTCTACCAGTACGCGCGGCTCCGGCGCCGGGATGCCCAGGAGCGGCCGGGCGAGGAAGCGCCCGGGCCCGCCACCCGGGGCGTCACCGAGGAGGAGCGGGAGGCCCTGCAGGCGAAAGAGCGGCGGGAACGGGAGGCAGGGGAGCTCGCCGGGAAGGAGGCCTCGCCCCGCCCGAAGAGCAGGGAGGATGCGGGCAAGAAAGAGATGCTCGAGAGAAAGGCCAGGGAATGGGACGCGGCATTGCGGAAGGAGCGGGCGGCCAAGGAGCTCCGCGAGAAAGAGGAATCGGAAAGGAGGGCCCGGGAGCTTTCCGAGAGGCAGGAGCGTGAAAGGGGCCAGGCGGAGGAGATGGAGAGGAAGGCGCGGGAGCTGAAGGAGCGGGAGGACATCGAAAGGCGAGCCGTGCTCCGGAGCATCCAGGAAGAGAGAAAGGTGCTTTCCAGCGAGGAGCAGGAGAGGCTCGAGCGCGAGATCGAAGAGGAGCTGGCAGCGGCCGGCCTCGGGGACCTGGAGGACAAGGAGCAGGCGGCCGAAACCGGGGGCAGGCAGAGAGAGGCGGAGCCGCAGGACGGCGCCGCAACGAGGAGAAAGGTCGCCCCCAAACGGGTGAAAAAGAATGGCTGAGCACCGCACGCGGTGACTGGCGAGGGGATAATCATTAAGACCGGAGAGGAAGATTAGCCGTGACCTCCGGAAAGGGAGACGGGGAGCGGGGAAGTGATAGGATAACGCTGGTGCCCGTGAAGCGGAAAGGCGGCATGGAGAAGCCGGGGGGCGGCCGGGGCCGGCCAGCGGGAGCGCCGCCGGCGACCGCTTCGGGCCGTGCCGGCAAGGGCGCGGTGGTGCTGCGCGCCGGCCACTTCGACGCCGACAAATTCGAGCGCTCCAAGCGCATCGGCTGGTTCAATTTCGACCTCATCAGAAAGGAGAAGGTGCTGGTCGTCGGGGCGGGCGCGCTGGGCAACGAGGTCATCAAGAACCTGGTGCTCTCGGGCTACCGCCACATATCGCTGGTGGACATGGACTTCGTGGTCTATTCGAACCTAAACCGTTGCGTCTTCTTCTCCGAGGAGGATTCGCGCAAGAAGCGTTCCAAGGCCGTGGTGGTGGCCCGCAAGGCGAAACTCCTGGACCCGAACGTGAAGATAGCGCCCTTCACCCGGCGCATCGAGGAGCTCCCGGAGAATTTCATCCGGGGCCATAGCCTCGTGTTCGGCTGCCTCGACAACATCGCCGCAAGGCTCCACCTCAACGCCCACACCTACCATCGCGGCATCCCCTACATCGACGGCGCCACATTGGGCACCATCGGCAAGGTCCAGGTGGTGCTGCCGCCCGAGACCCCCTGCCTCGAGTGCGGGATGAACCGCACGCACATGAAGATCCTCGAGAAGCGGTTCAGCTGCACCGGCCGGGACGTGACGTTCTTCGACCCCAAGATGGCCGCCGAGATAACCACCACGAGCGTCATCGCGGCCGTCCAAGTACGTGAGGCCCTCAAGCTCACCAACGGCCAGCGGGAGCTCTGCGTACGCAACATGTTCTACTACGACGCAGCCCGCAACGTGAGCGACGTTTTGCAAATCGACCGGAACCCGAACTGCCTCAACCACGGCGCAGGGGAGGCCCGCCCATGAAAGGCAAGTTCGACGCGCTCAAGTACGCCAAGTCGCTCGAGAAGCAGCTGAGCGCCGACCCGCGCAAGAAGAAGCGGCAGGACGACATCGCCCGGCTCCAGGCCGGGCTGGCCGAGGAGAAGAACAGGGGCGCCGACGTCTCGGTCCTGGGCGGCCTCCTCTCCGACGCAGCCACCGCGACCGACAAGGGCGACTTCGCCCGGGCGGACGAGCTGCTTTCCAGGGCGGAGCAGGGCCTGCGCGGCCTCCAACCTCAGTCGATCGAGGACGAGATAGCCCGGATAAAGGAAAGGGTCAACGACGTTGACCTGCTCGGGCTGGACAATTCAAGGGCGGCGGAGCTGATAGCCCAGGCCGAACAGGCCATCCGGACCAGGGACCACAGGTCCGCCCGCAAGCTGGCCCAGGCCGCCCAGAAGGAAGCGGAAAAGGCGCTCGAGGGCTCCGTCCTGGACGCACTCCCCTACGCCGAGAGCCTTCTGGCCGAATGCGAGAGGACCGGCATGGACGTGGCGGCCCTCAAGGGCACGCTGACCGGGGTCCGGGAGCTTTTGGAAAAACGGGAGTTCAATTCCGCGCTCCAGGCCTGCACCTCGCTGATAGAGGAGATCGAACCCAGGCGCCGGGCCTATTTCCGCAATCTCGTGTCGCGGGTGTCAGAGGCCGTGGAAGGGGCCCGGGAGCCCGGGCTGGAAAAGCCGCGCCTGGAAGGGTCGATCGCGAAGGCGCGCCAGCTCATCGACGCCAAGGATTTCGAGGCCGCAGCCGGTATCCTCAGGGGGATCGAGGCCGCGGTCCTGGCCGGCCCGGGCCCCGTCCCCGAGGGGGAAGGCGTGCAGGCGCTGGAGGAGCTCCTGCGGCGGGTGGAGGCCCTGGGGCTGGCCTCCGGGGACCTGCGCGGCGAGCTCGATGGCCTGCGCCGGCTCGGGGCCAATGACCCGTTGAAGCCGGGCGCGGCCGCCGGGCTCCGCAAGAAGCTGGAAGTGGCGCTCGCCGAGTCGACGGAGACCTCGGCCCTGCTCGAGCAGCTCCGGGGGGCGCTGTCGGCCGGCACCAAGATGGGCCTGGACGTCAAGGGCCACGCCGCGAGGCTCCACGAGCTCGAGGGCCTGATGAGGGCGCGCCGGTTCGGCGACGCACGGTCCGGGACATTGCAGACGCTGGAAAAGCTCCGGGAGCACCTGAAGCAGCGCTCGGAGGGCGCCATCGCCTCGCTCGAGGAGGAGGTCTCCCGTTTCCGCCGGGGCGGCGCCTCCGTCGTCGGCCCGGAGAAGGTCCTGACAGAGGCGCGCGAGGCCCTCGGATCCGGCAGGCACGAGGAGGCGTTCGCGCTCGCCCGCCGCACGGTGGACGAGCTGGACGCCCTGAGGGACGCCCTGGACGGCTACGGCCGTGCCATCGAGAAATGCGGCGCGCTGATGGCCGATGCCCGGGAGCAGAAAATAGACTGCACGATGGCCCAGCCGCTGGTCGACGAAGCGAAAGAGGCCGCATCCCGCGGGGAGTTCGTCGCCGCCGCGGACAGGGTCTCCCGGGCCCTCGAGATCCTCAACGGCGCGATCCGGGGGGCCACCGGAGAGGGCATACAGTACTCGCTGGGGCTCGTCGCCCGCTCCGACGGCGAGGGCACGCACCTCGAGGACGTCGAGCGGCTCGCTCTCGAGGGGCTGTCATATGCCGACGAGGGCGATTTCCGGAGAGCGGGCGAGTCCGCCCAGGCCATAGAGCGTCTCGTGGGCGCCCAGACGCGCGCCGGCATAATGGCCAGGGACGCGCTCGACAAGGCGGGCGAGACGATGGCCGAGGCCATGATGGAGATGCTCGACGTCTCGGGGGAGTCGGGCAAGCTCGCGTTGGCAATGGAATCGTTGGATCGGGGCGAGTACGAGGGCGCCCGCTACATGGCGGAGGACGTCGCGCCGGCGCTGCGCCAGAGGTGCCGGGAGGCGCTGGACCAGGCGATAGGGACCGCCTCGTCCATGGTGGACGAGTTCGGCAAGTCCGGGGCCGAGATACCCCGCGCCCGGGAATACCTCAGGCGCGCGCGGGAGCTCTCGGAATGCGGCCGGTTCGGGCTGGGGCACTCCTACGCCGTGCAGGCCGTCCAGGAGGCCCGCTCCGTCGGGGAGCGCTTCCGGGAGGCACAGGACGCCCGCGCCATCATGGAATCGATGCTGGAGAGCGCGCGAACGCTGGGGGTGGCGCACGAGGAGCTGGAATCCGCCCTGGTCCAGGTGGGCTCCGAGATCGAAAAGGGGGCCTACGAGGCGGCGGTGGCCACCTCTGCCGCCGGCATAGAGAAGGGCGAGATGCATTTTTCCGAGAAGGCCCGCTCGCTCCAGGACGGCCTGTCCCGCCTGCTCTCCTCGCTGCAATCCCTGCCCGTCGACCGGTCTTTGGGCGAGTCGGCCCTCAAGGCGGCCCGTGACCACCTGAAGAGGGAGGAGAACGCCGAGGCCATCGAGGCGATGCGCGGGCCGGTGGAGGCGCTCTCGGCGGCGAAGCGGACCTACGACGACGCCACGGCCCAGCTGGAGGCGGCCGGTAAGCGTATCGACGAGGGGGAGAACTTTGGCATCGCGGCCGGCGAGGCAAGGGCCGACCTCGAGGCGGCCGCCAAGGCATACCGGGACGGGGCATTCGCGGACAGCCTCCGGTCATCGAACGCCGCGCTGGAGCAGGCCGAGCACCTGGTCTCGGAGCGGGCGGCCCAGGCGGTCGGGGAGCTCCGGGACCTGCTGGAGGAAACGGAGCGCGCCGGCACGGTGCTCGACGACCTGCACGAGCGCGTCGGGGCGCTCTCGGGCGCCTTCTCCTCCAAGTCGTTTTCGGGCCTGTTCAAGGAAACCGTGGCAATACGCGCCGAGATAGCGCGGCGCAAGGCCCGGCACGCCGAGGCCACGGCTGCTCTAGGGGCCATTCAGACGGCCATCGAGAGCATCAAGACGATGGGGGCCGACGTCAGCCCGACCGAGGATCTGCTGGGCCTGGCGCGCTTTGCCTCCGAGAGGGGGTCCTACGACGACGTGCTGGACTACTCCCGGCGCGCCGGGGCGGAGCTCACCGCAGCGGCCGAGTCAGCCCTGCACAAGCAGCATGAGGGCCTGTCCCGGCGCCTGGAGGAGCTGGGCCGCGATGGCGTGGAGCTCGGCGCCTGCTCGAAGGCCCTCGCGGAGAACGCGGCCATCGTCTCTGAGGGCGACTTCAAGGCCGCGCTGGCCGACCTGCGGCGCATCGAGACCGAGATAGAGGTGCGCCGCGACCAGTTCCGCAACACCCAGAAGGTGCTCTCTACAGCCGAATCGCGCCTTTCCGAGGCGGGCGACCTGGGCGTGAGCACGGCCGAATCGGCGCAGCTTCTGGCGTCGGCGCGGAAGGCCGCTGCCGCCGGGGACTACCCGAGGGCCGTGGAGCTTGCCGAGCAGAGCCGGGACACCGTGGCCCGCAACGTCGAGAGCCACCAGCAGACCATCGGCGCCATCGAGCTGGCCCGGGCCCACGTCCGCGAGGCGGAGTCCATGGGCGCCGACGTGGCTCGTCCCAAGGAGCTTTTGGAGCGGGCCGCCTCCATGTTCGCCGGCCACCGCTACGACGAGGCCATGGGCCTGGTGGCCGAGTCCGAGACGGAGACGCTCCGCTCCCAGGAGACCCTGGTGGCTGACACGGCCGCGTTGGCCCGCTCGACGCTGGACGAGGCGGCCAAGATAGGGGCCGACATGAACGGCGCCAAGGAGCTGCTCGGCCGGGCCGAGGCCGCCCGGCAGGCGCGGGATTTCGAATCGGCCTTTGCGCTGGCCAGGGAATCCTACGAGAGCGCCCAGGAGAGCCGGGCCCGCCACAGCGCCGCGCTGGGTGCTCTCAGCGAGATACAGAAGATGGTGCAGAACGCCCAGTCCGAGGGCGTCAGGGTGGAGCGGCTTCTGGGCGAGCTGGAGCGCGCCAAGGACTCGCTTCAGAGGTTCGACTACGATGCATGCACCGGGACCGCCGACCGGGTCCGCCGGCAGGCCGAGGAGCTCATAGGCTCCGCCGCGGATGCCCGCCGCGAGCTGGAACGGTGCGAATCGGCCATGCGCTCCGCTTCCGATATCCGGGCCGACACTACAGAGGGCGAGAAACTGCTTTCAGCGTCGCGCGAGCAGTACGGGAGCGGGGACTACCGGGCCGCCCTCGCGGGGGCCGGCGCCTGTTTCGCCCGGCTGAGCGCCGCCCAGCACGAGGTGGTGTGGAACGAGCTGGGCCGGCTGCTTCTGGAGCTGGGCGCGGGCGAGGACGAGGGAGCCGACGTCTCGGCGGCGGTGGCGCTGGTCGACGAGGCCGGTATGGCGCTTGCCGGCGGGGACTTCTCGAGCGCGCTGCTGCGCTGCCACGCCGGGCGGGCCAGGCTGGCCGAGGCGCGCCACTCGTTCGAGGGCATCCACAACGTCATGCTCGCCAGCCGGCTGATAGTGGAGGAGGCGCGCTATCTGGACGCCGACGTGGTCGTGGCCTCGGATCTTTCGGCCGGCGCCCGGGAAATGCTCCGCTCGCGCAACTACCACGGCGCGCAGGAGCTGGCGCTCCAGGCGGCCGAGGAGGCCACCCGGAGCCAGCGGACCCTCATCGCCCAGATAATCTCCACGGCCGAGAAGGCCGTTTCCGAATCGGAGAGCTGGGGCATCCGCTCCCGGATATCGAAAGACCGGCTGGCGCGGGCCAAGAACGCTTTGGAGTTCCAGGACTTCAAGGGCGCCCGCGATCTTTTAGAGGAGTGCGACGATTCGCTGGCGCAGGCCATCTCCGACCACAAGGCCGCCTCGGAGATGATGGCGTCCCTGACCGATTCGATGGTCAGGGCGGAGGCGTTGGGGCTTGATCTGGCGTCGGCGCGGCGGGGCGCCTCCGAGGCGGAATCGATGGTGGCGCGGGGCGAGTACGCCCGGGCGCTGGATGCCTACAAGGCTCTCGAGGGCGAGCTCTCGGCCGCCGAAAGGGAGCTCGTCACGTCCAGGATGGCCGCGGTGCGAAAGGCCTTGGAGGAGGCGGGCGCCCAGGGCATCTTCGTGAGGGCCCAGACCGAGACGCTCGCGCGGGCCGAAGAGGCGCTCGGCTCCGGCGACCTCGCCGGCGCCTCCGAGCTCGCCTCCGGCGCCTCGCGGGCGCTGGAGGCGAACCGCCGGGAGAACCGGCGCGTCGGGGCGATGGTCCAGGAGCTCTCGTCAGAGGTGGAGGGAGCCAGGAGCGGCGGGGTGGAGGTCCCCGCCGCGCAGGAGGCGCTGGCAAGGGCGGGCCAGCTCCTCTTGGGCGGCGCCTACGGCGAGTGCGAGGAAGAGGTCCGCCGCGGCCGGGCGGCCGTCGCCTCCGTTCTGGCCGAGGCGATGCAGGCCCGGCTGGCGGTGCTGGGAAACGAGCTGCGGGAGGCCGAGATGCAGGGGATCCGGTCGGCCCGCGCCGGCGAGCTCTTCAAAGAGGCGGACCGCTCGTGCCGGTCCCGTTCCTACCCGGAGATGCTTCAAAGGATCGACGAATCACGCCGGGAGCTTTCGGCGGCACGGCGCTCCCGCGAGGAGATCCAGCGCGGCCTGGAGTCGATGGGCCAGCGGCTCAAGGAGACCGAGGGGCTGGGGGCCGATGGCGAGGCGGCCTCGGCACTGGTGGGACGCGCCATGGAGGTCTCATCGGAGGGCAACTATCTCCAGGCGCTGGAGCTACTGGAGGATGCAAAGAACGCGGTCGAGGCCGCCCAGAACGTCCGCGTGCAGGAGTTTCTGGCCGCCGCCCAGGGCCAGCTGGACGAGGGCGAATCCATCGGCGCCGACACGAAGCAGGCGCGCAAGACCCTGGGCGAGGCCCGGAAGGCGCTGGAGGAGAAGGACTATCCCCGGACGGCCGGCCTGGCCCGCTCCGCGCTGGAGGATGCGGAACTCCGCGTATCGGAGCACCGCCGCCACGTGGAGCTGGTCGCCGCCGCCGAGAAATCGCTCCAGGACGCCGAGGACGGCGGGCTGAACATGGAGCGGCTGCGCCGCGGGCTCGAGGAGAGCCGGCGGGCCCTGCGCAAGTACGAGTACCCTGCCGTGGTCGCCGCGGTCGACAAGATCCAAAAGGAATCCCAGACGCTCCTGCGCCAGTCCAGCGAGGCCCGGCGCATCATATCGTTCTGCGAGCGGAAGATAGAATCGGCGCGCAAGATAGGCGCCGAGGTCTCGTCGGCCGAATCCACCCTCGCGGAGGCCAGGTCGGCCACGGAGAAGAGGATATTCGTCAAGGCGTTCGAGCTGGCCACCCGGTGCCTGCGGCAGATAGACAGCATGCAGCACGCGGTGGTGCTCGGCTACCTCACCGACGGCGAGGTGCACCTTGCGGAGATGGAGGAGGCCGGTGCGGACATATCCGAGCCGTCGGACCTCATCGAGGTCGCCATAGAGGCGCTCAACGAGAACGAGTTCGAAAAAGCCATGGAGCTGGGCCGCCAGGCGGTGGAGCTCTCCCGGGGCAAGATGGCCCAGCACGAGCTCTCCGCGGAGAGCCTCCGGGAGCTCGAGCGTAAGATGAAGGACGCCTCCGAGCTGGGCGGCGACATCCGGAACCTGGAGGGACTGCACGAGAAAGGCCGGGAGGCCCTGCGGGAGCACGACCACGACCGGCTGACGGGCATCCTGGGCGAGGCGATGGACGCCCTGGTGGGCTCGCTGCACGACCTTGTTTTGGAAAAATCCCGCGAGGCCTCGGCCATAATATCCGAGGTGGAGGAGATAGGGGCCAACGTCGCCCGCTCCCGCGACCGCATCCTACGCTCCCGGCGCGCCCTGGAGTGCGGCGACTTCAAGACCGCGCTCAACCAGCTGGAGGATTCCATCCGGGCGGCGGATGCGGCGCGCCGGCGCCACGCCGAGACGCTGGAGGGCATCAAGGGCCTCCAGAACATGGCCCGCGAGGCCGCCGAGCTGGGGCTGGACGTGTCCCGGGCCAGGCGCGCGCTGGCCGAGGTGGACGAATCCATAGACGACGGCTTCTACGACCAGGCCGACCGCCTCATAGCCGAATCCCGCGCTGAGATGGAGAAGGGCTACCTCAAGCACGCCGAGGACGCACTGGCCAGGACAGAGGAGGCGCTCCGCAAGGCCCGGGAGCTTGGGACCGATGTCGGCCCCGAGGAGCGGTCGCTCTCGGAGTGCCGCGCGATGTTCTCCCAGGGCCGGTTCCAGACGGTCCTCAAGGCCTGCAAGGACTGCCAGAGGAGGCTGGACGAGAGGCTCAACGAGCACATTGCAGGCGTCATACTCGACGCCGAGAACCTGATAGGCGAATCGGGCAAGATAGGCGTGGACGCCCGGGAGTTCAAGGAGCTCCTGGAGCGCTCCGAGGACACGGTGAGCGAGGGCAACTACGAGACGGCCCTGCGGCTGGCCAATGAGGCCATCGACCGGACCAAGATGCTCCTGCGGAGCTCCGTTTCCGGCACCATATCGACGCTGGGCGGCCTCATCGAGGAGTCGCGCCGGATAGGGGCCGACGTCCGGGAGGTGGAGGAGTTCTCCCACATGTCGCTTGCGGCGCTGCAGAAGGACGAGTTCGAGCTCGCCCATGACCACGCCCTCTCGGGCATAGCGGCGGTCGACCGCGTCCGCGAGGAGTTCATTGTCAGAAGGAGGCAGGAGATAGAGCAAAAGATCCACGACGCCGAGGAGATGGGGGCGCAGGTGGAGGACTTCCGCCGGTCGATTGCCAAGGCCCAGGAGTTCCTGGAGAGAGCGGACTTCGAGAAGGCGGCCCTGCTGCTGGCGGAGACGGAGGAAAGCACGCTCAAGCGGCAGGCCCGGGTATCCGAGGAATCGATACGGAAGGCGGACGAGCTCCTGGCCAAGGTCAAGATGGACATAGATCTCTCCAAGGCCCGCTCGCTCCTGGAGGAGGCCCGCGCCGCGCTGGGGGCCGGCGAGTACGAGGAGGCGGTGGACTACTCGGCCCGGTGCACCGAAGAAACGGGCCGCGTCCAGAGGCAGTTCGTTGAAGAGGTCATCGGGTCCTCGGAGGAGACCATCGCGGCCGCCACCGAGATGGGCGCCGACACGCACAAGGCCCTGGAGCTGCTCGAGTACGCCCGGGCGGAGCGGGAGGCGGGCAACCACGACAACTCGCTCGAAAAGGCAGTCCAGTCGTCGGAGGAAGCGGAGCAGGCCCAGTACGACTTCGTCCGGGGCCCGATAGAGCACATCCGCCGGGTGATGAAGGAGGCCAAGCTTTCCGACGACCCGCGGATAAAAAAGCTCATCGCCTCCGCCGAGCAGTACCTCGAGAAGAAGGACTACCCCGAGGCGCGGCGGGAGGTCCTGCGGGCGCAGGAGCTCACCTCCGAGATACAGGAGAGGCTGGCGCGCAAGGAGATAATGGACGCCGAAGATATCGTGGCCATGGTCGAAAAGTCGGGCGCGTTATCGCCGCTCTCGCGGAACCTTTTGCGCAGCGCCCTCAACGCCAACAACGGCCGGGACTTCGAGAAGGCGATGAAGTTCGCCCGCGAGTGCGGCGTCCAGGCGATGAAGACCAAGGACGAGTTCTCGTCGGCCGAGAAGGCGCTCAAGGCGGCCGAATCGGAGATAGCGATGCTTTCGGAGATGAACCTCAAGGACGAGGAGACCGCGGACCTCTTCAACCTCGCCAAGAGCAACTTCGCCTCCGGCGACTATGTGAAGTCGAAGGAGTACTCGACGCAGGTCGGAATGAAAGCGGAAAGGTCCTACGTGAAGGCGGCGGGAGAGGTGCTTTCGTCGTCGCAGTTCAAGATCAACTACGCCCGCAACATTGGCGCGGACGTCAGCGCGGCCGAGAGCCTCCTGCGCGAGGCGAAGGCCGCGCACGAGGCCAAGGACTTCAAGCAGACGCTGGAGCTCGCCCGGCGCTGCCGGGAGGAGGCCGAGCGCGCCAAGGAGCGCTACAAGGAGCTCGTGGACACCATCTACTCGGCCGAATCCAAAATATCGGTGGCGCACACCTACGGCCTGGACACCTCCGCGGCCGAGAGGCTGCTTTCCATGGCGGTGGCCCAGAAGTCCAAAAACGGCGAGGAGGCGCTCGACTTTGCCCGCCAGAGCATGGAGGAGGTCCAGCGGGCGCTGGAGAAGTTCACGCCCGACATCAAGGTCGACATCAAGCTGGAGGGCGTGCTCCAGAAGGAGAAGTGGAGCCAGGCCACGCTGACCGTGTCCAATACCGGGAAGGCCACGGCCAAGGAGATAACGGTGCGGTTCTCCGGGGAGCTGGACGTGCAGGGCGGCGAGAAGGTGCCGGTGCTGCGCGGCGGGGAGAGCCGCAAGCAGGGCGTCAGGGTCCGGCCGGCCAAGGGGGGCGACCTGCCGCTGGGCGTGAGCGTGATGAGCTTGAGGGAGTTCGACGGCAAGGAGTTCAAGTCGCAGGAGACCCGCTGGATAAGGGTGGAGGACGCCACGCCGCTGGCGACACCCCTCAACCAGTTCGTGACCAAGTCGGTGAGATGCCACATCTGCCTGGGCACCATCAAGTCCGGCCTGCCGCTGGTGCGGTGCGAGTGCGGCAAGACCTACCACGAGACCTGCGCCTCCCGCGTGGGCGAGTGCCCCAACTGCGGCCGGGACCTGCGCAACAGCTCGCCGGCGGGGGGGAGCTAGGGTGAGAACGACCATTCGCACGCCGGGAGGGCCGGCCCCTGCTTTCGAGACAAAAAGTAAATATAAGCAAAGGCGAATATGGTTGCCAGCACGGGGGCAGAGCGGGGGTTTTGGTAAAATTTCGCCTGAATCGGTTGCGGGAAAGGGGTATTGATGACCACCAGGGTGACGATAAAGGACGCCGACACCGGAAGCAGGATCGAGATGGACCTCGAGCCGGACAACACCATCGAGGAGACCATCGAGAGCGCGGCCAGCTACTGGGAGAAGGAAGCGGGTGCATACGTTCTGCGCTGCGGCAAGCGGGTCCTTCGCGGCCAGATAACCCTGGCGGAATCCGGCATACGCGAGGGCGACGTGCTGGAGCTCATCCCCGACCCCGAGGGCGGGGCGTGAGAGGGCCTTTCCGTTCGTCGAATGGAGCGAGGAGCGGGCAGCAGGGAGCGGTGGGGACGAAGGGCTTGGGGCCCGGGTGAAGGGGTTGTGAAAAATGCCGCTGCCCAAGGAGATCTTGCGAAAACGGCTCCAGAACGAGATAGCGCAGGTCCGCCGCAAGATGATCCACACCATCGTCGTTTCCGACCCGACCTTTTCCACATTCCCCGTCGAGATCAAGGTCACGCTGCGCGGCGTGCCCGGGCCCATACTCCGCGACGGCAAGGTCAGCCACAAGTTCACCCACAAGTTCACGATGGAGATAACCGAGGACTATCCATATCACAAGCCCATAATCCGCTGGGAGACGCCCTCGTTCCACCCCAACGTGATGCTGCCCGAGGACGGAGGGTACGTCTGCACCCGGCTCCTCGACGAGTGGGACTTCAACTCGACGCTGCTCACCTTCTTCAAGGGCATAGAATCGCTGCTTTCCAACCCCAATCCCGCCAATCCCTACGGCACGGACAGCTGCACCCGCGCCGCCGAGTACTTCAACAAGCACCCGTACAAGCCCCCCGAGATAGTGCAGTCGGCGAAGAAGGCGCCCCGCATCCTCGGCGACACCGCCGACCTGGAAAGGCCCCGGGCCCCGGGCGAGTGAGGTGGCCCGATGCCGCAGGCCGTTTTTGACCGGGGGGTGCCCTAGGCATGTCGGACCGGCCCAGGATAGTGGCCGAGAGGAAGCGCCGGGCGCGCGAGATGAAGCCCCCCCAGGACTTCCTTATCCACGAGTGGGGCAAGCCCTACGCCGGTATCGATGTGTACATCTCGCAGTTGGCATTCGACAAGATGATGAAGCAGTGCGCCACCTTCGCCAAGCGGCATCTCGAGGCGCTGGGCTACCTGGTGGGGGACTACTGCCGGTGGAAGAACAAGGAGTACACCATCGTCGAGGACGCGGTGACGAGCGACCTGGAGACAACTTCCGTCTCCGTTCACTTCCAGGGCCACGAGAAGGCCTTCGACCAGCTCGACAAGATAGACTTCGACTACGTCATCGTCGGCTGGTACCACTCGCACCCCGGCCACGGCTGCTTCATGTCCCAGACCGACATATCGACACAGAAGCGCATGTTCAACAAGTCCTTCCACATCGCCATCGTGGTGGACCCCATTAACAAGGAGTTCAAGGTCTACAAGATGGACGGCCCGGTGCCCGAGGAAAAGGTCTTTGGCATCTACCGGAACCTGAACGGCGAGGGGCCGCCCACGGTGGAGGTGCACGGGCCTGCCGGTGAGGAGTATGCCCCGTACGGGGACACGAACTCGGTGCCTTTCTACGAGCCGGGCCCCAAGCGCGAAAGCGCCGCCGCCCGCGCCAAGGCGGCGGCCCGTGCTGAATCGGAGCGCGTCGCCCGCGAGCGAGAGGCCTACCGCCGGGCGCGCGAGCGGGCCGCCGAGAAGAGCCGGCTGTTCAGCACCGCCCTCTTGCTTCTGCCGCTTTTCTTCGCCGGGTTCGGCGGGGCATTGGGATTCGCCCTGACATTCCAGAGGGACCGGGCCGCTGCGTGGGTGATTTTGGCCGTGGGCGCGGTGATGACGGTGCTGTGGGCGCTCCTGGGGCCGCCGATACTTGGGTAGGTCGGTCAAAGGGACGTGTTTGTCCTATCGGTTAAAGGGACGTAAGGGACGTTTTGTCCAATTTGTGAGAAGGGACGTAAGGGTCTGTGCAATTGGTGCATACGGATGTCGATCCCATTTTCCCCCATTGGTCCGTTTCACCAACCGCGCAGACCCTTACGTCCCTTTCACCGATAGCAATGAACGTCCCTTACGTCTCTTACGTCCCTTTCTTCAATTTGCCTGCGATGGCCGTCGCCATGGCCAGCGTGCCGTTGCTCCCGCCCATGTCCGGGGTGCGCACCCGGCCTTCCCGTATGACCTCGGCGACCGCGCGCTCCACGATGTCTGCGAGCTTGCGGTCCCCCAGCCACTCCAGCATCATCACTGCCGACAGGACGGTCGCCACCGGGTTGGCTATCCCCTTTCCGGCGATATCGAGGGCCGAGCCGTGAGAGGGCTCGAACATCGCGTAGTCGTCGCCGATATTGGCGCTGGGGGCAAAGCCCATCCCGCCGACCAGCTGGGCGCACAGGTCCGACAGTATGTCGCCGAACATGTTGGTCGTGACGATGATGTCGAAGCGGAGCGGGTCGCGCACAAGCTGCATCGCGCAGGCGTCGACCAGCATTTCCTCGTATTCGACCTCCGGATATTCCGCGGCCACCTCTCTTGCGGCGGCGAGGAACACGCCGTCGGTGGCGCGCATCACGTTGGCCTTGTGCACCGCCGTCACCCGGCGTTTTCCGGGGCCCTTCCCGACCCCTGGAGCGTCCGGCGCCGCGCCCTGGCGCGGCATGTCGGCGGCGCGGGCGAATGCGGCCCTGGCTATCCGGAGGGACGCCTTCCTCGTGATGGCGCGGACGGTAATGGCGGCCTGGCGCGGGACCCTTTCCATGCCCTTGACCTCGTAGAGCTCCTGGGGTATCTTGTCCCATTCCACGCCCGAGTACATCCCCTCGGTGTTCTCGCGGAATATCGTGATGTCGATGCCCTCACGCATGTTCTTGGGATTCCCGGGGTAGGCCCGGCACGGCCTCAGGCAGGTGTACAGATCGAACATCTTGCGGATGCGAAGGACGGCGCTCGAGTACCGTGCGCCCTTGGCCCGCAACTTCTCGGGGAGCTCTTTCATCGCGTCCACGGTCGGCTTCGAGGTGACGGCGCCGAAGAGGGCGCAATCGGTGCGCCTGAGCAGTTCGATCGTGCGGTGGGGGAGGGGCGTGCCCTCCCTCATCCAGGACTCCCAGCCGAGGTCCCCGTGGATGTAGCTGGCCTCGAAGCCGGCGGCATCGAGCACCAGCCGGGCGGCCTGGAGGACCTCGCCGCCGATTCCGTCGCCCGGGAGCCAGGCGATGTCAGGCCTTGCCATCCATTAGCCTCCTTTTGATGTGCGGGACCAGTCCGCCGTCGTCGAGTATCCCCATCATGAACAGCGGGAGCCGCTCTCCCGGAAGGACGCGCCCTTCGCCCCCGCACCGCAGAAGGCCGCCGGCTAGATCCACCGTGACGGTCTGGCCGTCCCTGATGACGGAGGCAGCGCGGGGGCATTTGAGCACCGGAAGGCCCAGGTTGACGGCGTTTCTGAAGAAGATGCGGCCGAAGGAGCGGGCCACGACGGCCTTGACGCCGGCGCCCAGGAGGGCCAGCGGGGCCTGCTCCCGGCTGGAGCCGACGCCGAAATTCTTCCCTGCAACGATTATGGCGCCCAGAGGTCCATTCCCTTTCCCCGCCCCCGCCCTCTTCACTTTCCCGGCGAAGTTCACGACGACCCCTTCGAGGGCGTGCGGTGCGAGCCGCTCCGGGTCGGCCATCCTGCAGTGCTTGCCGGCGATGATTGCATCGGTCGTGATGTCGTCTCCCAGGACGATGGCGCGTCCGGATATCGCATACGCCTTCATCGCATCACCGTCCTGGGATCCGTGATGACGCCCCGGAAGGCCGAGGCGGCGACCGTGGCCGGCGAGGCCAGGAAGATATTGGCTTCCGGGCTTCCCATCCTTCCCTTGAAGTTCCGGCTGGTCGTCGATATGCAGCTTTCGCCCGGCGCCAGCACCCCCTGGTGCGCCCCCAGGCAGGGGCCGCAGCCTGGATTCTCCAAAACGGCCCCGGCCTCGAGGAGCGTTCCGATGAACCCCTTGCGGATGGCCTCGAGCAATATTGTCCTCGATGCCGCAACGACAATGAGGCGGACGCTGCGCGCCACCTGCCTTCCCTTCAATATCCCGGCGGCCGCTGCCAGATCCTCGAGCCGGCCGTTGGTGCACGAGCCCAGCACGGCCTGGTCGATGGAACGGCCGGCCACCTTGCGAACAGGCCTGACATTGTCGACCGAGTGGGGGCACGCCACCATCGGTTCCAGTTCCCCGGCGAGCAATTCCTGCTTCACGTCGTAGCTCGCGCCCGGGTCGGCGCGGACGGCCGGGCCATTGAATGCCGCGCCCTGCCCCGCGAGGTAGGACATTGTCGTCTGGTCAGGCTCCACGATGGCCGCCTTGGCGCCCATCTCCGTCGAGAGGTTGCAGAGCGTCATCCGCTCGCCGATGCCCGTGAGCGCGATCGTGCTGCCACAGTACTCGATTGCCCTGTACTCGGCCCCGTAGGCTCCGATCCTTCCCACGAGCGAGAGCGCAAGGTCCGTCGCCCCGACCCCGGGCGGGAATTTCCCCTCGACGCAAACCCGGATGGTCTCCGGCACGCGGAGCCATATCTTCCCGGTGGCCCAGACGGATGCCACGTCCGTGGGCCCCACTCCGGTGGCGAAGGCGCCCAGCGCGCCGGCGGTGGGCGTGTGGGAATCGGCGCCGACGATAAGCGCGCCGGGCCGGACGTGGCCCTTTTCGGCCAGAAGCTGGTGGCAGACGCCCTCGCCGACATCGTAGAAATTGGAGATATGCTGCTCATCGGCGAAAGCCCGCACCAGCCGGTGGACGACGGCGGTCTCCTCGCACTCGGCCGGGGTTCGGTGGTCCAGCACGAGGACCACGCTCTGCGGGCGGAGGACCCTTTTGGCCCCCATCTTCCGGAAGCTCTGGATGGCGATGCGGGCGCTCTCGTGGGCCATCGAAAGGTCGACTCTTGCCTCGACGAACTCGCCCGGCGTGACCTTTTTTTGGCCCGCGTGCCGGGCCAGTATCTTCTCGGATGCGGTGGCGGCCATCCTCGCCTCACGGACCGGTAAGCCGAAGGGGGATATGTTGTTTGCTTGTCACATCCCGAGACTAGCGCTTCTCGATGAGCTCGATGAGCGTCCCGTCGGGGTCCTCGATGAACGCTATCCGGCTTCCGCCCGGGCCGAGGTCGAACGGCTCGTCCGTGACGGTCACGCCCTCCTTCTTCATCCTGGCGACCAATTCGTCGATGCCGGTGACCGTGAACGCCAGGTGGTCGAACAACCTGTCCTCGTAGGCGGCCTGCTCGAATTTCCGCTGTGCCTTGAACCAGGTCAGCTCCAGGCGGAAGCCGGTGCCCTCGCCCTCGAGGAACGCTATCTCGGCGTTGTTTTGGGGTATCGGCCGGCGCGAGGCTAACCTCATGCCGAAATGCTTTTCGTAGAACCTGATGGAACGTTCCAGGTCGCTGGCCCGAATCGAGACGTGCACGAATGCCATGCTGCCGGTCTCCCGCCGGCGGATGCGCCTGGGTGCGTAAATACCTGACTGTGCGCTTCAGCGGGAATAATAATAATCGTAGATGCGGCCGGGGTCCCCTCCAAATGCGTACCAGGTCCTGGCCGCTATGATGCGCCCCGTCTGCCGATATTGCCCGTTGCGCCGGAAGTGCTCTGCGGACGTGACGACCCGTTCGTCCAGGAAGGCCAGCCGGCCGTGGCGGCGCAGCGCTTTCGACATACGGACGTCCTCGAACAGGGGAACGTCGAGGGATTGCAGGCATTGTTTCAGGACCGCGGCGCGGGCGAACGCCGCCCGGTCGCCCCACATGGCAAGGCCCAGCCGGACCTGCATATCGGAGAACCGGACGATGAAATCCAGCCAGGGCGAGCTTTTGTCGAAGGTCATGTGAAAACCGCCGCCGGCCACGCGCGGGTCCTCCATCGCCCTGAGTATCGCCGCGTCCCAGCCGGCGGGCAGGACCGTGTCCGAATGGAGCAGCAAGACGAACTCGCCCTGCGCCATCCGGACGCCGTGAAGCATGGCGTATCCCCGCCCCCGACGCCCGCAATGCACCACCTTCTCCGAGGGGCCTTCGGAGGTGATGCTGCTTGCCAATGACGGGTCGTTGAGGACCATGAGAAGCTCCAATGGCGAACGGGCGGCATGCACCGCCCTCTTGACCTCGGCAATACCGGGACTCTCCCGATGGACGGGGATTATCACCGAAAAGCGGGGAGCGTCAGGCATCCTACCCGCGCCCTCCTTTTTCCCGGCCGTCCCGATGCAGGACTTCCGGGTGCTCCCGCAGGTATCCCATGGTCCGGGAGCGCCTGGACGCCGGGGCGTTCCCCCTCGACGCGAGCGCCCGCAGGTCCTCGAGTGTGTCGACGTCGCTCCATTGCGGGAGCACG
>Ga0315291_10002653_pt1 | contig 23316 bp, 15 predicted proteins | sample YL17G12_20_MG_FD_203070 | JGI IMG/M metagenome (GOLD analysis project Ga0315291, IMG submission 203070) | Sediment microbial communities from Yellowstone Lake, YNP, Wyoming, USA - YL17G12_20 | ecosystem: Environmental > Aquatic > Freshwater > Lake > Sediment | place: USA: Wyoming | collected... | reverse complement strand
CCTCGATCTCCCGCCAGCCGGCTTACCATTTCGACTGGCCGCGCGACGGCGCTTTCTTCGACCTGGCCCTGGACATGGCCGGCTTCCCCGAAGCGGTGACCCGGCACCTGGAATTTTACGCCCGCACCCAGCTCACCGCCCGCGTGGGTTACACCGCGGCTTTCTGGGTGAATTTTCGGTCCGGGTTTTTTCGGCCGGAAGGGCACTGGCGCTCGAACATGGCCACCGACGGCACCCGCGGAAGCATGCCCGCGGTGATGGCGTTCGAGATTGACGAGACCGGGCTTACCGTCTGGAATATGTGGCGACACGAGAGATACCTCACCGGCTCCGAGCGCGAGCAATACATCCAGCGGATGCGCGAGCCGCTCATTCGGGCCGCGGACGCGCTCGTCCGGTTCGTGAACGTGAAGCACGGCTGGGTGCGGGAGGCCCTGGAAGACGACAACTTCCCTCCCTCCGCCACCCTGCACGGGGCGTCCTCGGTGCTGGTGGGCCTGGCCGCGGCGGTGGACGCCGGAGAGCGCTGGGGCATTGACCCGGCCAAGGTGAAGAAGTGGCGGGAGGCGGCGGTCGCCCTGCGCCGGGGCATGCTCGGCCGGGTGAATTATGATTCGGTTTTGGATGACGCGGGCTATCGCGGCCTGGTCTGGACGCTCTGGCCGGCGCCCCTGTTCGAGGACTTTACCGTGCCGGACGCCCGGCGCATGATGGACCGCCTGGCCGAGGACACCCGGATCAAGGCGGACAAGGAGACCCCGGGCTTCGCCTACCTGGGCGAGAACATCTTTTGCCTGGCGCTCGCCGCGCGAGGAATGCCCGAATATAAGCCCTTACTGGAAAAGGCGCTCACGGTGCTCACGCACGAGGTCGCCTTCCCCGGCACCGACTGCTTCGGCGAGGTCAACCTCTGGGGCGATTTTGCCGGCACCGGCCAAAAAGTCGGCCAGGCCCGGACCAGCATCCCCCACCTCTGGAACGGGGCCACCGCTTATCTCGCGGCCATGGCGATCTACCAGCCCGAGGCCTTTGACGGCCTGGTGCCGCCGTTCCCCCGGTGAAGGCCAGCGGGATTGCTCAAGGTTTAAGTGCGAACCAGGTATTTACTTAATTGGGATTAAGGTCGAATTAAAATAGAATTAAAAGATGGGTTAGACTCCGCATTTTTCTTGACAGCCTTCCTTGAAACGGGCAAAATTCTGCCCAAATCTCGTTCATTTCCGAGCCTGTGATCCTACCGGGAATTCCCCACGGCCACAGGACGTTAAGGTCGGTCGGGAAACGGTCCGGGCTCCCGTGCTTGGAAAGGAGATTTGTTGCGCCAGCCAACTTCAAGTCCGGGGTTGGCTTTTTGCGCCGGGTCGTTCTAATCTTAGCAGGCCAACTGGTGACGGCAGCGAGTCGTTATTCGGGAAGGAGGTATTTCCGCGGTGAAGAACTTGAGATTGAAATGGATTGCCATCCCGGCTGGCATCTTGGGGTTATTTGCCTGGGGGCAACGCGCCGACGCCGCACCGGATGACAAGCAGGCGCTCTTTCACCTCGAGGCCCCTGCCCCCAAGACCGGCCTGGATTTTCACGCCGCGGTCCACCTGGACTTTTTGGGCTATGACCGCCATGAAGAGAACCTTACCGGCGCGGGTTCGCAGGAGAACAACTTCACCATCCGGCGGGCGCGGGTGGTCCTCACCGGCATCCTTTACGAGAAGATCACCTTTTTTATCCAGACCGGATTGGAATCCACCGACACCCTGCTCATGGATGGGATCATCATTTACCAGATCGCGCCGTGGGTGGATGTCCGGGCCGGGCAAATGAAGATGCCCTTCAGCGCCGAGCGGCTGGAGTCCTTTCTGACCAATCCTTTCCTGGAAAGGTCGCTGGCCGCCAACCTGGAGCTGCGGCGCAGCCGGGGCGTGTCCATCGGCCTCCATCCCCGCAATGACATGGCCCGCTTGGAACTGGGATTGTTTACCGGCGAAAACATGATGAAGAATAACACCGACGACCATTTTGAATACGTGGGCCGGGGCAGAATCTTCCTGAACAAGATCATCCCTGATTTCCCCGGCGAATTCGCCCTGGCCGCGTCCGGGGCGCGGGGCCGGCGCTCGCCGGTGCGGGAAGCCACCACCTCCTTTACCGGCAAGACGCTCAACGAATTAACCTTTTTTTCTCCGGTCCCGGTGAATGGTTACCGCACCCGCTGGGAGGCCGACCTGAGCTGGCGCTATCAGCCCTTATGGATCGCGGCGGAATGGATCCATTCCGAAGAAGAACGCGACCACGTCCTGATCAACCTGGACACGGATGGAGACGGTGTGGGTGACGCGGAAGTGACCCGCGACCTGGAGAACCTCCTGGAGCAGGGTTGGAAAGTCTCCGCGGTCTGCGTTTTGACCGGCGAGCCGTTCAGCGAGCGGATCGTGCCCGACCATTCCTGGGGGGCCTTGGAGCTGTTGGCCCGTTACAGCACGGTCACCTTTGACTCGCAGGAAGAGAAGATCCGGGGCCAGGCGCCGGGCACCCGGGGCCGGGAAGTCAGCGCGGCTTCCCAAGCCCTGGGCCGGCGGAGCATTGACGAAAAGGTGCGCTCGGTGGACGCGGGGCTCAACTGGTTCATCAAGCCCGGATTCTGGATCGGCCTGGATGTCACCTGGCAGTGGTTCGATCACTCCTCGACCTATGACGGGAACAATCCGGACCAGCGCTCGGACATCAACTACCGCGGCCGGATCGCCGTGGCTTTTTAATCAAAAAAATCACCGGGAGAACAGGTCGGGGCGGGTGCATAGCATCCTACGTGATTTGAAACCCGCCCTTATGGTTCAGGCGGTCTCCGCCGGCTTTTTCAGCTTGGCCTGGCGGAGATGATGCAAGTAGATGCGGCTGGAGTAGTCGGTGAAGAAGGCCTTGTTGTCGTAGAGCTTGCGGGCGCTGGAACTGACGCCGATTTCCTGGAGCTGGCTCCGCACATGGTCCTTTTCCTGGACCTCTTCCATCACGTAACTGATCCGGTTGAAATGGTCGTCCACCACCACCTCCGGCGCGTGGCCGATCAGGTCGCGGAAAATGGCGTTGAAGTTGAGCATGGCCGAAGCCAGCTTGCGCTCGCCCATCCCGGAAAAGTCGAACTCGGTCTCCACCACCCGGATCCCGACGTGGCTGCTCTTCAAGTAGAGGTCCAGGATCAGGCTTTCCTGGCCCCGGTAGAACATGCGCTGGTGCCGCTCTTTGGGCCGGACCTTGATTTGCCGGACCCGCTGCTTCAGCTTGACCAGCGGATCTTCCGGATTTTCCTCGGTCTCCCCCGGCGCGCCCACGATCAGCCCGCCGAGGCTCACCTCCACCGGGTTCTCTTCCGTATCCTCCCGCTCCGGCTGGACCTGGATCCGGCCCCGCACGATCAGAAACAAATCCGCATACAGGACCGCCACCTCTTCCCCGGCCGCGGTGAAGAACGTGATCCCGTTCTCCTGAAAACGCAGCCCCTTCACCTGGAGCTTGCCCTCCAGCTTGCTGATGCCGCTTTGCTTGAGCAGGTAAGCGTCCAGGCCCATTTGCACCAGCCGGGCCAGAAACTGCTGGGCCGGGTCCAGGTCCTTGAACACCCGGACCACCCAGGGCACCAGGCTCTTGAAGCGTTGCTTGGCCAGATACGGGTCGAACCCGGTCAGTTCGCAAAACGGCCGCAGCCACTTGGGATCAATGCCCTCCACCGGGCTCTGCACCACCATGAAAGCCTCAGGCGGTTCGGGCTTGGGCGGACTGGGTTTTGTCTTTGGCTCCGTGGAGGTTGGACGCGCAGGTGGAGGCGCCTGCGCCCCTAGAGTCGGGGACAAAGCCGGCTCCGGAAACACGGCGCCGCAGTAGAGGCACTTGGCCGCCTGGTCCGAGTTCGGTCGCTGGCATTGGGGACAAGCTTTGGCCATGACTTCACCACCCTTCGAGATTGCCCTCAGCGTTAAAACAAATCGGCTCCGGCCCGGAGATGATCTCCAGCGGGGCCAGGGACTGCTGGGCCAGGTCTTCGCTCACCATCAGCTCGGCGAGATGGAGCGTGTCCTGGATCCGGACCAGGCGGCCGCGGGCCGGGTCTTCGCACCAGGAGCAGGCCAAGGCCGCGGCAATGGCCTCGCGGTCAGTGGCAAAGGCGATCGGGACCTTGGCGCGCTCCAGGAAGGTGGAGGCCAGCGCGTTCTCCCGGACCAGGGCCGGATCAATCTTTCGGACCAGGCGCTCGGTGGTAACGTCGGCCAGCCCGATGCCGTAAGCACTGCCTTGGGCCCCGGGAGAGAGGTCCAAGGCCACGATCCGCCGGATGCGGGGCAGTTCGGGTTCCGGCTCGCCCGCGATGTGCAAGCGGCCGATCACGTTGGTGTCCAGGCCGGTGCCGCTGATCTCTTTCCCGATCCGGTCCACCACCAAAACGTCAATCTCGTGAAAAGGCAGGCTGGGCAGGCGCGCCTCCGCCTCTGCCAGCAAGCCCGGCTCGCGGCTGAGCATGGCCCCGGCCGGCACTGCCTCGATCCGCGCCAGCCGGTCATAGGCGTTCTCGATCAAGGCCAGCCCGAAGAGCACGGAAGCCCGGGCCAGGATGAACTCGGCCATGCGCGGCACCGTGTCGCGGAGCGCCCGCGGCCCCCGGCGGTGCACCGCCTCGGCGCCCTCGCGCTTGCCCAGGCCCACGGCCAGCATCTTAATGAGCCCGCTCTCGCACGGCCCGTGGTAACTGGTGTGGGGCTTGATCCGGTTGACCACCACGATCCCGTCCGCCTCCGCGGCCAAGCGATCCAGGTGCACCGGCAGACCGTCCACCACGCCCAGCACCCGGGTCTCCAGGGAGGATCGGATCGGCGCGCCGGCGCTGGCTTCGGTGATGCCCAACCCGGCGAGCAAAGCCGCTTGGCCCTCCGCAGTAGCTCCGCCATGCGAGCCCATGGCCGGGACCAGGAAGGGTTTAGCCCCGTGCTCCTTCAGCCAGGTCACCAACGCGGCCAAAACCTCCACGATCCGGTCAATGCCCCGGCTGCCGGCGGTGACGGCGATGCTCAGGCCCGGCCGGATGCGATTGGCCAGGCCGGCGGTATCGAGCACCCGCCGGACCTCGGCCGGGACATCGGCGATCTCGGTGCGGTCAAACTGCTGGCGAACCCGCAGGACGCGGGGCAGGTCCATGATTCTCTAATAGCATAGGCCATGCCCTGAGGCAATAGTTAACATGGGGTCAGGCCCCGAACTTAACATTCCTTGACAAGTCGAACCCTCGACTTTAGAGTGGAGCCATGGAAATCGAGACGGATTTTCTGGTGATCGGGTCCGGGATCGCCGGGCTTTCCTTCGCGCTCAAGGCCGCGGAGGCGGGCCGGGTGCTGGTGGTGACCAAGCGGGAGCGCAAGGAGTCGGCCACCCTTTACGCCCAGGGCGGGATCGCCTCGGTGCTGGACAAGAAGGACAGCTTTGACGAGCACGTGCAGGACACGTTGGAGGCCGGGGCTGGGCTGTGCCACCCGGAGGTGGTGAAGCTGGTGGTGGAGGGCGGCCCGGAGCGGATCCAGGAGTTGATCCGGCTGGGCGTGCGTTTCACCCGGCGGGCCGGCCGGCAGAAAGAGTTCGATTTGGGCCGGGAAGGGGGCCACTCGCGCCGTCGGATCGTGCACGCGGAGGACCTGACCGGCCGGGAGGTGGAGCGGGCGCTGCTCAGGGCCGGCGAGCGGAATTCGCGCATAAGTTTCCTCGAGCATCACATGGCGGTGGACCTGATCACCACCGAGAAAGTGCCGGGCCGGCGCAAGGCGCGGCGGTGTCTCGGCGCTTACGTCCTGGACTTGAAGAGCGGCTTGGTCAAAACCGTCTCGGCCCAGGTCACCCTGCTCGCCACCGGCGGGGTGGGCAAGGTCTATCTTTACACCAGCAACCCGGACATCGCCACCGGCGACGGCGCGGCCATGGCCTCTCGGGCCGGGTGCACCATCGCCAACATGGAGTTCATCCAGTTTCATCCGACCTGCCTGTATCATCCGGAGGCCAAGTCGTTCCTGATCTCGGAGGCGGTGCGGGGCGAGGGCGCGGTGTTGAAGTTGAAGGACGGCTCTCCGTTCATGCGCAACTACCACGCCCAGGCGGAGCTGGCGCCCCGGGACGTGGTGGCCCGGGCCATAGACCACGAGATGAAGGTGCGGGGCGACGACCACGTGCTCCTGGATATCTCGCACCGCTCGGCCCGTTTCATCCGCAAGCGCTTTCCCAACATTTACCAGACCTGCAAGCAATTCGGGTTTGACATGAGCCGGCAACCCCTCCCGGTGGTGCCGGCCGCGCACTACCTGTGCGGAGGCGTGCTCACCGACCTTTTCGGGGCCACGGACCTGCCGGGCCTGTATGCCATCGGCGAGACCGCGGCCACCGGGCTGCACGGCGCCAACCGCCTGGCCAGCAACTCGCTTTTGGAGGCGCTGGTCTTTGCCCACCGGGCGAGCCAGCGGGCGCGCAAGGAGCTGAGGAAGGCGGAGGCGCGGCCGGCGCTCCCGGCCTGGGACGTGGGCCGGGCCAAGGACTCGGACGAGTCGGTGGTGGTCTCGCACAACTGGGACGAGATCCGGCGGACCATGTGGAACTACGTGGGCATCGTGCGCACGGACAAGCGGCTGCAGCGGGCCAAGCGCCGGATCGCGATGATCCAGGAAGAGATCGCTCAGTATTACTGGGACTTCCTGGTGACCGGCGATTTGCTGGAGCTGCGCAACCTGGCGACCGTGGCCGGGCTGATCGTGCAAGCGGCCATCGCCCGCAAAGAGTCGCGCGGGCTCCACTTCAACCTCGACTATCCCCAGCCCTCCGACGCCTGGAAGCGGGATACCCTGATCCGAAAGACCAGCTGAGCCTCCCCGACTGGCTTCCGCGAACCGAGCTCCTCCTGGCGGGGAAAATCAGGTTTGCAAGGAAGTTCAAACTCTAACGTCTATTTAAGCAGAGATAAGGCCAGGCCCGGCGTGAATGATTTTGATCTTGGCCCTGCCTGGCGCGGGCGGTAAAATTGAATTGGATTTCCGGGCCGGCCTTATCTCCGATCTTGCTCAAGGGAAAGGATTTTACTCCGATGATAATATCACGGCACCAAGCGCCGGTATTGGGGTTTGTGATGCAAACTGAAAACCAGGACCTCCGGGGCCTTTCCGAAATGGATACGCGGGTGATCCGCAAAGTGCTTTGCTTCATCTGCCACCGGGAGGTGGACACCGAGATGGTGGTGCTGGTCAACCATCACCACGATGACATGGTCTGCCTGTGCAAAAAGCACCTGCGCCCGGACTATGAACTGGAATACGAGGAAGGCATGGTGGTGAGATAACCAACCCTCCTTTCTGGCAGGCCGTCCTCGCCCCCGGGACGGCCTTTTTACTTAACAAGGGGTCAGGCCCCAACTTAACTAAAGTTTACCGATGAGAAAAGAGTTCCTGCTGGAGGAATTCAGCCAGGGCTTGGCCGATAAGAGCGTTGGCTGGCTCTTTGGGATGGCAATGGTCGTAGAAGAGCGGCGGGCGGTTCTTCGCCCGCAAGAGGGGCAGAAGATCCAGATAAGCAAAGCCAAACTTTTCAGCTTCGTGGCGCATCCGCTGCTGGGGCGTGTCATCCAGAAAGTCGGCATAAACCTGATACTTGACCGGGAAGACCATCACCGCGACTGAAAAGCGATGTTGGGCCTGCAGCGCTTGCAGCCTTTGCAACTGCCGGTCAATCCCCGGCCAGGATTCCTCTTTCCAGGCCGCCCCCCAGTCGTATTGGGCCTTCGCCACCATCTGGTTGAACAGCTCCGGGCTCTGCTGCCATTGGGAATTTTTAGCGGCGATGGTCCACTCAAAGCGGGATTTGCCTTTTTCCCGGACCCACCTGGTCAAGAGTAACCGGCGATAGACAGATTGGGCAAGTACGCTGTGCCGGCGTAAAAATCCGTAACTTCCCTCCTCGCCTGGAAAACCCCAGGGAGGCCGGCTGTCATTGAGGTAAAAAGCGATCACCACCACGTCCGGATTCAGGGAAAGCCCCCGTTCCTCCAGGATATCCACCTCCTCCTTCAGGCCCACGTCGCCCACGCCCCCGTTCACCACTTCAATCTTGCGTCCGGGCATGGCCGCTTGCAGAACCTTCTCCGCCTGTTCGACGTAGACCTCATCCGCTTCCAGGTAATCGCCAAAGGTGATGGAGTCGCCCAGCACCAGGACTCTCAGCTCATCCGCGGCTTTGATCAGGAGCAGTTCTCGGTCCCGGAATCCCAGGGAATTGATGTCAATCTTGATGTCGCGGCCGGAGAGGTTGTGGTGGCGGATGAGCACGTGGGCGTTGGGAATCAAGCGCCGGCCCTTGGGCGTGTAATGGACGAGGAATTCCGGGTTGCTCTCGATCAGACCGATTTTTTTCAGCCGGGTTTCGCGTTGCTCGACGACATAGCTTTGATGATGGCGCAGGTAAATCTCGAGGACCCCGAGCGAGACGATGAGGACGAGGAGATTGAGCGCCAGCAGACCCAGGATGCGGCCGCGCCGGCTCAAGTCGGAATTTCGAGATTCTTTTATCCTGCTCACTTTTTATTTAGGTAGAATCGGCCGGCCGCTGCCAGGAGGACCAGCCAAGCCAGCCCGATCAGCCAGACGAAGAAGAGCACCTTAGTGACAAACGCGCCGGCCTGAAGGCCGACCACCCCAAGCTGGATGAGTTGCAGGGAGCCCGGCTGGCGTTTGATCCACCTTAGCTTGCCGATCACTGCGAGCCGCACCGCGTCATCGCTAACTCTGAGCGGCACCGCCACCCCTACCCGGCCATTAGGCGGGTCAGGGCCGTAAGCCGCTGTTGTCCGTCAATGATAGCAACGACATTTCTCCCTGCTTTAACCTCCTCTTGACTGTATCCGAGAGAGCGCATCGGGAAGTCAACTTCATCCGGCTCCCACAACATTATTTGACCTATCGGATAACCGTTGAACAAGCTATCCCAAAGCTTGAGAATCCGGTCATTGTCCCATGCGAACGTGCGCTGAAATTCGGGGAGTCGGTAATCACCCCTGTTCACACGTTGTATGTGGGTCTCAACTTTAGGGTTCTCTGATTTGACGTCAAGCATTGCTACGGCCATGTCTTCCTCCTCACGGTAGAAGACACCATTAGGTTTCTACTTTTCTAACATATCAAATATGAAGTGGCAAATCAGATGGTGCCCAGGGACGGAATTGAACCGCCGACACGCGGATTCTCCGTCTGCTGCTCTAGTTAGCGCTCGAGCCCGGGCATTAATCATTCAGCCTTGACGTCTTCTCCCTGATGTCGGCGAACGAGGATTACAGGCAGTCGCCAGCCAGCTTATCACTGGGGCGGCGTCCTGGAAGATCGTAGTCCCGGGCAGGTCAGTAGAAAGGACCGTAGGAAAAGACGTGGTATGGGCACCAGATAGCAACTCCGACCGCGAGGGCCGCCCGGGCCACGGCCCGGGCACGGGGCGATGCTGCAGCCAGTCGGTTGAGGTCGGTTATTATTAAAATCAGGGCTGGCGGCGCAAGAGAGAAGGTGAGACGGGGCTGGTAATAGCCAAGTATCCAGAAAAAGCCCAAGAAAACGATAATGGCGATGCTAGCCGCTTGCCTGAACTCCTTTTCCTGAGCGGCTCCGTCGGAAGGCGGGGCGGAATGGGCGCGAAGACGGGAGACCCCGATCCCGGCCAGGGCCAAGAGGGGGAACAGAGCCACGTCCAGATCGGCAAAGGTCTCCAGGAACCTCCCGGTGTTGCCGGCGATGACCAGAGCTAGGGTTTTCGGGCCTAGTCGGGCGGCGTCCAGGACCCAGACCAACTGCCGGAACGCCGCCATTTCGTAATTGTAGTACCTTCCCGCAGTTAAAGTGGTGATTCCGACCCAGAGCAGGGTGGGCAAGGCTATGGCAGCGAGCAGAATGGCTGCGGGGAGCAGCAGACCCCGGGCCGATAATCTTCTCTCGGTCCGGAGGCGCAAGCAGGCCGCGGCCAGCAAGCACGGCCCCAGCAAAAAGAAGTTGCCGTAAGCTAAGCCGAGGACTCCGACGCCCAGGCCTAGCCGGACAGCGTCACGCAATGTCAACCCTCCCGGTTTATTCAGCGTCTTTCCCGTGAGATAGACGGCGAGCAAGGGAGTCAAGATGATCAACATTTGTTCGTGAGGAGTATAGATAAAATTCTTGGTCTGGTTATTGAACGCCAAGAGAGGCGCCGCGGCCAGGGATAATCCCAGGTCTACCCTAGCCAAGCGAAAGATTTTCATAATGAGAACCAGGGATAGGTCCAGAAGCGCAAAATTCAGCGCCAGGTAGCCCCAGAAGTATGGATACCGGACCCTTTTCCCTAGCAGGTGATGGATTATAAGACCGCAACCCTCCCCCGCTAGAATGTATAGAGGGCGGGACTGGCGCATAGAATCCTTCTCCAGGAGACGGTCAAGGTGGCCGGAGTAAAAAAGATAGCTTCGGGCGTCGCCAGCGACCAGCATCCCTCCTCCGGAAAAACGCGGGATATAGAAGCGACCGGCCAAGTCTTCTCCGGCCGGAGGGGGAGAAAATAAGAAGGCGATGGCCGCAGCCGCAGTCATGGCTGTAGCCAGCGCCTGCCAGCCTAGCCTTTCTGAATTTATTCTTTGTATCGGCTGTTCTCCCAGTAGAACAGCCTAACACATTGAATCCTAGGATATCAAAAATTTTTTTCGCCCCTGGCGGCTTTTTGGCTTTTTCAAGGCCGAAAAAATAAAACCAATCCCGAGGAGGCAATTATCCAAAATTTTTTGAGGCGCTTGACTAGTCCAGTATTTTTGAGATATGCTGAACCATATAAAAAGCGAATTTTTCGCTGATTAAAAATTGGAAAAGGAGAATTAAAAAATGGTGTCGAAGCTAAAAATCCTGCGCGTTGTCAGAGACCTGTCTCAGGACCGACTCGCCGAGCTCACTGGATTTTCGCAATCCCGAGTAAGCAGAATCGAGAGGGGCGTGATTCAGACCGCACCGACCCTGGCCCAGGTGAAAAAATTTCTATCCGGCTGAGACCATCTCCCGGCCGCAGCGACCGCCAGCGCGCCGCGGCCGAGCTGAATATCTCCCGCAGCACCCGCTGGCGTAAAATAAAAAAATCCGGCACCCCTTGATTGGCCTCGCGCCTCGACCGCGCGCCCAGCCAAACTTAAAAGATACCCCAGACGCGCTAATAGCCCCATAAAGCCTTGGAAGATATCAGGGCGAGCCCTTTACCTAGCCAGGATGCTGGCCTTGATTGCTCCGGGTAGGTCGGGCCAGGCTCCGCCAAGGGGGCCAGGTCGTGAGGGTGCCCTGCACAGACGCCTGCACACTTTTTTTCCGAAATTGTGTCTTGGCCGCGCCCTGGCCGTGTCTTGCCTGTGTCAAGGTCGCCTCCTGGCCCGGTCGCGCATCCAGAACTTCCTGGTCCTTGACATCATGCCAGTTCTCATAGGCGTTTGCCACGGCAAAGGATAAGCCGGTGCGGACGTTGGCCGCTGCCACCAGGTTGGCCTCCGGGGAGATGCGGATCAGGGATCCCAGGGAGGCAGTGGGCACGGCCACGATCAGCCGCTCCGGTTTCTGTTCCTTCACCCACTTCACCGCGGCCAGCATGGTGTAGCCGGAGGCCAGGCCGTCATCCACGACCATCACCTCCCTGCCCTTCAGCTCCGGCGCCGGCCGCTCGCCGCGGAAGAGTTTTTCCCTTCTCCGCACCTCGGCCCGGGTCTTGGCCTCGGCCCGGTCAAAATCCTCCTGAGTTAAGCCCGCGGCCACGAAGAGCTCCTGGTTGAGATAGACCGGGCCCTCTGCCGTGACTGCGCCGAACCCGGCCTCCGGGTTCCAGGGCAGTTGCAGCTTGCGCGCCACGATCAGGTCGAGCTCAAAATTCAAACCCTCGGCCACCAGCTTGCCCACCGGCACCCCGCCGCAGGGGATGGCCAGCACCCGGCCCGGCCCTTTCACCTCCGGCTTGAGCAGCTTGACCAATGCCCGGCCGGCTTCCTCCCGGTCGCGGAAGACCAGCTCCCGGTCGCGCAAGCGCGGGTCTTCGATCACGTTCTTGGGCAGGGCCGGCCAGGGCATGGCCAATCACTTGATCTTGAACTAGCCCGGGAGCCCGCAGAGCTCGAGGAAGTTCTGGTCCAGCACTCGTTTCAGGTCCGGATCCGGAAGTCCGATCTTTTCCACCATTTTCCGCTGGCAACTGAAGTCAAAGGTCCGGTCCTGGACGTGGAAGTAGGGGCCGTCGGAGCCGAAGAGGCACTTGCCGGCGCCGGCGCGCTTGACCGCGTCGCGGGCGGTCTGGAAGTCTACGTAGGACGAGCTGGAAAGATCCACGAACACGTTTTTGCGCTCGCGGGCCAGGGCGCAGACCGCGGCGGATTCCGGGATCCCGGCGTGGGCGTAAAGGATTTTGAGGCGGGGGAACTGATCGGGCAGAAATTTGAAATCGCCGTTCTCGCCGGTGCCCAGGTGGATCAGGATGGGCTTGCCGTGTTCCTGGCACCAGGCCGCGGTCTTTTCCAGCATTCGCACCGGGTAGTTATGCCAGTAGGGATGGGCTTTGACGCCGATCATGCCCGCCTGACCCATGCTGCGCTCGATCTCGGCGATGGGGTCCGCCGGCCCGGCCGGGTTGACAAAGACCCAGCCGTAAAACCGGTCCGGGCGAGCCTCGACCGCGTCCTTCACCTCTTGGTTGGGCGGCTGGGGAAAAACTTCATAGCGCTTGCCCAGGAGGTCCACGGTGCCGTCGGCTTTGACGTTGTTTCGATACATGGCCGTCATCGCGCGGTGGAGCCAGCCCGAGGAGCGGTGAAGCCCGCGGCGGAAAACGGGCAGCGCGATCTTGGCGAGCAGGGGGTTCATGTAAATGGGCGGGTTCAGGCGCGGGATCAGGGCGACCCGGGCGATGCCGTGGCGGTCCATGCTCTGGATGAGAGCGTCCAGCGGGACCATCTCGGTATCCAGGTGATAATGGCAGTCAATGATCATCGGGCCTGGCTCCTCTGCTCAGAACGCCTGCCAGTAGGTGAAGAGCTGGTAAGCGGTCAGCTCATCGCTGAAACCCACGGTCATGCGCATGGCAATGCCGGACTTGAAATAAAAAACCGCGCCGACGCCGGGGGTGACGCGGATCTGGTTGAGCGGGTCGTGGTCGCCCCAGGTCTGGCCGGCGTCCACGAAGACCAGGGTGGAGGAGTTGAGCAGGAACTCCTGGAGGGTGAGGCCCAGGGGCTTGCGCTCCGGCAGCCACTTGGGCCGGGGCTTTTGCGAGGGCTGATGCTCCTTGCCCAAATTGAACTTGTCCTTCGGGAACCACTTCGCCCGGGTGCGGTGCCGGAACTCGATGGAGCCCAGGACCCGGTTCTTCTCCTGGAAGCGGTTCTCCCAGTAGCCCCGCAGGCCGTTGCCGTCAAGATAATCGGCCAGGCTGATCCGGGCGTGGCCCAGGGCCGGGTATTCCCAGAAAGGAAGGTAGCGTCCGTCCAGCCGGTCCCAGCGCGCGTATAGCCCGAGCACGTTATAGTTGTTAGGCGCCTGGAAGAAATGGGCGGCCTCCGCGCTGTAGCGCCAGTAGTTCCAGTCGGCGCCCATGCTCTCGTCCACCCGGGTCAGTCGGAATTGCTCGTAGCCGCCCCGGGTGGGGAAGATCGGCTGGTCCAGGTTGTTGTGAAACACGGTGACGAACCAGTTGTGGGTGAACTCGCGGAAACGGAAATCCGCGGAATGATAGAGGGCGGGATAGACTTCGGAGATGGGCCGGTCCAACTCATCAATCCCGGACTGAAAGTTCGGGTTCTTGAGCAGACCATCGCGGTGGCTGGTGCGGTGGTATTCGGCGCCTCCGCCGATGCCGAGCCCCGGCCCCAAGCTGACCTGGTAGCTGATCAGGCCGCTGTAGATCTCCGCCCCATAGTAGGCGGCGTCATCCATATCCGTATTGTTGCCGATGCCGAAGAAGTGAATGCCGGTGCGGTTCAAGTAGAGGAAGCGGACCTTGAGCAGGCTCCGGGGCAGGAGCAGGTCCGGCTCCTGGAAGTCCGCCATCAATTGTTTGTAGGCGGTGTTGGTGAAGGTATCGTGGAGGTAAAGGTCACGGGACTTCTTGCCGAAGAGGTCGTGGAAGTAATAGCCCACTCCGCCGCCGCTGCCTTCCGGCCCGAATACGATCGGAATGCTGAAGTCGCTTTTCCGGGGCGGCCATTCCTCTTCCGCGGCTGCCGAACCCGCTAGTAGAAGAACCCCTACGATGAGACAAATTCGCCCGAGGTTAGGCATCTGCCCCTCCTTGGTCTCCGCACTTATATAACAAAAGCCCAAAAAAATCCATGAAAAAATGCCAGCCTGGGCCATGCTGGTCCGCTCGGGTGCGGCTAGGTTTTGAAATCCCCAGGCGTTTTTAATCAGGATACGGGCAGGCGGGGGCGTTTAACCTGGATCGAACAACTGTTAGAGATTACCGTGAAAAAAGCAAAGAAAGACCATTGATGTCAAGCGCTTAAATGCAGGGATGATTTGGAAAATGCGGGGGAAAGTCAGTCACCCTGTTCTCGGCTTTTCGGATTTTGGATTAAAAAATTATAATATTTTAAATTATTTGAAACTTTTCCCTTTACGGCCGCGTCTATATGTATGAAAGCCTAAAAGGAGCGAACGAGGCCTTGAGCCAGAGTTCAAACCCGTAAGGCAATGACCTCTCACCAAAATCTCCTTTCTTTTTCACGCCCGCCTTTCCCTCCGGCGGGCTTTTTTTTGGGATTTGACTCTTTGCCGCCCAGAACTGGCGGCGGACGGTGAAACAACTTGCTGGAACTGGTGCTGGAAAGCCCGGGCCGGCCGGGGGTTTTTCGGGGTGCAGGATTTTGTAGAAAAACTTACAGTTCGTCTGGCTGGCTGAAAATCCTTGACAGGAAGCGAAAGAACAGGTAATAATAGTAAGATTGTTGCGGGGTGGAGCAGTCAGGTAGCTCGTCGGGCTCATAACCCGAAGGTCCTTGGTTCAAATCCAAGCCCCGCTACCAAAAATGCTTGAGGGCATCGGAACTTAGCCGGTGCCCTTTTCTTCTCAGTTATCATCTTCTCTCCCGCCCCTTGAGGCGCGCGTTTCGGTTAGTTTCCAGGAGCGGCCGGATCAAGTTTTGATCCAGCCTATTCTCCTTCGGATAAAAAGTCCGGCTCCATCCTCCGGCAACCCCTGCCCCCGCCTTGACTCAGGCCAGCGATCTGGCTAGGCTACTCAGCAACCGCCGTGGAAGAGACCGGCACCATCCTATCCATCGAGGGTCCGCGGGCCAAGGTCACCCTGGCCTCCGCGGGAGCGCCCGAGGTGTGGGCCTCCAACCCCTCCGGCGCCAAAGCCGGCGACCGGGTCATCCTCGCCTTTGCCGAGAGCAAAACCGCCAACCGTTCCCTCCGGGTGATGCTGGCCAGCGTCATCCTCGCCGGCGCCCTGGGCCGAATCCTGGCCGCCATTCCCGAATTGATCGAGCCCGTCCAGCGGGCGCTCGGCTCGGACCTCGGCCCCTTCCTCATCACCCCGGATAACCTCATCCTCGGCTCGGGCCTCCTCGGCCTCGCCTTCTCCGCCCTCTGGCTCCGCCGCGGCCGCCGACCCCGGCTCCCGGATCCCACGGTCGTGCAGATCCTCGAGCCCCCTGGAGAAAAACCCTGAATCACCAGAGCCGCCGCGACGCGCTCAAAGGCCTCGGCCTGGCCACCGCCGGCCTGCTCGCCTCCTTTTCCGGCCGCCAGCCGGCCCGGGCCGCGCTGGATCGTCCCAACCTGATCTTCATCCTGACCGACGACCAGCGCGGGGACGCCCTCGCCGCGGCCGGCCATCCTTTCTTCAAAAGCCCGAACCTCGACCGCCTGGCCCACGAAGGCGCGCGCTTCGCCAACGCCTTTGTCACCACCTCGCTCTGCTCGCCCAGCCGGGCCACCTTCCTCACCGGACTCTATCCTCATCGGCATGGCGTGAAGAACAACCTCACCCCCTGGACCGGCGAACACCCCACCTTCCTGGAAATTCTCGCCGCGGCCGGTTACGACTGCGCCTTCATCGGCAAGTGGCACATGCCCGGCAAGGGGCTGCCCCGGCTCAAGGGCGTGGACCCCTTCATCTCCTTTACCGCCCTGACCGGCCAGGGCAAATACTTCGACTGTCCTTTCATCATCGCCGGCAAAGAAGTGAAGAGCCAGGGCTACATCACCGACCAGCTCACCGACTATGCCCTGGAGTTCCTGAAACAAGCCCGCACCCGCCCCTTCTGCCTCTACCTTGCCCACAAGGCCGCCCACTCGCCCATGAACCCGGCTCCCCGGCACCAGGGACTTTACCGCGACGCCCAGGTCACGCTGCCGCCGGAGCTCAAGTTCGAGGGCAAGACCGCACGCTACAACCGCATGCACTTGCTCGCGATCGGTCCCAACACCCCCCAGGGCTGGACCCGGATGATCCAGGACTATTACGCCTGCCTGCAAGCGGTGGACGAAGGCGTGGGCCGGATCCTCGATTGCCTGGACCAGGCCGGACTGGCCGACAACACCGCCCTCTTCTTCGCCGGCGACAACGGCTTCTTCTTCGGCGAGCACGGCCTGATTGACAAGCGCTACGCTTACGAGGAGAGCCTGCGCATTCCCCTGCTTTGCCGCTTCCCGGCCGGGATCGCCCGGCCCGGCCGCCTGGTGGAGGAGATGGCGCTCAACCTCGACCTGGCCCCCACCTTCCTTGACCTGGCCGGGGTCCCGGCGCCCCCGGAAATGCAGGGATCGAGCCTAAAGCCCTTGCTCCGGGGCGAGCCCGCCGCCTGGCGTCAATCATTTTTGTATGAATATTTCCGGGACTGGCCTTATCCGGTGCCGCCCCTGCTGGCGGTGCGCACGCCGGAATGGAAGTTCATCACCTGCCCGGAAGGCCGGCGCTCGGCCGAGCTGTATCACCTGGCCAATGACCCCAAGGAGAAAACCAACCAAATCGCCGACCCCGCGGCCGCCAGCGCCCTGGCATCGCTGCGCCTGGAGCTCGAACGGCTCAAACAAATCACCGGCTACCCGCCCGGCTGAAATCCGCGGTCCCCCAACCCGGCGTCCGAAAAAGCTGGCGCCCGGTAACAGGATGGCAGGGTTGAATCATTGGGGATTTCGGATTGGGGATTGGCTGGCGACTCGCCGGCCTGACCAAGGGACTCCGCCATAGGGCTCCCGCCTGCGCGTAGCCCGCTACGGCGGGCGTAGGCAGGACTTCCCTCTCGCGAAGGCGGACGGGAAGGCCATATTTCAACCGGCGGCAGCCGGAAAACTGCAACATTTCTACATATAATAAGGGAGCTAAATAAACTTGGCAATACTAAAACCCAGGGCCGTCTTCAATTACATAACTTACTGTTTTTACATGATTTATTCGTATATGCCCTTTGCTCTTCGCCTTCCCTGCTCCCGCCTTATCAAGGATTCAAAAGCAGCTTTTCAGGCCAAAGTTTCCACTTCTGTCCAGCCCTGCTTTACGTTTCTTGCAGTTCCTCTTGCTTCCTCAATCTTTCCCATCACTTCCCTCCCCGACCTACGACCTGCTACCTACGACCTGCCCTCTTCAAACGTCCCCCCATTCTACACGCCAAGCCCCCCATCTTGCGCAGCAAGCACCCCATCTTGCTCAGCAACCACCCCATCCAACGCAACAACCACCCCATGCTTTAAAGGCCTCAGACCCCAGACCTCGGGCCTCAGATCTTGGAGGGGGACAGGCATTCCGCCTTCGCGGAGGACGAAGCGCTTCGGCGGAGTCTCTCCTGCCTGTCATCAACTTCAATCACTGTCCACCGCCTGCCCCGCCTTCTAGCGGGGTGCACTGAGCACTGTCCACTTTTTCCCGTTTTTTCATTGACAAGCCCGCGTCAACCTGCTAGCGTCACGCCGATTGCAGTCCGAAATAAACCGATCTGGATGATCCGGATGCCTTCAAGCCCAGAAAGGCTAAGCATGATCAGGAGGAAAAAATTTGGGAAGCCGCTTCCGAGCCGCTAAGGCCCAGAGACGGTTTTTTGCGTGGTTAGCGGCTTGCCCCGCGTCTGGGCGGGGTTGACGCTTGAAAGTTTATCGTTGATCGGTAGCAACACTCAACTGTGCACGATGCACTGAGTGCTTTGCACTCCGAAAGGAAAAGACCATGAAACGCTTAAGCCTCCTCGCCATAGTCGCCTTCACTCTCCTCTGCCTGCCGAGTTTGGCCTTGGCCCAGGACAGCGACGGCGACGGGATGCCCGACAGCTACGAGAACACCTACGGGTGTCTCATGCCCAACACCGTGGACGCGGCCACCGATTACGACACGGACCGGATGACCTCCCTGGAGGAATACACTTATTCCCCCTTGTTAAATCCCTGTGACAAAGACACGGACGATGATACCGCCGAGGATGGCTTCGAGACCGGGACGGGGTCGAATCCGCTCGACGCCAAGGTGGTCCCGTCCAGCCGGATGATCGGGGGCGAAGTCTTGATCGCCCAGGCCCCGACTTATAGTGAAACCTATGTTCCGCCTTCGCTGGTCTGGACCGGGAGTGAATTTGCCGCGGCCTGGAAGGGCTATACGGACAATGACGAGATTTACTTGTCCCGGATCAGCGCCAGCGGAACTGAGATCGGCGCGGAAACGCGCGTCACTTACGCCGCCGGCATCAGCGCCTACCCTTCGATGGCCTGGAGCGGGAGCGAGTTCGGCCTGACCTGGCATGATTACCGCGACGGCAACTATGAGATCTATTTCGCGCGCCTTTCCGCCAGCGGCGCGAAGATCGGCGCGGATTTGCGGGTGACCTCCAATGCCAACTCCAGCCGGTATCCCGGCCTCTCCTGGAACAACGTCAACAGCGAGTTTGGAATCGGCTGGGGCGATAATCGCGACGGGAACTATGAACTCTATTTCATCCGGATTTCATCGGCCGGCGCGAAGATCGGATCGGATCTTAGGCTGACTTCAACCTCATCTTATAGTGACAACAAGCCGATCCTGGCCTGGACCGGAAGCGAATATGGCGTTTACTGGGAAAAGAGTTCTGGCTATTTTAAGAGGATTTCAGCCGATGGAACGCAAATTGGAGGGGATACTTTTATCTTTGATTACGTTTATACTGGATCTACCAATTCCCTGATCTGGAACGGGAGCGAATTCGGTTTTGTTTCGATGAACAATATTTCGCAAACCCTGTTCGTCATCGTTGCCGCCGACGGTGCCAAACTAGGGACCGTGTATTTTTCGAGCGAATTCTATCCCTCGTTGGCCTGGAACAACTACAACTTCAACCTCAGCACTTCGAGTTCAAGAAGCACCAGCGACGGGATTAATAGTTCCTCAATCACGGGCGCCTTTTTATCGCTGACCCCGCTACGGTCGAGTCTGGCCAAGGGAAAAACCAGCCCGGTTACCGATAGTCTTAATACCCCGGAATTGCAATCTTCGCTGGTGTTTACGGGCAGCGAATACGGGGTGCTTTGGCGGAGCCAGTTGCCGGCCAACTCGCTGCTGTTCGCGCGGGTGGAGGAGGACGCGGACGGGGACGGGGCGTTTGCTCAGGAGGAGGCAAATCTGGGGACGGATCCGCGAGATTGGGACACGGATGACGACGGGATGCCGGACGGGTGGGAGGGAAAATACGTCTCCTGCGGCTTGGCCCCGCTGGCGGGCGACTCCGCCTCGGACCCGGATGGGGACAGCCTCACAAACCTTGAGGAATACTCGCTCCAAACCGATCCCTGCGCGCAGGACTCGGACAACGACACCCTGTTGGACAACGAGGAGGTTGACGTTTACGGGACCAACCCGGCCCTGGCGGACACGGACGGGGACGGGCTGGATGACGGCGAGGAGCTGTTCACGTTCGGGACCCTTCCCTTCGACCCGGATTCGGATGACGACGGCGCGAGAGACAATGATGAAATCCTGGGCGGATCCCAGCCGCTGGATAACCGGATTACCAGCGAGCTGATTAAAAACCATGATGATGTACGCAACCCCCCTTGGCCCTCCAACCCCGGTTGTTCCACCGGTCAGCCTTATACTGGTAATTATAGCTCCCTGGTCTGGACCGGCTCGGAGTTTGGAGTAAGTTGGATCGATCTGTGGCGGATTAACGATGGTCTTTGCTTTGACGAGTTGGGGCAGGTTTCTTTCGCGAGATTTTCCAGTCTGGGAATATATCTTGGTTCCAATCCTCCCATTGCTGTCTGGTCCTCCGCTGACTCGTCTTCCTCGCATTCCCTGGACTGGAGCGGCTCGGAATTTGGAGTAGTATCAACCGTAGGCGGTAATTTAGAGTTTCAAAGGATCTCCGCCGCGGGGGCCTTGATTGGCTCAGGTTTGGGCATTTGCGGGAGTAGTAGTAATGGCAAGCTGGCCTGGACCGGGTCCGAGTTTGGGGTGAGCTGGGAGGATTACCGGGACGGGAACGACGAGATCTACTTTGCCCGGGTCTCCGCGGCCGGGGCCAAGGTCGGGTCGGACGCGCGGATCACAACCGATCCTGCGAAGAGCGAGAATCCATCCCTGGCCTGGACCGGGTCGGAGTTCGGGGTGAGCTGGCAGGAGAGCCGGGACGGCAATTACGAGATTTATTTTGCGCGGTTCTCGGTAAGCGGGTCCAAGATCGGGGCGGATGTTCGGCTCACGGCGCAGGCGGACCCGAGCATGTTTCCGTCGCTTAGCTGGACCGGCTCGGAATTCGGCCTGGCCTGGCAGGACCTGCGGGACGACGACGACGGCCTTTGCGCCTCCAATAGCTGCAACTATGAAATCTACTTTCAGAGGATCTCCGCGGCCGGGGCCGCCATCGCCGGGAACCAGCGGATCACTTACAGCGCCAAGCAGAGTATCAGGCCTGATTTAATCTGGACCGGCTCGGAGTATGCGCTGGGCTTTCGGGACACGACGATGGTGGATCGCATCCATTTCCTTCGGCTCTCCGCGGACGGCAGCATGATCGGGACGAACCTGGTTTCATCCTTGTCAATCAATATCACGTCTGGCCAACCTTCGCTCGCCTGGACCGGATCTTCTTATGGAATTGCCTGTACACACGGAAGTAGTTATCCATCTGGTTATATATCATTGACCCACTTCAAACCGGACGATGACGGCGACAACATCCCCTCCTCCGGAGAGAGCGCTTACTCGACCAATCCCCTGGACTGGGACACGGACAATGATCTTCTCCCGGACGGGTGGGAAGTGGCCTACAACGCCTGCGTGAACCCGCTTGTCGGCGACTCGACCCTGGACCCGGACAGCGACACCCTGGCCAACCTTCTGGAATACGATATCATCTCAGACCCGTGCCTGGACGACGGCGACGGCGACGGGCTTTCCGATGACGACGAATATTACATTTATCTCACCGATCCACTCGACCCGGACAGCGACCATGACGGCTTCTCCGACGGTGACGAAGTCGCGGCCGGCTGCCTGCCCAACGTGGCCGACATGGACGGCGACGGCATCGGCGACGGGGCCGAGTATTATTCCGGGTCAAACCCCCTCGACCCCCAGATCACCCCTTCGGCCCAAAAACTCGGGGCCGATTTCCGGGTGACATATCAAGCATCCACTTCCCTCTATCCCGTGCTGGAATGGAACGGCGGGGAATACGGCCTGGTTTGGTCGGACGGTCGTAATGGCAACTCTGAAATCTATTATAATCACCTGGCGGCGGACGGCTCCACGCTTGGCCTGGACTCTCGGGTGACCACGGCGGCCAGCAGTTCCGATTATCCTTCTCTGGATTGGACCGGCTCGGAGTATGGAATCAGTTGGATGGATCTACGCGACGGCAATCGTGAAATATATTTTGCGCGCATCGAGGAGACCGGGTCCAAGATCGGCGCTTCCGACCTTCGAGTAACAAGTCATTCCAGCTCCCAATATTATCCTTCCCTGGCCTGGACCGGCTCCGAATACGGAATCGGTTGGCATGATTATCGTGATGACGCCTCTAGCGCGGAGATTTACTTTGCCCGTGTCGGCGCGGACGGCGTTAAAATCGGATCAGACCTTCGCCTGACCACCGCGGCATTGAGCTCCAGCAACCCGGATCTGGTCTGGAAAGGATCGGAGTATGGAATCGGTTGGGACGATGGCCGCTTTGGTAACTCGGAAATTTTCTTTGCCCGTCTCCAACCGGACGGGGTGAAAATCAACTCCGATATCCGGATCACCAATGACAGTGGCTCCTCGGCCCAACCCGACCTGACCTGGACCGGGTCGGAGTTCGGGGTGAGCTGGTATGATTACCGAAACGGCAACTATGAGATCTACTTTACTCGCGTTGCCGATACCGGCGCCAAGATCGGCGGAGACTTTCGCATCAGCTTCGGCGCCAGTACTTCCCAGAAACCTTTCAGCGTCTGGACCGGCTCGGAGTTCGGGGCGGCCTGGGAGGACTATCGGGATGGTAATTATGAAATTTATTTTTCCGCGATCTCCAGAGTCGGCGCCAAACTGACGCCCGAATTGCGCTTGACCGCAAATTCCTCGGCGAGTCAAAATGTTTCGCTGGCCTGGTCAGGTTCGGAGTTCGGGATCGCTTGGAATGACAGCCGCGACGGCAACTCCGAGATCTACTTCGCGCGTTTGGTTATCGACGCGGATGGCGACGGCCTTTACCCCGAGCAGGAGGCGGCCGAGCTCACGGATAGTTATGATTGGGATTCGGATGACGACCAGCTCAGCGATTACCTCGAGGCCGTCATCAACCCTTGCCTTGACCCGAATGACATTGACACGGATAACGATACCATCCCGGACGGCGTCGAGGACGCGGACCATGACGGCGTGGTCGACTCCGGCGAGACCGATCCTTGTGTCCCGGACATAGTGCCCGACACCGACGGCGACGGCCTGCCCAATTCCTGGGAGCTCAGCTATCCCTGCATGCAGGTCAACACCCCGGACAACCTGCTGGATTACGATTCCGACGGCCTGAACAATGCGCAGGAATATGCCCGCTCTACGGATCCCTGCGACGCGGATACGGACAACGACGGGGCCAATGACGGGCTGGAGGTCCTCACCGCCTTAACCGACCCGCTCGACCCGGACAGCGACGACGACCTGATGTTTGACGGGTGGGAGATCGCCGGCGCGAGTTGCGGCCTGGACCCGCTCTTCATGGGCGATGCCCTGCTCGACAGCGACCTCGACACCCTGGAGAACATCCACGAGTTCTACAACAACAACGGCGACGGCAACGTCTCCGACCCCTGCGACGACACCAAGCCCAGGCGGGGCGCGGCCGGC
>Ga0315291_10002649_pt1 | contig 23345 bp, 21 predicted proteins | sample YL17G12_20_MG_FD_203070 | JGI IMG/M metagenome (GOLD analysis project Ga0315291, IMG submission 203070) | Sediment microbial communities from Yellowstone Lake, YNP, Wyoming, USA - YL17G12_20 | ecosystem: Environmental > Aquatic > Freshwater > Lake > Sediment | place: USA: Wyoming | collected... | reverse complement strand
GGGATCCGGATCTCGGGCCTTGGCGACCGGTGGTTCACGGCTCCCGCCCCGAAGGTTGACGGGCTCTACCTCCCGGGCTTCTCGGAGAAGGACGCAGCCCTCGACATGGGAGACTCCGCGATCACAGAGACGGCAGGAGTCGGCGGCTTTGCCATGGCCGCGGCCCCGGCGATCGTCCAGTTCGTGGGAGGAACGGCTTCCATGGCCCTGGAAATCACGCGGCGCATGCGGGAGATCACCCTGGCCGAGAGCGAGGCCTACCGGATTCCGGCCCTCGACTTCGCAGGAACCCCGACCGGGATCGACCTCCTCAAGGTCGTCGAGACGGGCGTCCTCCCCACGATCAACACTGGAATCGCCCACAAGGACGCTGGAGTGGGGATGGTCGGCGCCGGCCTTGTCTCCCCGCCGATCTCCCTCTTCCTCGACGCCGCCCGCACCCTGGTCAAGTCGTTGGATGGCAGCGTGCACACGGAGCCCGCCCCATGACCGCTCTACGCGCCACGTGCCCCGCGCTGCTTTTTCGAACCCCGCACCCCGAACACCGAACGCCTTTCCTCTTCCCACAAGCCACATGCCACGTGCTACGTGCTGTTTCTCGAACTCCGAACCCCGAACCACGAACCCCGAACGCCCTTCGGCTCCCCACGCGCCACATGCCACGCGCCACTGGCTACAAGCAAGAATAAGGAGATAGATCCATGAAGATCCTAGACCTTACGATTCCTTTCGGGGTTGCGACCCCGCCCTGGCCGACCTACGAGCCTTTGCAGCTCAAGTACTTCAAGCGCCTCGCTCCCAACGGCGCGAACGGCCAGCTCTTGACCCACTCGAACCACGTGGGCACGCATCTCGATGGCGAGATCCACTTCCACACGCCCGGCAAGGACATCGCCTCGCTCGACTTCGACTACCTCGTGCACGAGGGCGTCGTGGTCGACGTCTCCGACGTCTGCGCGGACTACGACGTCTATACCTCGCAGATGATCGAGGAGCGCGTCGAGGTGAAGGAAGGCGACATCCTCGTCATCCACACGGGCTTCCACCACTACGGCTGGGACCAACCGACCGCCGACGAGATCCGCTACATGGTCAAGCACCCCGGCCCGGACCGCGAGTTTGCCCTGTGGTGCCGCAAGAAGAAGATCCGCTGGATCGGGGTCGACTGCGGCTCGGCCGACCACCCCATGAACACGATCATCCGCGACTGGATGCCCCGCCAGGCGCGCGAGGCCGGCGCCCACTTCCGCACCAAGTACGGGAAGCCCCTCGCCGAGTTCTTCGACGACTCCAAGTACCAGCTTATGCACCTCGAGCTCTTCAACCACGGGATCATCCACGCCGAGTGCCTGGGCGGGGACATCGACCTCCTCCTCAACGAGCGCGTGGAGATCGGCTGCTTCCCGTGGCGATTCGTCGACGGCGAAAGCTCGATCTCCCGCATCGTCGCCTTCCTCGATGACAACGCCTACGCCGCGAAACTGAAGGAGAAGGAGGCCTGCGCCCTCACCCGGTTCGGCGACGTCGCCGGCGCACAGAACCCGTCCCTCCATGAGCGAGCGAAGAAGAAGGGACGCCGGGTCTGATCGGTTTCACACCTTGGCGTCGGCCGTCGTGCGCCACTTGTCTTACATGACACGGTGATCTATGGTATCCGCACCGGGGCTTGTCCGTACACCGGTATTGATGTACGATGAGCGGATCGACGCCATGGAGAGTCGTCTACTACGAGACGTGGCTGGGCAAGTGCCCTGTCGAGAGATTCCTCGACGGTCTCGATCGGAGAGCGCGGGTGAAGGTCCTTGCCGCGATCGACCTTCTCGAAGAGGAAGGGCCGGCGCTCCGAAGGCCGTACGCCGACTACTTGCGGGACGGCGTCTACGAGCTTCGGGTGCGGATGGGTCGCGTTCGGTACCGGGTCTTCTACTTCTTCTGTCTCGGAACGGACATCGTGCTCAGTCACGGCATCGTGAAGGAGTCAAAGCGAGTCCCAGAAGAGGCGATCGAGCGGGCGCTGCGCTGCAGGGAGGATTGGCTTGGGAGACAGAATGAAGACGCATGGGAAGTACCTCAAGAGACAGCTTGCTGACGAGACGTTCGCGCGGGAGTTCGAACGCGAGAAGAAGCGGCTTCGCATTGCCTACGACATCCACGTGGCGCGAGAGCGCCTCGGTCTGACCCAACAGGCCCTTGCAGAGAAGGCCGGAGTCACGCAGCAGATGGTGTCACGCATCGAGAATGCCTCCACGGCCAACATGGCCCACGGCTCCGTGTGCAAGATCGCGGCCGCACTGGGCATGGAGGTCGGCCTGGTCTCGAAGGACCGCTGATTGGACGCCCCTAGGGACGAGGTCCCGTCAGAAAGCGCTGCAGCGATTCGCGTTGGGCTGGACGCGTGGACGTGGCTCACCGGCGCCGATCGCTCGGGCCGCGTCGGAGGCTCATTCCGCGGCGGAGTGAACGCCATCTTCGGCTCGGGGCCCTCGTCTGCCTTCAATCGCCAAGCGTTCCCATCCGCCCCTGGGCCCTCGTCGCCGACCTCCGATGGCAGGGACTCGAAGAGCTGCTCAGCGTTCGAATGCCCGATACTGTCTCGGAGCACCGCTGGGCAGGCGCCTGCTAGGTGGCCCGAAGGACACGACGAGCACTTGCAGGTCAAAACCTGCCCCCCACGATCCCCATACTACTCGGGCTAGCCCAGGCCACGGCTACACGCCGCGGGAGACCGCCATGTGGCCGGAATCGACCACGATGAGCGGCCGACAGGCCGCCCGAGTGTGACGCGGTGCCGCGAGCCCCCCGCTCTCATCACACAGGCATATGATGGAAGTGAGCGCCGCATCCCACGTTCCCCTAGATGGCGCATCCGACCAGGCATCCCTTACAGGGAGGTCACGGTGAAGTTGTCGATGAGCAGTGTGCGCGGCTCTCCGAGACGGTCAAAGTCAATCATCTTCCACGCATCCCAAGCCAGAAGGCCTGGCATGCCCTTCTGGTACGTCGTATCAGTCAGCTCGCATCTCTTGATCCCGTTGACGTACAGGGTGCACGTCGAGCCCCGAATCTCTATTGCCACATGCTGCCATCCGACAAAGAGACCGGGTGCTACTTCCTGCTTGCTTGCGGTGTTACCACCAGACCGAACGTAGAGCCCGACCTTCCCAGCAGAGCCTCCCGCCAAAACCCAGCTGTCAAGATCCGGCTGCGCACGGACGATCAGACCAACAGCGGCCTGAGACACGTCAGCTGGGGGCATGTAGACGTCTGCCTCAACACGGTAGTCGCTCCACTGGGTACCCATGGGCAGCAGCATGGTACCCGTAGTACCCGACATCGCAGCTGAACTGAACGAGCAGTATCCGTTCTCGAAGGTCCAATTGCCCGAGGACACCGCCCACGCAGGACTCCGTCCGCTTGCGAAGCGATCCTGAAAGAGCACCGCCGGCTCCTTCGGCGCACTTGGATCCGCCAGAACAGTGATCGTGACTGGGATGGTCTTGGCTGTGCCAACCCGCGGCCGGACTGTGATCAACTCCGCGCGCTGGCCTTGCGGAAGACCCGATGCATCAACGGCTACTTCGATCCGGATGCGCTCTGTGCTAACCGTCGCAGTCGCTGGGCGAACCGTGAGGCAATTCGCGCTTGTCGACAGTGCAATCTCGAGCTCGGCGCTCCCGCAGTTCCAGAGACTGACGACCTGCGCGCCAGTCTGGGCATCGAAACGAAGACTCCCGGGCACGAAACATGGCTCAGGGAGCGCCGCTGCTGTCACAGCGATCGACCGACTGGCTCCGGTCGCCGGTGTGACAGTGATGACCGCTGTATGGCCACCGTAGCCGATCGCTTCCCAATTGACCTCGGCGCGCACAGTACGCGGCTCACCGGCACTCGAGCCTGACGATGGCGTGAGGACGAGCCAAGAGGCATCGCTCGCGAGTTGGTATTCCAGTGCCCCACCACCGGAGTTCCGGACCGTGAACTCTTGGGGTCCCGAGAGCACCTCAAATGCCAGCGACGTAGCGCTCAAAACCAGAGACGGAGCTGAGACGGCGGTGTCTTGCGTGGTCTTGGGCACTTCCGGGGCCTCCGCCGTTCTATCTCGTGTAAGCAGAGGAACTATCCACGGACTCCCGATCGCGGCGGCAATCAGGAGGACAAGATAGTAGATCCATCGCCTCCTTCTTGGCATCGGCCCTCCTTGCCGCTTGGCGACCGACAGGCACACGCTCCGAAAGGATGACCAACCTTGCATGTCGGATTATACGTCTGCTCCTGCACCTCTGTTAGTCTCACATGCAATCATGTTCTCGGTATGTGCGTAGGCGAGATCTGCCATGGATTCGGTTCGGGAGACGGCGCCCCCCCGCACTGACGTGACGTTATGAAAGCGCATGAGGGTTGGGTCAGGTCCTGCAATAGCGCATTGCCGACGCTAGGCTCAAGTCATGGTGCGTCCATTGAGGATCGAGTACCCAGGCGCCGTCTACCACGTGACCTGCCGCGGCAACGCCCGCGAGAGGATCTTCCTCAGCGACGCTGATCGAGAGCTCTTCCTTCAAGTCCTGACGCAGGTCGTCGAACGGTTCAACTGGCTCTGTCACGCGTACTGCTTGATGACGAACCACTACCACCTGCTCGTCGAGACCGTCGGCCCGACTCTGCCGCGCGGCATGCGGCAACTCAACGGCGTCTACACCCAAGCGTTCAATGGTAGGCACCGGCGAACCGGCCACGTCTTCCAGGGACGGTACAAGGCGATCCTCGTCGAGAAGGACGCCTGCCTGCTTGAGCTCGCCCGATACGTCGTCCTGAACCCGGTGCGGGCCCAAGCTGTCCGGTCGGCCAAGGACTGGATATGGTCAAGCTACCGTGCCACGGCCGGCATGGCACCCGCGCAGCCCTTCCTGACCTCCGATTGGATCCTATCGCAGCTTGGTACGTGGGCTGAGAAGGCCCAGGCTGAGTACCGCAGGTTTGTCTCCGCGGGTCGAGGGGTCTCCGTGTGGGAAAGCCTGCGCGGGCAGATCTACCTCGGCAGCGACGAGTTCGTCGAGCAGCACGCCCCACGGGAGAGTCAGCAGACACGGGAGGTCCCGCGTGTCCGGCGCCTCGTGGATTGGCCGGCGCCTGACTCCATTGCGAGAACTCCAAAGGACGCGGCCGGCGTTCCGGAGGCATACATCGAGGACGGATACGCGCAGAAGGAGATCGCGACCCATCTCGGAGTGCACTACTCCGCGATCAGCCGGTGAGCTCGAGCAGGCGAGGAGACGAACCAGTGTGGGAGAGATGCGTGATCGCAGGATCTAGTCACGCGACTCCTGCTGCTTGCCGCCTGACGCAAATGGCACCGCCTAGGAGGAGGTGCGCGCTCGCTGCATCGCGGACGCTACGAGTTCGTTGACCGCCGAGTGCCCTTTCCAGGCCTTGACGCATGCTCTCCGCTCGGGAGAGGAGAAATACTGCGCAGCGAACAGTATCGCAGATCGGACATACTCAGATGGTTCACTTCCGTACTGATGCCGCAGAGTCTGCTTCTGAGCCACATCTCCATGCTTGCCGACGAAGAGCGCACATAGAGCCCGCAGGCACTCCGCGTGCCCCTTGTCCCGCAACAACCTCATGACCACCTTCACGGTCCTCTCAGCCACTGAGTCTGTGAAGTAGACAGCTGCAATGGGCCACATGGCTTGCCAATCGCAGATGAACTCATCTCTCTGCAACACTGCCTCCAGTTCGCGGCGGACATCTGGGTTCCGCCTGCCCAGGTGCCACAGGTATCGCGAGTAAAGCTGAGATAGATGCGGCCGTTCGGAGATGCCGGCCAGAGCATCCATCAAGGCAACCTCAGAGCCAGCTGCGCCAAGGGCGGGCAGACAGAACCGCCGGATCTTGTCGGCCGGCGCTCCGGGTTCTCCTGCTTGACTCCAAAGTGCCTCCACAGCCTGCAAGCGCACTTCTTCTTCCGGCAGCGCCGGTTCGTCTGCCGTCCACACCATTTGCAGACCATAGAACGTAAGGCACTCATCGAACCGCTCCTCGACTATCTCCCTCCTCGCCTCCTGGAATTGAGTGTCAAGCTCCGTCTCCTCCCTGATGAGATCGGCCGGACAGAGAATGGAGCTCTTTAGAGCGTTTAGGGTCAGCCCCTCTAGGCGGAGACATCGGCAAAGCTCGACCATGCCGCGCTCGGCATCCCTCCTGGTAGCAAAGAAAGCGAACAGGTCATCCATGAACCGCAAGTGCGAAATCCCGTCTGCCTCAAGCTCTGCGTCCAGAGTCACCAAGTGGAAGTTGCCAAGCAGGTCCGACGGCAGGAGCCCCTGCAGTAGCCCATGCGAGTGGCGCTCCGTCCACGCGAGCAGGACCTCCTCAAGCAAAGCGATTGCGCCGGAAGGACCTCCAGATGCGCGAAGTTGGTTGATGAGGGAGTGCTGCCGAATCCTCTCGTAGTAGCTGCAGATGTCGGCCTTGACGACGTGCGTCCATCGGCCGCACTCTGCGCGTTCTCTTATCGCTTCTCTTAGGTGTTCCCAGCACTCCGAGTGGTGGGCGAACATCTGGTTTTCAGGATCGGGGTCTTGAAGTATGCAACTGAAGACTACAGACCTGTTGAGCTGCTGTTCGACGAATGGCGCCAGCAAGTCTGCCAGCGCCTGGTACAGCACCCTATCCATCGGCGGAAGGATCGAGACCGGGCGCGTGATGCCCGTATCCTTCGGCATCTCAGCGGTGACGGGCAGTCTCGCCTGGTAGCCCCCGGAAGACAGCGAGGCAGTCAACTCCTCCCAAAGATCCTCGCCGACTTCGTCAAAGATCGCCTGGTAGTGCGGAGCCAGGATGAGGTCGGACTTCATGTCGAAGCGGACCCGTGCGAGAGCCCGCTCCGCGTTCAGCTTCCTGACGATACTGCGATCAAGGCCAGGCATTTCCCACCAATCGATGACACGGCGTCACGGCCATCAGACCCCTGTCAGTGAAGCCATCTCCCCGTCCCACGCTTGTCACCCGACCTTAGCCAATTGCCGCATCAAGCAGCTCGCTCAATCCCGTCGTCGCGCCATCCAGCAGACCATACGTCCTCTGGGCCAGTCTGCCGAATTGCTCGATATTCACGTGAGTCAGCATAGGCTTGGTACGAAGGCCTTTCCTGTCACGATCGTACCGAAAAGCCTGCGAGTCAGGATCAGCTTGGGACAGCTCTCGAAGTACCCTGTCGATCGTGTCTAGCGTGCTCCCAGCCGCTCCCGGCCACACCTCCTCCAGGATGGGCCGGGCCAGCCTCCACAGCCTGTCGAGCCTGTGGTCTCTAGAGTCCTGCCCCGGACGCGCCCCCTTTCCCAGAATCCGCTTGCCATCTCGAATGATCCCTTTCAACTGGAGCTCGATCGCGTGGCGGTAGAGAAAGACGAGTGGATAGACGGCGAAGTCAAGACCGTATGAGGGATTGGCCACTAGCTGCTCAGTCAGGATGTCCGCCGCCCTCTTGTAGCCTTCGGCATAGGCGTAGAGATCATCAAACGCGTAGTTCACGCAGGCGTTCAACTGCCAATCCGGTCCGGCCGCAAACAGCTTCTCGTTCTGGTCATCCATGCCGTCCTGCATTCTTCGCTGGCACATCCTGACCCAGTGTAACTCCGCGGATAACAGCGGACAAAACGACGAAACGCGGGAAGCGGGGACATCTCTGAAAGCGCGCCGTGAGTCCAGTGGGGATTCCCAGGCTGCCTCCTGGATAGGCCCCTTCTAGTTCGGGGTCCCGGTTTCGTCGGAGTCATCTCTTCGCTGTCCAACCAGCGAAAGGTTCTTTGGGTGGCGTGTCGCAATCACCATCGCGAACCTCGTCGGGTTCATGTCCCCGCCGCGCTCACGCCTGCCCTTTCGGCTCTACCTCGCGATCCAGGCCGGGGCCCGATGCCGTTCCTGCTTCTGCAGGATAGGGCAGCTCGCGGATCCGCTCTCCCAGCACAATCCGCCCTCGAGCGCCGAAAAGATCGGTGGCTTCCCTCGACGTCGCTCCGTACTTGGCCAGGTTGGCATGAATGCGATTCTTGAGACGGGTCCGCTGTCCGACCGGCACGATCCATGTCCGCGGCCACGAGCCTCTGGAGCTTGCGGGATTGGGCCCTGCGTTCCGCCGGGACGGACACCGAGCGCGCCGCCCAGTACGCCGCCGAGCGCACCCAGGCCGCCACCGAGCTCGCCGCTGAGGACCCCGTCGCGTGCGCCGCCGCTACCGCGGCAAAGCGCGCTGGCGAGTCTCTCGCCGAGACGGCCGCGAAGCGCGCCGCCCGGTACGCCTCCTTGAGTTCCGCGTCCGTCGCCCTGCCGTCGAGCCACGCCCGCCTGACCTTGAGAGCCGCCCATGAGCGAGGGTCGAGCTCACGCCCGGCCTTCCGCTCGCCCTTGAGGGCGCGCTCGGCGCACCAGAGGGCAAACTCGTAGAGCTCGCGAGTCACGTCACGGGCGGAGAGCACTTTGCACTCGGTGGCCACCGCCTTGTTCGAGCCGTGGACGATGGCGCCGCGGAGTTCTACGCGGCACAGGATCGGGCCTGGGGCATAGCTGAGCGCGTCGAGCACGTCCGCCGAAGCGTGGTAGCCGTGCTTCCGGAGCACGGGCTTCTCCCCGGGTGGTAGGCGGTAGACCTTCCCCACGCGGAGCTTCTGACCATCGCCGAGCGTGCGGTCCTCGCGGACGAAGTGATAGCCGCGCATCCTTTCACTCATCACTTCTCCTTGGCGGCGATGGCAAGTCGCGGTGCCTTCTCGACCATACGGCGAATCCACGAGGCGGATGGGGGCAGGTCCTTACTCTTGACTGTGCCCCCTCGCCCTCCCTGACAGCCTCGTGGGGCGCTCCTGGCAAACGACAGGAGTCGGTCTCGTCTCCCGCTGATGCGACGAGAATGCTTCTGCGCTCCGGCCGCCTACATCTGGAACAGGTCGGAATGGCTGCCCATTCGTTCGAAGACCACCCGCGCCGGTTCCACTTTGTAGACGAGGAGCCAGTCGGCCTCAATGTGGCACTCCCGCCGTCCGGCGTGCGCGCCGATCAGACGGTGGTCTCGGTGGATCGCGTCGAGCGACTCGCCCGCGAGGAGCGCACGCGCGACGATCTTGAACTTCTCGAGATTCCTGCCCTGTTTCTTGGCGCGCCCCACGTCCTTCCGGAACTGCTTGGTGAACGCGGGAGTGAGCATCACACCCCAAGCTTCTTGAACAGGTCGTCCGCATCCTCACACATGACCACGTCGCGGCCGTTGTCGGTGTGTTCAAACGTCCTCTTCGTAAGCGCAGTGGGAATGACGAGGTCGAACGGGAGTCCGTCGCGGAGCTCCACCTGCTTGTAGAAGAGCGTGATCGCCTGCGTCGCATTGAGGCCGAGACGATGGAAGACCCCCTCAGCGCAATCCTTCAGCTCCGGCTCCAAACGCGCACGCACGGTCGCGGTCTTGCTCATCGTCCCACCTCCATCGCTTGGGCCACTGTAGCACAAACGGGGTACACTGGCAAGGGCTCAGTCGGTGCCCAGCCACCTGCGCGGCGCGGGCGTGCCGAGGGGGCCGATTGCAGGACCCGACCCTCTCCTCTGGTGCGGTTCCTCCCACAATCGTCGGAGACTTGAGCCTCATGCGTACCGACTGCTGGCAGAACACATCCACGGGACTCCGGGGACAATGCCAATTCCCGGCGTGAGTCCGGGTGCCCAACACCGATTGTCAGGCGGAAGCTACCGAGCGCTCCGAGTCGTGCCCGAATTGAGTGGCGCGTACCCCGATTCCCGCACCTCGGTTCCGATCCTCGTGTCAACCTTTGGCTGGCCCAATTCGCGGCTCAGGCCTAGCCGGTCCTCCTACGGCCCGAACACGATGGTCTTGGGGCTGTTGCCTGCTGGGAACGTGGCCGTGACAGTGTCCGTCGCAATGTCGATCACCGAGACGGTGCCGTCACCGGAGTTGGTCACATAGGCCTTGTCCCCGCAAATCTTGATGCACGAGGGGTTGCTGCCCACTGGGATGGTGGCTGTGACTGTGTCCGTCAGGACGTCGATCACTGAGATGGTTCCGTCGTCGTAATTGGCCACGTAGATCTTGGTCCCGCAGATCGCCATCGCACAGGCGTTCTTGCCCACTGGGATGGGGCTCGTGCCCCTCTGCGTCAGGAAGTCGATCGGCCGGACGAAGTTGTCAACACCCTGTGAGACATAGGCCCTCTGCCCGCAGAAGATCACGATGTCTTCGGGATAATAGTCCGTCTCGATGGTTTGCGTGACGGTGTCCGTCGTCATGTCGATCACTGAGAAGTTGCCATCGATGTAGTTCAACACATAGGCCTTGTCCCCCTTGATCGCAATGTTGCTGGGGCCCTGGCCCACGGCGATGGTCTTCGTGACCGCACCTGTTGTTGCGTCGATCACGGAGACGGTACCGTTGAGGTGGTTTGCCACGTAGACCTTGTTCCCGCTCGCGGCGACGGCGAGGGGGTACCGGCCCACCGCAATGGTCATCGTGAGCGCGCCTGTCGCTGTGTCAAGCACGGAGACGGTGTTGTCGGTGCGGTTTGCCACATAGAGCTTGTTCCCGCTGATGGCACTGGCGTAGGGGCTCTTGCCCACCGCGATGGTCTTCATGATTGTGCCTGTCGTTGTGTCAATCACCGAGACAGTACCATCCTTGTCGTTTACCACGTAGGCCTTCTTGCAGTCGAGGCCGCTTCCTCCGCACGCGCAGAGTCCCTGCTGCGATGGCGTCTCCATCGGGGAGAGGGCCAGCATGCACTCCACCTTCGTCCAGGCCCCCTGGTAGTTCAGGTAGAGGGCGTCTGTCTCTTTGGCCTCCGTCTGGAGCACCTGGCCTTGAACCCCGGGCTGCCACGGGTCGTCCTCGGCCCAGGCCAGGTCAACCCCATAGTTCCCATCCTTCACCTTGTCGAACAGAAACGACCGACCGGTCAGGTAGTAGTTCTGATCGACCTGTTGCTCGATCCCGACGATCACTCCCTGACCGGCCCGCAGCTCGCTTTCGTAGGCCGCGTAGTTTGGCTCGGGCCTAAGGGCTAGCGTGATTCCCGGGACGGCATCCGGGGAGAACGGGACGCCGATGTCTCTCTGGAACTCCGCGGGGAACCCGGCATCATAGATCTTGAGCTCGAACACCCCCGGGTACTTCCCAGCGACGTACTTCGCCAGGCCAACCACCAGGAGCGGGTCCGTCGTACCCCGTGGAGTGCCTGTCTCCATGGAGGTCTTGCCGAACCGGTCCGCCAGTTCGATCGTATCCAACTCGTTGATCGCTCCGTCTCCGTTGAGGTCGTTGAGCAGATCAGGGTAGCCGTGGCCGTGGAACCAGGCCATGATCGTCGCTGCCTCGACGGGTGCAGTCCAGCGATCCGTCCAGTCTGGCTTGCTCGCTGTGCTGATGAGTTGAAGGTCGGAGACAACAAACCCGACCGACGTCTCCGCTTGGGCTACGGTTGCCCATCCCCCCATGGTGATAAGGGAAGCCATGAGAGCGATGAGCAGCCCGAATCCTCGTCTCTTCATGACGCACCTCCTTGTCTACCGCCAGGCAGACCTTGCGCCCCCGCTGGGGCACATAGCTGTGGCACGATCGGTTGCGTCAGGCTTCGAGGAGTGTGGCTTCTCGAGACGCGAACTAGAAGGTCATGCAAGAGGTGTTCTGTAGCTCTGCGACGATAGAATCATCCTACCCCCGTCGGAGAGCAGGGAGCGCTCCTATCCGCACACCGACCAAGGTATTGGGGCTTGACAGATGCGTCTGAGATGACCGATGTGAATCCCCCGGGCTTGACGGAGGCTCCGTTTCCAGGAGGATCGCATCCTGGGGGAAGGAGTCGGTGAGACATGGGGAGACGATCGAAGTACCCGTTCGGGCTTCGTGAGAGAGGGGGAGTTCCGGGGACGTAATGCCGATCTCGAGCAGCACGCCGGGGACTGAGCGAGTGAGGGGCCGGATCTTCGGCCTTGACCCTCTCTCTTCCTGGAGCCTATTGGGGTCGGGCGCCGCTCACGGAGACATGTCGTATCTTTCTTCGGTAACGGTCTGTCCCCAGACCCGATGCGTCCTCTCCTCCGTCTTGCGAAATCCTGCCTGCTGGTAGAGGTGCGCCGCGGCCTCAAGATCGCTCGTCGTCCAGAGGAATAGAGATCCGAACCGGCGTTCGCGGCAGAACTCGAGCGCCTCGTTGAGCAGACGATGTCCCAGGCCCCGGCCGCGCCACGCCGGATGGACGAGGAACCATCGCAGTTGGGCCTCTCGGGCGGAGTGCTCGACGACGCCGATGGAGCCGACGATCTCTTCGTTCGCTTCGGCGATCCACAGGCGGTCGTTCCGGGGATTGTGGGATAGGGCGAACCTCGCAAGTCCCTCGGCGACGTATCCCTCGAACGTGCAGTCCCAGCCGTATTCCTGCGCGTAAACCACGCCGTGCAGGTGGACGATCGCCCCGACGTCTCCCGGTTTCAGGACGGAGCGCAGGCGCACAGGGTCTCCTCGTTCCTCAAGCCTCTCCATCGCTCTTCCCTTCCATGAGCTTCCGGGGGCGCCACGGCTCCTAGCCTGGTCACGCACCCTCTTCTGGCACCGCTGCCGAATCCAGGGAACATCACTCTAAGCGCGCGTCGTGTCAAGGGGATGTTGGTCGGTTCGCCTCCTTGGGTTCTGACAGGAGTCTCCTTCCAGTCCCGCCTGTCGGAGTCATTCCTTCGGAATGCTCCACGGACTCGCCGCAGCCGTCTCCGCCGCGAGCTGAGCACGTTATCTTCGTACAAGAATCATGTACAATCGTATATCATTCTTGTACAAGGAGGCGCCATGCTGCGGCTCTTGTTCGGATCGGCTGCGCGAGTGAGGGTTCTCTCGCTCATGCTCACCCACCCCGACTCGGAGTTCTACCTGCGCGAGATCAGCCGCATGATCGACGTCCCACCTCACGCCGTGCGCCAGGAGATGGCGCGGCTTGTCGAGCTCGGACTCCTGCAACAGGACCGCCGCGGGAACCGCGTCTACTTCCGCGCGAACCAAGCCTGCCCGATCTTCCCGGAGCTGAAGGCGCTCTTCCTCAAGACCGTTGCCCTGGGGGATGCTCTTCGAGAAGCCCTCAAGGAGCTGGGGGGGATTGACATCGCCCTCATCTATGGGTCTGTCGCTGCGAACACCGAATCCCTGGAGAGCGACGTCGACTTGCTCCTCGTCGGCGACGTTCCCTTAAGCGCCATCACGCCGACGTTGACTAGAATCGAAGCTGAGCTGCGCCGAGAGATCAACGTGACGATCCTCAGCGCCTCGGAACTGAAAGAGCGCCTCGCTCGCCAGGAACCGTTCATCTCGAGCGTCCTCGCCGGACCTGCGATCTACCTCGTGGGCACGCAAGAGGAACTGAGGAGGCTTGCGGCATGAACGATGCAACTCGCTCCGTGCCACTCTCACGAGTCGAGATTGGGCAGCTTCTGGCGATTGCCGAGCGCGACCTCGAGCAGTCACGGATGCTCTCACTCCACTTGGATACGAGGTACTCTGTCGCCTACAACGCTGCGCTGCAATTGGCGACGGCGATTCTCCGCCTGCACAGCGTTCGCATCCGAAAGACGGGCTTCCACCAACACACCTTCGCGGAGCTGAAGGCGCGCCTTCCCGAGAGCATGCGAGGCTTCGCCGACTACTTCGACCGAGTCCGACGCAAGCGGAACATCGCTACCTACGATCAAGCCAACGTCGTCAGCGAGGGAGAGGTCGCCGACCTCATCCAACAGGTTGAGGTCTTCCACGCGTGGGTTGTCGAGGAAATGGGGCAGCACCGGTTCGACACCGTCGCGGGCTAGCCTTCTGGTCGAAATCCCTATGGGACTGACACCCCTCGACCGGTCACACCCAGGCGTCGTGCGCCACCACAAGCAGTCCAAGTCCAGCCGATTGACGGGCCGGAGCCTGCCAGCCCCGCTCACTGGACACCAGAAGCGAAGATCTGAACATCACGCCCCCTGGATGCGCTTGTTTGGGCCAACTGGAGAACCGCCTAGTCCACCGCCCGGACGTACCCACAGCGCGCCATCCTTGAGTGGCTGAGTAATCGAGTCGATTGACGTCACGAACCCAGCATTCAGGAGGATTCAGGGGACACAGCACCCATTGCCGACGACCCAGGACTGCCCGGCGTCCGCTATCGCCTCGGGAATGCGGTCTGCGTCCAGCGCTTCCGTGGCCCTCCGTCCGCAGTCTCCGTTCCAGCCTCGGTCGACGCCGCCCCTAGCGCGTGAGGCCAACCTTCCTGAGAAGGCTCTCGTACCGAGGATCGGAGCGGCACGAGGCGAGCCGCGGGTCGACGGCCATCATGGTGAGTTCGTAGTCGCGCTCGGCGTAGGCACGCTCAAGAAGCGCGAAGCCTTCGTCCTTCCTGCCAAGCGCGAAGTAGAAGAGAGCGAGCAGGCAGGGTGAGACCGGTTCCCGCTTTCCACGTTCGAGCACCAGGGCGAGGGACGCCTCGAGGGCACCCGTCTCTCCCATGGCTTCCCTCAGATTGGCCAGGGCCAGCTCCACGTTGGGGTCGAACCCGCCCGCGAGCTCCCGCGCCTTCTCGAAGTCTGTCCGGGCAAGTTCGTACTGGCCCTGGTCTAGGTAGATCTCCCCGCGGAACACGCGCAGGATGCGGTTGTCCTCACCGAGCGCGAAGTCCATGTTGAACTCGGCGAGCGCAAGGTCCGGCCTGCCTGCGCAGGCGTAGACTTGCCCGAGCGCCCCGTGCTGGACAGCGGATAGGGGATCGAGCGTCTGCGACTTCTTGAGCGCGGCGATGGCCTCATCGAAACGGCCGAACCCAAAAACGATCATCCCCAGCCAGTGATAGGCCTGGGCGTAGCTCGGCGACAATTCAATTGCCTTGCGAATCTCCTTCTCCGAGACCTCCCAGTCCCACTCGCTCTGCAGGATCATGCCGAGCGCCGCGTGGGCCTCCGGGAGATCGTGGTCGATGGCGAGCGCCTGGAGCGCGCTCGTCTTCGCCTTGCCCCACACGTCGGCGGGCACCGAGGCTGAGTAGTTAGGCAGGATCCCGTACGCCGTGGCCAGCGCGGCATGCGCGGCGGCGTGCCCGGGGTCGAGCTCGATCGCTCGCTCGAAGCACTCGATCGCTCGGTGGAGGTTGTCCACTGTCCTGCGGCTGAGGAAGGCTCGTCCCTTCAGGTACGTGGCGTAGGCTTCCGGGTCCGCGGTCCCCCGCTCACCGGTCGGCCGAGCAGGCCTTGGCACAAGGTGGATCTCAAGCGCCCCGGCAACGCGCTGAGCGACCTCGGTCTGAACCGCAAACACGTCATCCAAGGTGCGATCGTACGCCTCGGCCCAGAGATGCCCCTCGTGCGCGACGTCGATCAACTGAAGTGTGATCCGCAGGCGATTCCCCGCCTTGCGAACGCTCCCCTCGAGGACCGTGCCGACGCAGAGGTCGCTCCCGATCTCCGAAACAGCCTTCTTCGCCCCGCGGTACTTCATCACCGATGTGAGGGCAATCACCTCGAGACCGCTCACCTTGGACAGGGTGAAGATCAACTCTTCGGTCAGGCCGTCGGCGAAGTACTCGTCCCCAGGGTCGGGGCTCATGCTCACCAGAGGCAGGACGGCGAGGCGGGACCGGTCGCCGGCTCGGGGCGTCCGATCTCGGTCTTGCATCCAAGGCAGGCGCATCTCGTAGACCTCGATCGGGACCTTCACGTTCTTCAGGTCCTTCTTGCCCAGGCTCGTCATCCTAAGATCGATCTTGTTCCAGACCTGGTCGTAGACCTGGCGGGAAAGGCAGATCCCGCCGGGCTCGGCCAGTGGCTCGATGCGCGCGGTGATGTTGACACCGTCCCCGAAGATGTCCCCACCCCGGTGCACCACGTCCCCGAGGTGGATGCCGATGCGCAGGTGAATCGTGCGGTCGAGGGGGACGGCGACGTTGCGCTCATGAAGCGCCCGCTGGATCTCAACGGCACAGCGGACGGCCTGGAGGGCGCTTTGGAACTCGACGAGGAACCCGTCCCCCGTGCCCTTCACCTCGCGGCCGCCGTGCTCGGCAAAGAGGGGCCGAAGGAGCGCCGTGTGTTCCTCCAGAAGGGCAAGAGTAAGAGCCTCGTCGGTCTGGGTGAGCGCCGTGTAGCCGACGACGTCGGTCAGCATGATCGCCACAAGCTGCCGGGTGTCTTTCTCCATGGGGTGTTCCACCTCTTCTTTGAGTGAAACCAGTATGGAGGCGGCAGCGCGACGAGGCAAGTTGCGCTGCACTCGCTCGCTTCAGAGCGCAGGATCGATCGGCGGGGCCTTCAGAAGCTTTGCCTCATTCAACCGAACGCGCCGACCGGCCGTGGCTTCGCGGACAACCAGGTTGTTCGGACCTTCCAGGGCGTCGAAATCGCCTACGGCTCAGAGATCCGGTAGATTGCGACGGGGCGCCGCCGCCCACGGGGCACCAACGGCGGCATGGAGGCAGCGCGCAGGTCGGGTTGAAGGAGAACGAAAACATCCTCCGTCAGCAGGATCTGCCCTGCTTCAGCCACCGCCTGAAGTCGCGCCGCCACGTTGACCGTGTCGCCAACGACGGTGTAGTTCATGACGACTTCAGATCCGACGTTGCCCATGATTACATCCCCGATGCTGATTCCGATCCCTAACCCCAACTCGTCGAGTCCTCCGGCCGCCTCTCGTCGCAGCCTAGCGAAGGCCGATTGCATCTCGCGTGCCGCTGTCACGGCCCTCCGAGCGGCGTCGACGGGCTCTACGAGCGGCTCGAAGAAGGCAAGCAGTCCGTCGCCCGTGTACTTGTCCAAGATCCCACGCTGCCTCAGGACAGGTGACGTCAGCTCGGACAGCGCCCGGTTCAGGGCCTCGACCACCGTCTCGGGCGCTCGCGCCTCCGAGAAGCGGGTGAACCCGCGGATGTCCGCGAACAGCACCGCCACGCGCCGGCGCTCGCCGCCCAAGCTGGCGTAGCGCGACGGGTCCCGCAGCAAGCGTGCGGCAACTTCCCTGGGCAGGTACCGCCCCAACGTCGAGGAGAGAATCCGGTTTAGCCCGACAACGCGCGCATGGATCGCCCTGCGGCGCAGCACCCGCTGGGCGAAGATCCACGTACCGAACCCGAGGGCGAGGACGCCGAAGACGTCGGTCGCCACGACTCCTCCCAGTCCAGCGTTCCGTACCACGGCCACAGCCGCCTCCGGGAGGACCGAGACCACGGTCCATCGGAGCCTTCGCCCTGGGTCCTGCGGCGCAGCGCCGCCCCCGGAGCCGGCGGCCACCCCGATGCTCCCTATTGGATCGAGGTGCGCGAACGTGAAAAGGCCGTCACCGGTCTCGAACTGCCCGACGTTCACAGAGGCCATGCGCTCCCAGTCCGCAGAGAATGCACGCATGCTCTCAGTCCCCACGTCGGTCGGGCTGCCGTCGGGAGCTCTAGATTCCATTGCCCCGCGAAGCGGTTCTCCGTTCTCGTTCAACAGCACGGACCAGGACTTGGGTTCGGGATGCGCGCGGTCGAACGCGCCAAGGAGCGCGGTATCCCGCACGTCCAGAAAGAGGTATCTCGTGGCGCCACCTACGACCTCTTGGCGAGCGAGGCCGACGCGGATCGCGAGGTCGCCGCCCGCTTCGGCCGGCTCGGGGCTGAGATCCGACACGAACACCGCCTCTCCCGCGTCCCGCGAGGTCTCGTGAACTTCCTCCAGGATGCGGGTGCTCCGGAGCTCGCCCGCGGTCGCAACGTGGAGCTCCTCGCCCTCCCTGTCGACACGGAGAATCTCCATTCCGCTCGAGCCGAGGATGCGCACGGCGCCATAGGCAGTGCGCTGTCCTAGGAAAGTCAGAGCCTCTCGAATCATGGCTATGCGGTCAGACTCAGCGCCTGAGCGCAGGAACATCCGGGGACCGTCGAGGTCCGCGAGCAGGCGGAGGTCGGAGACAGCCGTCGCCAAGAAGCTGGAGACGGCCTCGACTCTCATGCCGACGGCGTGCCTTTCCTCGTCCCCGACCATGGCGACCCGATGGACGCTTCCCTCCCTGAAGAGAAGGGACGAGGTGCTGACCAGACCGAGCGAGAACGCCACGAACGCCAGGGCGAATCCGTTGACGACCGCCCTCTTCCGAGGAATCGGATCCGGCAAGCTCCCTCCTGCCTGGCTAGGCTCGCGGCGACAATCCGCCACACGGCGGCCAGGACCGGCCGCGTCACACCTCACGCCGTTCGCCTGCGCGAGATCGGACTCACCTCCTTCTTGACGGGCGTCCTAAGACGCACGTCCTTCGCCGACTGGCGCCAACTCCATCCGGCTCCCCGGCGTGCCCCACGCTTCTGTTCATCAGGTGGCGACAAACGCCGTACCGATGAGCCCGGCGGCGCCCTAGATCCCTGCTCACCGACCAAGGCGACGGCCATCTCCCTTCGTCCGAAGCCTGGGGGAAACCAGCTCTGCCTTGCCGCCGCACTCGAGCTAGGCCATTGGATCCTCACTCTCCAGTCTCGCACTCCCCGGTGTACTGGGAATGGGGGCGTTGTGTAGATGACGTGTGGAGTCGCGCTCTGCAAGAACCGCCGTAGCCCCTCCGAAAGCTCGGGTGCGGGCTGAAGTCACATCTTCGCGTTGGACTACCGTCGGCGAAGCGGCCCAAGGATTCCCTCCGTTCTGGACGTCAGCCCTTGCTCGGCACGCGAGCGATCCACTAGGATGCGCGACTCTGATCGAGGGAGGATGGTCTCATGGCCACAGACGAGGAGCTTCGCCGCTACGGGTTTGATCCGGCGCGCCAGGCCGTCGCGCGCCGCCACGCGCGGGCCCTGCGGCTGAGCGGCGCAGCTGGCTCGCTCGGCCTGGCCGCGGCGCTCCTCCTCTTCGCACGCTTCGGAGCGCTCCCCCTCCGCGAGGCCCTTGCCGCGCATCTATCTGGGCTCGGACTCTCGGCGCTCTTTACCTTCGTCTTCTCTCTCGGACTCTTTGTCGTCGCCTTCCCCGCCGAGGCGCTGGCCCACCGCGTTGAACGCCGATACGGCCTCTCCCGCCAGGCCTTCCCCTCCTTCCTCGCCGACGCAGTAAAGGAGGGGGCTCTGGCGACAGCTCTGGGGACGGCTGGGCTTGCCGGGATCTACGCCGCGATCGCCACCCTCCCTCACCCCTGGCTCTTCGGCTGGGCCGGGGCTTCCGTCGTTCTTCTCCTTGCGGGATTCGTCGCCCCAGTCCTCATCGCGCCCCTCTTCTACCGCTTCACGCCGCTGCGGGATCCGGCCCTCGCGGAGCGCCTGGGAGCCTTGGCGGCGAAGGCCGGCGTGTCCATCGCCGGGATCTTCGAGATGGGTGCCTCGGCGAAGACGACCGCGGCGACCGCGTACCTCACGGGGATCGGGCCGACACGGCGGATCGTCCTCTCGGACACCCTGCTTCGCGCGTTCTCGCCCGATGAGATCGAGGCGGCGATCGCCCATGAGCTCGGGCACCACGCGCGCCGCCACCTTGCCCTGAAGCTTGCCATGATTTCGGGGGAGTTCCTCGCGGCGGCCGGTGTCTCGTGGGCCGCGCTTGCGCCGCTTTCCCGAGCCTTCCGGCTGGGAACCGGAATCGAGAGCGCGCCGCTCCTCATCCTCCTCCTCTTGGCAAGCCTCGTGCTTCTCTCCCCGCTCGCAAACGCCCTGTCGCGGCGGATGGAGCGCGAGGCCGACCGTTTCGCCGCAAGCCTGTCCGGGAAGCCAGAGGCGCTCGCGCGTGTCCTCGTCCGGCTCTCAGAGATGAACCTCCGCCTCGCCGCCCCGCATCCTCTCATCGAGGTCCTGACCTACAGTCACCCCTCTCCTCTTCGCCGCGTGCGCCAGGCTCTCCAGGGCGGCGGGCGAGCGGAAGGCTAGAGGTCCTCCGTCCGTCGGGAAACGGCGCCTCGGCGGCCTGCCCCATGACGCGAGGCAGAGCGGGGGCCACTCCAGAATCGCGCGCAGCCGATGAAACAGGCGACGCCTGGAATCGAAGGAATCGCCCATACCTTTCATCATCTGCGGCGGCCGGAGAGGCACGACCCCGCCCCGCCGTCGTTGCTGCCTCCATTTCCCTGTGCTACGATGGGCCTCCATGACCGCCATCGTCACATGCGAGCACGTCACCAGGAGATACGGGGATCTCGTCGCCGTGGACGACGTGGGCTTCCACGTCGAGGAGGGCGAGGTCTTCGGCCTGGTCGGCCCCAACGGGGCCGGGAAGACGACGCTCATCGAGATGCTCGAGGGCCTCAGAACGCCGGACAGCGGTTCCATCCGCGTGCTCGGCCTGGATCCTACGAAGCAGGCTCAGGAGCTCAAGGAGAGAATGGGCGTCCAGCTCCAGACGACCTCCATCCAACCCAACATCAAGGTCAAGGAGGCCGTCCGGTTGTTCGCCAGCCTCTATCGACGGCCTCTCTCCAACCCGGAAGAGCTGCTTGAGACCCTCTCCTTGGAGGACAAAGAGAACAGCCGCTTCCGGAAGCTCTCGGGCGGACAGAAGCAGCGAGTGGCCGTAGCCCTGGCGTTGGTGAACGATCCGAGCGTCCTCTTCTTCGACGAGCTCACGACCGGGCTTGACCCGCAGGCGCGGAGAAGCATGTGGGATCTGGTGAGGGACATTCGGAGGCGGGGAAAGACGGTCTTCCTCACGACGCACTACATGGAGGAAGCCGAGCATCTGTGCGATCGGGTGGCCGTGATCGACCATGGGAAGTTCATCGCCTTGGACACACCGGAGAACCTCGTCAGAAGCCTCCGTGGCGGGTCCAAGGTGCTCTTCCAGGTTGAGGGCAAGGACATCGCTCTAAGCGACTTTGAGAAGCTGGCAGCGGTCAGTCGAGCGAAGAAGGTCGAGGGTGGCTATGTCCTATTCACCGCGGACGGGGACAAAACGCTCCAGGAGCTGGTGAGGCTGGCAGATCGGGAAGGATTCCGGCTCTCGAGCATCCGCACCGAAAGCCCCAACCTGGACGACGTCTTCCTTACGTTGACGGGGAGGGAGCTTCGCGAATGAAGGGTCTGTGGCAGCTCGCCTGGAACGAATTCAAGCTTGACCTGAGGGATCCGTTGATGGTCTTCTGGTCGCTCGCTTTCCCGGCACTCTGGATGGCCTTCAGTGCGATCATCTTTACCCAGCCGATACCGGGTTCCGGCTATGAGGGTCTCAACTACGCGAGTTTCCTGCTCCCGGGAAGCATCGGCTTGGTCATCCTCAGCGCTTCCTTCATCGGTGCGCCCCTGACGCTGACGAACTACCGCGAGAACGGCGTGCTCCGGAGGTTCCGGGTGACGCCGGTCAAGACCGCGACCTTGGTCTTGAGCTTCTCCCTCAGTCAGTTCGCCTTCGTGGTCGTGGGGATCCTCATTCTGTTCGCCGTCAGCAAGGCCTTCTTTGACGTCCAGGTCCTGGGATCCTGGGCCGCGTTCGGCGGGGTGATCCTCTTGGGCATGGTCACCTTCTTCGCCCTCGGCAGCGCCGTCGGCAGCGTCGCCCGTTCGTTCCGTTCCGCCAACATCATCATCTGGTCGATGTACATGCCGATGATCATGCTCTCCGAGTTCTTCCTGCCGATCGCCATACTTCCGGCCTGGCTACAGCCAATCGCGAGGGCCCTGCCGCTCACCCCGGTCAACACCCTGCTTCGGGACATCGTCTATGGGGTTCCGCCACACGACCTGTGGCGGCTGGGAGTCTTGGGCGCCTGGATCGTGCTCTCTTTCATCATCACGGTTCGGTTCTTCCGATGGGAGTAGTGGAGCGGGTTCGGGGTTCGGGGTTCGGGGTTCGGGGTTCGGGGTTCGGGGTTCGGGGTTCGGGGTTCGGGGTTCGGGGTTCGGAGCTCGCGGTTCGGGGTTCGGAGCTCGCGGTTCGGCACATTGACGACATAGGCGAGAGGCGCCGGAGAGACTTGAGCCCTCGCACTTCCCGAACGCCCTAGAACACCGCCCAGGCTCCGGCACGGCTCGCGCTCACATGCCTGTCCGCGGGTGGGCCTCGAAGAACTGCCAGATCGTGGCCGGGGCGTCGATGTCGCGGTTCTTCGGCCCCCCGACGCGGATCTGCGCCAGAGAGACCGGATCCGGGCCGGGGATTTGGTGACCGCCGTTGTTCACTCGATAGAACAGAACATCCTTCCCGCTCGCTCCGCCGCGGTAGGTGAACTGACTAACCGTTGACAGATCGGATACGACAACGTCCGGCAGGGCAACCTGCTCGGGGGTCGTTGCCGCGCCGTTTGAGCCGACCCAGAAGGCGACGGTCGCGTCTGTCGACCGCACGCGGCCCCGATCGCACGTCGGGCCTGCGACGCAGCCACCCGCGTAGGGCATGATGGGATCCGCGGTGCCGTTCATGATCAGGATCGGGATCGGTTCGGCGCTGAATGGGCATTCTGAGGGGTCGGGCAGGTTAGCGATCATCGCGCCGGCAGCGGCGAGTCGGTTCCCCAGCTGCATCGCAAGGCGGTAGGTCATCATCCCGCCGTTTGAAGCCCCGGCGACGTACACCCGCGACGGGTCGATCGCCACGCGTGCGGCAGCGAGGTCGATGAGGTGGGAGATGAAGCCGACGTCGTCCGCCGACGAGATCGCCTCCGCGTTGTTCTGGTCCGACCGGCAGTCGTTCCAGTGATGGCTACCCGGGTTGGCCGGGTCCGGGCGCCCTTCCGGGAGCACGAGGAAGAAGCCGTGCTGGTCCGCGAGCGCCTTCCACGAGCGCCCGTCCTCTCCGTTCCAGATGACGGTCGCGCTGCCGAATCCTCCGTGGAGTACGAAGACGATCGGCGCGGGCGTGGTCAGACTCGCCGGGGTGTAAGTGGCGAAGGTGCGGTCAAGGCCATCCCAGACGATCTGCCAGAAGCGCAGCTCGGGCGTGCCCGGACCTGGGGTCGTGCCTTGCGTGCACGACATCAAGGCAGGCGCCACGCTCGCACAGAGAAGGAGCGCGAGAAGGACGAGGGGCATTCGGACCGAGGACGTTCTCATGGGACCCCCTTGTGACCAGTGTAGCCGGATTGAGGCGACCTGAGAATCCCGCCCGTCCCTACTCTAACCTCCTGGCAGGACGTCTGGTGACTGCGCGCAATCTCCCCGCGGGCGAGATCACCCTCATGACGGCTCTCCGGAAGATGGAAAGGTGCCGCATCGGACGTGCACGGGGTTCGGCTCTCTCGTCGTCGGACCGTCGGCCTCAGCGGCCTCGCCCGTTCGGCCTAGCTAGAGAGATCCTTGCGCATCCGGCGCTTGCTCGTGTTGGGGTCACCGACGAGCGAGAACCCGGCCTTTTCGAACAGGGACAGCGTGCCGGTCCAGGCAAACGAGGCGATGTAGGAGCCGTCC
>Ga0315291_10002647_pt1 | contig 23352 bp, 30 predicted proteins | sample YL17G12_20_MG_FD_203070 | JGI IMG/M metagenome (GOLD analysis project Ga0315291, IMG submission 203070) | Sediment microbial communities from Yellowstone Lake, YNP, Wyoming, USA - YL17G12_20 | ecosystem: Environmental > Aquatic > Freshwater > Lake > Sediment | place: USA: Wyoming | collected... | reverse complement strand
CCACGTCATTCTGATGAAGGGTTCCGATTACTTCTCCTGTGGATTCCTCACATGACCCCTTCTTCCATGTGACTTGCACGCTTCCGGTGCGATCTCTCACAAGCAGGAACTTTATTTTTCCTAGATCCCTTACCTCATCAACCCAACCGGCTAGTCGTTCCTTTCTTCCTGCGACCTCGGGACTGACCTGCCCGATGTCCATGGACTTGTACTTCATGTGCCCTAAGTGGGCGAATTGCTCGTTATATTAAGCTCAACCCCGTAGAGATCGGACAACAACTTGGCCGCCTCCTCCAAATCCACATCGAGTTTCCCGTCAACTTTCATTACCGTCAAGTTTGCCCCACCTGGTAGCCAGGACGTTCTGGACGACAATATCCTCGCGGGGTAAAGGAGTCTCTCAGACACAGCCCGAAGAGGCTCCCCCTCGTCGAAGAAGACGGCCTTCCTTCTGGTCGCATGATGAATCTTGTCCTGCAGGTCGTTGAGCTGTGCCGACAAATGTGCCATGCTGCCCTTTCGCAGCTTGATCAACAATATGCCTCGGGCAGCATATGACTTCAGAAACTCAGTCCTCTCCGTGGATACCTTGCCCTCCTCCGATGACATCAGGATCTTGCTGATCTCAAGGTCGAATTCCGAGAACTCCCCTTTCTCCAGCTTCTCCTGACAAGAGCGACACAAGACATCGCTCCTGAGACAGAATTCATGGAAAGGGGTTCTCAACTGGACACACAGGACGCCTACGATGCCTAATACTTTTAAGCCTCTGTCCTTTGACCTCGCACAGAAGCATGCCAGTAACCAATCCGGAGCTCATCCAGCTGGCTCAGGCCAGAAGACTGAACGCCAAGATCTGCAGGAGATGTGGTGCGAAGAACAGCATAAACGCCACAAAGTGCAGGAGGAAGGGGTGTCATAGCTCAAACCTGAGACTCAAGAGAAGGATGCCAAAGGCGAAGAAGAAGTAGGTTTGATGGCAGGACCACATACCGTCTATGGATGGGCCGGTAGTCTAGCTCGGTATGATGCCGCCCTCACACGGCGGAGGTCGCCGGTTCGAATCCGGCCCGGCCCACTCAAATCCTGAGTTTCCGAGGGGTGAGTTTCCGAGGCGCTATTGGATTCAATAGCGCTCCTGAACATGGCACTTGCCCACTCGTTAGCCATGATCGCCGGCAAATCATGTTCCCCAAGGGCCCTGATTTTCCTCCTCACACAATGCCTGAGCTACCTCAGTTGGTTCGGCTTGGCCTGTTTCTCGCCCCTCAGGAAGTCGGTCTCAGCCCTGCTCAGCATCTTCGAAGGACTGGATTCGCGAGAGGCCATAAAGGTGAGGCCAAGAGTTCAAATACGAACGGGTGAGTCAAAGATGGATTTCCGATCTTTCACTCTTTCGTTCCTAACAGAGATAATCGCTCTTCCACAGCGTGCGACCATCTTCCGCAACAGGACCACTCAGGCCCTAGGCGCGCTCGCGTGCATGATCCTCTCGTTCCTCACGCTGCCTGCAAAGACCGCAGGGACCTCAGGGCCTCCTCCTGAGACGCTATCCTGGTTCCTATCGCTCGAACCCCCGGTAATCGCATTGAGCTCATGCTTGTTGGCCTGATCTTGATCGCCCACAGACCAGGCAACGTTTCTTGGTGTAGTGTCTCACAATCTTCGCTTGAATCGTGGCCGCGTATGACCGCGGCATTCTCTCTCACTCACATCTGAGAATTCCTCGGCCGCGCACGTATCGACAGCGAAGTCCATTTTGACCTCGTTTGTCCATTTCTCCGCAGTTGTATGCCCTGTCAATTACTCAGCGACGTAACCATTCAGAGGTCTTCCCCCCTCTTTATATGATACTCCAGTTGAATCAAACGTGAATGACGGGGACGAGAAAAGCAATTGTCATCTACGACACACAATTCGGCAACACGAAAAAGGTAGCGAAAGCGTTGGCATCGGGAATCAGAGAACAGGAAGTTCAAGTTGATTGCGTCAAGGTCGATGAGGTCGACGTCAACAAGCTTGCAGAATATGATTTGCTGGCGATTGGAGGGCCAACCCTAGCCTTCGGCATGTCCAAACCGATGAAGGACCTTCTTGGAAGACTGGAAGGCATTGAACTCAGGGGTAAGAAGGCATTTGCATTTGACACCAAAGTGAATTTCATATTTGCCGGAAGCGCGGCGAAAGGAATTGAAGTAAGGCTGAGGAGGCTCGGGATGAGCATTGTCAGACCCTGTTCCTCCGCCATAGTCAAAGGGAAAGGGGGCCCTCTCGAGGAAGGCGCGGAAGAGATGTTCAGGCAAATCGGGGCGGAGATTTCAAGATCCACACAGTAGATTCAAGCAATATCAGTCGGACGCTTGGTCTGTCCTAGCTCAGATTGTACGTTTCTCCGAGGGCTGGTTTTATGACCTTCGGTATGCCGATTTCTTCCAGCTGTTGTGCTAGGTAGTTGACGTTGTCCTTGGTACCGTGTACCAGGAACGCTGTCTGAGGGTTCGTCTTCTTCGCGAGTTCTATGTAATCGGCTCTGCCGTTGTGTGAGGAGAAGTCGAATTGCTCTACGCGAGCCTTCACCTCAACTATTTTGCCACCCAATGGCAACACCTTCTTCTCCAGCAGGACGGCTCCAGGTGTGCCTTCCACTTGGTAGCTGACGAGGAATATCGCATTCTTTTTTCCTCTCGCCACCTCCTCTGAGTACCTGACGGAGGGCCCTCCCTTGAGCATGCCCGCGGGTGTCACGATAACACCCGGATCCCTCGTAGCGTTTTTCCTATCTTGATTGCCTTGCAGGATGATGACATCGTGAACGGCGTCCTCGAAGTTTTTTCGCTCGTTGAGGTACTCTAGATGCGACATGAGGACCTCTGTCACCGTCTTGGTCATGCCGTCTATCATCACCCGGTGTGAGAAGCCGTGAGCCTTGAGGACGGTGATTATTTCCTGGGATCTGCCCACCCCGAATGCCGGTATCAGAACTCTCCCTCCGGATTCAACAACCTCCTTGACTGCCTTCACGAACTTATCCTCAACGGCCTCCCTGGGTGGGTGGTCGGTCGTGGCATATGTGCTTTCAGATATCAAGACGTTCACTTCCCTGTCGTAGTTCGTGTCAGCCGCAGGAACAATTCTCGTACTCTTCATGTTCATGTCCCCAGTGTACAACACGTTGAGGCCGTCGACATTCGCCATTATCTGCGATGCGCCGATCACATGTCCTGCGTTGAAGAACTCCAACGATATCGGGGTGCCGTCGGGCCTGTACCTCTCCCTGTTCTCAATCACGTTGAGTGAAGAGAGGAATCTGCTGACCTCCACCGAGTCAAACGGTAGATCTCCCCTTGATATCTTCAACATGTCTAGCAGGAGTATCGCTGACAGCTCCTTGGTGAGCTTGGTGGAGACAGCGTTCCTCCTTCCACCTATGAAGAACAGCGGAGCTCCTCCGACATGATCAAGGTGGCAATGACTGATAGCGAGTGCCTGGATTCTGCCAGGTTCCACGTACACCGGGAAGCGCGCGGTGTGATTGAACTGCACTCCACAGTCCAATAGCACGCCTCTCCCATCATTCGGCTCCAGCAGGATAGCGGATCTTCCGACTTCCTCAACCGCGCCTAGAAAAGATAACTTAGCCATGATCGATCAGTTCCCGAATACTATTCCGCAGCAACTCAAACCGCCTCGTCTATAAGGGTTTCGGACTCGAGTCGCGCACTCCAGACTTCGGATGCACTTATTAACGTGCTCAGATTAGCTGCGACAGTTTGTCATCGCAGCCCGAGATCGTCGCTCCCAACAACCCACCGAGGGAGCCAGTGGTGGCTATCTCAGGCCTGCCCGGACTAGGGGCAGTAGGAGCGGGGACGGCTTCCCTTTTCGTAGAGAAGTCCGCGGTCAAACCCTTGGTCTTGAGGCACATAGTTCTTGATCATTCGTTGAGAACCCTGTTCGTGAACGATCAGGGCGTAGCGGAGCCGAGTTCATACACTCTGTTCTATGTCGAGATTGAGGGATCAAAGACGCCGGCTTTGGTATTTGTCGGGGCATTCCAGCCTCCGTCATCGATAGGTCAACACAAGCTGGCCGATCTCTTTCTTAGGACTGCAAAGGAGCTGGGATCAACCGTGGTGCTCACGCTTGGGGGATATCACACTCAATCAATCGGTAAGCAACGAAGAGTCTTCGTTCTACCCAACGATTTCCAGACATACCGGGCGTGTCTGGAGGCCGGCATCCGTGTGACGGGAGGTCAAGTCACTGGAGCGGCCGGAATCATCGCCGGATTGGCAAGGTACTATTCGTTCAAGGGAGGTTGTCTGTTAGCAGAGACTGACGGAGAGACTCCAGATAGAGCAGCGTCACTAGCACTGTACGAAAGAACCCTTGCCCTGCTGCAGAATATGCTGCATGCCTAAGACTCGGTTCCTGCTCCCTTCATGAACTCCTCGTATACTTTCTGCACTCTCTCTGCTACCATGCCCGTGCCTTCGATGACTCCTCTCTCATCAACTCTGACCTTATCGAGAACAATTACGACGCCAGCTTCCTCATTGTACTTCACCATGTTGGGGAATATCCTCTCAAGCCTCTCAGCGAGTTTCCTCAGTTCCACGAATGCCTTGGGCAGGAGGATCGCTCTGATGTAAGCTCCACCCAATACGACCCTGAAGTACTTCTGGCCCTTGTCCTTCTCCGCGTTTGACAGTACCAGAGACAATGATGCGGGATCGAATGCCTCGAGCACCCCTGTGTACAAAGATCCGTCCGATGTCTCAACGGAGACGTTTTTTCCCATCATTTTCTTCAGTTCCGCATCAAGCGTTAGTCTCAGCAATCTTGTGGCCAACATCGCGTGGGGTGTTATTAAGTCTCTCATCAACATCAACTCAGCGAAACCACTTCCGTTGAGGAGAGGCAGTTCTGGTTGTGCGCATCGCTTTAGACGGCACAGCATGATTCGCAATCCGTGACCTCCGCGAGCGTGTTGATCGGAGACAAAGACCGCTGCCCCGAGTGCAACAGCACGCTGGTGTCGGCCGAGGGAGAGGTCGTGTGCCAAGGGTGTGGCCTTGTCGTCGGTTTGGGAGAATACGGCCCTGAGGAGGAAATGTTGCTTCACCGAGGGGGCTCAGATGGATCAAGAACTGAGGAAGTTGGATCTTCTCCAGACGTGCCCTACTTCACCGGCTATGGCGGAAAGAAATTGGCGGCTTCGGACCTACTTGTGAAACACCTGTCCTCCAAACGGAATCTGAGGATGTATGCGACAGGTGACCTATTGGCTGGAATCCTTTCACTGCCGACAGTGCAGATATCCACAGCTTTGATGCTTCTTGGGAAGGTCAAGTCCTGTTCAAAGACCAGACAAAGAATGTGTGATCTTCTCGGGGGTGCCATCATCATATCATCGAGGATGACTGACTCAAGGAGGCACTTGACGATAGCGAGGATGGTAGATGCCCTCAACTCAATCGGTTACAGAACGAGACCTAGGAACGTAATTCAAGCCCTCTCACTCTTCAAGGAACAGGGCCTCTACGTGTGCTGCAAGACACCAGAGGAACACTTGGAAGACATCTTCTCCGGACTGGATCTGATGCTTTCAATGCGGGGGTTGTCATCCGAGAGGATGGAACACGAGTGGGAAGTAGCAAGAAAGTCATCACTGAAAATCCTCTCTCTTGCCAATGCCCACAAGATAGTGAGCAATCCGAGATCTAGAGCTGCCTGTTCCGTGTACGCTGCGTTCAACGGCGCCAGATCTGGTCCCAACATACGCAAATTGAGGGTGTCTTTCTCGAAGATAGCGCAAGCTTCTGGCCTAGCAGAATACACGGTGAGAGACAACTACGAGAGATGGTTCTCCGGCTTCATGTTCAGGATCTCTGCCTGATGGCCTCGTGACATAGTAGTACTTGGTCGCTCCAATTTCCACCCCCTCTTCAGGTATAGTGACTACTAGATGAAAACCTATGATATACGCCGTCGTCTCTGAGCTTGACTGATTGTTAACGGACCAAGCGTATCGGCATTCATATGCGGATCGTATCAGTGAGCTCACGGACGCATTCATTTCCCAGAGCACATGTGATAAGAACTCCGATCGCGAGAGGTTCTCACAGGACTCACTCTCGCTCGCGCGATCCGCTGTTGTATCTAAGTGACTGTCGAGCTCGCCAATCCAAGCGTCAACTTGCCGAACCAACAACCTAGTTCTTATGGCGTTTGCCACAGCCCATCTCAGATTCGAGATGTCCCCGGCAATGCAGAGCATCAGCACTGTCGCTACTCCCACAAGCGCGACGAAGGGCAGTGACACCCTCATCGTCTCACCCCTACCAGTATGACCGTGCAATTGAAGTCGCCGGAAGGGAGGTACACCTCTATGATCGGGGGGTAGAGTCGCCCAATCAGGCTGTCTTGGGCTAGTATTGTGATGATTCTGGTCTGCTGAACGACAAGTAGGTCTTCTCCGTCAATGCAAAGGCCGTACTTGTCGAAGAACTTACCAATTGCCCCTTGATTCAGCTCGACGAGCCGCGGGGGCATCGATGCAAGCGCTAGGACCAAGATGCAGCCGGTCGAGACAACAACAGCTGCAGCGATCACGTCGACCGATATGTTCATTCTCACACGCACCGCAGGAAGGACACCAGTCTTCCGAGTTCAACGGCAGAATCGTGGCATATGATGATGATCAAGTAGAGCCCTATTGCCACTAGGGGGAGCAGCACTATTCCTGTCGCAAGATCCACGAATGCCTTCGGTTTCAGGCTCGCTCACCCTCCGCGTTGGCTCCTCACGTACAGCGATCCATTGATTCTCTCTGTAGCTACGGCGGTAATCCTCAATGTGGAGTTGACAAGGAGCACACGAATAGTGAGTTCGTCTCCAGAGGTTCCTTCCACGGAGACCAATGCGAAGGAGGGCAGGTCAACCCTGATTTGAGCCCAATCTGAGTGTGTCAATCTCACTGGTGCCAACATTGCAGACATCGCATCGCAGGAGGCCACCAGTAGCTCCGATGACAGGAAGTGCACGGGGTACAGAGCTGAGGTGGAAACGGCCAGGCACATCAGCAACCAAGCTAGGTTGTCGCCAGCGAACTCCACGTACTCCATGGTGAACCCTCGCTAGACTGGTTCGCGAACACCCACAGGATCCTTGGTCGGCAGAGCCTTGCCCTCGATGTATCTCTGATATAGATCCGCAAGAAGTGGCAGAACCTGCTGTACGACTATCCCGATCGCCGTCAGCGATATGAAGGCGGACAGTGCCAACACCAATACTTTCTCAACTATGGCGCTCATTCTCACACCAACAGAGTATTGAAGGACATCCCTATAATCGCCCCTGCAGTCAGGAACGGAATAAACGGAACTCTTTCCTCACCCTTCTCTCCAACCACGGAGAATGCCCACGCAAGTGGAGCGAACAGCGCCAAGAATTCAGGCACGTAGCCGAAAGATGTCAGCCCCCGTCTTCGAAGGAGTGATATGGTTCTGTACCTCAGCACAAGCAACAGGGCGTTGGCCAGCGACATCTCCGAGATCGTTACAGCGATGGGCATACCGCCAGCCAAGAACAATGACGTTCCATACAATGTCATCCTCTCGGGAAACAACACACGCAGGGAGAGCAGGAATATCAGGTCGGCACTACCGGTTCTACCGAGCGCGACTAATACGCATAGTAGCAGAAAGCCCAAAACTTCTCCAAGGCTGAGGGGTGCCCACTCGGTGATGGCCTTTGTTTCACCGACGACATGCCTGACACTCGCTATAAACAGAGAAGCCAAGGCTTGACCGAGCGGAACCGAACTGGTCCGCAGGTCCTCAACACACATGGACGCGGCGTTGATAAAGAAGGCTCCAACTAGAAGTTCGTCTATCACAATTCATCAATGCCGGTGGTGCTCATAAGCCCCGCGTTCCAGTGCGTAGTGAGAGACTTTGGGTCAGAGCGATGTCGTACTGGAGGCTCTACTGGATGAGGTTCAGAACCTGAAGAACGAGATCTCTAGGATCTCGAACAAAATGAACACCCTGCAGGCGAAGTTGCTGGAAATGGATTCCCGCCAGCGTGAGAGAACCACAAGGGAAAAGGGGGAGATTGTGGCTGAAATCAAGTGAAATCTTGTTCGCAAGATCGAACGGTTGTCTCACAGTGTCCTCAGGCATCCCCGCCGACGACTATTCTGAGATATCAGCGCTGATGCTGTTCTACTCTAGGTTTGCCGGCCGTGTAACTAGAATGACCATTATTGGCTCTGAGGGAACTGAAGTGATAGACTCCCCCAGGGTTATTGAAGCTGTGAAGAAAAGGGCGAGAAACATCTCGTCATCTCTTCGCTCTGTTTCCCTTCAATTCACGTCAAGATTCAAAGTGCCGGATGGGTATGAGATCTACCCGGGGTTTGGGCACCATTATGTTTCCCCTCAGAAGCAAGACAGCGGCCTTGCAGAGGCTAACATCGCTGAACCAGTGACAATGTTTCGCCCGGCGCTTGAGCCAGCTGACGGAAGCGGCCAGTCAGGGCTCTCTCACTTGATGGTTCAGGTGCGGCCAGATCGACGGAACTACTCGGTACGTTATGCATCGGAGGAATACATGAGGGCCGTGCTGGACGTGTCATTCTTCATGCGGGGCTTGCTTTCGAGAGTACTCTTGGGAAGAGGCAAGTTCGAAGAGCTACTATGCTACCGAAAGGTCCTTGGCGGTCGCTACATGGATTCCGTAGTCCACGGTTTCTCCGAGAGAGTCAGAGAAGCGATCCTTTCTCATTCCGCTTTCAGATCTGTAGGGCTTTCGAAGCTGTACCCCTTGTATGCCGACCCGTATGTCCAAGAGATCTACGTTGATGCTGTCGGACTGAGCGCTTACGTAGATCACGCCTCATTTGGCCGGCTCACGACGAACATTCGGTTGAACCTCAATGACATAGAACCACTCATCGTGAACCTCAGGCGCAATACTGGCCTCAGGCTGGATCTTAAGGTACCATCGATCAAGGGGGATCTGGTGACAGGCTTCTGTACGTCCCGAGTTTCCGTTGACGCATATCCGCTTGTAGTCGGAAGATATGCCTTGGACATCAGGAAGCTGAGGCAGTCCCCGTTCTGTCTAGTAGAGTTGATCAATCAGAACTTCATCACTCTGGAGGAGGCATCTCTGATGATGTCGTTCCTGTTCCACAGGATGAACATCTCGATAATAGGGGAACCCGGGAGCGGCAAGACAACACTACTCACTTCGTTGGATGTGCTGACCCCAACTTGGTGGAGGAAGATATACTTGGAGGATTGCGTTGAGATATTCCCAGAGTCTAGGCGTAGGGACTCGCGGGGTCTCCATTTAGTGGTTGATCCCTTTGAAAGCAAGGTGTCGTCTCGCAGGAAGTCGTCCGAGATCGTGAAGCTCCTTCATAGGAATCCATCATACGTTATCCTAGGAGAAGTACAGTTCTCGGATCATTTCAGAGCATTGTTCCACGCCATGGCGGCCGGGATAAGGGTGATCCACACCTCGCATGCGTCGGGCGCGACGGATTTCGTCAGAAGGGTCACCAAAGTCTATGGGATCGCGGCGGACTTGCTCACAAACCTCGATCTGATAGTCTTTCTGAGGAAGGAAGAACACGAACTGGGAACCCTCCGATCGGTCGGTTCTATGACGACCGTGTGTGACGTAGACGGGTCCGGATCTCCCAGATTGATCTCCGTCAAGGGTGGTGAATCCGCTGTTGAGCAGGGCGAGTGTGGTTTCAGAGTCCTTATGGATGAAGTAGAAAGAAAGAGAAACTTAGAAGTCGGCACTGTCGCTAGGTCGTACGAGGAAGTACAGCGGATCCTTGCACAGTTGGCGTCAGATGATGTCCGGGATCTCTCTGCGGTGAGAGCCCGCATATGTGGTGCGCTTCCCTCGCTCACCTTAGGGGGTTGATGCTCGGGATTTTGACCAAGACTCTGGCAGAGAAACTGTTCAGGCTGTTAGGCGCAGCCCGCGATGCGGACGGAGAGGCCAGAATGAAGTCACGCAAGTTGTTCCTGTATTGGGCGCTGAGAAACGCTGGCGAGTCAGAGCTACAGTCTGTACTCGAGGTCTCTGAACTGGACGCGTCGGGGGAGAAGAGACCCTCCCAGGAAGAATTCCTGATTCTGAATGGACTATACTCAAGTTCGAACAGAGGAGAATCCATGCCGTCGGGGGTAGCGGATTCCTATCGGCTGTCCGAGACCATCGTCCAGGCACAAGCAGGCATCAGGGAGCGGATGAACTTGGTGGAATCAGTGAACAGAAAGGCGCTGAAGGTCGAGTCGAGTTCTCTTCAGAATAGGTTGATAGTGCTGACCTTTGTCCTTTTCATAGTGCCATTCGCGGTCCTGTTGTCGACTTCCTTCATCTTCCCCGAAGGGTCGCCGGTTTCGGCCGCGTTCTTGGGTCTTCATCCACTGGTTTCATACTTCATTGCGAAATGGGCTACGATGCGCGATGACCTCTTGGCCGTTTGATAGAAGATACTCGCTGTGGGTAGTCTCGTCACTACTACTATCCCTTTGCCCGTTCATATTGGCGGCTTTCCCGCCCATATTGCTGCCCCTTGTTTCTGCAACCTCATTCGTCATGACGTTCGTTTTCGCGAGATTCCCTTCTGAGCCATCCCAGGATTTGAGCCTCAAATCGGATCTCCTCCGCTTCTGCACTGATCTATCCGTGGACATGTCTTCGGGCATCAGTGCCGAGTCCGCTTTGTCAAAGAGAGTCCAAGAAGGAGATGAGTTCCTCGCGCCCGTCAGTGACTCAATCTCTCTGCTCCTGCTGTCTGGAACTGGTGCAGAACACATCCTGCCGTCTCTTCGGGGGGAAGGGTCCAAGGGAAGCATGAAAACGGTGTTCTCAAAGATGGTCGGCTACGGGACCGCGGACATCCTTTCTGCGGGGCCTTTCTTGGATATGTGGGCAGAGAACCTTGCGCTAGCGGTGGAGTCCAAGCGATCGCTTGAGGAGATCTCCCATAGGGCAGAGTTCCTGCACTATTTGATCTCGTTCACGATGGGCTTTCTTTCCGCCTCTGCATCGCTTGTTTCGAAGTTGAGGGTGCCCTACACGACGCAGCTCGACGGACCTACCGCTCCGCTGATGTTCGTCAGTTTGTTTTTCCTCAAATCATCGATATTCACAATCAGTTCAAGGAAGTTCCAGTTCAGAAGGCCCTTGATCAAGTTCGCAACCGGATCAGCTCTCATGATCGTCTCCTTTTTGTCGTTCAGCAGACTGTTATCCATGCTCTGACGATCTTGGAGATTATAAGGGATTGAGCGCGTTTGCATAGTGGTGAATCGCACGGTGAGATTGAAGGGTTCTCAGTTAATCGAAGAGGGCTTGCTCATAGTCCTAGCCTTAGTGATGGTCGGAGCTGTGTTCGGTGTCTCGAAGGGAGTCGTGGACGGGATAACGAGCTTCTTCTCCAACTTCGTCGAGGGGCTAGGGAAGCTGGCCTACGATCTCTTTGGCTGGGTGCTGCCCTGACGGGAGCTGTCTTTGTTGCATGGACGAGAAGATCGAGAGAGTCACTGTTCTAGGGGTCGCGTCGCTAGCGATCCTGATCTTCGTGGCAAGCAAGGCGGGCGGTGTGGTCTGGATCAAGGAGTACCTCGGCGTCGTGCCAGTCCTACTCGGATCTACCGCACTGGTGCTTCTTCTGGGTTTCATAGCCCTCAGGCTGTTCAAGTCTAGGGCAGGAGGTTACAGATCTCTAGGTTGGGGTGTGGAAGGTCAGGACGGAGGCCTGCTGGTCATGCACAGGAACGGCCATTTGACCCTGCTCAGAGCATTCGAGGTACTCTCGTCCCCTAGATATCAGGAGGCTGAGCAGTGGGGCTCAAGCAAGCCAGCGTTACAGAACACACTTGAGGGCATGACAAGAATAGGGGTCGGTGCCACAATCGTGACAACCATAAGCCACAGCACTCCGGGATCAGAGAGCGATTCTCCCCAACCTTTGCTGAGGACTTTCGTAATCGTGACAGACCACTGCGACGAAACGTCCAAGAACGACACTGATGCGAGACTCGAAGCTCAGGTGCAGGCTCTCGAGTCAGCTCTCATGGCCTCAACCAGAGGATGCAAAGTCACCTCACTTCAAGATGGAGAGCTGGCTTCACTGGCGGAGCGCATATTCTATGAGAAGGCCGTGGCGGAGAGGGCGAGCGACAGTAACTGCACGACTGAGGTCATGTCGTCACTCCACTTGGTGGAGAGCAAGGCCAGTGACATCGTTGAGGGTTCGACTCTCCCGACGACACGGGATCATAAGGGGCTGAGGATTGGGCGAGTCATGTTCGCCGGTACGGCAGGCGAGTTCCTGGACCTTCCCCAGTCCTCCATCTCAAAGCACATGGTCATCTTCGGGGCGACAGGGTCTGGGAAGTCGAATACCGGTAAGCTGCTGGTCAGACTGCTCACCGACAACAGGGTGCCAGTCTTGATACTGGATTGTCACAACGAGTACTCAGATGCCGCGAGGGAGGTCGGAGCAACCGTACTGAAGTTGGACGGCTCGAGACACTTGGACATGTTACATCCGTTTCAAGTGGCTGATTTCAGCGATCACGTCTCCATCGTGACGGATGCCTTCAACAACGTCTTTCATTTCACTGCCTCGCAGTATTTCATGTTCAGAGAGATACTGACTCAGACGCTGGCCATGTCAAGGATAGCCGACGAGACCGCGGGTATGGCTCAGGTTGTGGAGTCTCTGGAACAGTACTCCCCAAATTCCTACTACGAGAACGAGACCAAGTTTGCGCTACTGAGGCGTTTGAAGCCGCTTGTCCAAGGCGAGGCCAAGAAGACGTTCGTTGATGGGTCTCCGATCAAGATCGGGGATATCACCTCATGCGCGTGCGATTTGAGGCTGGGGGACATCAAGGACGCCAGCCTGCGTAACTTGTTCTCGACTATGGCCTTGGCGCTCCTGTACGAGTATCGTCTGATCCAAGGAGCGTCCCAGCTGAAGCATGTGACACTCATTGAGGAGTCACAGAACATCGTACCCTACAGGGACAGGACTCAAGAGCCTTCATTGTTCGAGAAGATGTTCTTCGAGATGCGCAAGTACGGTGAATCCCTAGTCTTGGTGGCGCAGTTCCCTTCACAGGTTTTCCCAGACATCGTGAAGTCGGCGGGTGTGAAAGTAGTTCATCGCATGACAGAGACAGCTGACTCAGGCGTTGCCATGGATCTCATGGGTTTGAACAGGAGAATGTACTCCCAGCTCAAGCATTTGCCAGTAGGACGAGCGTTGGTGCTAACTGATCTGAACGAGGAACCGCTGACTGTTCAATTCCCGGAGTTTTCTCCCTCGTCCAGAAACTCGTTCGCGGACTTCACCACATCCGCCAATCCGATGGCATCGTAGGGCCTAGAACTCGCCCTGTTCTTCTGCGATATCCTTGTCCCACAATAGGGACATTCCCTCGACCTTCCGGACGTCCTAATGCCCGTGAACTTTCCGCAGGTCGGACACTTAACCAAGAAGTACCTGAGTTTCGACAACCTTGAGGAACCTCCTAATCTTCTTCTCACCCATGATTCCCATCCATTCTATCGGCGGCGTCTTGGCAAAGGATTGCCTTGTAAGGCAGGCCCTGATTAGTGCGGCGGTCTGACCGATGGAAAGCGGCGTCACATCCAAGTCAGCCACACGATTATGTCGCTGCCTGGCCTCGGTTGATACTGTTCCAAGGAACTCGCTCAGGGAATTCTCCTTTGCCTTTCTCATGCTTGACAGCCTGGCCGATCTTCGGAATAAGCGAAGCGGATCCAGTCTGAGCACAAAGACGCCGAAGATGTCCGACTTGGATACGAGTTCGTAAGCATAGTGCCCATCTATGAGCAACACGTCGAAGTCTCCTCTTCTGATCACGTGTCCGACCTCACGCCTGAGGCCTCTCGTGTCGGCGATGGGTACCCCTCTAACCTCGTCATAGCCCAAGTACAGTTTCCTCTCTGACACGAGCTCACCTACCTCTAGGTGCCCGTACCCGTACCTCCGGGAGAGAAAGGAGCACAACGAGGTCTTGCCAACTCCCGGGGTCCCAGCCACTGCCACAACGATGCCTTTGCCCAAGATCCGGCTTTGGCTCGAAAGGCAAAAATATAAGGAGTCCCAATCGGGGGCAGGTGCTCCGGTGATGTAGACCGGCTAACACCGGCCGACAGCATTCGAGCCTCTCGTTCCTAGGAGAGAGCTCGGTACCCGGGAGGTCTTATGACCCGGGAGTTCAAATCCCGGCCGGAGCACCACGTCAAAGGTCTAAATATCCAACGAGCACACTTCAATAGGACGGATACAGGCTGGGGTTAGAGCAATGGGCGACAGAATCTACAACCACCAGAGATGACCGAAGATGGCTCAGGCATACTTCAGAAGGGTTCGAGTGAGGAGATTCATATCGATCCTATCTCCTGCAACAATGGTGCTGGCACTGATGTTGGCCGGTAGTCAATTGGTGACCAGTTCGAGTCCCGGTTCAAATGCTACGGTCATTGAGGTTAGCTGGGCTTGAGCGTATAGCAGTCTGAAAGAGCTGGCGATCTCCCCCTACACAACCGCCATAGTAAGGGGAGTCGTGATCGATGCAAAATCGTATGTGGAGAAGCTTCATGAGCCTACACGTGGACCCGGCTTGATCTTCACTGACTACATCCTCGAGGCCCAGCTAGTCTTGAAGGGTTCGTTGGAAGTCACGGGTACAATTACGGTTCATCAGACCGGAGGAACTGTCGGTGGAGAAACGATGACAGTGTGGGATGACCCACCTTTGCGCGTTGGGGACGCCCTAGTCCTCTTTCTTCACGAGTATGAACCGGGCAAGTACTACATTGAGGCTGGTCCGCAGGGAAGGTTCACGATACAAGATGGATTGGTATACTCCTTAGGTGAGATACACGAAGCCGCGGAGGCCATGACACCTCCCTTCAGGACCTGTGGGCAGGGTGAGTCGCAGTTCATCAGTGGCATCGAGTCTGCTTTGAAGCAAGGATGAAATGTAGGGAGTCGTTCTTGCCTAGAGCGGCGATGTGACGAATACGCTTGAGTCGAACTGAAATCCACTAGCTCCTTGGTCCCTTCCTTTCCGGCATCTTTGTTGAGAGTAGCATGTCGTCAACCCTGATCAGTATCGACGCAAGTTCCGTTGCAGACCTCAGAATCACTCGAAGAGATTTGATCGGTTCGAGTATTCGTTTCTTCTTGGAATCAACCATCTTTCCCTCGACGGCGTCTATGCCGATATGTCTGCCGGATGCCTTGGCGTGAGAAGCCCTGAGTTCAGTGAGTGTCTTCGTGATCTTCATTCCCGAGTTCATCGCCATCGCTTGCACTAGATCCATCAGCGCCTCGGAGAATGCGTCCATGGCCAGGCTGGTTTCCCCCTTTGTCCGAGTAGAGTACTTCTTGAGTCGGACGGCCATTTCGAGTAGTTCCGCCCCTGCGGTGGGGACGACCAGAGGCTCTTCGTAGATCATCTTAACTGCTGACAAGCCCTTGTTGATCGCCCTTTCACTGTCCTTGACCGACTCCTTGCCAACTCCTCTGAGCAAAACCGCGACGGCCTTGGACCTTGAAGCCCCTTCCACTACGACCAGCTTCTCGTCCTCGTACTTCCTCTCTTCCACCGAGTCCGCACGTCCCAACAGATCTCTCGACAGATCCCCGTGGTAGTTGATCATCTTAGCTCCTGTTGACTTAACGAGCCTCTCCATGTCCGACCTCTTCACGTTCTTTATCGCCATTATGCTGACCTTCGAGAGGGCAGAAGAAGCACGGTCGTCAATTCCCTTCTGGGAGAACAAGACGTTGGCTCCACTCTCGACTATCTTGGCAACCTTTTCTTCCACTGTGCTCCGTTCTGCCTCCTTCATCTTCATCATGGTTCTGGGGTCGTTGAACTCGAGTTCGGGGGATATCTCGGTCTTCTTCACTTCCAGCGCGAAATCTATCAGCGCTATCCTTGCATCCTTTGCTCTCCTGGGCATTCCTGCCGAGGCCACCTCCTTTTCGATTATCAGACCGTTCACGAATTCGGAATCCAGCAGCTGACCACCGACCTTGCTCACCACAGACACGTCATCTAGGTCGAGCTCATTCCCGGCCTTTCCTCTCTGCGTTACCTTCAAGGCTGCGTCCAGAGCTATGTCGGTGCACTTCTCTACGATTTCAGCTTCTGTCTTCCCCGTAGTGGCTACTATCAGCGTCTTGACAACGTCCCTCAATATGGTGCGATCATCGGACTTGACCTTGATCGCCAGCTTCTCCAGCACCTGCGCGGTGTAATCGCTTGATTTGGCGAATCCCTCCGCAATGACCGCGGGGTGTATGCCTTTTCTGGTGAGTTCAGCTCCCCTGGCAACCAGCCTCGACGCCAGATAGATGGCTCTTGAGGCTCCATCCCCCTCATTCTTGTTTATCGTCTTGGCAACCTCCACGTACAGTTTGCCGACAGGGTGCTCGATGTTCGCCTCTGAAAGTATGGTTGCTCCGCTCTTACTGTACGTTATGTCGCCGAATGTCCCCACAAGCATCTTGCTCATACCTGCAGGTCCCAGAGAGCTGCTAACGAGCTCTCCGACCACCGCACTCAAAGTCAGCATGTTTGACACTACGTCATCCCCGGTCGTTCTCGCTACGTTTTCCTTCAGAACATAGACGGGTTGCCCCTGCAACTGGGCAGGAACGGCTTGTGACATACGTTATCGAACTAGCTCACTGGTGCCCCAATAAAAACTTTCCGACCAAGTGTTTAAAAACGACAGAATTGACGCTGTTGAGGACTGAGACGGTTGGGGAGAGTATACGAGACGAAGATCAAAAGGATCGGAGGCACGATACTAGCGACATATGGGAGTCATCTCTCAACCGACTTCAGGTCCAACAAGGAGTTTCTGGTCAAGGTGCTCAACACGCACTCGAAATTCATAATCAACAAGGTGGCTGGCTACGTTACCTCCCAAGTCAAGAGGCAACTCGCCGAATCTCAAGCGGAACAAGAGCCGGAACCCGAGGCAAGCCAGACCGGTGAGGCCGCATAGACAACCATGGAAGTGCTAATCTCAAGCGAGTCATACGGATGGGCTAGGAGGAAGGTGAGCGAAGCCAACATCATCCTTTCTCGCTATCCGGGCGAGGCTAGGGATGGCAATGCCCTGTTGGTGTCCTCGTTGGCCGGGGCAAGGGAAGCTCTGATGTATTTGCAGACAGGAAGCCCCAGAGGGTCTTACGACGTTCACCTGCTCAGGGCCGGTGGGCAGATCTCTTCCGACTACGAAAGGCTGCTCTCATACATAGATGGTACGATAGAAATCGCCGGACGGCTTGAGGAGAGATCGACCACGCTCTACAGCCTAGCATCCGCCTTGGTCTCGACCGTCAGCGACCTTGTTGATGCCGCCGGCGACCTTTGGGATCTGGAAAAGACGAAGTCCAATTAGATCCCTTTTCTCTTCAGCGTCCTGTCGACAACGCTCGGTTTGAACCCTATGTCTATCAGTCGCTGTCTAACAGCATCAGGTGTTGCTTCTCCAATCTTCTTGGATATCGCCAGAATCGCCTCCCGTTGCTCATGGGGGAACACAATCCATCGGTCTGTCGTCCTGACGTAAAAGTCCGGAACGACCGAACTCCACGGCTTGTAGAAAACGGTGGCTATCAATAGGGACTTAGTTCCCTTGTCCTTGAGGAGTCTAGAAACACATTCAAGGCTCCTTCCACTGTCCGCCACGTCATCAACCAAGAGTACGTCTTTTCCTGCGAGTTCTATCTCAGGAACCTGAACCACTCTGGGCTCAGGACGAACCTTGTATATGTCAGTGTAGAACTCGACTTTGACGATGACGACGTTGGGATTCTCAAGCTCATCCGACAGTATCCTTGCGGGGACAAGCCCACCCCGACTAATCCCAACTATCACGTCGAATTTCTTGCCAGAAGCTAGGATCCTGTCCACGAGTTCTAGGCAGAGGTGGTAGAAGCCGTCCCAATCGACAAGATCGTACAGCCGACTCTGCACCATCCTCGTGTTGAGCCGTTAGATCGAACGGTTATTAAAGGTGTGTTCCTCAACTTGAATCAGTTGTTGCGGGAAAGGAGGATAGCGGGGGGATGGGCAGCAATGGCAATCATCCCTGTGACGGGAGAGGGCTGTTTCGCGATCGTACAGAAAGTCAGAGACGAGATGAAGTCCACCTATGTTCAAGTCATTGATCCGGATCGGGTACTGAACGAGGATCATGTGATCTTATCGCTGCAGGATGTTGTGTCCGCTCATCAACATGGATACAACAAGATGAATCGGGTGGACTCTGAGCTGTTGTTGGTGATGGCCGGCGTGAATAACTTCGAAGTAGCAGTCAAGGCATTAGCTCCAAGAAACAAAGGAGATGTGGTGTTGGTCAGCTTCTCCGCGAGCAGAAACGAAGCGCTGGCATCAATCAGGTTGTTCGAGAAGTATGCTCACTCTCACGCAAGGGAACTTGCCTTCTCAAACGACGATTCGCGCCTTTCGAGTTTGCTGGAGATCTACGGGATCCCAAAGAACAGCGTGGCAAGACTCAGCGAAGAGGAACTAACGAATGCCCTAGTCGAGAGAGGGGCCATTTTCTACGCCAAGTACAGGTAATGGTTTTGTGAGGCCGGCCAACAGGAACTCCTTGCCCAAGTAGAGATAGGCGACAACCTCGGGGGTCCGCAGGTCAGCAGCCATGGGCCCGGCCATAATCCGTGAGATTATCCCCGCCCTCTTAGGATCGTTGAAGCCGATTCCTTCCAGCCTCACAGCTGCACGATCCCTGCCCGCGTGGCTCCGCAGCGCGGAATTCAATGTGTCGCACACCAAATCCAGTTCCCCTAGTCTTCCGACCAGTGAACATGGAGTGGTCTTCTTGATGAACCTCAGCTTGCCGCTGTGGTCGTTGAGGTCAGACAGAAATCGCGCGTCCATAGCTTGGTCAAGATTGGTTGTCTGCGCCACTACCCTCCCTTCGTCCACAACTCCGAACAACTTGACCTCAATGTCGTGCTCCACGCCCACTGCGAAAGCCTCCAAGAACGCATCGCCCTCATAGCCTCTGTTAGAGGAAATCAGGAGGAAACCTCCCTCTATCACGGAATCCGCGCCCCTAACTCTGATAAAAGACTTTTAATCTCCAGTATTGATTGCCGGGACGATGTCTAGGGCGCCCGTGGTGGAAGTATCTGACCTCCACAAAGAGTACGTCCTCAGAGGAGGAGTCGTGCAGGCACTCAAAGGCATAAACCTGTCAGTCATGAAGGGGGAGTACCTTTCGATAATGGGGCCCAGTGGTTCCGGCAAGACAACTCTGTTCAACATGATAGGAGGCCTCGACAAACCAACCAAGGGATCCGTGAAAATCGACAACGTAGAGCTAGCTCAGATGAGCATGAGCGAATTGGCTTGGGTTCGCAGCAGGAAGATCGGGTTCATCTTTCAGACGTACAACCTGATCCCCGTGCTTTCCGCCTCCGGCAATGTCTCGCTTCCGATGATATTCACTGGCATGAGCAAGTCCGAGAGGGATAAGAAGGCGGCAGAACTACTTACGATGGTTGGGCTGGGTGACAGGATGGGCCACAGGCCCACGGAGCTCAGCGGTGGTCAGCAACAGAGGGTGGCTATCGCGCGGGCCTTGGCGAACGATCCGTCGATCATATTGGCGGATGAGCCGACCGGCAACCTTGATCTTTCCACGGGATTGACGATAGTTCAGCTTCTCTACAGGTTGAAAATCGAGAAGGACACCACCGTAATCTGCGCCACTCATGACCTGAAAATGGTGGATGTGAGTGACAGGCTCGCGTGGATACGAGACGGACAGATCGAGCGTGTTGAACGGAGGTCCTCCGTCAGCATAACGCCGGAGGATCTGGCGGTTTAGGCTCATACACCCCACTCTTTTCCATTCGCTACGAAACGGGTGAAAGTTGATTTGGTCAGAGTCGCGGTAATCGACAAGTCGGCCTGCAGGCCAAAGGACAGCGGGAGGGTATGCAGGAAGAGTTGTCCAGTAGTGAGGACGGGCAAGGAGGCCATATACTTCTTGGACGCTGCTTTGCCGCCGATCATTGACGAGGGAGTGTGCATAGGGTGCGGCATCTGCGTGAAGAGGTGTCCATTTTTCGCGATAAGCGTGGTGAACCTGCCCGACGAGATCGAGAAGGAGGCATTCCACCGCCACGGGGTGAACGGGTTCAAGCTGTTCAGGTTTCCAGAGGTAAGGCCAGGAGAGGTGACGGCGATCGTGGGACAGAACGGCACTGGGAAATCCACGATCCTGAACATACTCGCAGGCGAGATCACCCCGAACTTGGGAGATCCCGGCGCTCATCCAGACCTGGAGCAGATAGCCGACCGACTCAGGGGGACGACCACATCCTCTCTCTTGAAGAACATCATGAGTGGGAAGATCCGAGTCGTACACAAGCCGCAATACGTGGACCTGATACCGAAGGCCGTTAGCGGGTCAGTTCGGGAAGTCCTGTCAAGAGCTGCCGACAATGCCGCAGTCAGTGAAGTCTCCGAGACTCTTCAACTGTCCAACTTGCTGGACCGAGACATCGGGCTGCTCAGCGGGGGCGAACTCCAGAGACTCGCAATAGCAGCGGCCATCCTGAAAGATGGCGACCTGTACTTGGTGGACGAGCCATCGAGTTTCCTAGATGTGTCGCAGAGGATCTCCGTGGCGAAGGTTCTGCGTGACCTCAAAGAGAAAGGGAAGACACTGCTGATCGTGGAGCACGACCTCGGACTGCTGGACTACCTAGCTGACTACGTCTCTGTAATCTACGGAGAACCCGGCGTCTACGGTATCGTCTCGCACCTTATGGCGTCGAGGGTGGGTGTGAACTCGTATCTCGAGGGATACCTGAGGTCCGAGAACATCAGGATCAGGAAGGAGCAGATCAGATTCACGGTCAGGCCTCCGCCGGGCGAAGTGGAAGCGGTCGAATCGTTGCGGTGGGAAGATGCTTCGATGGACTTGGGCGGCTTTCGTTTGCAGATGGACGGTGGCAAGGCGTACATCGGGCAGGTGATAGGAGTTGTGGGACCGAACGGCATCGGCAAGACCACTTTCATAAAGAAGGTGATGAGAGACTACTTCGGTGAATCCAACCCCTCAGTCAGCTACAAGCCACAATACCTGAGCGATGTCTTCACCGGGACCGTATCATCGATTCTGCAGGCGAGCGCCGGAACGCAGGAAATACCATCGTGGGCCGAGACGGAAATCCTGAGGCCGCTGAGGGTAGACAAGATTGTCGATAGGGAGGTAAGCACTCTCAGTGGTGGAGAGTTGCAGTCAGTCGCGGTGGCCACGGCGCTGGTTCACAAAGCGGACTACTACTTCTTCGATGAACCCTGTGCCTACCTAGATGTCGAACAGAGGATGGCCGTGCAGAGAGCGATTCGACGTATCGTGGAGGCCAAGGCGTCGGTCGCCTTCGTGGTGGAACATGACATACTCTTCGTTGACTTCGTTTCCGACAGACTCATCGTGCTTGATGGTGAGCCTGGCACTTCAGGCCACGTCAACTCGCCGACTTCCATGAAGGACGGCATGAACAAGCTGCTGTCATCGCTTTCGATCACCTTCAGGAGGGATGTAGACACCGGCCGGCCTAGGATCAACAAGCCCGGATCCAGAGCTGACCAAGAGCAGATGGCATCAGGAGACTACTACTATGCAAGCTGAGAGCGGTAACCCTTTTCAACTGTCGGGTAGGATAAGGTCGCGATGAAGACTCCGGCAATCGTGATCAACTTCAAGGCGTACGAAGAGTCGCTCGGGAAGAAATCACTCGAACTGGCGAAAATGGCCGAGAAAGTGTGGAAGGAGAAGGGGGTGACGATCGCAGTGGCACCCCAACTTGTAGACCTAAGAACGATAGTCTCAGAGGTCGAGGTTCCGGTCTTCGCTCAGGCCTTGGATCAGGCACAGGTGGGTGCCTTCACGGGCTTCACTACACTACAAGCTATCAAGGACGCGGGAGCGGATGGCTTCATACTGAACCACTCGGAGAGAAGGGTCAACCTCTCGCTCATCAGTGAGGCCGTGAATTACGCTCGTTCTTTGAAGCTGATCTCCCTGATATGTGCGGACACTGCTGACACCACCGGTGCGGTCTCCTCCTTGAACCCGGACTTCGTTGCGATAGAACCGCCGGAACTGATAGGGACTGGAATACCTGTGTCAAAGGCAAAACCCGAAGTCGTGACAGGCTCGATTGACAGAGTCAGGCGAGTCGGGTCCACCTCGAAGGTGATATGCGGAGCTGGCATAACGACGGCCGAGGACGTGCGGGCTGCCCTCAAGCTTGGAACAGTAGGAGTGCTTCTCGCAAGCGGCGTAGTCAAAGCAAAGGATCCGTTGAGAGTTATCTCAGAAATGGCAGACGCGTGTCTTTAGAGCGTACCAAAGTCAGTGTCCTTTCGAGATGCTGATGTACTCACGTGCGACCTTCAGATCCTCTAGGGCCTCTCGAGCCTCACAAGGTGGCTTTACCTCTCCCCTGATGGCCTTGACGAAGTTCGCTGCCTGCTGCCGCATCGCATGAACCCACGGCAACTGCGGGACGGTGGTCTGAGGAACAACTTCCTTGCCGGGATCCCGGAAGATCTCGACACGCCCAGGCCGGTTGGAGGTCATCGGGGCCGGAAGCTCCAGCTTGACCCACCCGTGTCTGAAGCAAACTAGGGCGGACTCCTGCCAATCGAGAGTTGTAAAATAGGGAGCCATTTCTATGACTCCTGGAAGACCGCTTTCGCTCTGAGTGATCAATAGCACTCTTGATCGATCAACATGTCTGACGCTGTAGGATTCACCCAACAGATGTCTCATCAGGTTCACTTGGTGAATGTAGTAGTTGACAAACTCAACGTAGTCCTTGAATGTCTGTTCGTCCATGTCAGTCGCCGGAGGATCCGATTCAAGCTTGGGCATGGATTCGTCGGGTTCGATCCAGCCGAGGAATCCGTCTGCGATCCAGTCCCCAGGAGGCATGCTGATTCGAACGTAACGCATCTCCCCAAGGTCACCGGTTTGCTTGAGTCGGTCGATCTCTGCTTTGGCGTACATCGTGGCAGGGTCACTACGCTTGTGATAACCAACCATGAGCCATGTGCCACTTTCCTTGACGGCCTGCACAATCCTTTCGCCTACCTCGACGGAGCTTGCCAGAGGCTTCTCGATGAAGACCGGGACTCCGGCCTTCATTAGCTCCGGGACGATCATTCCGTGGCGTGTGAACGGTTGCGCGGCAACGATCCC
>Ga0315291_10002646_pt1 | contig 23354 bp, 21 predicted proteins | sample YL17G12_20_MG_FD_203070 | JGI IMG/M metagenome (GOLD analysis project Ga0315291, IMG submission 203070) | Sediment microbial communities from Yellowstone Lake, YNP, Wyoming, USA - YL17G12_20 | ecosystem: Environmental > Aquatic > Freshwater > Lake > Sediment | place: USA: Wyoming | collected... | reverse complement strand
AATTTGTAATTCGAGGTTCCAATTATAAGAATCATAACGAACTCAAAACAGCCTTGAATAAATATGTCAGATATCGCAATAAAAAGACTCAGCAAAAGTGACATTTATTTAATAGAAACGGCACTAGCTGGTGATGCCGTAAAAGAATTTACTTCAGGAATTGAAAAGATACGTTCAATGAAGTAATTTATAACAACTGAGAAAAAATACACACAGAATTTAGGCAAAAAAGATATGACAAAGATGTTAAAAGTATTCATCAACTTCACTCGCAACCCCATCTTAGCGATGCCTCCTGAGTTCCAAAAAGCAGCAGCACTGCAAGAGGTGAAAATGTCAGTTGTGCCGAAATCACTAAGACGTGGGATATACGACAAGGATATTTCAGACAAATTGGTAAGCGAAGAAATGGCAGAAAGGTATCTTGAAATCAATCCTCCGACATTTTCTCTCATTTTTGATTACCATTTAATTATCAATGAGATAGATCAATCATACGTCATTGGGAATGACTTCTCTGCGGTGTCGGCATCTTGTGTAGTGATTGAGAGGCTTCTGAACCAAGCCCGTATCGCCTTGCACAAGTATCATAATGATAAAGTCTTCAAGAAACTATGGGGCAAGGGGCCAACAAATGAATGGTATCCGAACATTAACGCGCTGAAGACGTGGGGTTATCTTGATGAGGCCTTTTCATCTGAACTAAACGATATTTACAACGAAGTAAGGTGCAGGTATCTTCACTGCGGTGAGATCCAAAACATACGTCAAGATGCTCGGAGGACTATCGCAGCAGCATATAAGCTTATGAGCATATTTATCGGCTTTCCAGATGATTTGTTCTCGTATATAGAAGGTGCTCACACGTGTAAAAATGAAAACGATCCTAGGTTTCTGGAATTCTATAAACCCTATATACAGGAGAAACAGTGAATTTAGCCTAAGACCTCACCACAGGGTTGATATTGTCGTAATGGCAGGATAAAATTGGTGGAGAACATGGCAAAACTAACAACAATAACACAATCAGAGCTAACCAAGATCCCTTTCATTGACTCCAAGAATATAGGGGGACGAGTTCTCACTACGTTGACTTTCTTCGAAGAAGGTGAGTGGAAGATGTGGTTTCCGTCGCCCACTGGGCTCATACGTATGAAGGGCGAACCATCTGAAGCCGACTACTTCGCGCGAATGCCAGAGAAAGATACCGACATATATTTGGACTTCCTCAATTTTATGACGCAACGTGCATGCTGGGCGGATGCTATGCAATTTATTGATGGAATTCGCAATGATATCCACAATTTAGGAGCATCGCTGGCAAAGCTAGACCTTTTTCATCGCTCATCTGGTGATAAACGTATTGAGGCAAGAAGGTTTGCAGCTACCGAGATAGAATACATCTTTGGGGTCTGTCGAAGTCTATTTGATCTTCTGCAAAAAGTGATTGCCACTTTGTGGCAGAGGATTGTCCTCTTGGATAAGAGCATAAAAAAGCGACAGTTGCCAGAATCTTTCGGGCGAATGGTACTTCACGATGAGAAGTTAATGACTGCTGAGGCAATTCGAGCGCAGTTTCGTGTGCCCACCGAACTCGCGGCATTCTATTATCGACACGGGCCATTCTTTCAAGTACTTCGGCAGTATCGAGACAATGTTGTACATAGTGGTGAGGACTTTAATTCCATTTTCGTTACTGAAAAAGGATTTGCTGTCTTCGCTGGTGTAGAACCTTTCGCGTCGTTTGGCGTATGGACCGAAGAACATATGCTCACAAACCGGCTGGCATCTCTCAGACCAATTGTTGCTCATGTTATCACTAAGACCCTCAGTGCTTGCGAGGATTTTGCACAGACGATCCAGAAAATTATCCAATTTCCACCTGAAATTGCGCCAGGCTTCAAGCTGTTTATCCGGGGTTATCATAATCACCAACTACTTGCAATGAAGGAGGTGCTGACAAATTGCTTATGGTGGGAAGCCAAACAAGACGCTGCCGGAAATGCTTAGCCACAGAGGTTTTTTGTGAGATGCCCCGATGAGGTAGTTGCGACACCTCACAGGGTAAACTATCGCATCTCACGGGATAAAGTCCCGATGAAGTAGCCCTGATAAGATAGTAGTTATATTCGTGTGAAGTGGTCCAAAGGCAGTCCAGAAGAGATAGCCTAATATATTTCATAGGGTAAATATCTCACCCCGATGAGATAGTCCAAAGGGCCACCCCGATGAAGTAGCTTCTCAATAGGTATTTGAACTTTTCATTAGATAGAGAAGCACTTCACAGGGTAAATCCCACGGGGTAAACTATCGCACCCTGATGAGATAGTCTAAGAGACCCCGGTGGGATAGTTTCACATCCCACGGGGTAAACATCTCACAGGGCAAGTCTCACGGGGCAGGCTTCATCGGGGCGAACTCTCGCAATTTATGGAATAATCTGGTAAGATAGTTTTATGAATAAATTTTATTATGTGTATGTTCTGCAATCGGAAAAAGACCATAAATTTTATATTGGCTGCACAAGCGATATCAAAAAAAGATTAGCGGAGCATAACAGCGGTAAAGTTTCGACAACAAGAAGCAGACGTCCATTAAAACTGATTTACTGGGAAGGATGCCTGAGTCAACAGGACGCAGCCAGCCGAGAAAGATATCTGAAGACAACGTGGGGCAAGAGATACTTAAAAAGCAGATTAAAAGAATACTTCACGGGGAAAGAGCGATAATAGTAAAGCCACAGAAAGATTTGAAAAATGCCTGATAGAGAAGTTAAAACCCCTCGGTTTGAGAATCTGCGGAAGCACACCTCGAAGGCAGGCAAAAAGAATTTAAGATTTAAGATTGAAAATTTGAAAAAAAGAACACAAGGCAAAAAGTAAAAGTCGTATAAATCCATATAATCTGTATCAAATATTACCGTTCAAACGCGCAAGAAAAAGCTTGCGCGTTTTTAAAAAATAAAAAAATTTCATCCTTATTTGACAAGGGTTTATGAAAAAAAGGGCAGAATTTTTGACGAATTTTCGTCAAAAGCGCCCCGATGAGATAGCCGAAACACCCTGATGAAGTAGCTGAAGCACTTCACAGGGCAAGTCTCACGGGGTAAACTCCAGTTTGGGGGTTAACTAGGAAAATCCACATTTTTATCAAAAAAATGGGTTTTTTTTCTTGACTTTTGTTAAAAATATGGTAAAATACCGGTATTATTAAGTGAAAAGTGAACAAATTTAGCCACAAAGGCACCAAGACACAAAGCAATTTTGAATTTTTAATTCCTAATTTTAAATTGAGGAACGCCCCGCCTATGGCGGGCAAGCTTCGGCGGACAAGTTCAAAACTAATTAAAAATACCCCTCCATAACTGTCGGGGCTCTGAACCCCGCACCTATTCGTTCAATAAATATAAAAATAGGAGTAATAGAATAGTAAACCGGTGCGGGACAAGCAAACCCCTTGATGAATCAAGGGGCTAAATAATTTTTAAATTCCGATGAAAATACATCATCTTCATATTCCTATTGCTGTTCCGAATTGGTTAGAAACCATCGGCGCGGCGATACTGCTTTGGTACCGGCGGAAACAATATGGATTTGCGTTTCGTAAAATCAGACTTGTCGGCGGACAGTACGCAATAGTTGACCCTGAAGATTATGCGCAACTCTGCCGGTGCGAATGGCTGCTTAAAGAAAGCAGAAATACCTGTTATGCGTGGCGGATGCTGCTGGAAGACGGGAAATGGAAGATTATATATATGCACAGGGAAATAATGCAGGCAACGGCGGGAACTATCGTTGACCATCAAAACCGCAACGGGCTTGATAACAGAAAAACCAACCTGCAATTCGCTGACCATAGACAAAATGCGTTAAACTGCACAAAAAGAGGAAGGCCAAGCGGGTCAAAATACAGAGGAGTATGCAGGGATGAAAGACGCGGGAAATGGCGTGCGTATATCCATACCGACTTAAAACCAAAACATTTAGGCTATTTTGACAGCGAGGAAAAGGCGGCGAGGGCATACGATGAGGCGGCAAAGAAATACCGGGGGAGGTTCGCAGCGCTTAATTTTGAATAAATTCAAAATTAGTATCTCAAGACAGGCTTGCGCAAAACAAACTACCATATTGCGTAAAATCCTCCTTCGCCAAGGCTACGACGGATAAAATTGTCTTGCCTTTTGCCTGCAAGCGTACGAAAATTAGCCACGAAGACACAAAGACACAAAAAGAATTAAATCCGAAATCCGAATATCGAAATCCGAAACAAATCCAAATAACCGAAATTCAAATTAATCAAACAAGATCTGTTAATGTTCTGTTTTTTCGCGGAGGAGAGGGACGAAGCGCACGGGCATCATAGATTTTTTTTCAAGCGAGCCATCGGCTTTTTTTGTAACCAGCAGAAGGTCCTGAACATAGCCTGCACGGCCTACGGGAATTACGATTCTGCCGCCGGGACTGAGCTGGTCGAGCAGCGGCTGCGGAATGTGGTCCGGGGCACAGGTAACAATAACGGCATCAAAGGGGGCATACTGGGGCCAGCCTTTGTAGCCGTCGCCGATTCTAACCTTAATCGTATCATAGCCGCGATTCGATAATTGCTCCTGAGCCCTTTTTGCCAGCGGCTCCAAGATTTCAATCGTATAAACGTGCGGCGTGAATTCAGAAAGGATTGCCGCCTGATAGCCTGAGCCGGTGCCGATTTCGAGGACCTTCATCGCAGGCGTCAGTTCGAGCAGAGCGGTCATATAAGCCACGATAAAAGGCTGCGAGATGGTCTGGCCGTGGCCGATAGGCAAGGGCGTATCCTCATACGCCATCGCCTGAACGCCGGGGGGCACAAACCAGTGGCGAGGCACGTTCAGCATTGCATCGAGGACAGGCTGATTGGCAAATTCGTAGCGACTGCAAAGGGTCTGAACCATTTCTTTGCGGTCGCTGAGGCGTTCATCGCTTCGAGGATGATTCCAGCCGGTTTGGCCGTTGGGGTCCGGCTGATTTGGCTCCGCCTTCGCCGAGGCTTCCGTCTTCGCTAAAGCTACGCCGGACAGGTCGGTGGACAAGTGCGAAGAAGATTTTTCGTTCTTGTTTTCGGTTTGGACTGTGGAAGACTTTTTGCTGCAGGAAAAACAAAAAAGCATTCCGCAAAGACTTATTACCACAATAAATACTGCTGTATGGACAATTTTTGGCCGCATTGCAAGCTCCTTTCAGGACTTGGTTAACCGAGTTTTGCCTGTATATATAACTTTAAATGCAGGATTCCGCAATACGGCAGGAACGGCCAGACGCAAAAATGACTTGACTTTGCACAAATCAGTGCAAAAATAATACAAAATTCAAAAGTTTTTTTAATTCTTATTTAAGGAGAGAAAAGATGAAACCGAAATTGTTAAGTTTAGTTGTTCTACTGGCGGTCCTTATCAGCAGCAACGGATTTTCAGCTACTATCGGCACGTGGTATGGTTGTCCCGCACCAGACCCCAACAAGCCAGCAGTAGATGCAAACCGGCCTGCATGCCTTCCAAGGACAGGCTCATGGAAAGAAGCCTACTGGAATGGCCCGAATAACCCAGGAATTCACCTTCCGCCTGGGCCGGGCGCCAGCAAAGATGAAATAAAAATCACCAGAACCAAAACGGTGTGCACGCTTGACAGCGACGCAGGAAATTACCTGTGCAAACTCAGTATAGCAGGCGGGGCTGAAGAGTCAAACGCACCGAGGCTGGAAATTACGGCCGGCGGACAAATCAGCATAGGTGAATTCCGCGTCGGTGCCGGCGGCTCTACCGCCAGCGGTCCCTTCGGGTGCGTAAACCAGACCGGCGGGACTGTAAAACTTGGTGAAGATCTATTGGTAGGACGTTACGGCACCAGCAGCAAAAACCCCAATGTGGGAAAAGGGATTTATACCATCAGCGGCGGAACTATTACCCGTGATGCAGCAAATACCAAAGCAGGTCTGTATATAGGAGGAGCCGGCAGTGCGGGTCAAAGCGAAGGGACATTTACAGTAATAGGCAGCACTGCCAATATTAACTTTAAAAAACTGAATATCGGAAGCGATGGAGCCCATACCGGATGCAGCGGCACTGTCGAATTCAAGATTGGTTCAACCGGTGCAAGTCCAATCCGGATTTCGAACGGTATTAATATTGACCCATCCAACGAAAACTCAACCAAATTGATTGTCAGCGCAACTGCTGAATCTCCAAAGGCCGATGTTCTTCTTATTGAGAATCAGGGCAACGAGCCGGTTAACGGCACTTTCGATACGGTCAACGGCAACCCTGCACCGGAAGGCGCTTCTGTGGTTCTGAGCTTTGGCGGAAATAACTATGGATACAGTCTGACTTACAAAGGCGGTGCAGGCAACAACGATATTATGCTGCGCTATGTACCACAACCAGCTACAGCACCGGCACCGGCTGCACCGAAATCCGAATAGACTCACACATTTGTCCCCACACCAAAATTTTTGGTGTGGGGGCTTATTTTGACAAGGCCTGATTTTCTGGTATAATCCCCCGCTGAAACGAACAGGAATACTTACTTAAGCATATTCAAGGCGTATAAATGCGACTGGCGGCAAGGATGCAAAAAAAATTATGGCATATTTTACCTGCTGATACCTTTGCGGGGCAACTCGCATATGAGCTGAAAATACCGCCCCTGCTTGCACAGGTGCTTATAAACCGCGGGGTTAAAAGCCCCGATGAGGCAAAAAGCTTTCTCAATCCTAAACTCAATGAGCTCGTTGAGCCGGAATTGATGCCGGGCGTAAACGCAGCCATCGAGCGCATCGAAAAGGCTATAAAAGACAAAGAAAAAATCACAATCTACGGCGATTACGACGTTGACGGCATCACGGCTGTTGCGATTCTGCTGGGACTTTTCAAGCTGCTCAATGCCGATGTCGATTATTATATCCCGCACAGGATAGATGAAGGTTACGGCCTGAATATCGAGGCGGTTGAGCAAATTGCCCGGTCAGGCGTAAAATTACTCATAAGCGTCGATTGCGGTATAACGGCCTTTGAATCGGCCCTGGCCGCCAAAGCCAAGAATATCGACCTGATTATCACAGACCATCACAGAATATCTGGCGACGGTTCACTGCCGCAGGCGATTGCGATTGTGCATCCGAATCTCGATAAAAACCACCCTGCACAGACAAGTGCCGGGGCGACAGTGGCCTTTAAGCTCGCATGGGCAGTTATCAATCGCTTCAAAGGTGCCGGCGCTACGCCTCAACATTTGAGACAATTTCTGATTAACGCCACGATATTCGCAGCGATGGGCACCATCGCAGACGTAATCGATATGCGCGGCGAAAACAGAATCATCAGCAGTTTCGGACTGCGAGTTTACGGCGAGTCCGGCCTGCCGGGAATGAAAGCACTGGTCGATGCCGCAAATCTCACAACCCAGACAATCGACAGCTTTCATATAAGCTACTGTCTTGCCCCGATGCTCAACGCGGCCGGCAGAATGGGCCATGCACGACTTGCCGTCGAACTGCTGACATGCGATAACAGCATCAGGGCAATCCGGATTGCCGAATACCTCAAACAACAGAACAAACAGAGACAACTACTCGAAAAGAAAATATACAAACATGCCTGCGATATGATAAGCGGCCTGGGACTCGACAAACCGGACCAAAAAACCATCGTCCTGGCAAGCGGCGACTGGCACACCGGCGTAATCGGCATCGTCGCCTCAAGACTTGTCGATAAATACTATAAACCCGCCATCCTGTTCAACATTGCAAACGGCAAGGCCCAGGGCTCGGCCCGCTCAATCGAAGGCTTCGACATCCTCGAAGCCATTACCGCCTGCAGCAGTGAATTAAACACGTTCGGCGGACACGCCATGGCGGCAGGACTGACAATCGACGTCGATAAAATAGACAGATTCGCAGCGGCTTTTGAAAATTACGCCGCTGAAAACTGGAATACCGACGAGTTTGTGCGCAAACTCAACATCGACGCGGTCTGCCGACTTTCGGATTTGAGCGTGCCGACTGTTCGGTCGCTGGCAATGCTTGAACCATTCGGAAGAGGCAATCCTTCACCGATTTTCGCTGCAAGAGGAATAAGATTAGTTGCTTCGCCAAGAAGAGTGGGACGGGACGGCGAACATCTGCAATTAGCCGTTTGCGACAGCGGTGCAAACGCACGATGTATCGGCTTTAATATGGCCCATCTGGAAAAAAAACTGCTGGAAAATGAATTCTTCAGTATCGCTTTCGAGCCGCAAATAGACAACTTCTACGGCCAGCCAGCCATTCAGCTTGTTCTAAACGACATTCAATTTGAATAAATAGAATGCATCCATAGAGAAAAGTTTGTTCAATCCCGTATTCTACCCTCTAATCTTCCACAAGCAAGCCTGCCATGCCAGATTAAATTAGCGTCTTTCAGGCCTTTGCACTGCTCTGCTGAAGGCAAGCACCGCGTTGCCGGTAAGTCCTGAGACCATTGCCTGCCCGCTGCGACTCGGGTCGTCATCGAGGCGAGCGCTAATGCAATCCGCAGGATGGCCAAGTCCATTACTTCGTGGAAATCTTGCCATTTTAAAAATCCTTCTCGCCGTGCTGCGCACTTGGCGCAGCAGGTCAATAAAAAGTTACATTCCTTTTTCCCCGGTATGGTGTCCCCAGATTTCCCCGCCGCGGCAAAACTGTAGCCTCCACGCGCTGGTTCGACTTCCTATTCTATTTTCGGTTCCGGTTGCTTTGATTCCTTAAGAAGTTGGTCCGAGAAGGATACATCTTGGGGTTGGCTCGGAGGCGCGGGAGTCTCGGCCGCTGGCTCTTTGCCGGCATCCTTGGATGCCTTGCGATAAAACCGTTTCACGCGGCTCTGAGCCTTCTGTGCTTCGTCTCCCTCGATCGCATCTCTCTTAAGCACCTCGTTCTCGAGGACGTGCATGATGTTTTCTGGTGTGACAAGGAACCCATCCGACACTTTGCGAAGCTCCCGCCGAATCACCGTGACGACCTCTTCTGACAAAATGATCGCGCCGAGGATGAAGCGGTTGAGGCATTGCATCTTCAACTGGAACTCTTCTCGCGCATCCTTGATGATACCTTCCTTGCTAATCATAAAGAGTTTCTCTTGGTGTTCCTCGGACTTGCCATCCAAGATAGAGAAGTCGAAGTCACAGATGAGGTCATATCCGATCGGTTGTTCGAAGCGGATTTTGTAAGTTCGCCACACGATGCCATTCGTGAGGACCACCCATGGAACCCCGTTGTTCGCGCCGTAGTCTATGGCTTGTTTAAGATGGGATTCCTTCAGGCTTCTTCCAATGGCTTTTGCCTCAATAAGGAACTCGATCTTGTTTTCGACCTTGATTGCGAGATCGCAGAATGTTCCCCGGATCGCGAGCTCGCTGGTGACCTCCAAGTATTTGTCATAGCCAAAGACCTCGGCAAGCATGTCTTTGATGATTGAGACTGTGTCCGCTTCGTTGACGTCTCGGTCCTTTGCGATCTGGAGAACCTGCTGGAATTTGGCGACCGATCTGGCGATTCTATCTGCTACGCGTTTGGGTGGAGTCATTGTGCTTCTCCTTGTGTTATTTTTTCATCCTCAAGTCGAACTACGGTTTAGATTGATCCGCATAAGAACCTATAGACAGCGGTTCTATCAGCCTAACACTCCGTGTGTTTGGACCTTGTTTTCAGGGCGAACCGCCGCAGGCGGATTAAACGCCTGGCTACACAACCAAGCCTTTCAATTTCACAATTATATCAAAATCTTACTCGAATTGCCTTTTATTTTTTAAATATTTCCTATCTGCCGCCTTAAAAAGCGTCTTTTCAAAGCTCTCTGTCCTGCCGTTACTGCTTTTCGCCATTAATCCACCTTATCAGTGCCTATCGGTGTGAATCAGTGTCAAATATTCTTTCTTCTCTACTTCAAGTTCTTCGCGTCCTTCTTATCTTCGCGGTGAAATCTTTTTTTTGCCGTTTTTGGCGATTATTCGTCTAACTGCCTTAAAATTAACGACTTACCAGCCTTCTCGTGCTTCGTAGCGAGCCTACTCCGCCGAAACGGCTGCGAAGGCCGGAAACTACTTCGCAGAGTAGCAAAAGCCGATTTACGATATACGCAACCGATACGAACTGCGCGGCCGCAACCATATAATACAACCAACTATAAAAAGATTGCTTCGTCGTTTCACTCCTCGCAATGACACCCGACGTTAAATCTTCAATTACTTTGACTTTCGGCAGACAAAAAGTCTGTAGGTTTTATATTCTGCAAAGTCTTTGCCGGTTCGGTTGCCTTTTAAATACTTCTGCTCGGTTTTTTCAATTTTTTTTCTATACTTCCACTTGAGAATTTTCAAAGCTATCGGATGGCGGCTCTTGAAAAATCGCTCTGCGGCATCTACCACCGGTATCATCACCTCTTTTGTGGCTCTGTCCAGAATATCAAGATTCGGAGATGTTTCGGCGGTAATATCTATATCTTCAATCATCTTGAAAGATGACCGCTCAATCAGATTCATAAACTTATCGAGCTTGTGGCCGCCTTTAATGCCGCAGGAGTCAGCAGACTGCTTCTTGAAAAAGTCGCAGATAAGCATATAGCCGCCCTGTTTTAACAGGCCCGCCGCTATATCAATCACGCGGTCAAGGTCGATATACTGAAAACTTTCGCAGAACATCACCATATCATATTTTTTGCCGGTTTGAATATCCTCAAATTTGCACTTGAAAATCTCGCTGCTGCCGCCGAGCAGCTCTTCGACGAGCTCATTCTGATACTCAGTAGGACAGACACAATCAACCTTATATCCCAAATCGACAAGTTTTTTTGAAAACGCACCTGTGCCGCAGCCGACGTCGAGAATTGACTTTACCTCGGCAGGAATGTGCGAAATCACAAACCTGCAGTACTCCTCCTGTGCTAAATGGAGATTGAGGACATCAGGTTCAAGACCCTTCTTCCATAAACCATAATGCAGATGCTCGAGCTTGAACAGGCCTTTGCCGAGAATATGGCCGATTTCAAGACCCACCTCACGAGATATGTGTTTTTTGCTTTCCTTCATCCCGCACCTTCCTTTTATTCTTTATTATTTAAGATGATTGTTCTTTTATTTTTTAACCGATTATGATACATAATTATTTTCCTTTATTGAATGTTTGGAAGGTGCGGGATTAATGCGAAATCGTAAGCAGCGGCGGCTCTTCAGTTTCGCTGTCGGTCTGTTTGTGAGCAATTACACGATAATAAAACCACTTCAAAAAGCCGCTTAAGGCAAAACTGCAGAAAACCAGAACAAGTGCAACTTCAAACCTGTAGATAATAATTACAATGAAAGCTATCGCTCTTATAAGATATGCAAAGGGCTTTCGGCCGCGAAGATACTGATTAAGAATGTGCGAATAACGGATTCTACTTACCATAAGAACAGAGACGCCCAGGGCAACAAACGGCAGGGAAATAATGATAATGTTGTGCCCAACGCTTGAGAAAAATGTATGGCTGTTATCAATATTTTTGACGATGTACTGATTGAGAATAATAAGACTGGTAAGCACACCAGCCGCTGCCGGTGTCGGAAGACCCCAGAAACTCATGTGACTGGCCTCATCCTCCTCGTTCTCAACGTTGAATCTGGCAAGACGTATCGCAGCACAGCCGATATATATCGCAGCCGTCAGCCATAAGAAACGATATACAAATTCGTCAAAGACAGGACTGAAAGTAACGTTATTCTCCACAACACGAAGCATTAAAAACGCAGGAGCTACGCCGAAACTGATTACATCACAAAGACTATCGAGCTGACCGCCAAAACTGCTGGTGTTCTGGCTCATCCTTGCGATATGACCGTCAATCATGTCGGCAAGCATTGCAAAAAAAATCATATAGCAGGCCATAGAAAAGAATGGAAACTGACGATGATAAACGTTAAGACCCGCAAGGTCGGCCTGGCCGGCCTTCGAGGCAAAGACAATCGCAGCGAAACCGCAGGCACCATTGATAAGCGTTACCAGCGAAGGAAGAATGGTGATGTACTTGAGCCTCTGTTTGCGAACTGTTCGCAAAAGGCTTCGCTTGGCACGCTCCGATCTGCTAACCAGTTCTGTCATATTCCGCAAGTATAGTAATGCCCGCCTTTACCTTGTCGCCTTTTTTGACGATTATTTTCGCCGAACTTCCGAGCGGGAGGTAAAGCTCGGTTCTTGAACCAAATTTTATCATACCAAAAACCGCTCCACCAGAAAATTCCTGACCGGCCTCGACGTCACAGACAATCCTGCGGGCTATCGCACCGCTTACCTGGCGGACAAGAATTTTATGAGACGGTTCGGCAAGCCGGGCCATTGCTATCTCATTGCATTCATTGACTTTACCGCTGGCGGGATTTAATGCGTTCCTGAAACAGCCTTTGCGATAAGTGATTTTTTCAATCCTCACAGCACAGGGAGTCCGGTTTATGTGGACGTTGAAAATACTCAAAAAAATTCCAATTCTGGTCGCCTTGCCGCCGATAAAGCCGGCCTCGTCAACCTGTTCGACATCGGTTACCGTTCCATCGGCAGGCGATAAAATCAGATTGCTGCCTGTCGGTATATCGCGCTTCGGGTCACGGAAAAAAGACAAAAGCCAGATTAAAACAGCCGCTAAAACAGTTTCAATAACCAAAAGCAGCCAAATAACCGGCAATGAAAAGGCGACCAAAATCATCGCAAGGACACACAGACCCGGATAAAAGACCACCTGCGGCAGACCATATTTTGTTATTGGTATTCGCATGAGAAAAGATAATAACAAATATTAATCCTTTCAGCAATCAACTCTTGACTTAACCGGAAAAAATAGTTATCTTCTTTGAGTTTAAAATTATGGCAAAGAAAGGGATAAAATATGTCTACGGCTATTGTTAGTGTAAAGGCAAGAGAGATACTCGATTCGCGCGGAAATCCAACTGTTGAAGTCGATGTTAAACTTGACGATGGCTCGTTCGGCAGAGCTGCAGTGCCTTCAGGAGCAAGCACAGGAGCTCACGAAGCGGTAGAATTGCGAGATGCCGATTCAAAAAGATATATGGGAAAGGGCACCCTCGGCGCTGTAAAAAACGTTAACGAAAAAATTGCTCCTAAGCTCATCGGAATGGACGCTGCGGCACAGGAAAAAATCGATAAGCTGATGATTGAACTGGACGGCACGAGAAATAAGGGAAAACTGGGCGCAAACGCCATACTCGGCGTATCGCTGGCAGTAGCCAAGGCCGCTGCAGAATCGGCCGGAGAGCCGTTGTATCGTTATCTGGGCGGGCATAACGCAAATGTGCTGCCGGTGCCGATGATGAATATACTCAACGGCGGCAAACACGCAGACAACAATGTTGATTTTCAGGAATTTATGGTTATGCCGATTGGAGCAGAGAATTTCCCAGAAGCGCTGCGGATGGGCGCCGAAGTGTTCCATACGCTCAAAAGCGTTCTCAAGAAAAAAGGCTACAACACTTCTGTCGGCGATGAAGGAGGATTTGCTCCATCACTAAAGACAAACGATGAGGCGATTGAGGTAATACTGGAAGCAATCGAAAAAGCAGGATACAAGGCAGGTAAACAAATCGCCATCGCACTCGACCCGGCGGCAACAGAATTGTGGGACGATGAGTCAAAGAAATATAAATTTTTCAAATCGGCCCCCGATAAAAGGGTTTCATCAGACGAAATGATTAAGCACTGGGCCGGCTGGATAAATAAATATCCGATTGTCAGCCTTGAAGACGGCCTTGCCGAGGATGACTGGGACGGCTGGAAAAAACTGACCGAGGCACTCGGCAAAAAATGTCAGATTGTCGGCGACGATTTGTTCGTTACAAATATAGAAAGACTGGCAAAGGGAATAAAGATGGGTGCCGCGAATTCAATCCTTATCAAGTTAAATCAGATCGGCACGCTGACAGAGACGTTAGAAGCAATCAATATGGCCAAGAGGGCCGGGTGGACTGCCATTATAAGCCATCGCAGCGGCGAAACGGAAGATTCAACCATTGCAGATTTGGCTGTCGCCACAGGCGTCGGACAGATTAAGACAGGCTCAGCATGCAGGACGGACAGGATTTGCAAATATAATCAGCTTCTGCGAATTCACGAAGAGCTCGGCAAGGCTGCACAGTACGGCTCGTTTTTATTCGAGTAGAATATTTCATAAATTTCTACAAGCCCCGATGTTGAAAAAATATAGGGGCTTTTTTTACAACTTTATATTTGACACGGATTAACACAGGATTTACACTTTATTGTATGGGAACAGCGGAAATAATAGGCAAGCAAAGAGACCAGATACTTGCCCTTGCGGCAAAGCGCGGTGCTTTTAATGTCAGAGTTTTTGGCTCAGTTGCAAGAGGCGAGGCAAACCCTGACAGCGATGTGGACTTCCTTGTCGATATGGAAGATGGACGCAGTCTCTTTGACCTTGGCGGACTGCTGATGGACTTACAAGAATTACTGCATCGCAAGGTTGGTATAGTAACAGAACAAGGGCTGCATTGGTATATCAAAGACAAAATCCTTAAAGAAGCAATTCTTATATGAAGGATGACAGAAACTTTTATAGCCGCAGAGAATATTGAACATTTTTTTAGCCACAGAACTCACAGAGAACACAGAGATATATAATTATAAACGGTATTAATCAGTGTAAATCCGTGTCTTAAAATAGTCTGTGTTAATCCGTGTCTAATATTTTTTCAGCGGATTTTTAATGTTGCAAGGGCAAGGGCTGCAAAGGCAGCGGCCAAAAGCCAAAATCTTACCACAACCTGCGGCTCAGACCAGCCGCCAAGATGAAAATGATGATGTATCGGAGCACAGCGAAACAGCCTTCTTCCGCCGGTATAGCGAAAATACAGCACCTGTAAAATCACGCTGACAAGCTCAACCACAAACACGCCGCCAATTACCAAAAGCAGTATCTCATTCCTCGTAACCAGAGCACCATAACCCATCGCAGCACCCAACGGAAGCGAACCAATATCACCCATAAACGCCTGTGCGGGATGACAATTGAACCATAAAAAACCAAGTGAAGCGCCGAGAATAGATGAGAAAAATATACTAAGTTCGCCGGACTGCGGTATGTGCGGCAAAAGCAGATAGCCGGCCCATGTCATCGTCGAGGTCCTTGTCATCGATTCGGAAGCAACATAGCAAAGAATAGCCAGAGTCATACTTGCTATCGCCACGCAGCCCGTCGCCAGGCCGTCCATGCCGTCAGTCAGGTTGACCGCATTGCTTGTCGCTGAAATATAAAGTATCGCAATCAATACAAACAACCAGCCGGTTATCGGTATGCCATACTTGTAAAAGGGGAGCCAAAATCTCGTTGCGTCCGGCACATTGGCAATATCAAAATACAAAAATGTCGCAATAAGCACCGCACCGCCAAACTGAAACGCAAGCTTCTCCCAGGGCTTTAAGCCGTTGCGGCTCCGATGACGAATTTTACTTGTAAGCTTGAGCCAGTCATCCACCGCTCCTATGCCGCCAAACCATAACATCAAAATAATCGCCTTCTGGATAAATGGATTGTTCAACTTTGCCCAGAGAAGAGTACCGGCCAATACCGCAGCAAGAATTATCAGACCACCCATCGTCGGCGTATTGGCCTTTTCCTTGTTAAGCTCATTCAACGTTTCGTGATGAAATTCCGGCCGGTCGCCTATCTTTTTGCGCATCAGCCAGCGAATTATCTTCGGGCCGGAAAGCCAAGCCACAAAAAGACTTGTGAGGGCTGCCATTATGCAGCGAAACATCACCTCCTGCCAGGCGTAAAAACCCAATGAGCGGGTTATAAAATCCTGCAAATATGAAAATAAATGATACAGCATAAAAGTAATTCAAAATTTAAAATTAAAAATTCAAAACTGTGGAATTTCTATTTTATTTTCCGGTAAAAAGTTTCTTCAATTTATCCACAACCACCTCAAAACGTTCACTGCGGGAAGCTTTGACTAATATTATATCGTCAGGTTGAATAAATTTGTGCAGATTATCGGCAAGCTCGCTAACATTCTCAAAAACCTTTACACAGATATGAAAATCAGCGCTTTTATCTGCCGTTTGGGCAGCCACAGCACTATCGCCTTGGGTCGTGAGAACAAGCGGGATTTTGTAATGAGCAATCCTTCGGCCCAGCTCGGCATGCAGCCTTTGGCTTTCGGCGCCAAGTTCGCCCATCCGGCCAAAAATAAAAACAGGCCTCTTACTCCTCTGCTCTGCCAGCAGAGAAAGTGTCTGGAGGGCATTTTCCATCGAGCCTGGATTGGCATTGTAACAGTCGTTAAGAACGGTCATAGAACCAAGCTCTATAACCTCCAGCCTCATACCGACAGGCCTTATGTCGGCAATCGAGCCGGCAAACTGAGCCGCTGAAATGCCAAGATATTTACAGACCGCCCAGGCCGCTGCGGCATTTTCGACGTTCGCCCTGCCGGCAAGCGGTAAATTCACCATAACATCCTCGATAAAAAAAATGCTCCTGTCGCCAGACAGCTCAATATCTTTTGCCTGCACTTCACAATTTTCCGTTGTGCCGAAAGTCGTAAAATTTAAACGGCTGTTTTTACAATAATCAACGAGCTCTTTTTTGTCGCCGTTAATAAACAACTTCCCGCCCTGCCTTAAACCAACCGTAATGGAAACCTTTTCCTTTATTATGCCTTCAATCGAACCGAAGCCTTCCAGATGTGCAGGGCATATTGTGGTTATTAAGGCTATGTCGGGTTGAATTATTCGGGTAAGCTGCTCGATTTCGCCGGGATGATTACTGCCGAGCTCTGCTATAATAAATTCACAATTATCCGGGGTATCAAAAACAGTTAAAGGCACGCCGATATTGTTGTTGTAACTTTTGGGAGCGGCAAAACATTTGAATTTACCGCTTAAAACATGATGAAGTATGTTCTTTGTCGTAGTCTTGCCCACTGAGCCGGTAACCGCGATAACCTTACAGGCCGAGCCGCCTCTTACATACCTTGCCAGTTCGCCAAGTGCCTCTATCGTATCGCCAACAAGCAGGACGGGCCTGTCGGTCTCAAGAGTGATTTCCTTATGAATAACCGCACAGGCTGCACCATTTTCAAAAGCCTGATTGACAAAATCATGGCCGTCGTGATTTGCCCCCTTAACTGCAAAAAACACCCCGCCGCGGCAAACCTCACGGGAGTCAATGCTTACGCTGCTTACCCGTTGCGACGCGGTCGCACCGCGGCGAACAGTTTTTGTGCTGTCGGGTATGATTTGAGCTTTTATAACTTCAGCGAGTTTCTTTATACCTAAAGGCTTCATCCCGCACCTTCTTTCTGTTCAATTTTCTCGTTGGTATATCCAATATACAAGCTATCATCCTTACGACTCTTCAAAAGATATACGTGATACACTGAATATTTAGGAAGGTGCGGGATTCATCGCAAATGGTTCGGCAAGCTCACCACAGGAATTCTGCGGCGGTTTCGACATCGCTGAAGTGAGTTTTTTCCGTGCCGATAATCTGATAATTTTCGTGTCCCTTGCCGGCGATAAGAACTATATCACCAGCCTTTGCATTTTTAACCGCTGCCTCAATCGCCAGCTTTCTGTCCGGCTGAACAGTGATATTTTCGGAAGAAGGGTTTGAAAAACCCTGGAGGATATCATCTATTATCGTTGCGGGCCTTTCCGTTCTCGGATTATCGCTGGTAACAAAAATATTGTCGGCAAACTGCTCGGCAACCTGTGCCATCCGGGGGCGCTTGGTTTTGTCCCTGTCGCCGCCACAGCCGAAAACAAGCGTCAGACGATTTTTACAAAGAGGCTTTAAGGTCGAAAGGACGTTTTTTAACGCATCATCCGTATGGGCATAATCCACAAGAACCGTAAAATCACCTGAAAAAGGCACTTTTTGAAGCCTGCCGGGAACTCTGCTTAGTTTACTCAGACCCTCCGCAATTGTTTTAAGGTTGAAACCGGCGCCAATCGTCAGGCCTGCCGCGGCAAGATGATTGCTCATATTATGTCTGCCGATAAGGGGCGTTTTTATCCGAACCTTTTGGCCCTGAAAATTCAAATCAAATATCGTTCCTGCAATATCCATTGAAATTATATCGGCAGTCAGATCGGTCTGCCTGTCGAGCGAATAAAAGAGCTTGTCGGCCTTTGTTACGCCGGCGACTTTTTCCCAAACGGGGTCGTCGATATTTATTACCGCCGTCGCATCAGGCGGAAGCTTCTCAAAAAGCTTTAATTTGGCGGCCAGATACGCATCCATCGTCTTGTGGTAATCCAGATGCTCGCCTGTAAGATTCGTAAAAGCAACAGCCTTGAAATTTATTCCCGCAAGACGATTCTGCTCAATCGCATGACTGCTGGCCTCCATAACGAGGACCTCATCGCCTGCTTTTATCATATTGTCCGAGATAGACGCAAGCTCAAACGCGTCCGGGGTTGTCATCGAGGCTTCAATGTCGTCCGCGCCGCTGCCTAAATCAATCACCACAGTCCCTATCAGGCCGCATTTTTTGCCGGCATTCGTAATTATTGAACGAACCAGATACGTCGTGGTTGTCTTGCCGTTTGTGCCGGTAACAGCAAGATTGACAAGTCTGCTGTTCGGCTGGTCAAAATATGCCTGAGAAAGCAAGCCAAGCGCTTCGGCTGTATCGTCAGTTTGTATAACTTCGGCTGACGCAACCGTAACCGGCTTTTGCGAGACAACGTATCTGGCGCCTGTTACGACCGCCTGACCGATAAAGTCATGGCCGTCCATACGCGTGCCTTTTACCGCTACAAAGATATCGCCCTGCCGAAGCCTGCGAGAGTCGGCACATACCCGCGGCCGCTCGAGCAGGGGCCTGTCCATCAGTTTCAATAACTGCTCTAATGTCATAGCATTACCTTCAAAACCAGATGATAAAATAACACGAACTTTTATTTTATCAAACGATTTTATTCAATATCATCTGTAAAAAAAAGGTATAATTTAAATTATGCCGGACAAAAGAAAACACAGAGGCGCTCATCCGCAGGACAGCAGTCTGTTCTGCCGGGAAAATATTCCCGCCCTGCGGCAGGCGGTGGCTGATTACTCGCTGCTTTTGACAAAAGGATACCCGCAAAACGCCGCTCTGAAATTAGTCGGCGACAGATTCGAACTTACCGAAAGACAAAGACTTGCAGTTATGCGAAACAGCTGCTCAGATACACAGCTTGCAGGACGACTGATTCGACAGGTACAACCGGCGGAACTTGCCGGGCAGGATATCCTCATCGACGGATATAACGTCCTGATAACCATCGAGGCGGCAATAAGCGCTGGATTTCTTTTTATCGGCAGAGACGGCTGTCTGCGAGACCTGGCAGGTATGCACGGGACATACAGAAAAGTCAATGAAACAATACCCGCAATAGAACTGATTAACGACGCTCTGACTGAATTGAATGTAAAAAACGCCTGCTGGCTGCTCGATAAGCCCGTATCAAACAGCGGAAGACTCAAGGGTATTATTGAATCGGCAGAAACAAAAACCCCCACACACGTAGAACTGCTCAATAATCCCGATGCAGCACTTATACAGGCCGACGAAATCGTCGCTACAAGCGACAGTAATGTACTGGACAGGGCAAAACTATGGGTAAACATGGCAGAATTTGTAATAAGAAACTATGTAAAAAACGCATGTATAATCGACCTGCGAAGTTGAAAACATATATTTATGCAGGCGGCTTCCGGCGGCCGGCCAGGAGTCTGTCGTATTCAATCTCAAATCTCATTTTATGGCGAGCCTCCTCTTCGGCAAGCTCCAGAAGCGTCTGGCGAGACTGCTCATCTTCTACCATCGCCAGTAAATCAATGTAAAGCCGGAAAGAGGCCTTCTCCTTTGTCATCGCAAAAAGTAAAAGGTCCGGCAGACTCAACTGCATAACCTTGGCCATATCCAGCATATAATCAAGAGGTTTGGGATTTGCTCTGCCGCCTTCAACAATAGGCTTGACAACCCTGCCAAGCTTCATTATCTCAAGCTCCAGCAGGGCCTTGTGCTCAAGCTCTTCTGTGGCAAACTCATTGCAGATAGCACGAACCTGAACATCATCGACATACTGAGAAAGAAGATTATAAAAGACATTGGCCTCTACCTCTCTGCTGATGGCGTAATACAAAATTTCTTCCACATCATCAGGATTTGCCATTTATTAGTCCCCAATGGATATTCTCAAATATTATACGCGAAAAACAGATGCCAGGCAAGGATGAATTTAATACTTCGGCGGGCTGTGCCGCCATTCAGATGCTCGGTTTTCCCTCTTTTCCCCGGCAAATTTAAGAGTATAATAACTGTTTTATTCCTGAAAACCGGAGGGTTTATATGAAAATTTATCTATCACGGCCGGACATCACAGAAAAAGAAATACAGGCTGTGACCGAGGTGCTTAAAGGACCAAAACTGGCGCTCGGGCCTAAAATGGCTGAATTTGAGAAGAAAATAGCCGAATACGCCAGCACAAAATATGGAGTCAGCGTCAATTCCGGCACAAGCGCCCTGTTCCTATGCGTAAAAGCGCTCGGCATAAAAAAAGGTGATGAAGTAATCACCACACCCTTTACCTTCATCGCCTCGACAAACTGCATCCTGATGGTCGACGCAAAGCCGGTATTTGTAGATATTGACCCTGATAACCTTAATATCGACCCGAAAAAAATCGAAGAAAAAATCACAAAAAAAACAAAGGCTATTCTGCCGGTGGCCGTGTTCGGAAATCCCGCAGGTATGGACAGCGTCTGCAAAATCGCCAAAAAACATAATCTGCCTGTTATCGAGGACAGCTGCGAAGCGCTCGGCTCGGAACTGAACGGAAAAAAGGCAGGCGCCTTCGGCACTGTCGGCACATTTGCATTTTATCCCAATAAACAAATAACCACCGGCGAAGGCGGTATGATTGTAACAGACAATGACCAGATTGCAGAGATGTGCATATCGCTGCGAAACCAGGGGCGGGCAAAAGGCAACGGATGGCTCGCTCATGAAAGACTGGGCTACAACTTCAGAATGAGCGATATAAATGCCGCTTTGGGAATAGCCCAGCTCGAAAGGATTGATGAGTTCATCCAAAAGAGACAGCGAGTCGCAGAATGGTATCAGGAAATTCTTGCCGATGACGAGAGAATTATTGTGCCAAAGGCGCCAGAGGGATGCAAAGTGAGCTGGTTTGTTTTTGTCGTCAGACTAAAAGAGCCTTACATCTCAAAAAGAAATGCAATTCTAAATGCTATGACCGCAGAAGAAATACAGGTAGGAAACTACTTTCCATCGGTAACGCTGCAGCCGTTTATGGTTGAAAAATTCGGCTATAAAGACGGCGATTTCCCCATCGCAGATAAAGTCTGCAAAAGCACAATCGCCCTGCCATTCTATAACAATCTCAGCAAAAATGAGGTTTCTCTGGTGTGCAAAACACTGAAAAAGTGTCTGGACAACGCATAAAAACCCCGCACCTATTTGTACTACGATTTTGCACAATTAAATTGCAAAGTAATTTACCCAACTACTCTACTATTACTGTTCTTACGCACAATACAAATAGGTGCGGGGTTAAATAATAAAGTTATATAAACTCGCAAATTCGCGTTAATCCGTTTTTAATTTCTATTTGCTGAATTTTACTACAACATATCTTGAGATTTCGCCCTGCTGGGTATTCTGCCGGATATAAAGAAGGACAGAACCTTCGGCCTTTTTGACAAGCTTCCAGAAATCCTGCGTATTTTCAACCTTCTGACGATTAACCTCAAGTATCAAAGTCCCCTGACTTATCCCGACATCTGCTGCCGGCGAAGAAGGGTCAACTTCGACAACAATAACACCCGATTTCTCATTTGCGTAACCAAATTGCTGGGCAAGTTCAGGCGTCAAATCCTGAACAGTTATGCCGAGCTGCTTTGCCTCCTTGCCGCCCGCTTCAGCCAAAGCGGCCTTCGACTCTTTTGCCTCGAGCTCTATTGAAAGCTCTTTTTCCTCGCCGTTTGTTATTACCGTAAGATTAATCTTCGTGCCGGGGGCCATCCGGGCAATCTCATTTCTGAAGTTGTTCCAGTCGTCAGCCGTCTTACCATTCATTTTTACAATGATATCACCCTTTTCGATACCACCCTTGCCGGCAGGACTGTCTTCAATAACCTTATCGACCAGAATGCCTTTGCGATTCTTTACGCCAAAATGCTCGGCCATCTCAGGACTGACATCCTCGCCGTAAATCCCCATATAACCCCTGGTTACCTTACCTTCAGTCATTATCTTGTCGTAAACATACTTTGTCATGTTGACAGGAATGGCAAAGCCGATGCCCATATAACCGCCGCTGCGGCTGAAAATCGCTGAATTCATGCCAACGACCTTGCCGTCGATATTAAGCAATGGGCCGCCTGAATTGCCGAAATTTATTGCAGCATCGGTCTGGATAAAATCCTCATACTCGCTAAGACCTATCTTGCTTCTGCCTTTGGCGGAAACAATGCCGGCAGTTACTGTATGGCTTAAACCAAATGGATTACCAATCGCCAGGACCCATTCGCCCACTTTGAGCTTGTCAGAATCGCCAAGCTGGACCACCGGCAGATTATTCGCATCAACCTTTATCACTGCAACATCAGTTTCAGGGTCTGTGCCTACTACTTTGGCAGAAAGCTCTCTGCTGTCGGAAAGCTTTACGGTAATTTTTTCAGCACCTTCAACTACGTGATTATTGGTCATAATATAACCATCGGATGAAATTATGAAACCAGAACCCTGGCCCCTGCGAATCTGCTTGCGAGGCGCCTGACGCTGCGGCTGACGAGGAAAAGGCTGGCCAAAAAAACGTTTGAAAAATTCATCGTTAAATTCCTCAAACGGGTCCCCGAAAAAAATGTCGGGCATCTGCTGAACAACCTCCTGCTCCACACTTACAAACACCACCGCAGGCGTAACCTTCTCAGCTATCTCGGCGAAAACCTCGCCGGTGTTGCGAAGCGTTTCAATGTCTTTTCTCTCGGCAGGTTCAGAAAAACAAAATGAATTTAAAAGAAGAATAAATACGAGGCCCCCAACAAGTACAAACGATTTTTTTTGGTTCATTAGTCTTTCCCTTTCAATAACTTACAAAAATAGAGCAAAATTGTCTGATTTACAAACGAGATGTTCCGCTAAACAATACGATACTGTACAAAACCCTAATATTACGTTATTTTAAGCCGGATTGTTCAAATCGGCCAAGTAATTTTTCGGCTGTAAATCTTATTTTTTACCTGCAAATCGTCAATTTTTCAATCACCTTGACAAAAAAAAATGAGGAAAAGG